>Ga0209163_1000274_pt1 | contig 117630 bp, 83 predicted proteins | sample MTBAKSrepl2MetaG_FD_187457 | JGI IMG/M metagenome (GOLD analysis project Ga0209163, IMG submission 187457) | Enrichment culture microbial communities om Arthur Kill intertidal strait, New Jersey, USA, that are MTBE-degrading - MTBE-AKS2 (Arthur... | ecosystem: Environmental > Aquatic > Marine >...
TAATTGAGTTATCTTTTTTCTGTTTCATGGAGATACCCTTTATCGCTCGTTATTAGTGAATAACAATTTACTTGTTTTTACAAGTTTGCGAAAAGGGTATCTCCTTTTTTAAACATAACTTCTTCTCTAATAAAATTTAAGAAGCTGGGTTTTTCTATGATGTTTCTAAATTTTATAATCCTAATATTGCTACACAATTTTTGGCCAAGTCTACTACTGGAGTAAAGTAAACACCGAACACCAACACCGGAACCAAAAGTAAGAGAACAACAATAATGCTTGGCAGCGAAGCCTTTATTTCCTGCGGAGGATTTTCAACTTTACTCAGGTACATATGCTTCAACACTCTTACATAGTAATAAAGCGATACAACCGTGTTAAGGAGTGCTATAACAGCCAAAGCGATCATTTCAGCGTCTACAAGTGCAATGAATATGTAAAGCTTGCCGATGAAGCCTGCAGTAGGAGGTAAGCCAGTTAGCGAGATAAGGAATATCGTGAGTGCAACGCCGTAGAATGGTGCAGCTGTACCCATACCTGTGTAGTCGTCTATATTTTCAGATCCTGTTTTGTTTGCGATCATCATTACGATATAGAATGCGCCCAGGTTCATCAGCATGTAGAAGAAGAAGTAAATCATTATGGCAATAACACCCTGGTTGGATAATACTGCCAAACCGAGAATCAAATATCCGGCATGGGCAATGCTGGAATAAGCAAGCATTCTTTTCAGGTTGTTCTGCCAAAGGGCAGAGAAGTTACCTAAAGTCATTGTAAGGATTGAAATCAATATCAGTAAAGTTTTCCAGTCGAAAACCTGAATCATCTGCCAGTAACCTTGTGCATCAACAGATGAAACAAATACTGTGGCAACAAATCGCACAAGGAGTGCAAACCCGGCGGCTTTACTGGCAACCGAAAGGTAAGCGGTGATGGTAATAGGCGCTCCTTCGTAAACGTCGGGTGTCCAGAAATGAAAAGGGGCAGCGGAAATTTTGTATCCAAATCCAGCAAAAGTTAAAATTATCGCAAAGGAGAATGTAACCAGGTTAATGTCTGTAGTTGCAATAACTTTATTGATTTCATATAAATTCGTAGTGCCTGTTAATCCGTAAATAATTGAAATGCCGAACAACATCAGCCCGGAAGATACCGCCCCGAAAAGTAAATATTTAAGAGAGGCTTCACTATTTCTTTCCCGCGTTTTAACAAATCCTGCAAGTACATAAGACGAGAGAGATAAAAGCTCTATTGAAAGATAAACAAGTATAAGATCAGTGGCGGATACCATAAAAAACATGCCAAGGATCATTCCGAATATCAAAGTATAATATTCGCCGTGCCTATCGAAAGATTGCTTGATCTCTTCGGAAGAGACGGAAAAGAATACAATAAATGCCGATGAGATAAGAACTATCAATTTGAAGAAAGCGCCGAAGGCATCGGCAGTTACCATCCCGTAATTTTCTCCAGCAACAGGGAATGCAAAACCTTTCAAAGCAAATTGGTTTATTACAAAATACCCGGTGATCGCTAACCCGGCCATAGAAATATAAGGGAGTATCTTTTTGTTGTTATGAAATATCAGGTCGAAAAGAACAACGGCCAATAAAACAATAGATACTGCGATTTCGGGTTTAAGATATTTCAACGCTTCCGATAAAATTGATAGTTCTTCCATAATTAAGATTCTATTTTATATATCACTTAAGTTAACGTTCTATAAACTAGTTGTTATAAATTGTACTAAAGAATTAACCGATGTCTGCATCATATCCAATACTGCCGAAGGATAAATTCCTAAGAAAATTATTACAATTGTTAATGGTATAAACATCATATACTCACGGAATTCAAGGTCTTTCAAGTTATTCCATTTTTGATTCAGTTCGCCCAGGTAAACTCTTTGCAATGTCCAAAGCATATAACCTGCACCCAATAAAATGCCTAGCGTAGAGATTATAGTAAGAATCCTTATGCTTTCAACACCGAAAGCGCCAACGAATACCAGTGCTTCAGAAATGAAACCGCTCATACTCGGTAAGCCGATAGCCGCAAAGAATGCAACGGTAACAAATCCAGTGTAGACAGGCATTTGTGTAGCCAGGCCGCCGAAGTCATACAATCCCCTTGTATGGGCTCTGTCGTAAATTACACCGACTGCCAGGAAGAGCATAGCGGTAATTGTGCCGTGGTTGAACATCTGGAATATGGCGCCGTTAATACCGACACTTGTAAGTGATGCCATACCAAGCAATACATAACCCATATGCGACACTGATGAATATGCAATAAGTTTTTTAAAATCTTTCTGAGCCATGGCAACAAGAGCGCCGTAAATAATATTCACCATCCCGAAGAATGCTATATACCACATTAAATCACGTGTAATATCGGGGAAGATTGGATAGCTTATTCTCAAGATTCCGTATGTTCCCATTTTCAGTAAAACGCCTGCAAGAATAACACTTATGGGGGTAGGTGCTTCCACATGCGCATCGGGTAACCATGTGTGGAAAGGGAACATCGGGATTTTAATAGCAAAGCCCACAAATAATGCAATATATGCAATCAATCTCCAGTTATTCGGATTAAGCGGTGAGAGCAATCCGTCCGGGCTGTAGTTATCAAAGTTCATCAAAGCCAATAAGTTAAATGTGTGAACAGTAGTGCCGTCACTCATTATTTCGTATCCGCTGAAGTATAATCCGATCATAACTAACAAAATGAAAATACTACCGAATAATGTGTAGATGAAGAACTTAATTGCCGCATATTCTTTTCTTGGACCTCCCCATATACCAATAAGAAAGTACATAGGCAGAAGCATCAATTCCCAGAAGATATAGAATAAGAAGAAATCTAAGGATACAAAAACACCCATCATACCCGTATCAAGAAGAAGGAATAAAGCAAAGTATCCTTTAATAGCCTTTGGGATGTTCCATGAAGATATGGTTGCAATAAACGAAATTAAAGCAGTTAATAGAACCATGGGTACGCTCATTCCGTCAACACCCATAAAGTAATCAACTTTAATTGTACCTAACCAAGAAAGCCCTGTAATCTCTATCCAGTTCCATTTTTCAACAAACTGAAATGAGCTTTCTTCAAAAATACCGCCAAGCGTATAGTTATAATTTGAAAGTAGAAAAACTGCTAATATAACTTGAATACCCGTAGCCAGCAGAGCAGTATATTTGACCGCTTTAATTTGTTCTTTTGGTAAAAATAAAATTATTACCATCCCCGCAACGGGAATAAATGTTAGCAACGATAGTATTGGAATTCCAACCATTTTTTATTTAGCCTTTAGTTTATAATTCACAAAAATTTCTTTTAAATAATAACAGACTAATTAATACATTGTCATTACTAGAAGTTCCGATTTGTGGAACGACGCCTGCCTTCAAGGCAGGAAGTAATCCTATTAAAAGATTGCTTCGTTACAAAAAACGTTACTCGCAATGATACATTCTAATACTTTTTTTAGAATGCTTGAATCAAAATATCAAAAAAATAACAACAGAATTATTACTGAGAAAATAACGAACACGATATAGGTTTGTACTTTACCAGTCTGCAATCTTCTAAATGATAAACCGATAAAACCGCTTATAAAAGCTGAGAAGTTTACAAATCCGTCTATAACATAAGTATCGAATAATCCGTTTAATTTGGAAAATTGCTTCGTAACCCAAGCCGAACCGTTTACAATCCCGTCAACTATATAATTATCAAACCATGCAAGTACTTTGCCCAATCCAATTGTTCCTGCTATCACTGTAGCATGGTACAATTCATCGATATACCATTTATTAAGTGAGAATATATATATCGGCTTCAATTTATTCGCAAGTTTATCGGGATCAACTTTTTTCCATTGGTAAATGAAGAATGCCAGTAAAATTCCAAAGCCTGCAAGAAAGATCGATAATATCATAGCCGGGTAGTGAGCCCAGTGCATTGCTTCTTCATACATCTCGGAATGTATTACTTCGTTGCCGGCAGGATTAGATAAATCAGTCTGCATAAATTCAAAACGAGCTTCTTGTGGAACAACCGTGGCAGGAGTTTTAACCCATTCTCCCATAAACCATCCCGCCTCTGATGAAAACGGATTAGGTGTAAACCAAATAAATAATGATAAAGCGCTTAATACCACCAGCGGCATAACCATTACGAAAGGAGATTCATGTGCATGTTCAAATTTATCTTTGTTTTTCGGTTGACCGTGAAAAGTTAATATGATAAGACGAAACATGTAGAATGCAGTCATCATTGCAACTCCGAAGCCTGCAACCGGGATAAGCCAATGCCCTGTAAGTTCGCCGAATGCTAATGAACTGGCTAGTATCCCGTCTTTACTTAAAAATCCTGAGGTAAAAGGTATTCCACATAAAGCAAATGTAGCTAATAAAAATGTATAGTATGTATAAGGTAATTTCTTTCTTAATCCACCCATGTTTTGGATGTTCTGTTCATGGTGCATAGCGTGAATAACTGAGCCGGAGCCTAAAAACAAACCGGCTTTGAACATAGCGTGAGTTACAAGATGAAAGAATGCGAATGCATAAGCGCCAATACCAACAGACATTACCATATAACCAAGCTGACTTACGGTTGAATATGCAAGCACTCTTTTAATATCATTCTGAGTAAGAGCAATCGTTGCCGAAATGAACGCTGTGAATGCCCCGATTATCGCTACAAACAGCATTGCGTCTGCTGTTAACATTACGAAAATTCTTACCGATAAATAAACACCGGCGGCTACCATTGTAGCGGCATGAATCAATGCGCTTACAGGTGTGGGGCCCTCCATTGCATCCGGAAGCCAAACATGAAGAGGGAACTGGGCGGATTTACCTACAGCCCCCATAAACACCAATATCCCGGCAGCAGTTAACCACCCTACACTATCGAATGGCAGATTACCTAATGAGATTTGTTCAAAAATTGTATCGAATGTAAATGTATGGTATTGTGTGAAAAGAATTAAGATACCGATAAACATACCGATATCACCAACACGATTTGTAAGGAATGCTTTTTTACCCGCATCGGAGGCGGATTTCTTTTCGTACCAAAATCCGATCAATAAGTAGGATGACAATCCAACTAATTCCCAAAAGATATACATCATCAATAGATTATGTGTGATAACAATTCCAATCATGGAAAAAGTGAATATGCCCAAATAAGCGAAGTAACGTGTATATCTTTTATCACCGTGCATATAAGCGACAGAGTAAATATGTACAAGACTGCTTACAATATTTACGGCAAGGATCATAATAGCGGTCAAGTTGTCTATCTTAATTCCCAATTCAATATGAAGGGGACCTATCAAAGGAAGCGATCCAATCTCTACCCAGTTAAAAGCGAAAATTATATCCGAGCTAAGATGATAAGTTACTTTTCCGAAGAGAAGAACAATTGAAAGGAATAATGATAGAACAAGAATTCCTACCTCTAATAAATAAAGTTTATGGAATCGCTTACCGTATAGTAGAACTACGATAAATCCTAATAGGGGAAGGAATAATGTAAACAGCGATAAATTTATTAGTAATTGTTCTGACATAATCTCTTATTCTTTTAATTTATCAATTTCATCAACATTTACGTTTATAAAAGTTTTGTAGATGTTTAATACTATTGCAAGAGCAATCGCAGCTTCGGCAGCGGCAAGTATTATAACAAACAGAGCCATCACTTGCCCGTTCAAACCGAAATTGCCGAACCTGGAAAAAGCAATAAAGTTTATGTTAGCGGAATTAAGTATTAACTCGATTCCCATTAAAACCATTACGGCATTTTTCCTAGTAACGATACCGTAGAGCCCAAGTGCAAATAAGATTGCACTTACTACCAAGAAATGATTTAATCCTACTTCTGCCAATTTTTAGATCCCCAAAGTTTATTCTTTTTCTCTACGTGCAATTGAAGCCGCACCAATCAATGCGACCAAGAGCAATATACCGAGAAGTTCAAAAATTAATACATATTCAGTTAATAACAATTTGCCTATTCCGGCTGTTGTTGATTTAGATAATTCTGCTGGAACCGTAACCCATTCGGTTGATAAAAAAAGAACAATCAAAACACAGAGAAGCAGCATAGACCCCAGCAATGCAGGGAAAATATTAATTGTTCCTGTCCTTATATCTACGCTGGTGATTTTATTTGTAAGCATAACACCAAACAATAAAAGGATTAGAATACCCCCTACATAAACCATTATTTGTACTACGGCAACAAAATCAGCGCCAAGCAGTACATACAATCCGGCTATACCGAATAGTGTGAAGAGAAGACTAAACGCCGAGTATATAATATTCTTTGATGTAACAACAACAATTGCAGATACAACAGTAACTACGGCGAATAAGTAAAATATGATATCGTATAAATTCATAAGTTATTTTTTGTTTTATTCTTTCTTTTCCGTCCCAGGTGTTTCCGGGGATTCTTGATTATTAACTTCTTTTTCTTCAGTTTCTGCTTTCGCCTTTTGAGCTTTTGCTGCTTCAGCTGCCGCTTTTTCAGCTTCTTTTTCTGCCTGCATCTTTTCGAAGTTGGATTTTTTTTCATTAACTTCTTTGGAAGTAAGAGTGGCGAAATTGTAAATCAAATTTTCACGTTCGAATTCCGAAAATTCATAAATATCGGTCATCTTTATACATTCTGTGGGGCATGGGAAAACGCATAATTGACAATAGCAGCATTTGGCAAAATCGATAGTGAATTTGGTAACCCAAAGGGATTTCTTCTTCCCGTTTGATGTTTGCCCCAATTCTTCGGTCGGCAGTGATTTAACGGTTTCAATTTCGATGCACTCTACCGGGCATGCACGCTCGCATTGCAAACAGCCAATACAATCGTCCATATTGACGTATAACCTGTTTCTTTCACGTTCCGGTAATTTGATTTTAACATCGGGGTATTGAATTGTAACCGATCGAGTAAACATATGCTTAAATGTAATTACCATCCCGACAAAAACAGTGTAGAGACCTTCCCATGTATTTTTTAAATAAGTCTTCATCTTAAATTAGAGTTATTATTCCAATGATAATTAAGTTAACAAGAGCGTAAGGAATTAAATATTTCCAGCAAAGGGCCATTAATTGATCGACTCTTACTCTTGGGAGAGTCCATCTAAGCCAAATTTGAACAACAACGAATAAAATACCTTTTGTACAGAACCAAAATACCTGTTCAATAGGAACCAGCCATTCTATACCGAGTAAATTTCCAACATATCCAAAAGGTGATTGATATCCGCCGAAAAACAATATTGTAACTAAAGCAGATACGGCAAACATATTGGCGTATTCGGCAAGGAAGAACATTGCGAATTTCATCCCCGAATATTCCGTGCTATAACCTGCCACCAATTCTGATTCGGCTTCAGGCATATCGAACGGGGTTCGGTTTACCTCTGCTAATGAACTAATGTAGATAATAATAAATGCAATAAACATAAACGGGATTAATAAAAACTTTGTTAACCCGATTTCAGCGCCGCCAAAAATCATCCAGTTCCAGAAATAACCTGTCTGCATATCACTCATCTCGGCTAGGCTGAGTGTTCCCGTTATCATAACGATAGAAAGAATAACAAGTACCGATGGAATTTCGTAACTAACTATCTGTGCAGCGGAACGCATGGCACCAAGAAGAGAATATTTATTATTTGATGACCAGCCTCCCATTAATATTCCGGCTACAACCAAGCTCGAAATGGCAACAAGAAAAAATACTCCTACTTCTGCACCGGACCCTATATAGGCGCTTGAGAAGGGAAGAACAGCATAAGCGGCATAAGCACCGGCGAATGTAAGTATCGGGGCAAGGTTGAATAACTTTTTATCATTATTGTCGGCGATAATATCTTCTTTTTGTACAAGTTTAAGAAAATCCGCTATCAACTGGAGTGAACCGTGCCAGCCAACCCTCATCGGGCCAAGACGATCCTGAATATGAGCAGCTACTTTACGTTCCAAGTAAACAGCAAGCATTACGTATGGAACTATAAAAACAAGGGGTAACGCCGCTGCTATTAGAAACGTTATTATTTCATTGCCTATAAGATTGTTTAATATTTCGTGCATTATCTGTCTATTTCTCCTAATACAATATCAAGACTACCTAAAATTGCAATTATATCGGCTACTAAGTGCCCCCTGCATATTTCACCAATTAAAGAAAGGTTTACAAATGATGGTGCCCGTACTTTTATACGTGCCGGATTTACTGATCCGTCGCTAATTATAAAAAACCCTAATTCTCCTTTAGGATTTTCTACACGGGTATATGCGGTTCCTGCCGGTGGTTTTATTCTTTTAGGAATTGCAGATTGAACATCTCCATCCGGGATGTTATCTATTGCCTGCTCAATGATGCGTAAACTTTGTTCCATTTCCAGCATTCTCACATAATAACGATCCCAAGAATCGCCAACTGTACCGTGCCAGCCCTGGCCTACCGGGATATCGAAATCGAATCTATCATAAATTGAATAAGGATCGTTTTTTCTCAAATCCCATTTAACGCCGCTGCCTCGTAAAACCGGTCCGCTTGCGCCATAATTGAGTGCCACATCTGCCGGTAAAACCCCTATGTTAGCGGTGCGTTCGATAAAAATTTTATTATATGATAAAAGATTATTTACTTCATCCATTATAGGACGGAAATATTTAATATAAGCTTTCACGTCTTTTACGAAATCCTGATGAATATCGTGTGATAAGCCCCCTACCCAGATATAATTGTATAATAGGCGAGCGCCGCAAGTTTTCTCGAAAATATCATAAATATATTCACGGTCTCTAAATAAATAGAGGAAGGGAGTGAATGCACCGATATCCAAACCGTAAGTGCCTAGCGCCACTTGATGTGAAGCAATCCTATTTAACTCGTTCATTATAACACGGATATATTCCACTCTTTCAGGGATTTCAATACCAAGTAATTTTTCAACTGCAACTGCATACCCAAAATTGTTGGACATTGAAGCCAGATAATCCAATCTATCGGTATAGGGAACAACCTGCGGGTAGGTCATTGCTTCGGCGTGTTTTTCAAAACATCTATGCAGATAGCCGATATGTGGTTTGACATTGATTACTAATTCCCCTTCAATTTCAAGCTCAAGTCTCAAAACGCCATGAGTTGATGGGTGCTGAGGACCCATATTAAGCGTCATTTTTTCGGTTCTTATTGCCATTCTATAAATACTAGTAAGTGAATCAAGATTATTATCTAATTTTACTTTTTGCTAAGTAGTTTTTGAATTTCTTCAATCTTGTTGGTCAATATTTCTATGTCGCTGTTCCAAAGGTATCCTAAATCCAGCGCCAGTAATAATTGTGACTGTAAAGCGAAAGTAGTTGATAAAGCAATCTCAAATTGTTCTTTCATATTTTTCCCGTTACCTTTTGCAATTTCTGAAGAGATTGAAATAGCATTACTTCTAATCTGGTTTGTCAATCCTTGCAATTCATCTTTGGGAAATTTTTTCGTCAAATCATAAATATCTTTAACCAACTCTTTCGATTTTCGCCACACTTCCAATTCTTTGAAATCAGTCATAATCATTCAACATTAATATGGGACTTTCATTCCTTTATAAAATTCCGGGTTCTTGTAATCTTTTCTTAACGGATACCCTGCTTCCCAATCGTAGGGCATAAGAATTCTCCTAAGATCGGGATGATTATTGAATTTAATTCCGTACATATCGAATGCTTCCCGCTCGTGCCAATCTGCGGTACGCCAAACCGATTCAACTGAATTTACTTCGGGATTTTCTCTGGGGGTAGATACTTTTAAGGTAATTTTATGATTTTGTGCAATTGAGTCGATGTGATAATAAACGCTTAGTGTACCACCACTAATTGATTCCGACTCATCTTCTCCTTTAATTTTTTCTCCATTGGCATCATCAACACCCGATAGAACCATTAGTGTATCAAATTCCAATCCTTCCGTATCTCTAAGGAAAATAGAAACTTTATCAATACTTAATGGATCGATAATTATTAACGGTTCAACTGGCAAATCATTTTTAAATTCGAATACAGCATCGGGAAATTCTTTTTTTAGAATTTCGAAAATCTCTTCCGGTTTTTTCATGCCGATATCTTTTTCCTTATTGATTCGTTTCTAATTTTTTCTTGTAATTTTAAAAGACCTTCAAGTAATGCTTCGGGTCTTGGCGGGCAGCCGGGTACGTATACGTCTACAGGAATTACCCGGTCAATACCTTTTAAAACATGGTATCCGTGTTCCCAATAAGGTCCGCCGGAATTTGAACAACTTCCCATGGAAATAATATATTTTGGGTCAGGAATTTGTTCGTATAATCTCTTTATGCGGAGTGCCATTTTAAAAGTTACTGTTCCGGAAATAATTATCATATCTGCTTGCCGTGGTGTGGGGCGGGGCATTACGCCGAAGCGGTCGAAATCATAATGCGATGCTGATGTTGCCATCATTTCAATAGCACAACATGCTAATCCGAAACTTAATTGCCAAAGAGATGAAAGGCGAGCCCAATTTAGTACATCCTCTGTGCGGGCTATTACAATGTTACCGTCTGAAAATTCTTTATCAAGTAGACCCATAAGCCAGTATTCAATTTGCGGTTATCAATAAACAATTAAATAAAACTACAATCTAAAAATTGTAACTATATTAATATTGTTAAGAATTATCTTGCGAAGTTCTCACTTTTCTTAAAAAACCTGGAATTACGGGTATTTTGGGCTGAGGGCGTGCCCATTCCAAATCACCCTTGCGCCATTCATAGGCCATTCCAACAAAAAGTACTAATAGGAAAACAATTCCGACGAGGAATCCATAAATGCCCAATTCCTTATATGTTAATGCCCAAGGGAATAACAATACTACTTCAACATCAAAAATTAAAAAGATAAGCGCAACTACATAGAAACGAATGTTGAATTTTACCCATGGTGTTCCTTCAGGATTTTCACCGCATTCATATGTAGTTTGTTTCTCGTGGGTTTTTCTACTAGGACGGACAAGTTTGGCCATTACAAGAGCGATTAAAACGAACAGAATCGCTACTATTATAAATAAGAAAATCTTCCCGAAATCTGTGAGCATAATCCCTTTAAAAAATTTTCAAAAAAATAATATATCTTTGTCTGAATGTCAAGAAAACTTATTTGTTTGTTATATATTTTCCGAATTATTTCTTTACTTTTCCAGGTAATCACCAATACTTATCTCTATAATTGTTATTAAAGGTAAGTGGCGGTCATTTTTATCATCGAAAGTTTATTCATTTTGTGATATGGATGTGTACATTTATTTTCAAAATCAATATATTGAAATCGCTACATTCTATTAGTAATTGAATTTTTGTAAATTATTGCTATCAATAAATTAGAATTATAATTTAATAAGTGTTGTATGAAAAACCGGCCGAATATATTATTTATTTTAATCCTTCTACTAGTTTCAAATGTTTTAACTGAAGCCCAGTATATCGGGAAAAGATGGGCAATTGTACAAGACTTGGAAGATAAAACAGTTTACCTGGACACTACCAGCATTCGACCTTTTGAAAAACAGATTTCTCTTTGGAGTTTAATTGTTTATAGAGAGCCTCAGAATATTGAGCCTCTCTCAAAAAAAGTATCCCATGTTAAATCACAATATCTTATCAATAATATCACAAAACGATACTCGGTTATAGGTGCATTGTATTATGACGACCGCGGACGAATAATCGGGGAATCTTCTACTCCCAGACCGGTTGGAGGGCGGGATAATTTTTCTCTCCCGATTCACGAAAACACTTCCCTCGAAGTTTTACTGTTAAAAGCGCAAAATTTTATCGGTACAGGGAATCTGGATTCTTCAACTGATGAAACAGTTACATCTCCGGACAATGTAGCCTTCGACGCCTCACTTTATGAGGAGGTAAACGAAATGTTAAGCGGAGATACCGAAACCGACGAGCCCCAGCCGATTTCGGACGAGACTTCTATTCCCGATACGGTTTCTGATGAAGAAAATAATTTATCAAGCCAATCGGCACAACCCGGGTTGAAGCCCTATATCAACAGCGATATTGTTGTTATAAAAGATGTTTCCGGGAATGAACCAATAAAATCAGAAGATAATAGTGGAACCGAGGATGAAATTGAATACGAGCCCCCATCTAATTTAGAAGATACTTCATCTATCTCTAACAGTAATAAAAGTATACCGTATGATTTTGAAAATGAATCCAATGTTTCTAATGTGATTTTTACTGACGGCAATTTATTTTGTTTTCAAGTCTCTTCATGGAGGCGGAAAGAAATTGCGGAAAGTGAAGCAGAAAAATTAAGAAACAGCGGTCATAATGCTTTTGTTATTGAAGCATATATCCCATCCAAAAGAGGAACCTGGTATCGTGTGAGGATCGGGTATTTTAATTCTCTTCAAGAAGCAAGGGATTATCAAAGAAAACTTTAATCCTAACTTTCTAATTACTCCGAATTTAGTTAAGCATCACTATATATACCAATAATGATGCAGGGGAACTTTTATATCTACCAATACATTTATATTTATATCGAATCCGAATAGAAGGAGGAATGATGAAAATTCCAATATATATATTCAGTCTAATTGCAATTATTGGATTTGTTATTAACGGTATGCCTGCAGAGAGTAGTTCGACCGTGATAACGAACGAATCTGATTCTTTAGTCACAAAGGAGAAAGCAATGTTTACAAAAAACATAAAATCCGAAAAGGAATGGAAAAATCTATTATCGGAGGAGCAGTTTCATATTCTAAGAGAAAAAGGGACTGAAAGAGCATTTACGGGGGAATATTGGGATAACCACGAAAGGGGTAATTATTCATGTGCCGGGTGCGGACAATTTTTATTCGAATCGGGAACAAAATTTGAATCGGGCTGCGGATGGCCAAGTTTTTATAATCCCGCAAAAAGTGAAAACATAGTTACCAAAGATGATTTCAGTCACGGGATGCATCGTATAGAAGTATTGTGCAGTAATTGCGGCGGTCACCTTGGTCATGTTTTTGAAGACGGGCCGGAGCCGACAGGGCTGCGATACTGCATTAACTCAGCATCCTTAACTTTTGAAAAAAAGTAGAATTATTCTACTAAAATATTCTCTAAAGACTATTTATTTACTCAAGAGATTTGAACAGACAATAAAGGTAATGAATCGAAAAGCGGCTAAAAATTTTCAAAAATTCTTTGTAACTGCACCGTCTCTGCTTTGTCATTTCCGTATTATTACATATTTTTGAGAAGTTATTTTATTGGCAATTGGACAAATAACTTAGATCGAACCGAGCGGTTCGATTTTTTTTATGTTATGTTTTGAAAAAATAATTTACGAGAGATTATGGCAAAGAGGTTATTAAAAAAATATCCGATCATAGATTATATCGCGATAATATTCGGGGCGGCCCTGATGGCTTTAGGAATAGGCATATTTTTAATTGATGCAAAAGTAGTCCCCGGAGGTGTAAGCGGTTTGGCGATGGCTCTTCATTATTTGTCGGGTAATTCAATTCCCGTTGGTATAACAATCTGGATGATGAATATTCCTCTGTTTTTCTGGGGAATAAAAGAATTGGGTAAACGATTTGGCGCAAGAACATTTGTTGGATTTACTTTCAGTTCATTGTTTATCGATTTTTTTCGTGGTGATATGCCAGGTTTCGGTTTTATAAGACTTCAGGATTCACCTGCAATTCAAGACTTGCTCTATAATGACTTTTTATTCCTGATCCTTATTGGTTCGGTTTTGCTTGGAGTTGGGCTCGGTATAATTTTCAAATTCAAAGGCTCAACCGCAGGTTCTGATATTGTTGCAGCAATAATGCAGAAAAAATATGGTATTAAACCAGGGCAGGCAATTATGTTCATAGACTTTTTTGTGATTGCGCTTGCTGGTGTAGTGATTCAATTAAAGGGCTTATCACCGGATAAGCCGGCTTTAACTTTAACTCTTTATGCGGTATTCTTATTATTTGTTTCAGCCCGTTTGATTGATGTAATTATAGATGGATTTGATTATGCAAGGATGGCTTATATTATTTCGGATAAATACGAAGAAATTTCCGATTTGATAATGACTGAATTTTCCCGTGGAATTACTGCTCTTAAATCAAGGGGAATCTATAAAGATATTGATAGGGAAGTATTAGTAGCAGTGGTTACATTAAAAGAACTTGGCGCGCTTACAGATAGAGTGAAAGAAGTTGATCCGGATGCGTTTATTATTGTAAGTAATGTGCATGAAGTGCAAGGTAAGGGTTTTCGTCGGAGGATTTAAATAGTAAAATTTGTCTTCATTTAGCGGCAACATTTATTGTGATTAATAAAGGGGAAACTAAATTATCGGGAAGTTTGTCTTTTACCTGATTTTATTAGAAACTCATTGTAAATGTCGTTTCTTTGCCCGGTAGCGAATTGACCCTTATACTTCCGCCGTGAGCTCGCATTATCTGGCGCGATAAACTCAGCCCAATACCTGATCCATCTTTTTTTGTGCTGAAAAAGGGGATGAATATCTTTTCAATAATGTCCTCACTAATGCCCGGTCCGTTATCAATAACGCGTATTGAAACTTTACCTCTCTCATCTATTAATGCAGAAAGAAATATTTGAGGATTGATAGTTGTTTGTAACGCTTTCATAGCGTTGATGATTAGGTTAATCAAAACTTGTTCAATCATTTCAGGATCGGCGGTAACTTCCAATGTTTTCGGATCAATTGATGCAATTAGCTTGATTTTATTTATCTCAAGATCGTGTTCCATTAACTTATTTATCCGGTCAAATAAACCTTGAACCGGGAATATTTGAAAATTGGGTTTAGGTATTTTTGTCAAGTTACGGTAGTTATCAACAAAATGAATAAGCCCTTCGCTTCGTTTATGAATTGTATTTACTGCGTTGTTGACATCGCTGATTGTATCGGCGTCAATTTCATTCCCTTTACCTACACATTCCGAAAGCATTTGATTCACAGTAGCAGAGAGAGAGGAAATCGGTGTAACGGAATTCATTATTTCATGCGTTAGCACACGAATCAATTTTTGCCATGCTTCCATTTCCTTCTCTTCCAATTCACTTTGAATATTTTGTAATGAAACCAACCTGTATAGTTGATTGCGTAATTTAAATTCGGTCGCATTAATTACTAATTGCTGCAATTCATTTTCAAATGCAATTTTAATTGTGGTTTTTTCACACGGTTTCATAATTAACAATTTATCTTTCAATTCCGGGGAGATTCTCTTTAACATACTAATATTTGTAAGATGCTGAATCCCTAATATTTTTTTTGCCGTATTATTAATAAATTCAACTTTCCCGTTTTGATCGTAAGAAATTAATCCCACGCCAACATGCTGCATTACTGTTTGCAGGTATCTAAAATGCTCTTCTTTTTCACTTCTCGTATTTTGGAATTTTAAAATAACGTCGTTGAATGCCTTGTTTAACTCCTTAAATGATCCGCCAAGGGATTTATTAGCAAAAGATTGTGAAAAATCAGAATGCTGTATTGATTGCAGGAAACGGGTAAGTTCTTGATTTGTAATGTCGATAAATTTGATTAACGAATAGACCTGGTAAATGATAATCAAAAAAAGAATAATGAGAGTCGCCAAAAATTCAGTATTATAATAGATAAAGAATAGCAGCAATAAAGTGAGCGCTAAAAATATTATTCGTACAATCAAATTAAAACGAAATTTTTTCATCGGTAATAAGGGTAATGTTTATCACTGGTAATTAATATATGGAAAATAAAATTACATTATAATGCTAAACAGTTACAATCCGAATTTTCCCATACGCCTGTAAAGAGATGTTCTAGTAAGGCCAAGTTCTTTAGCAGCTTTTGTTACATTCCCTTCATATTTGCTTAATACTTTTCGAATAATATTCTTTTCAATTTCTTCAAGGTTATAACTATCGAAAGTAATGTTTTGCTCAACAGTGGCTGGTGCCGAGAAGAAAAAGTCGGACGGTTGCAATTCTTCATTTTCACTTAATATAATTGCTCGTTCAATAGCATGTTGTAACTCTCTAATATTGCCGGGCCAGTTGTAATGTTGCAGTTTCTGCATTGTTCCCGAGCCGATATGAATGTAAGGCTTATTATACTTCCTTTTGAATATAGTAAGAAAATGTTCGGCCAACAATGGAATGTCTTCTGTTCTTTCGCGAAGCGGGCTAAGATGAATCTCAACGGTATTGATCCTATAAAGCAAATCTTGCCTGAATTTATTATCTCCCACCATCTTGTGGATATCTTCATTAGTGGCACAAATTAATCTTATATCAACATTAATTTTTTTGTTGGAACCTACGCGTACTACCTCCCTTGTTTCCAATGCGTTGAGAAGTTTAACTTGTAATTCAATAGGTATGTTGCATATCTCATCAAGAAATAAACTTCCCCCGGATGCGGCTTCAAATCTACCTGCCCTATTTTCTTTAGCATCTGTAAAAGATCCTTTCACGTGCCCGAATAGTTCACTTTCAAATAATGATTTACTTATTGCCCCCATATCTACACTTATGAAAACCTCGTTCGCTCTCTTTGATTGTCTGTGTATTGCTCTAGCCACTAATTCTTTGCCTGTACCGTTTTCACCAAGTATTAATATGTTTGCATCAGTTTCAGCTACTTTTTCTATTGTATTAAATACTTTTTGGATTGAATGTGAAACCCCGATGATATCATGAAATTTTAAGTCCATATCATCGCTAAGCATTTTTTGTCTAGACCTAAGATTTTCCAATTCCAGCCTGGATTCTCTTAGTTTTAGTGCGCTCGAAAAAGTTGCAAGAAATTTTTCATTCTGCCAGGGTTTTAAAATAAAATCGGTAGCTCCTTCTTTCAGTGCACGAACTGCCGTTTCAACATCCCCATATGCAGTAATCAATATTACAACAGCAAATGGGTCAATCTGCATTATTTCTTTTAACCAGAAAAATCCTTCTTGGCCGCTTGTCATATCCTGTGTAAAATTCATATCCAAAAAAATTACATCATAAGTTTCTGTTTTTAACAATTGCGGGATTACATTAGGATCTTTTTCAGTATGAACAAGACCAGCATGAGGCTTAAGTAATAAACGTGCAGCTAATAGAATATCTTCGTTATCATCTATAATTAAAACTTTGGATTTCATTTTGATCATTATTAACTCATTCTCTTTTTCTTTAACTTAGCGCAAATATCATTCCCCTCTAAAACCAACTCAAATTACAAAATTTTAGAATAAAATGTACGTATACGTACACCTATGTAGTGAAACTGAACGAAAGTCAACATATCAGGCAAAATTGGGGAGGCAAAAAAAATAGAATTTTTAAGGGAAGTGTCCAATTATTATACAAAAATGTTTCAGGCACGGTTATTGAAAAATTATGTACGGATTTGGCTATGATTGATAATCATAAAGTGTAATTTCCGGGAGGAAAAATGGATAAGAAAATTGAGAAGAAGAAGTGGCCACCAAAGAAAATTGCCGCAATTGGCGGAATCGCTGTATTTGTATTTTTTGTGTTATACATTTTCGTATTTGGGGATAAGAGTTCGAAGTTCAATGTTGAAAAAGATAGAATAACAATTTCAACTGTTAGTTATGGTCCGTTTCAGGAATTTATTGCCGTTACCGGGACTGTTCAACCAATTGAAACCTTTTTCCTAGATGTTACCGAAGGGGGGACGGTAGTAACAAAATTTGTGGAAGAAGGAGCACATGTTAAAATTGGTGATCCGATTATTAAATTGGATAACGCTCAACTTACACTCAGTATTATTTATAACGAAGCTAACGTATTCCAGCAAATCAATAACCTTCGTTCTGCAAGGCTGGCTTTCGAGCAAAGTTTATTGAGTCTTAACAGGCAATTACTAGATTTGGATTACCAAATACTCAGTCAGAAAAGACTCTTTGATACAAACAAAAAGTTATATGAGAAAAATTTAATTTCAGAGAACGAGTTTAAAAATACAAAAGATCAGTATGATTACCTGGTAAAAAGCAGAGAGCTAACATATAGAACATACTATCAGGATTCACTCTCAAGAGCCGGGCAAATTGCTTCATTGGAATTCTCTACCGAAACATTACAAAACAACTTACAAGTAACCAAACAACAGTTGGAGAATTTAACTGTAAAAGCTCCGATAAAAGGGCAGTTAACACGCTTAACCGCGGAAATAGGTCAATCAATTCGTCAGGGGGAAAACTTGGGGCAGATTGATGATATCGAAAACTTCCGTGTTAGAGTTGCCGTTGATGAATATTTCATTGATCGTGTTAGCGTTGGGCAAGGAGGACAGTTTACTTTTTCCGGCAGCGAGTATGCATTAGTTATTAGTACAGTTTTCCCGGAAGTAAGCAACGGAAGATTTCAAGTTGATATGCATTTTGTTGGGGAGGCCCCAAAAGGAATCCGCAGGGGACAAACTTTGCACATCAAGTTAGAACTAGGTGAATTATCCAACGCCACTTTGGTAGACCGGGGGGGATTCTACCAAACCACGGGGGGGCAATGGATTTTTGTACTTAATCAAAATGAAACTGAAGCTGTACGCAGACCTATTAAGCTTGGAAGACAGAACCCGCAAGTCTTCGAAGTGCTTGACGGCTTAGCCGAAGGCGAAAAGGTTGTTACTTCTTCATATGACAATTACGGTGATATCGAGAAGTTGATAATCAATTAAATAGTTTTACCATCATAAAAATTTTGTAAATTGGGAGCATAATAGACAGGAGTGTGAAATGATCAAAACAGTAAATCTTCAAAAGGTTTATACAACCGAAGAAGTTGAAACAACAGCTCTTAACAATGTTAATTTCGAAATAAAAGCCGGGGAGTTTGTTTCTGTAATGGGTCCTTCTGGTTGCGGTAAATCGACTCTGCTTAATATTTTAGGATTGTTGGACAATCCTTCAAGCGGAGAATTATTTTTTGTAGGTAACGAAGTTTCCAAATTTTCTGAAAGACAACGTGCTCAGTTAAGAAAAGAAAATATCGGGTTTGTATTCCAGAGTTTTAATCTTATAGACGAGTTAACGGTATTTGAAAATGTTGAATTGCCTTTGTTGTATTTGGGAGTTCCTTCGAGTGAAAGAAAGAAAAAAGTGAATGAGGTTCTTGAAAGAATGGAAATTATGCATCGTGTAAGTCATTTTCCCCAGCAATTATCAGGTGGGCAGCAGCAAAGAGTTGCAGTTGCAAGAGCAATTGTTAGTAACCCGAAATTGATTTTAGCCGATGAGCCTACCGGTAATCTTGATTCCGAAAGAGGAGATGAAGTAATGACAATGCTCACAAAATTAAATGAGGCAGGAACAACGATCATTATGGTAACTCACTCTCCTACATATGCCGAATATGGAAACAGGATCATTCACTTATTTGACGGGCATATCGTTACAGAAAATTATAAAGAAAAATTTCATGTATAAATTATATTTGAGAAAAAAATGATAAAACTCAGAAATATCGAGAAGTATTATACGAATAAGTTTATCAAGACATATGTTCTTCGGAATATTAATCTTGATGTTGAAGAGGGGGAGTTTGTTTCAATAATGGGGCCGTCTGGTGCAGGTAAATCAACTTTGCTTTACATTATAGGTATGCTTGATACTCCTAACAATGGTGAATATTACTTCTACGATGAACCCGTTCATAAAATGAGTGAGAAAAAATTATCCGACATTCATAAGTCTCACATCGGGTTTGTTTTTCAGCAGTATCATTTGATTGATGAACTAACGGTTTATGAAAACCTCGAAACACCTCTGCTATACCAAAAAGTAAAAACTTCCGAAAGAAAAGGTATAGTTGCCGAAATGCTGGATCGTTTTAATATTGTTGCCAAGAAAGATCTTTTCCCGAATCAATTGTCGGGGGGTCAACAGCAGTTGGTTGCTGTAGCAAGAGCGGTAATTGCAAAACCAAGATTGTTACTTGCCGATGAACCGACAGGTAATCTTCATTCCGACCAGGGAAAAGAGATTATGGAATTGTTAAAGAAATTGAATGATGAAGGTGTTACAATTATACAAGTAACACATTCCGAAACAAACGCCGGTTACGGAAACAGAATTATTAATCTAGCCGACGGCTGGATAGAGAAATAATAGAAATTTTTATGAGGGGGGAAATTTTGCTAATTTCCCGTTAGCCATGAGCAGCTGGAACGTCCTTTATTGAATCCGGCTGCTCTTTTATTTTTAATCCCTAATCCCCCTATCCTTCATCAAATTCGTTATACTTTGACAAGATTTTAATAGACAGAAGCTATGTTCGAATTCGGACATAGATGTACTTAACCGAACAATTTCTCATTTATAAAATTCCAATATTTCCCGCAATTCTTCAAAATTGATCTGAATATAGTAAATCTTGTATAGTTACTTTATCACTTTTCTGCGGCACAATTGTTGAAAATAAGGTAATGGAAATTATTAGGGGGTAAAAATGCTTCGGAATTATTTAAAAATTGCTCTTAGAAGTCTTATTAAAAATAAGGTTTATTCATTAATCAATATATTCGGTTTAACGGTGGGTATTGCATGTTGCTTGATTTTAATTTTTTATGTTGCGCAAGAAATAAATTATGACACATTTTTCAAAAATTCAGATCATATTTATCGTATTGCATATGAAAGTCACCACCCGGAAGGTATAGAATATAATGCCGGAACAATGCTGCCATTGGCGCCTGCTGTTGAAGCTAATTTTCCGCAAGTTAAAAAAATAAGTAGGATACTATTTGAAGATAGGGTTTTAATTCGTGCTAACGATAAAGAATTTTTTGAAGAGGGAATTACATTCGCAGATTCGACATTCTTCGAAATTTTCAGTTACCATTTTTTACAAGGTGATGCTGCAACTGCGTTGACAAAACCAAATAGTGTTGTGTTGACTGAGTCAATGGCTGCCAAATATTTCGGTACTGAAAACCCCATCGGAAAGAATATTCAGTACGACAACAATGTTAATTTAGATGTAACCGGTGTAGTGAAAGATGTTCCTATTAACTCTCACTTCACATATGATTTTGTAATCTCGTACCAGGTATTGGCCGATCCTACCGTTTTCCCGTATGGAATGGAGCAATGGGGAATGACAACGAGTTCATATACTTATGTTCTTCTTGAAAAAAACAGTTCGGCTGAATCGTTTGAGAAAAGTATGAACGATCTGATTGGAAAAAGAATTGCCGATATGTCAGATAATAAGATTATCTTTTTCTTACAACCATTGAAGGATATTTATCTCAAGTCTCACCTTTCAAATGAAATCAATCCCAACAACAGCTCAACCACATTGATCATTCTTTCTACAATCGGCTTGTTTATTTTACTTATTGCCAGCATTAATTATATGAATTTGGCTACAGCCCGATCAACTAAAAGAGCAAAGGAGGTTGGTGTAAGAAAAGTAATGGGAGCTTTTAGATTTCAGTTAGTAAAACAATTTTTGACGGAATCATTTTTGATCACGTTACTTGCGCTTATACTTGCGATCGGTTTAGTAGAAATTTCCATAACTTATTTCGAACAATTGCTTGCAAAGAAAATTGAATACAGTTATTTCCTAAACTGGGAGTTGGGGTTAGGGATTCTCGGTTTTGTGTTTTTTATTGGTTTGATCTCCGGCTCGTACCCGGCGTTTTTTCTATCGAGATATCAACCTGTTAAGGTTCTTAAAAGAGGAGCGGGTATATCGCAATTTTCAGGCGGAATCCCGTCATTAAGAAAAGTATTGGTTATTATCCAATTTACATTATGCGTTTTGTTATTGTTCGGAACGTTGGTTATAACTTCACAGCTCGATTATATGAGAAATGCCAACATGGGTTTTAAGTCAAAATATAATGTTGTTATTCCTGTATTCGATAAATCGATTCTTAGGAATTATCAATCGGTAAAAGAAAGACTGAAACAAATTTCGAATGTAAACAGCGTTTCAGCAGGTTTCAAAGCGCCGGTTGGCGGAAACGGTTTGGGTACGAATTTACACCCGAACGGATATAACGGAGGTAAAGAGTTTGGTATCGCTGTTTATACTATAGATTATGATTACCTCAATAATTTCGGCATTAGTCTATTGGCAGGAAGAGGATTTTCGGAAGAGTATACTTCCGATTATGCAAAGTCGATGGTTGTTACCGAGCAGGTAACAAAGAAATTGGGTCTCAATTCTCCGCATGAAGCAATTGGTAAAAAATATTTAATAGGATTAAATAGTATTGAAGCAACCATTGTTGGTGTAACAAAAGATTTCAATAGTCAATCGCTTCATTCGGAAATTAATCCTGTTGTAATGCTTTATCTACCACCGTTGTTCAGAGAATTTACGGTGAATATAAATTCAGTTAATATTCCGGAAACTATATCTGCGATAGAAAAAACGTGGAAAGAATTTGTTCCGGATTATCCTTTTGAATATCATTTTTTGGATGACTACATAAACAAGATGTATAAAGACGAGGAACGAATTGCTGAAATAATTTCCTTTTTCGCTATGATTGCAATTGTTATCGGCTGTTTGGGTTTGTTTGGCCTGTCCGCTTTTTCAACAGAGCAAAGGACAAAAGAAATTGGGGTTAGAAAAGTGTTGGGCGCTTCGGCATCAAGCGTTGTTGTTATGTTAACAAAAGAATTTAGTAAGCTGGTGTTGATTTCAAATATTATCGCCTGGCCTATCGCGTATTACTTGATGAATAATTGGCTGAACGATTTTGCATTTAAGATTGATATTAGTATTTGGATATTCATTATTTCAGGTTGCTTCGGATTATGTGTGGCATTGCTAACGGTTAGTTATCAGGCTGTGAAAGCTGCTCTAGCGAATCCGATAGATTCATTGCGTTACGAATAAGTAAATGATAACCAAACAAAAAGGAAAACGTCATGCTGATAAATTATTTGAAAATATATTATCGTCACCTTTCTCAGAATAAACTTTACTCATTTATAAACATTCTGGGCTTGGGAATAGGCTTAAGTAGTTTCATAATAATTTCCCTTTTTGTTAATAATGAATTGAGTTACGATCAATTCAATGTAAATAAAGATAATGTTTACAGGGTATCGCTGAATTATAATTATAACGGTCAGTGGCAAAATATCGCTATGACTCCCCCGGCTTATGGCCCGACTCTCAAAGAGGAATTTCAAGAAGTAGAAGATTATGCACGTTTTATGCCTTTTAACGAGGTGATTGTTAGTAATGGAAATAAAAAGTATTCCGAAACCATTCTATTCGCGGACGGCGGTGTATTTAGGATGTTTTCGTTCCCTCTTTTAATGGGGGATCCGGAAAATATTCTGAAAGAAAAGTTCACAGCTGTGATTTCCGAAACAACTTCGCGCAAATATTTTCGTGATAAAAATCCAGTCGGACAAATCATCAATATTAATGATAATGTTGATTTGGTTGTTCAGGGTGTATTCAAAGATATACCGGAGACCTCGCACCTCTCTTTCAACATTTTAATATCGATGAGTACGGTCGCTACGGAAGAGGTTTACGGAACCGGGGCGCTTGAAAATTATACCAGCGCCAATTTTCATAATTATTTGCTGTTAAATCCCCATACGAATATTGCGGAACTTGAAAATAAACTGGCTGAATTTGTTGTTAAATATGCCGGTGAAGAAAATTTCACAAAGATGAAGCCATATTTGGAACCTTTCTCTTCAATCTATCTCCATTCCGACGCGATTTACGGAACCGGCGTTGCCGGTAATATAATGTATGTTTATATTTTTTCCGCTATAGCTTTGTTCATTTTGTTGATCGCAACTATCAATTTCATCAATCTCACTACTTCTCAATCGATGAGGCGGGCAAAAGAAATAGGAATTCGGAAAGTAACAGGGGGCAGCAAAAGAAATCTTATCCAGCAGTTTTTGGGCGAATCAATATTTTTAACAATTCTCGGCTTTTTACTCAGCCTGGTTTTGGTTGAAATATTCTTACCCGTTTATAATTCATTGGCCGAAAATATTCTACAGATAAAATACCTCGCTGATATCAAGCTACTCTTATTCCTATTTACAACCGCTGTTATAGTAGGATTACTGTCAGGTATATATCCCGCTTTCTATTTGTCTTCATTTAAGCCAACTAGTGTATTAAAGGGGGAAATGGTGAAAGGAAAGAAGGGGGGAACGTTTAGGAAAGGGCTTGTTATCATTCAGTTTGCAATCTCTGTTATATTGATCATTAGTACACTTGTAGTCAATGAACAGCTTTCTTTTATGCGCAATAAAGATATCGGTTTCCAAAAGGAAAATATTCTCTATCTCCAGTTAAAGACACCCGAGCTGCAGTCGCAGGTTGAAGCAATAAAATCTCAATTAAAAATGAATTCGAATGTTGTTTCAGTTGCTGCCGCCTCGCGTTTGTTGGGGAATGTTTACGGAGGATGGAAAATTACCGCAGAAGGAGAAGAGGAATACAGTATAACTGCGATTTATGCTGATGAAGACTACATACCTACGATGGGACTGGAAATCCTTGAAGGGAGAAACATGTCGAAAGAAATGCCGAGTGATAAAGAATCCGCAATTCTACTCAACGAAAGTGCAGTTAGGAAATTCGGCTGGAAAAACGTAATAGGAAAAGCTGTTGAACTTCAGCGTGTTAAAAATGGTAATGTAATCGGTGTCATGAAAAATTTTAATTACAGGTCGCTTCATCAAACAACCGAACCGCTGCTAATCACATATTCTCCGGGTGATTATATGAAAAAATATCTTACAATCCGGATAAGCGGCAACGAAGTTAAAAACACTGTCGATTTTGTTAATGCGACAATTAAGAGTTTTGATCCGGGGCAGGATTTCGATATTAAGTTCTTGGATACATTCTTGGAAAGTCTCTACAACAGAGAAGAAAAAGTGAATAATATAATAATCTTCTTTTCATCTCTTGCGATAATACTGGGATGCCTCGGATTGTTCGGGATGGCATCGTTTGCGGCTGTAAGGCGTAAAAAGGAAATCGGGATACGAAAAGTTCTGGGGGCAAACACCGGTAGCTTGGTGCTAAAATTATCCGGTGATTTTATCATGCTTGTCGGTATCGCGAATATTATCGCTTGGCCGATCGCATATGGCTTGATGAAGAACTGGCTTCTCGATTTTGCATATAGGATTGATATCGGTATATGGGTGTTTGCCGTGTCATTCATTGCATCTATTGCGGTTGCTTTGTTAACTGTCGGCTATCATGCTCTAAAATCCGCGTTATCTAATCCGGTTGACGCCATCAGGTATGAATAAAAGTTGGGAAAAGAAATGGGCATAAATTATTTTCGAATGGCATTTAGAATTATGAAGAAATATAAACTTCATTCGGCAATAAATATCGTCGGTTTATCGATTGGTATGGCTCTTAGCTTGGTAATGTTGATGTATGTGGCTAATGAATTCAGTTATGACAATTATCATGAAAACAGCGACAGAATATACCGTGTAACTGCCGAATGGGGGAAAGAAGGGAGTAGAATGAATTTTGCAGGTGTAATGCCTGCATTAGCGCCAACGCTTAATACTGATGTAACAGACATTGAATTAGCCGCAAGGTTACGGTGGAATAACGAAATGACCTTACAGGTTGGAGCAAAAAAAGAATTCAAAGAAGAAGATATATTCAACGCTGATCCGGAAATAATGAAAATATTTCAATTACAACTTATTGAAGGGAGTGAGGAAAACGCATTATCGGAACCCTACTCAATTGTATTGACTCAATCTGTTGCATCAAAGTATTATGGTAAGGAAGATCCATTGGGGCAAGTGATAGTGATTGACGGGGAGTCATATAAAGTAACCGGGCTGCTGCCTGATCTTCCTACGAATACACATTTAAAAATTAGTGCCTTGATTTCATATTCAACAATTATTTCGAAAGGAGAATATCCCGAATTCCCGTGGAGCAGTTGGGGGAGCGACATTACCTATATCCTTTTAAGTGGAGGAGCGTCGCTTGAAAATTGTAAATCGGCCGTGAGTGAAATTTATAAAAAAAATACGATTGAATATCTTGCTGATAAAATGTTTCTCCATCTGCAGCCGTTATCGGATATCCATTGGAATAACACATTGCGGGCGGATATTGGCCCCAAAGGGAATAAACTTTACGCTTATCTTTTCTTGTTCGCGGCAATACTTGTTTTGGTGATTGCCTCTTTTAACTTCATGAATTTATCAACAACCAAATTTATGGATAGAGCAAAAGAGGTGGGTGTAAGAAAGGTTATTGGGGCGAACAGATTTGAATTGGTAAAACAATTTTTAATTGAGTCAATGATGCTTTCATTTTTCGCGGCAATACTTGGGATTGTAATTTATGAACTGTTGAGCGGGGTAATCTATTCTTACATGAATGTAAATTATGAGATGCACACGGGGCAGCTAGTAACATTTTACTTGTTAATAATTGCAATGTTGGTAATTGTCGGTCTCTTTGCTGGGTTATATCCTGCAGCCTTCCTTTCTAAATTTAAACCGGCCGAAGTGATAAACGGGAAATCACAAAGTATCAGTGGGAAATTTAGTTTCAGAAACATCTCATTAATTTTACAATTTACCATTTCCGTTATTCTGATTTGCAGCGCCACTATCATCTTCCAACAAATCGATTATATGAAAAATACAGACCTCGGGTTCAATAAGGAAAACGTAGTATTTGCACAACTTCCTTTGCACCAGGTGGGCGTCATTGATAAATACGAAGTTTTGAAAAATGAATTATTGCGCAATCCTAATATCGCACAAGTGTCTGGCGCCTATACCATACCTGGCGTTAACAGTCAATTCCAAATGGGAGTAAGAGGGGAAGGGGTCGAAGAAAGTGCGACCATCACAATACAGGCGGTACCTGTGGATTATGATTTCTTGGAACTTCTTGGGGTTTCATTACTGCAAGGAAGAAATTTCTCAAAAGAGTTTTCTACCGATGCTGAGGGGAGTATCATAATAAACAAAACAGCAGCCGAGGCACTAAACTTACAGAATCCGATCGGTGAGAATATTGTGGTGCCGTATAACAATGAACCGCGCAACATGAAAATTATCGGTGTGGTTGATGATTTCCATATCAAATCCCTGCATAACAAAATTGTACCTACGATGCTATTAATTTATCCGAAATTATACTCACTGGTTGCAGCCAAATACAAACCCGGTACTGAAAACGAGGTTATAAATTATTTCAAATCTACATGGCAGTCTGTTCTCCCCGCAGCGGATTTTAATTATCGTTTTATGTTGGATGAATATAATAAGAATTACAGCGCCGAGGAAAATGCCGGGAAGCTGGTTGCAATCTTTACACTGCTTGCTTTGTTCATTTCCTGCCTCGGTTTATTCGGAATGGTTTCTTTCATCACCTCAAAGAAAGTGAAGGAAATAGGTATTAGAAAAGTACTCGGAGCAAGTGTTCAAAGTATTTTCTCGGGCTTATCGAAGCAATTTATGACAGGTGTAATTTTAGCCAATTTAATAGCGTGGCCGATTGCATATTATTTAATGGAAAAGTGGCTGCACGAATTTGCCTATAGGGTTGATATAAGCATATGGGTATTTCTGTTTTCAGGATTATTAACGATGTTAATTGCAGTAATCACAATTTCAGTCAAAGTCGTAAGGGCTGCCGGTGCCAATCCTGTTAAATCACTCAGGTATGAATAGATTTTACTAGGGGGAAATATGTTCAATAATTATTTGAAGATTGTAATCCGCAACATGAAAAGAAATAAGGGTTATACCTTTATCAACGTATTCGGATTAGCTCTCGGTCTTGCTTGTTTTATCTTGATTTCAATCTGGGTAACCGACGAATTAAGCTACGATAAATTTCATAAAAATATCGACCGCCTTTACAGAGTAAACACGGTATTACTTGACGGAAGAGTGATAACAAATTCTTCGCTTAAGCTTGGTAGGGAGTTGAAACAAAAATTCCCGGAGGTTGATGAATATACCAACTTCATCCCGTGGGCTAGATCGCTTGTTACTTACAAAGACAAATCTTACGATGAAAATAATATTTACTTAGTGGACCCTGAATTTTTCTCAATGTTTTCTTTTGACTTTAGTGCCGGAGATCCGAACAATCCTTTGCCGGATATGTATTCGATAATAATGACAAAGGAAACTGCCCAAAAATATTTTGGTGATGAAAACCCAATAGGAAAAAGAGTTTATTCGGATATATTTTCAAGAGATTTCACGGTAACTGCTGTAGTTAAAAAAATGCCTGCCAATTCAACATTACAGTTCAATATTGCAGGCAGCATTGAATTGATGCCGCTTCAAAGAAGAGAGAGTTGGGAATTTTCGGGTTGGACTTACGTTTTATTGAACAAAAATGTCTCGGAGACGGAATTAAATAAAAAGTTTGAGAACTTTTATACTAACTATGTAAATCCGGAATGGGAGGGATCGCTTAAATTACAAAATTATGCAGCGATGCATCTTTATGAAAATGGTGAAGCCGGATTGGTAAAACTTGTTTATATCTTTTCAGCAATCGCAATTTTTCTTTTGGTAATTGCTTGTGCAAATTTTATGAACCTATCTACAGCCAAAGCAACAAAACGCTCCCTTGAAGTAGGTATAAGAAAAGTGAGCGGTGCTCAAAGAAAGCAGTTGGTCGGACAATTTCTCGGTGAATCGATTCTTACTTCTGTTCTCGCTACCTTATTTGCTGTCATAATAGTTGAGTTGACACTTCCTACCTTTAACAATTTTGCTTATAAGTCCATGACATTTCTGGGCGGAAGCATATTCAATTATTTGTTGGGATTATCTGCTTTGGCTCTATTTGTAGGGATATTCGCGGGAGTATACCCGGCATTTGTTTTATCATCTTTCAAACCGACTACCATGTTGAAAGGGCAATCAACTACTAACGGTAAAGGATCTTTATTTAGGAAGATACTCACAATTGGTCAATTCACAATTTCAATTGGATTAATAATTTGTACACTGCTGGTAAAAGAACAGATGAGTTTTATTCAAGAGGCAGATCTGGGTATGGACAGAGACATGGTGCTTACATTACCCAACAACATTCAACTGTCGGAAAAATTTGATGCATATAAATCGGCATTGCTGAACAATCCCGATATCGAAAATGTTACAGCATCTGCTACTCTCCCTTTCGATGTGAATCAAAACATTGAAGTGAATTGGGAAGGGCATATGAATGAAGAGGGTGTAGGTATGCGCTATACGATGATTGATTACGATTTCTTCTCCACTCTTGGTATGGAATTAGTCGCCGGGCGGGATTACTCTCCTGACTTTGCAACCGACTCAACAGAAGCATGCCTTATAAATGAAACTGCCGCAGCTTTAATGGATTTTGATGACCCCATCGGCAAAACTATTTATTTCGGACACCCGGCATTCCCCGAAGATAAAAGAAATCTGAAAGTAATTGGTGTAGTTAAAGATTTTCATTTTAGATCGTTGCATAGCGCAATGGGGCCTTTCATCTTCAACATGCACAGGCCGTGGCATATGAATATTTTTGTTAAAATTAAACCTGGTCATGTAAGGAAGACAATCGCGGATATTGAAACTATCAATGCCAGATTCTCTCCCGATTACCCGTTCACTTTTGAATTTCTTGATGACGCATACAACCTTCTCTACTTAATGGAAATTAAGATCTCACAGTTGTTTAATGTTTTCGCCGGGCTTGCGATAATTATTTCATGTTTGGGATTATTCGGTTTGGCTGCATATACTGCTGAGCAAAAAACAAAAGAAGTAGGGATTAGAAAAGTATTAGGTTCTTCGGTTGGCGGGATAGTTCTTATGCTCTCAAAAGAATTTATTAAGTGGGTAGTCATTGCAAATATAATAGCTTGGCCGGTTGCGTTCTATTTGATGGAAAGGTGGCTGGAAGATTTTGCATACAAAATTGATATTCAAATTGGAGTATTTCTCATTTCCGGATTTATTGCACTTGCGGTTGCTGTTATGACCGTCGCATTCCAAACAATTAAAGCGGCCTTGGCTAATCCGGTTGATTCACTAAAGTATGAATAATCGTTGGGTAAATGAATGCTGAAAAATTATGTCTGTATAACATTTCGGAATTTACAAAAGCAAAAGAGCTATTCGTTTATTAATATTTTCGGTTTGGCTGTCGGTCTTTCCGTTTGTATGCTAATATCCCTTTGGGTTATCGATGAATTGAATTATGATCAGTTTCACACGAACAAAGATAACTTGTATCGTGTAATTGTTGAACAGAAAGATGTTAGTGGTGAATATTATTCCGCAATAACACAGTTCCCGTTGGCGACTGCGCTAAAATCGGAAATTCCGGAAGTTATAAACTCGGCTAGATTTTATCCCGGAGATTCACCTCATACCGTGAAATATCAGGATAGAATTTCTAAAATTAATAATGTCGGTTTTGCCGATAAATCTTTTCTCGAAATGTTTTCTTATGAGTTAGAGTCGGGTGACCGGGCAACAGCTTTGGATAATCCTAACTCAATAATATTATCAAAAGCCGAAGCTCAAAATTATTTTGGTGATGTAAACCCGATTGGAAAACTACTCGCCATAGATTACTTCGGAACACAAAAAGAGTTCATGGTAACCGGGGTATTGAAAGATGAACAAATCAATAGTCATCTAAGCTTTGATGCACTAATCCCGTTTCACATTTTTAATCCATTGTACGATGGAGTAAATGGGTGGGAAAGGGCCAGTAATTATTTCACTTATGTTCAAACAGTCAAAAACGCATCAACTATTCAATTAACTGAAAAGATTTCTAATTTCTTAACAAAATATATCCCGGAAAATAAAGATAAATTATTGTTGCAGCGGTTAACCGACATTCATTTAACAACCGACATAAAATTCGACTCTCCAAGCAACGTAAATATTAGCTACATTCATTTTTTTAGTTTGATAGCAATATTTGTAATTCTTATTGCGTGCATAAATTTCATGAACCTTTCAACCGCACGAGCCGAAAAAAGAGCGAAGGAGATTGGACTTAGAAAAGTCGTCGGTGCTCAACGCTCTCAAATCATAGCACAGTTTTTCGGCGAATCAATTCTGTATACTTTTCTAGCGTTAATAATTTCTATTTTTTTAGTGGAAATATGTTTGCCCGTATTCAATACAATTGCCGGAAAAGAATTAGTGCTATCTGCATTATTTAGTAGTAGCTATATATTTTTATTTGCATCCATAATTATAATTACCGCTTTATTAGCAGGGAGTTATCCTGCAATTATTCTTTCATCATTCAAACCGGCAGATGTTATTAGAAGAAAAACCTCCGGTTCAAAAGAAGGAAGCATTTTCAGAAAAGGGTTGGTGATTGTGCAATTTTCTCTTTCCACCATTCTTATAATCGGGATGTTGATTGTCACGCAGCAATTGAATTTTCTGCGCAACCGGGATTTGGGATTTGACAAAGAGAATGTAATTTATTTACAAATCCCCCGTGGTACGGATAACTTTGAAATCATGAAGAATGATTTACTCAATTACTCTGAGATATCCGGCATCGGGGCATCCAACATTTTACCTGTTCATGGTAACGAAAGTAATTTTAGCGAATGGGACGGAAATAGTACCAACATGAATGTCCTCTTCAATATTTCCGCTGTTGATTATGATTATTGCTCAACTCTCGGTATCAAACTCGCCTATGGAAGATTCTTTAGTAAGGAATATCCGAATGACTTAACAAACTCATGTATTGTGAATGAAGAAGCAGTTAAGCAAATGGGAATGGAAGATCCGCTTGGCAAAAAGATACATGGATATACAATAATAGGTGTAGTTAAAAATTATAATTACATGTCACTGCACAATGCGATTGAACCGATTTTTCTGCGGTGCGCTCCTCAATATGCTACTTATATTTACGCTAAAATTAATCCGGGTAATTTTACGGATGCGATTAATGAAATTGAGAGTGTTTACAATAAATATCTCCCCGATGCTCCTTTTGATTATCATTTTCTTGACACAACGATTGATAGTTTATACAAAGTTGAACAACAGTCACGCGCACTATTCGGCGGTTTTACTTTTCTGGCAATATTTATTTCCAGTTTAGGCTTACTCGGCTTAATAGCTTTTATGGTTGAAAAGCGAACCCGTGAAATCGGAGTAAGGAAAGTTTTGGGTGCTTCTGTTTCTGGAATCATCGGTTTATTATTAGCCGATTTTATAAAGCTGATTATCATGGCGAACATAATTGCATGGCCTGCTGCATATTATTTAATGGATGGCTGGCTCAACGATTTTGCATTCAGAATCAGTATGAATGTATGGGTGTTTGCAATTTCAGGCATAATCGCTTTAACAACCGCTGTAATTACTATCGCGTATCATGCAGTTAAAGCAGCCGTTGCTAATCCGGTTAATTCATTAAAATATGAATAGGGGGTAGAATGTTAACAAATTATTTAAAAACAGCAGTCCGCAATCTTCTAAAATTTAAAGCCTTTTCTTTGATAAACATATTCGGTCTGGCAATTGGAATATCGGTATTCCTGATCATCTCTCTTTTCGTTAAAGACGAATTAACCTTTGATGCTTTCCACAAAAATGCTGATAAAATCTATAGAATGACGATGCACGTAAAGTTCGGAGAGACTGATATCAAAGTTGCCAACACTCCTCCGATTTTATCCGAATCACTTAAAAGAGAATTCCCGGAAGTTATTGAGACGACAATACTGAGACGTGATGCTCAATTCGTTTACAAAGGAATTGAAAAAATCAAGGAAGAAGAATTTTTCTATGCCGACTCTTCTATATTCGATGTTTTCTCAATCAATCTAATCCAAGGTAATCCAAAAACCGCATTGGCAAATCCAACAGGTATTGTATTAACTGAAGAGATTGCTCAAAAATACTTTGGCAGCGAACTTGCTATGGGGCAATCGATCCGCACGACGGATGGTAAAGAAATGACCGTGACAGGAATAGCTGAGAGAATGCCTGCTAATTCATTATTCGAGTTTGATTTCCTAGCTTCGATTTATATCCGCCCAGACAGCAGGACTGATGAATGGGTTTATAATTTTGCTCATACTTATTTCTTATTGAAGGAGAATGCCTCCTGGCAGGAACTCGACGCAAAAATGCCGGCGTTTATTGAAAAAAATGTAACGAATATAATGGGTACGCCATTTAAAGCTTTTGTAGCAGCCGGTAATAAGTTCGAATTTTTCATACAGCCGCTATTATCAATTCATCTTACACAAGGTGTGTACAATGAATACAAAGAAGCCGGAGATATGACAATTCTATTGTTTCTTTCGGCAATAGCGGTGTTTATACTTTTAATCGCCTGTATCAATTTTATTAATCTGTCCACAGCCCGTTCCACAAAACGCGCTAATGAGATTGGAGTAAGAAAAGTGCTGGGATCCAATAGGGGACAACTGATATATCAATTTTTAGCAGAGACTATTTTACTAACATTTGTTTCTGTTATACTCGCTCTTGTTATTGTTGAGGTATTCTCCCCATTAGTCAGTTCCGTAGCCGGTAAAAATCTTGGGATAGACTATATAGCAAATTGGTATGTGATACCATTGATGCTTCTGTTTACAATTGTGGTCGGAATTATTGCAGGCATTTACCCTGCATTATTTATAACATCCTTTCAACCTGTGCAGGCGTTAAAAGGGAAAGTTTTCAAGAGTACGAAAGGGATGGGAATTAGAAGGAGCCTGGTTGTATTTCAATTTGTTGTCTCAGTTGTTCTAATTATTGCTACTGCTGTAGTTCTATCTCAGATGGATTATATGCGGAATAAGGATCTTGGCTACAATGCGGAGCAGATATTAGTTATTCAAAATGTTGATGTTCTTGGAGAACAATTGGAATCCTTTAAGGAAAAATTGCTGAGTAATCCCGGGATTAAAAATGTTACTTGCTCAAACTCTCTCCAAAATCATGATCTAAATCTTGGCATTTTTCAAAAGGATGACGGAACCGATGAACAGTTTACTCCTGTTACAATGGTAATTGATTATGACTTTTTTGATACTTATCAATTTGTATTTAAGGAAGGAAGGGCATTCTCCCCTCAATACGGTAGTGATACTGTTTCAATTATTCTGAATGAAACTGCTGTGAAAATGCTGGGATACGATTCGCCGTTAGAGCGAAAATTACTGTTAACCAGCTCTGATGTAGGGCGGGTTTATGTAAATGTTATAGGTGTTGTTAAGGATTTTCATATGCAGCGGATGAACGAAGAGATTAGACCGGCGGCTTTTCTTCTTAGGCGGGACAGTCAGTTGGATTTTCTTTCGGCGAAATTACCAACCGATAATATATTTGAAACGGTTAACCTTATAAAATCTGAGTGGAATGATTTTGTCCCGAATCAGCCGATGGACTATACTTTTTTTGACGAGAGTTTTAATGAAATGTATGAAGCAGAAATACGCACCAGTAAATTATTTTCTTCTTTCGCGGGTCTTGCCATAATCATCGCATGTCTGGGCTTGTTCGGTTTGATAACATTTGCCGCGGAGCAACGCACAAAAGAAATAGGCATCAGAAAAGTAATGGGATCCAGTATAATAGGTATTGTGTTGTTGTTATCCAAAGAGTTTGCAAAGTGGATTTTAGTAGCAAATATTATTGCGTGGCCTATTTCTTATTATCTAATGGATAATTGGCTTCAGAATTTTGCCTATAAAACCGAAATCGGTTTGTGGATATTTATTCTTGCAGCTCTATTGGTTTTTGCGATTTCATTCATTACGGTTGGTTACCAGGCTATTAAAGCGGCAACCGCAAACCCTGTTAAATCTTTAAGATATGAATAGGTAGCTTTTGTGCTAAACAGAAACCCGGTTTCTTAAGTTGAATTAGAGAAACCGGGTTTCTTGAATCTGACAAAGACCTCGAAGGTTTTTGTGCTAAGCAGAAACCCGGCAGCCCGTTCTCTTCCCCTTAGGCGCGCCACAAAAAAAAACAATTATCATCATTATATCTTTGAACTTTCGAAAGAAATGTGCGTCTCAATAAGCAAATAACTTTAACTTTTCGAAAGAAATAATCGGAGACAATATGTCAGCAAAGACAGTAACCCGACATGAAGAACATGTTTTGCTTGCCATTCTTAATCTTAGTGATAACGCATACCTGGTTACAATCCAGGAATTTCTTGAGAAGAATGCAAAAACCAATCTATCATTTGGCACACTATATGTTTTGCTTAAAAGACTTGAGAAAGTAAACTATATACAACATTCAATCGGTGAAGCTACATCCAAACGGGGAGGTAAAGCAATTAAGTATTACGCTCTTACAAAAGAGGGATACAAAATTCTAAGAGAAGCGGCAAAGATTAATGAAACAATGTGGTATAATTTCAGCAATATTTCTTTTTAATAATGAAGAATAAAAAGAAAATATTGTTCCCGCGGTTGGGTAAATGGCTTATCAAATCATTTCTTCCTTTTTATGAGAGTGAATATTTTCTCAATGATCTTGAAGAAGCTTATTTAAACCGGGTTAAGGAAATGGGGAGGGGGCGGGTTTTTATTTGGTTGATTGCTCAGCTCGGCTTTTCAATTCCGCCTATAATAATTGATAACATCAGATGGAGTTTAATCATGTTTAAAAATTACTTAAAAGTTCTTGGTCGTAACATCCGCCGCAATAAAATTTACTCCTTCATTAATATAGGGGGGCTTGCGGTAGGTTTGGCCGGAGTAATACTAATTTATCTTTTCATTGATTATGAACTGAGTTTCGATAAATATCATGAAAACGCCGAAGAAATATTTTTCGTAATGTCCAAAGAAGAACATCCCTCGAATACTAATTATACCTTAGGGACACAATTCCCTTTTACAGAAGCTATGAGAACAGACTTCCCGCAGTTAGTAAAAATTGCACAGGTATATTTCCAGGAAGAAGTACAGGTAAAAGTGGGGAATGAGCTTTACCCGGAAAATAATATTGTATTTACCGAACCCGATTACCTGGATATGTTGGATTATAAAATTTTGACCGGCAATTCAAAAGAAACTTTGGACGCGCCTAATTCAATTTATCTTACTGAGGATTTGGCAAAAAAATATTTCGGTTCGAAGTCGCCGGTTGGTGAAATTATAACGCTCAACAATACGATTGATATGAAGGTCCAAGGGATAATATCTACTCCGCCTTCGAATTCAAATATTCGATTTACAATGCTTGGTTCTATCAAATCATTGATCGAAGATTATGTGGGATTTCCTTTTAATGATTGGAATTTAACAACAACTGCTAATACAACATTAGTAATGCTGCCGAATGGAATGAACCCGGTTGAAATAAATAAAGGGCTGGTCCCATTTGCCGAAAAATACTTATCGGAAAGAGATAGAGAGATACAAACATATTCGCTCCTTCCATTGTTAGACCTTCATTACGATACACGTTTCCAATATGCAAACTACACAACAAGTATGGATACGATTTATACGTTTGCGCTGATCGGTTTGTTGATTCTTGCAATTGCGAGTATCAACTTTGTAAATCTTTCAACTGCACAGGCTGTAAAGAGAGCGAAAGAAGTCGGTGTTAGGAAAGTACTCGGAGCAAACAGAGCGCAATTAATTCGTCAGTATTTAAGTGAGTCGTTAAATTATACATTTGTAGCGATAATATTAGCGCTGATAATTGCAGGTGTTTCCATCGGAAAATTAAATGACTTCTTTGGTAACGGAATCAAACTGGAGTTGTTCGGCAATTTCAACATTATAATTTTTCTGGTTGTGGTGTTTTTTCTTGTTGGTTTACTTACCGGGATCTATCCGGCAATGGTATTATCAAGGTTCGATCCGGCACGAACATTAAAGACGACACTTTCAAGTACGAAAAGGAGATTCATATCGCTCCGGGATTCACTTGTTGGTATTCAGTTTGTGATTGCACAGGCGCTGTTAATCGCGGTAATAGTGATTGCAAGTCAAATGGATATGATAAAAAATAAAGACCTAGGATTTAACAAAGAATCGATAATTAATGTGTCATTACCGGAACCGGATCAATCCAAAATGGATGTTTTAAAAAATAAATTATTGAGCAATCATAATATTCAGGGAGTATCATATTCATTAGGTCCGCCGACTTCCGGAGCGATTATGCAGACCTACTGTTCATTCGATTCGGAAGGCGAACAAAAACGTGAATTTGTTCAAGCAATTCCGACAGATGAAAATTATCTCAATTTATATGGAATAAAAATGTTGGCCGGCGACAATTATAGGCGTTATGTAGACGGTGATACATTATATAAGTATATCATTAACGAAACAATGATGAAAAAGATGGGAATTATCGATCCTAATGAGGCGATCGGTAAACCATTGGCGGTAAGCCGGTTCAGGGGAGATGTAATGGGAGTTGTAAATGATTTTCATCTTCGCTCTTTACATGAAGTGATTCCACCGACAATACTAACGAATTTTATTGTTTCTTTTTTTAGAACTACCAATATCAAGATATCCCCACACAATGTTCCGGCAACTCTCGATTTTGTGGAAAGTACATTCAAAGATGTATTCCCCGGATATATTTATGACATGCAATTTTATGATGAATTTTTAGGAGAGCTTTACGAGGCGGAAGAGAGAATCTTTACGACCATACAAGTATTTACGATTCTCGCGATAATAATAGGTTGCTTGGGATTGTTCGGATTGATGTCGTTTATTGCCGTTCAAAAAACAAAAGAGATTGGCATACGCAAAGTGTTGGGAGCTTCCGTCCCGAATATTCTGCTTCATCTTTCAAAGCAATTTTCAAAAGTGATTATAATATCTAACTTGATTGCATGGCCTCTTGCTTATTATGTAATGAATAAATGGCTGGAAAACTTTGCTTTCAAAATTGAAATAGGTGTGTTGGTATTTATAATTGCAGGTGCAGCCGGTCTGCTGATTGCGGCGGTATCTATTGGTTTTCAAGCTGTTAAAGCGGCAATGGCTAATCCTGTGAACAGTCTGCATTTTGAATAATTTCGGATATATTTAAGGGGGACGGTCTCCGCGTTCCCCTTTTTAAAAAGTATTTTTAAAAGACTTGTTTCACCGCAATAATTCCGTACCCAAAATTAAAGAAAAAACATCAGCAACATTTTCGCATCTTAATCATCTTTTAGAATATCAATTTCTAACATATGGGCAGGGGAATAAGTGATTAAAAATTATTTTAAAATTGCATTAAGAAACATAATCCGTCAAAAAACCTTCAGCCTGATAAATATACTTGGGTTATCTTTAGGGCTGACTCTTTTCATCCTAATTTTATTATTTGTTCAGCACGAATTTAGTTTTGATAAGTTCAACAAGAATTACGAAAATATTTACCGCGTTGAACTTGACTACGGCGGGCAAGGACAATTTATTGCATTAACCAACAACGCACTAGGTCCTGCTTTATTGAAAGATTATCCGGAGGTAATAAATCAAACCCGTTTCCGTAATATGGGGAACAGTATAATGCTTGACGCGGGGAACGATAGAAAGTATTATGAAGACTCAGGCTGGTGGGCAGAAAATTCATTCTTTGAAGTATTCACTTATAATTTTACCGCGGGAAATCCCGCCACAGCTTTAAGCGAGCCCTACTCAATAGTACTTACCGAAACCTTGGCGGAAAAATATTTCCCCGGGCAAAATCCCTTAAGCCGGGTGATAAAAATTAATAATGATTTTTCGTGCACTGTTACCGGCGTAGTAGAGGATTCCCCGGGCAATTCTCATATAATCTATGGCTATTTTATTTCGTACAATACATATGATAAGGTTATCACACCCAATTACCTGGACAATTGGACTATAATAGGGGGTTACAATTATGTAGTATTAAACGACAACGTTTCATTGGACGGTATAAATGAAAAGATAAGAGGAATATTGAGAACATATATTAACGCTGAATATCCAAGCCATGTGTATCTTAAACCACTTTCGGAAATGCATCTATATTCTAACGTGCTCGGCGAGCTGGGTCCCTCAGGAAGCGTTGATACGATAATAATTTATCTGGCAATCGGTATATTCATCTTGTTGATAGCGTCAATCAACTTTATGAATTTATCAACGGCGCGCTCAATGAAAAGAGCTAAAGAAGTGGGTATGAGAAAAGTATCGGGAGCAAATAAAAGCGATTTGATCATTCAGTTTATCGGCGAGTCAATATTGCTTTCTTTCATTTCATTATTGATCGCAATAATTCTATTAAATATTTCCATCACTGAGTTTAATGCTATTATCGGGCGAAAAATTTCATTGGATTTCGGCAGCAACTCGCTTCTTACATTCGGTTTGTTTGGAATTGCTTTATTTGTCGGGATCATATCGGGAAGTTACCCGGCGTTGTACCTTGCAAGGTTTAACCCGGTGAAAGTACTCAGGTCGTCGTTCAAAACTAAACCGAAAAAATTCTCGGAAAGAAATATTCTCGTCGTTTTTCAATTTACGATATCTGTAATTCTTATAATCGGCACCATAATTATCTACAGCCAACTAAATTTTCTGCGGGGGAAAGATGTAGGCTATGATAAAGAGAATATTGTGGTGATGAATTTCAAATATTCCGACTCATTAACCGTCGGAAGGTATGAAACATTCAAAGAGGAGATTGCAAAACTTCCTTCAATTGAAAAAGTATCAATATCACAATTTGTCCCGTTTTTTAACGGTTCTTCATTCCAGACTTCATTCGAAGGAGCTCCGGAAGGTGAAGGAATTTATACAAATATTAATTATTCCGATGAAAGATTTTTGAAAACTTTCGGCATAAAATTATTACTCGGAAAAGAAGAGTTAAATGCAGAAATGAACGAAGACAGCACATACGAATGCTACATCAACGAAGCATTCCGAAAGAAAGTTAATTGGGATATGCCGCTGGGTAAAAGAATAGGATATCTTCGCGTAGCCGGGGTAATTAATGACTATCAATTCACTTCGCTGAAAAATGCTACGCAGCCAATAATTTTGTGCCGTTTAAATGGCTGGGTGCCCAGATTTATAAATAGAGAAATGAGTTTGTCGATCAAGTATAATCCGGTTGGTGAAGCAGCAACAATTGAAAAAATCAAAACTCTTTTCCTCCAATATTTCCCTTACGAAATATTCGATGTACGTTCAATGGAAAGTCTATTCGATAACATGTTACGCCGCGAAGATACCGTTGGAAAAACAGCCGGATACTTTTCCATATTGGCAATCTTTATTTCATGCTTAGGTTTATTCGGGCTCTCTTCATTTGTGGCAGAGCAAAAGAGAAAGGAGATCGGTGTTAGAAAAGTTTTAGGCTCATCTATATTTGGCATCGTTGTTTTGTTAACAAGAAACTTCAGCATATTAATTTTGATTGCGAACATCATTGCGGCGCCGTTGGCATATTACTTCTTGAACAACTGGCTGCACGAATTTGCTTACAGAATTGAGGTTGAATGGTACGTCTTTTTGCTGGCTGTAATTTTAACTCTCTTAATCGGTTGGGTTTCCGTTGCATTCCAAACTGTGAAAGCGGCTATATCAAACCCGGTGGATTCACTGCGGTATGAATAAAAATACTTCCTTCTAAATCAGATCTCCCAATCTCAGGGGATGACATGTTCATTCCCTGGGGTCCATTAAAATAGAAAAATTCTACATTTCAGATAGCGTATCCTTTTCCATTAGGAAGTTTTTGTAATAATTTTTTAATTACTTTCAACTTTTGAAACATTAGTACGTCTAACATAATCGAAACTTTCAAGTTATGAAAGAAATAAAAGGAGCAGATATGCGATTAATAACCCGTCAGGAAGAATTGGTTCTTCTAGCTATCCACCTACTCCGGGGCAATTCCTACTTAATTAGAATCCGTGAATTATTAATAGAAAATACCGGTAAGGAATGGTCAATCTCATCGGTTTATGTCCCGCTGGACAGGCTAACCAAAGAAGGATATCTCAAAGAGAACATCGGCAACCCTACGGCTAAACGGGGCGGCAAAGCCATTAAATATTATGAATTGACCGATGAGGGTATGAGCGCCCTTGCCGAACTTAAAGCCCTCAATGAAACAATGTGGAAAGGTTTGGAAGGATTAACCACAGAGGGATAATATGAAAATCAAACCACCAAAATATGCTGAGAAAATTTTAAGATTCTTTTTACCGAAAAGAGATAGAGAATTTCTTTTGGGAGATTTCGATTATCTCTACCAAGAAGTTTTTGAAAAGAGAGGAAATCTTGTTGCGGTTCTTTGGTATTGGTTTATTGTAGTCAAAGCAATTCCATTATTTGTTAATAATCAAATATATTGGGGGGTCGATATGTTCGCAAATTTTGTAAAGATAGTACTAAGGAATATTCGCAAGCAAAAGCTTTATTCATTCATTACAATTTCGGGTTTAGCACTTGGCTTGGGAGTTTTCATACTTTTTTGGCTTATAACAGAAATCTCTTTTAGCGCAGATGAATTTCATAAAAACTCTGATAGGATTTACGGTGTTGTTCAAGAGATCAATACCGGCAGCGGTGAAGATTTTAAAACAGCAATCACACCTGCCCCGATGCTGGGTGCACTGAAACTTGACATAAGTGGAATAGAGGATGGTGTAAGATTTTACCCGGCCGGCAAATCGATTATCAGTTATAATGGGAACAGCTTCTATGAAAACCAGGTATTATTTGTTGATAACAATTTTCTCAATTTTTTCTCATTTGATATTAAGCTCGGAAATCCTGAAACGATGCTTATGGAAAATAATTCCGTTGTTTTGACTGAGGAAATGGTGCATAAATATTTTGGAGTTGAAAACCCGATCGGTAAAATAATTTCGTTGAACAAAAATATGGAATTGAAAGTTACCGGTATTGTAGAAAATTCACCCATCACTTCTTCAATTAATTACTCTTTTCTTATCCCAATAAATACTTCCGAAAAAATGGCTAAATGGAGAGATGATTGGAGTGAAAATACACAAGCTACATTTATATTGTTGAAGGAAGGGGTGGAACCTTTTCAGCTTAAAGACGATTTAAATTCTTTCATTGCAAAGTACTACCCTGCATCTCCGAACACACCGGAAAATATATCACTTTTACTTATAACCGACTTTTTGTTCGGTACTATGGGTATAAATACTTACCTTGATAAAAATTTTCCGATTGTAAATTATTTATTACTCGCAAGTGCTATTGTTCTCTTGGTGATAGTGTGTATAAATTTTATGAGTCTAGCGACTGCCAAGTACACAGGAAGAGCCAAAGAGGTGGGAATCCGTAAAGTAATTGGGGCCGGAAGAGGAAGTTTAGTATATCAATTTTTAGGTGAATCTGTATTACTTTCAATCCTTTCTATTCCACTTGCTGTCTTGGTTTATGAAGCCGGTTTTATTTTTCTTTCCGGGCAATGGTGGACAGCGAGTTTTATTTCTCTTTATGATAATCCGATGAAGTTAGTAATGGTAGTTGTGGTTGCTATTGTAGTCGGGCTTATCGCCGGGAGTTACCCTGCATTCTTCTTGTCATCGTTCCGTCCGGTTAAAGTATTGAAGGGATTAAGCGGACACGGGAAAAAGGGGGCTAAATTTCGCAAGAGTCTTGTTGTTGCACAATTTACAATGGCGATTATCTTAATAGTTTTTGCCGCTGTCATAAACAAGCAATTCAATCATATTCTGGAAGCCGATTTCGGCTACACAAGAGATCATGTAATCGGTGTATCTTTGCCTCCTGAAGCACAATCCAAAGTTGATTTGATAAAAAACAGACTCGCAAACTTCAGCGAGTTCGAACATATTTCCTCAAGCGCTTATCTACCATGCCAATGGAATCCAGAGATTCAAATTGTACCTCAAGGATACTCGAAGGAAGAATCATTTACCGTCAATAATTATGGTATTGATTATGACTTTGTAGAATTATTCGGGATGGAAATGGTGGAAGGGCGATCGCTGAGTCGGGTGCATTCGGATGATAATAGTTTTGTGATTAATGAGACAGCGGCTGCCAGATTCCAATGGGATGAACCGATCGGTAAAGAGATTGCAATGGGAGACATCAGAGGGAGAGTAGTAGGGGTAGTAAAGGATTATTTATTCAAAGATATGCATGTACCTATATCTCCATCATTAATGTATATTGAAAAGAATTCGGTCAGTTACCTGCTTGTCAAAACTAATCCGAGTATTGACACACATTCAGCGGTAGCGTTGATAAAAGATGTATGGGATGAACATCTTCCGGATTCTCCATTTGAGTCAATTACACTCGACCAGCATTTCCAAGATATTTATTACGGCTTCAATACAATAGGAACAATTTGCGGTGTTGTGGGGATCATAGGAATCTTTCTATCATGCATGGGAATGCTCGCTTTGTCAACATTCGCTGTGGAAAAACGTAAAAAGGAAATTGGAGTTAGAAAAGTATTGGGGGCAAGTGAAGTCGGTTTAATAAAACTACTCGTTATAGATTTTATGAAGTGGGTTGTAATTTCAAATATTATAGGCCTTACAATAAGCTATTATGTAATAAATGAATTCTTAGACTGGGTAACAACATACAGAGTTGATATCGGTGCACCGATATTAATTCTAACAATGTTAGGTTCACTTTTTGTTGCACTCTTTTCAGTTGCCTGGCAGACTTTGCGTGCGGCCTCTGCTAACCCGATTGATTCACTTAAATACGAATAGAGAGTCAAAGAATGAATATTTATCCGCCGAAATATGCCGAGAAATTGTTAAGAATCTTTTTACCGAATAGGGATAGAGAATTTCTTCTTGGAGATTTTGATTATCTCTTTCATGAAGTTTTTGAAAAGAGAGGAAGCCTTTTCGCATCTCTTTGGTATTGGTTTATTGTAGTCAAAGCAATTCCATCATTTGTTAACCATCAAATATATTGGGGGGGAGTTATGTTCACAAATTATTTTAAGATTGCTTTTAGGAATATTAAAAAACAGAAAGTTAATTCCTTCATAAACATTTCCGGATTAACTATTGGAATAGCAGCAGTTGTTTTACTCTTGTTGTATATCCAATATGAATTAAATTATGACACTTACCATGCCAAAGTCGACCGAATTTACAGGGTGGCTGTGCAGGATAAAGAAGACGGCCGCCTGGGAATTCATATCCCGGCAACAGTTGCTCCAATGATGATAGCAGAAATCCCTGAAGTTGAAAACGCGGCACGTATTATGAAGCGGGATGACAGACTGTTCACATACAACGAAAAGAAATTTTTAGAGAAGGATATAATTTTTGCTGATCCCGAAATTTTCAAAATATTTTCGTTTGAATTGGTGAATGGGGACAAAGAGACAGCCCTGGTTAAACCAAATTCAATTGTTCTTACAGAGTCAATGGCAAATAAATATTTTGGGAATGCTAATCCTATCGGAAAAGTTATAAAGTTTGAAGATGAATTTGATTTTGAAATCACAGCAGTTATGAAAGATTTGCCGGGTAATTCCCATTTTAATGTGAATTTTTTAATTCCGTTTCAAACAGTTAAACAAATTTGGAGCTGGATTGATCTTGACAGCTGGCGAATAAGTATGTATAACACATATTTCACTTTAAAAGAAAATGCTGCCCCGGAGGAATTTCAAAGGGACCTTACATCATCCGTTGCAAATCATACAGGGGATGCAATTACATCAAAAAAAGAAATTTTAATTCAACCGTTAACAAGCATCCACTTGCACTCACATTCAATGGGTGAGTTGGGCGACAATGCCGACGTAGAAAAAATTTACATCCTTTCATTAATAACTCTTCTGATTTTAATTATCGCAAGCATAAATTACATGAATCTTTCCACCGCTCAATCATCCCGCAGAATAAAAGAAATAGGGATTAGAAAAGTAATTGGTGCTAATAAGAAACAACTAGTTTTGCAATTTATAGGCGAGTCGTTCATTGTAACAGCTCTCTCATTTTTGTTGGCGCTTATAGTTGTCTGGTTCTCACTGCCAAGTTTCAATCAGTTTGTGCAAAGAGGTTTGTCTTTGAACTTATTTAATAATTATGAATTCCTGGGATGGCTTCTAATATTATTCTGCATAGTAGGTTTTTTTGCCGGGTTATACCCAGCGCTGGTTATTTCCTCGTTCGGATCATCATCATTGTTTAAAGAGAAATCGCAAGGTTTGAAAAAATCGAAGTTCCGCAGTTCGATGATAGTTGCTCAATTCACGATATCGGTTATTTTGATAATTGTTACACTCACGATAAAAGGACAAATGAATTTTGTGAGAACAACACCAACCGGTTTTGCGAAAGAAAATATTGTGGTTGTAGATGTTCTAGATGATAAGGTGAGCAAAAATAAAGAAGCAATCAAATCCGAGTTGATGCAGAATGCTAATGTAATGGCAGTGGCGGCGTCATCATATTTACCGAATGAAGCCGAGGGGATGACTTCACTGAATTGGGCGGGTAAGCCGGAAGATTCACAAGTTGAGTTTTATTTCAATTTTGTAGATTACGAATTTTTTGATCTATTCGAACTTGAACTGGCAGACGGCAGGAAATTCTCACGTGAATTTGTTTCAGATTCGATCGGGGGTGTAATTATCAATGAAACTGCAATGAAATCTATTGGATGGGAATCGGCCGTTGGAAAAGAAGTGCTGGTCCCTCAGTTTGGCGGCCCGGCCGAACCTGCTAAAGTTGTTGGAGTCGCAAAAGATTTCAATATGCTCTCGTTGCATAGCCCTATTGCACCGTTTTTTTTCAAGTTGAGTACAAAGTATTCTGATACATATCTGTCAATAAAAACAACAGGCGTTGATCCGGCAGGCACTTTGGATTATATCAAAAGTGTAATCAGCAAGTATTCAACTTCTTACCCCTTCTCTTACAATTATTTCGATGACATCTGCAATTCGTATTATGAGTCCGAGCAGCAACTTGGCAATGTATTCAGCCTATTTTCTATGTTCGCCATCATAATTGCATGTATGGGTTTATTCGGGATGACTTTATTCTCGACTATACAGCGGACAAAAGAAATTGGTATTAGAAAAGTATTGGGTGCTTCTGTTTCTAATGTGATTTATAAACTATCGGGTGAGTTTGCTAAGTATATTTTAATTGCAAATGCAATTGCATGGCCTGTTGCTTATTACTTAGCCAATTTATGGCTAACTAATTTCGCTTACAAAATTTCGCCGCAGCTATGGATGTTCGCCGCGGCATGTTTAATAATACTTGCCGTTGCTTTGATTACTGTAGGTTATCAAACATTAAAAGCAGCATCGGCTAATCCAGTTGATTCTTTAAGATATGAATAAAGCAAATCTGAGAGAGATTCTATTGTGAAGAAAAGCGTACCGCATATTGCTGAAAAGATTTTGAGATTCTTTTTACCTAAAAGAGAAAGAGAATATCTTCTGGGGGATTATGCTTATCTCTATGAAGAAATGAAAAACCATAAAAGCAAATTGTTAGCCGATTTGTGGTATTGGAATCATGTTGTTAAATCAATCCCGGCATATATAAAGAACAATATTTATTGGGGGGGAGTCATGTTTTTAAATTATCTAAAAATTACAATAAGAAATTTGCGTAAGCACAAAGTCTATTCATTTATAAATATTTTCGGATTGGCTGTAGGTATTGCGTGCTGTCTCTTTATATTATTGTGGGTGCAAGATGAATTGAGTTATGATGTATTCAATGAAAATGTTGATAAATTATACCGTGTTGTAAGAGTAACCGGGGAGAACAAAAACGAACGTACTCCTGCCGTCTTAGCGCCAACATTGAAAGATGAATACCCGGAAATTGAAGAGGTATGCAGATTCCGGAAACTTGAAACATTTATGAAAGTTGAGGACAAGTTTTTCAATAAGCAAAAGTTGGTTTATGTTGACCTGGCATTTTTCAATCTATTTACCGTTAAGTTTGTTCAAGGGAATGCTTTGGATTCCTTTAAAGATATTTCGGGAATGATATTATCGGAAAGTTATGCGAATAAAATTTTCGGAAACGAAAACCCGGTTGGTAAAGTTGTAAGAGTCGGATTGAATAGTGATTATGTTGTATCCGGGATAGTAGAAGACTTTCCGTCTAATTCACATATACAATTCGATTGTATTGTCAATTTCGAATCGCGTGATAAAACCTTTGAGAGAATATTTGGCGAAAATAGTTGGAGGGTAAACGGTTTTTCAACATATGTGATGCTGAATTCAGGAGTAGATGTAAGCGGGATCAATGGAAAAATAGGTGATATAATAAAACGGCATCATGAAACTTCGGAATCTGAAATTTATTTACAACCTGTTACCGATATAAATTTAAACCCCCTGGAAGAAGAAGGGAATAAAAAGTATCTCTATATTTTTTCGATCATAGCATTATTCATTCTAACAATTGCATGTATCAATTTTATGAATTTGTCAACCGCACGTTCAAGTACCAGGGCAAAAGAAGTGGGGATGAGAAAAGTGATTGGTGCAAACCGGTTAAGTTTGATTAAGCAATTCTTAGGCGAATCATTCATATTGACTTTTATATCGGTGCTAATTGCATCGATACTTGTCTATATCTTGCTGCCTGATTTTAATCTCATCTCTGGTAAACAAATTAATTTTAATAGTTTACTTGATATGAAAACCGCTTTGCTACTAATAGTAATAACAATAATCACAGGATTATTAGCAGGGGGGTATCCTGCATTGTTTTTATCTTCTATGATGCCTTCAACCGTGTTGAAGAAGTCAACTCGCTCCGGTAAGTTTGCCGGAATATTTAGAAAGTATATGGTGATTGTCCAATTTACTATCTCAATAATTTTAATGATTGGTGTTAGCGTCGTCTACAGACAATTATCTTTTATGGTAGAAACAGACTTGGGTTATACAAAAGAGCATATGCTTTACTACACTGCGACAAAGGAATATCTAAAAGATTTTCAATCCATCCGGGAGGAATTAAAAGCTAATACTAATGTTGTAAATGCGTCTATTGGTTCGCCTCCTATGTTTATCGATTTTTCGTTTGATAACATTAAATGGGAAGGTAAAACCGACGATAAAGAAATTACATTTGCAAAATATCATGTTGATTATGATTATGTTAAAACACTTGGTCTGAAAATTTTGGAAGGAAGGGATTTCTCAAAGAATATTTCAACAGACAAAGATGAAGCTTACCTTATTAATGAGGAGGCTGCTAAAATAATAGGCGAACCGGTTATCAATAAAGAATTGGTTTTTCCCGGCGATATATTGCTCGATTCCAGCAGGGTAATAGGGGTTGTAAATAATTTCCATCAATCATCATTTCATGAAAAGATACTGCCGGTTGTGTTGGACATAAACTATGATTGGGCATTCACAATTATTGTACGAATTAATCCGAATGATGTTCAGGGAACAGTAAGATATCTGGAAGATAAGTGGAACGAGAGAGTTAAAGATCGTCCTTTTGAATATGCATTTTTTGACGAGGAAATTGATAACTTTTATAAGAAAGAAAATCAAATGGCAAAACTGCTGGGCACATTTTCATCGCTGGCTATTATTATTGCTTGTCTTGGATTATTCGGATTGGTGACATTTATTACCGAGCAGAGGACAAAAGAGATCGGGATACGCAAAGTGCTTGGTTCCAATATTTGGTCAATTGTGATAATGCTTGCAAATGAATTTGTTAAATGGGTGGTTATTGCGAATGTAATTGCCTGGCCCATTGCGTACTTTATTATGGATAAATGGCTGGAAGGATTTGCATACCGGATGGATATTGGTATTTTTATTTTCATACTATCGGGAGTTGCGGCAACGATTATTGCTTTAGCAACAATAGCATATCAGACGATAAAAGCGGCCATGGCTAATCCAATTGATTCGCTGAGATACGAGTAGAAACAAGTCTAAAATTGAAGTATAAAAATTGTTTCTCTGCCCGGGATCGAATTTACTTTAACAGTTCCTTTGTGGAGACGCATAATTTGACGTGAGAGGCTCAGACCGATACCTGAGCCTTTTTCTTTCGTAGTGAAAAAGGGGATGAATATATTTTCCATCTCAGTCTGTGTTATCCCTTTACCATTGTCAATTACTTTTATAACAGGTCTGCCGTTTTCAATTAATCCACGCAGCATAATTTTTCTGTTTGAAATATCTTCAAATGCTTCTGCGGAATTTTTAACAAGATTGATTAATACCTGCTCAATTAATTTATTGTCGGCAAGTATATGCAGATCATCAGGCTCAACGGAAGCGATGATCTCAATTTGATCATTTTGTAACTGCTCACCCATTAAAATCTCAACGTGGTTTAACAATTTCTTAACCGATACTTGTTTAAATTCCGGTTGTAATGTTGAGGTTAAATTTCTGTATTTATTTACAAAATCAATAAGCCCCTTGCCTCGGTCTGCAATTAAATCGAGCCCGGTTACGGTTTCGGTTAATGTTTGCTGATCTAATTCTTCTTTGCTTTTCACGTTGCCGTTTTTCTTCAAACGTTTGGATATTGTTGCCGTTAAAGTAGTTACCGGCGTAATTGAGTTCATAATTTCATGGTTAAGTATACGGATAAGTTTCTGCCATGATTCCAATTCTTTCTCATCAAGTTCGGCTTTAATATCCTGAAGGGAAACAAGTTTAATATCATTCCCCATTAAAATAAATTCCGAAGCGCTGATAGAAAAATGGAGTAGTTCGTTGCCTATGTTAATCGTTGTGAGTTTGGCTTGCCCCGGTTTTAGAATCAATAAATTATCCCCCAAACCTTTGTGTAGCGCATCAAGAGTTTTAACATTCAACAGGGTAGGGGTTTTTAATAAATTCTTTGCAGCCTTATTTATCAGTTCGACTTTACCTCTTTTATCAAAAGCAATTAGCCCGACGCCAACATGTTCAACTACATATTGCAAGTAGAGGTACTGGTTCTCTTTTTCGATTTTTGCCTTTCTTATAATCTTGCTGATCTCTTCAAAGTAGTAGTTGAATTCGGAGTAAGGCGTCTTCGGGTTTATCACCGGGAGCGAAGAAATATTTTTAGATTCTTTTATCTGCAGGAGAAATGATGTTAAATACCTATGCGATCCGCTAAAGAAGTTGATCAACAAATAAACTTGCGCGACCAATAAAATGATTATCCCGATAGATGTATAAAGGAAAAAGTTTTCCAAAACTATATATGCCAGGACAAAACAGGTTATAACTATTAATATAATCCTGAACGTAATGTTAATATAGAATCTACTATAAGCCATACTTCTCAATTTTTGAATATAATGTAGACCTAGTGATCCCAAGTTCGCGCGCCGCCTGACTTAAGTTGCCTTGAAACTTATCCAGTGATTTCCTAATGGTTTCCCTTTCAACATCTTCCAACTTGAGAGATGCTTTCATTTCTCTTTCTGCTTTGTTATCCAAATCAAAGAAAAAGTCTTCCGGTTTTAACGAATCATTTTCTGAAAGGATGACAACTTTCTCGATAGTGTGAAGTAATTCTCTCACGTTGCCGGGCCATTGGTATTCCATTAATCTATCGTATGCTTTGCTCGTAATTCTTAAGAAAGGTTTGTTATATTTGTGCGCAAATTTTTTCAAAAATGTTTCGGCAAGGAGAATGATGTCCTCGCCTCTATCTCTTAACGGCGGAACTTCGATTTGTATTGTGTTGATTCTGTAGAGCAAATCTTCGCGGAATAAATTCTTTTCAATCATTTCATTCAGGTTTTTGTTTGTTGCACAGATTAATCTGATATCAACCGGAATCGGTTTGTTAGAGCCGATTCTATACACAACGCGGTTTTGCAGCGCGGCTAATAATTTTGCCTGCAATGAGAAGGATAGGTTGCCGATTTCATCCAAAAAGAGAGAGCCATGGGAAGCTGTCTCAAACCTGCCGGGTCTGTCTTCCTTTGCATCGGTAAAGGCTCCTTTGATGTGCCCGAAAAGTTCGCTCTCAAATAACGACTCACTCAACGATGCCATATCAACGCCTATCATCACTTCCTTTGCGCGGTTGGAACGTTTGTGTATTTCATGGGCTATCAATTCTTTGCCGGTTCCGTTTTCACCGATGATCAAAACATTGGCATCTGTCTTTGCTACCTTTTCAACAGTGGATATAACCTTGCACATTATGTCAGAACTGAAGATCAATGATTCGTGCTGCTTTTCAATATCATTGCTTAGCTGTTTCTGTTTTTGCTTGAGCGATTTAACTTCCAGTTTAGACTGCCTCAAGTTGTAGGCAGATTTTAATGTAGCTATTAACTTATCAGTGTCCCAAGGTTTTACGATAAAATCCGTTGCCCCTTTTTTTACAGCTTTCACTGCGAGTTCTATATCTCCATAAGCGGTCATCGGAATAACAACAGCATCGGGATCTGATTCTAAAATTAGCTGAAGCCACATCATACCTTCGCGCCCGTCGTTTACACCCGGAGTGAAATTCATATCAAGCAGAAAAACATCTATTGAATTTTCAACCATTAGTTTCGGAATGGATGTGGGGCTGTTGGTTGTAAGGATTTTTTCAAATTCATGCTGAAGTGAAAACTCTAATGACTCAAGAATTCCCTGGTTGTCGTCTACGACTAATATTGTTCCGTTTTGCTTGCCCATCTTTTCTTAATAAATTTGTTTGAAATATGCCCATAAATTAGACAGAGAATGTATAAAAATCAAACACAATTATTGCGAGCGCAAAATAGTTGTGCGTTTTTTAACCGATAATTATACATTTATAGGTGGCATTGTAATTGAAAACAGTTCGAAAACCAGGATGAATTATGCTTAAGAATTATTTTAAAATTGCAGTGAGAAATATCTGGCGCAATAAGGTCAACTCGGTGATAAATATAACCGGATTCGCTCTTGGAATGGCTTGCACAATTTTGATTATGCTGTGGGTGCAGGAAGAACTTAGCTTTGATCAATTCAATGCAAATAAGAAAAATATCTACAGAGTGGTGTGTGATTGGGCACGGTGGGAATGGGAAGGATTCGACGGAACACCTGAACCGCTGGGGCAAAAAGCCGTTGATGAAATCCCTGAAGTGCAAAATATGTTTCGTATCGCTTCTATGAATCGACAGGTTTTTCGTTATGATAACACGACATTTTATGAGGAGGGGGGTATAATCGCAGACCCGTCTATTTTCGATGTTATGAGTTTTCCTCTTATTGAAGGGGATCTAAAAAATGCTTTTGCCGGCCCCGACTACCTAATAATTTCAGAATTGCTAGCGAAGAAATATTTTGGCAACTTAAGTCCAATTTCAAAAACTATTTTTATTGACGGGAGTCTGAAAACAATAACAGGTGTATTTAAAGATATTCCGCAAAACTCTCAAATTAGTTTTACTTATATGTTTTCTTTCGAGTTTATTGATAGGCTATCGAATTGGGGACGAGGCTGGAATGCTTTTAATTATGTGACTTATCTTATGCTAAACGATAACCCTGACTTAATTGATGTAGGTAATAAATTAACTGAGATAGGAAAAAATTATAAATCTCACCAGGTAGTTGAAGGTGTCACATTCCGGCTTCAACCTTTAGTTGAAGTTTATTTGAAAACCGAGATATTCTCAAGAAACTTCCAAAGGAGAGGAAATATATCCTATGTCTTTATTTTTTCTATAGTTGCTGGTTTGGTTTTATTAATTGCATGTATAAATTTTATGAATCTTTCTACTGCACAATCGATGTCCCGCTCCATTGAAATTGGTTTGAGGAAAACGATTGGAGCGCAGCGTTCGCAGTTAATGAAACAATTTCTACTGGAATCTATTTTACTTGCTTTCATCGCTCACATAATTGCTATGATAATTGTTGAATTGTTTATTCCCACGTTTAATCAAATAGCAGGGAAAAATATAAATACCGATTATCTGGATATCGGATTTGTTGTAACACTTTTTACGGCTGTTTTATTCACTGGATTAATAGCTGGATTTTATCCGGCAATGTATTTATCAGGTTTCAGCCCGATTTCGGTTTTGCGTAAAGCATTCAGTACGGGTTCCGGGAGTACGGCATTTAGAAAATCTTTAGTTGTTATCCAGTTCACTTTTTCTATTGCATTGATTATCGGTACTTCCGTTATATCAAAGCAGATATCATTTATGAGCAATAAGAAATTGGGATTCAATAAAGAAAACATTCTTTTCATCCCCATGGAAGAAAACATTCCGGGAAAATATGAAGTATTCAAATCTTCTTTGATGAATGATCCAGCTATTCTTTCGGTTACGGGGCAAAGATATAATTTTATTGAAACTGCTTATAGGAGCAGTGGTTTTACTTGGGAGGGAATGAATCCGAATAGAGAACGACCTTTGGATCTAATTTACTCAGGTATAGATTATAATTATTTCGAAATGTTGGAGTTACCACTTGTTGAAGGAAGAAGTTTTACTAGGGAAATTTCTTCCGATGCTCAATCGGCAATAATATTAAATGAAGCAGCAATTAAGGATATGGAGATGGAGAATCCCATCGGTAAATGGTTTGACTTTGGGAATGGGGAACATACAACAATTATCGGGGTTGCTAATGATGTGCATATTAGAACATTAAAACAGGAAATAGAACCGAGAGTATTTTACATTACGGATCTATCGAATGCGACAGAAGGCCTAATATTAATTAAGATAGACGGGGCCAAAACAGTTAGGGCAATTAGTCATATCGAAAAAGTATGGAATGAAATAAATCCGGTAACACCATTTGAATTTAATTTTCTCGATGAATCATACAACAACCTCTACAAATCAGAATATAGAACGAGGGGGATATTTAACTATTTTACAATACTTGCAATACTTATTTCTTCGCTCGGATTATTTGGTCTTGCCTCATTTTCTGCTGAAAAAAGGATTAAAGAAATTGGTGTGCGCAAAGTAATGGGTGCTTCAGTTTATAAAATTCTATTACTACTTGTCAAGGATTTCAGCAAATGGGTATTGATTGCCAATATATTTGCATGGCCGATTGCTTATTATTTTGCAATCAAAATTTTGGAAAATTATGCCTATAAAACGTCGATTTCACTCGATATTTTTATAATTTCAGGTGGGACCGCATTTCTAATCGCTGTATTTACAGTTAGTTACAAATCGATCAAAGCTGCACTCTCCAATCCGATAGAAGCTCTCCGGTATGAATAAGAATTAAAATATTAAGGGCGCTTAAAGGCGCCTTTTTTTATTTTTTTGTCCGAATGAAACAACCATCCTTGGTTTGATGAGTCTAAATAATAACTTAAAAAATGTTTCCCACAAAGAATTATTATGAGTGGGAATAATTTGTATAATGAATCCCAAAATTTAACATGGGGGAAAGTATGAGAAACTTACTTTTAACAATAATCGTGGTTTTATTGTTTGGTATTGTTACCAATGCTCAATCAAAAGTTGATGCAAAAGATGTCGTAAAATTAATAGACGACGGTAAATCGGTTAAATATGAAAATGCAACTATCATCGGCGATTTGGATTTTACAACGATCTCCAATAATAATGGAGATGGCTCTAAGCGGAAGAAAAAATCATGGGTAGATAAAATCATTTCTTTCGGAAACAGTCACTCTAACGAGGTGCTTTACCATGTAGAAGTACCTGTTGAGTTTGTCAATTGCAAATTTGAAGGTTCGGTGATTGCTTATTATCATGACGATTATGAGGATCTCACACACAATGTTGTGTTTTATGATGATGTGGTTTTCATGGGTTGTGAATTTAAAAGAGGCAGCGAGTTTAAATATGTCCGTTTCGAAAAAAATGCCGATTTCAAGAATAATATTTTCCAGGAAGAAGCATTGTTCAAGTATACTGAGTTTTCAGAACCAATAAGTTTTGCGGGTTCAAAATTTAACGATGATGCAAATTTTAAATACACGACATTTGATGATTATGTAGATTTTTCAAGCACTTACTTTGACAGAAGCGCTGATTTTAAATATACCAACTTCCCGCGCGGCGTAAGTTTTGAGAAAGCTGTGTTTGAAGGGAATGCAAACTTTAAGTATGCGCATTTCGACGAGCCGAGCAATTTGGATGGTGTTCAGTTCAACGATGATGTAGATTTTAAATACACCGAATATTCAGGCAATTCGTTCATTAAGCATTTATTAAAATCACGCAGGTAATTATCACTTTACATTATTAGAAGGAAATTATGATGAATGGCCATACAAAAACCTTATTGGCATTTTTACTTGCTGCTTTTATTTCATGCTCTATTTACGGTCAAAGAAAGCAAGAGTTCAATAAAACTTTTGATAAGAAAGAAAGAGTAAAATTAAATTCGGTATTGGGAGATTGCAGTATCACTAAAAGCAGTGACGGTAAAATTCATGTGCTTATTGAATATACATATGATCCCGACGAATATGAAATATACTATCACGAAGGTAGCAGCAGTCTCGATGTTGAAGAAGAATTTGACGCAAAAAATCCTCGCGGATATTCCAAGTGGGAAGTAGCATTACCCGATGGAATTGATTTGAAAATTAAATCTGCTACCGGCAATATAAAAGTTGAAGGTCTTGATATTGAGATAGATGGAAATTCGGGCACGGGTAATTTCGATATAAAAAAATGTTCAGGTATCTTCGAACTAAATTCCGGTACGGGCAATTTATTTGTAATAGATTCCAAAGGGGAGTTTGAAATGAACAGCGGAACCGGTAACATCGAGCTAAAATCTGTAAAAGGCAGATTTGAAATGAACAGCGGTACCGGTAATGTTGAAGCAGACGGAATTACAATTGATGGTGAAAGCGACTTGAATTCAGGTACTGGAGATGTCATTGTAAAACTAGCTGATGCGTTGAAGGAGGATCTGTCATTAAATTCTGGAACCGGAGATTCGGAACTTAATATGAATGGCTTTGAGTTGAACGGTTATTTTGAATTATCATGCAACGAAGATAATGGACGCGTTAAATGTCCGGTTGACTCTGCCGAAGAAAGGGTGAAGCGACATCACGGTGAAGACCAAATAATTTATTCCTTCAAAAAAGGTAGCGCATCTGTGCAAGTCAAAATCAGTACTGGAAGCGGAACCGCGCAATTAACATTGTAATATTTTCAGCCGTGCACAATAATATTGAAAGCCGTCGATTATAGGCGGCTTTTTTTATAACCATTTATAATCAAACCAGTTAGCATTTCTCTACGAAAGTAGAAAAAATTACCTTGACACAAAAACTTATTTGTTCTATTTTCGAATAGTAATAAAAAGGAGATATGATGAATCTACTTTCACGGGCGGAAGAAATCGTTTTAATGGCTATCTGGAAATTGAGCGGCAATGCATACGGCGTTACAATTCGGAAAGAAATCTTTGATACCACCGGGCAGGAATGGTCTATCGGTGCAATCTACGCCCCGCTTCATAGGATTGAACAAAAGGGATTGGTTACTACCCTCAAAGGTGAACCTGTAGCTGAAAGGGGAGGAAGAAGCAAAGTCTATTACGAAGTTACACCGGATGGAAAGAAAGCATTGCTCGAAATTAAAAAAGTTAACGAAGCTTTGTGGAATGATGTGCCGTTCATTAGACTTGATGAAGTATGAGTAATCTACAAAAAAATATTTCACCGCCGAAACTAGGTAGATGGTTTTTAAGCAAGTTCATTAATAAAGGCATCGGCTACCAGGTAGTCGGGGATTTTGATGAACTATTTTACGAGATATTAAACGAGAAAGGAGAGACATCGGCGAAATTATGGTATTGGCTGCAGATCATTAAATCATTTCCATCATTCATAAAAGATAATTTTTTTTGGGGGGGAGTTATGTTCAAAAATTATTTAAAAATATCGTTGAGGAATTTTCAGCGGCAAAAAGGATATGTTGCAATAAACATAATTGGTCTTGCAATCGGTATTGCCTGCAGCATATTAATTTTTATGTATGTCCAATTCGAATTGAGTTATGATACTTACCATGATGATGCGGAAAATATTTATAGAGTATGCAAATCAAGAAAGACCGAAGCACAATTAGACCTATTCGCACCAAACGTAATAGAAGTAGCGCCGACCCTTAAAGAGCTATACCCTGAAGTTATTGCTTATGGCAGGATAGGTACAAGAGGAACTCCGCGTGTAAGATACCAAGACAAATATTACATCGAAAATAAAGTTATGCTTGCAGATGCGGGCATCTTCGATATATTTAAAATAGATTTTCTTAAAGGGGATAAAAAGACGGCTCTGGTTAGACCCTTTACAGCGGTGATTACAAAAGGCATTGCACAAAAATACTTTGGTGCTGAAAATCCTATCGGGAAAGTTATGATGCTAGATACCACCGCGTATGAAATAACAGCGGTTGTACAAGACTCCCCTCCAAATACTCACTTGAAATATACCATGCTTGTCTATTTGGATATCAATCACATGGGCCCTTATCAATTTCCGTGGCAGGGCTGGCACGGAATGAACTATATCAAACTGCGTGACGGTGTTGATGCAGCTGAGTTCGAAAATAAAATTCGGGATCTTCCGCATCGTTTCATAGGAGAGGAACTGAAAGCAAACGGAATTGAGTTTACGCTGTTTTTACAAAAAATTACCGATATCCATTTTTATTCGAATCTAAAATGGGAAGCCGAACCGCCGGGTAATCAGACTTACGTTTATATTTTCGGTGTAGTTGGGATATTCATTCTTTTAATTGCATGTTTCAATTTTATGAATCTTGCCACTGCACGCTCTGCAAAACGTGCTTGCGAGGTTGGCGTAAGAAAAGTTATCGGGGCTCAGCGTAGGCAATTGATTACTCAATTTATGAGCGAATCATTTTTGATGGTTTTTATCGCGATTATAATGGCTATGATTCTAATTGTTATTTCTTTACAGGCATTTAATAGTTTGGTGGAAAGCAATTATTCCATCTCTGATTTTCTGTCGCTTCAAATGCTCATATTTTTTACAGTGCTGCTTTTGTCGGTAACATTTATAGCAGGAAGTTATCCTGCGATATTTTTATCACGATTCAAACCTGCAGCCGTTCTTGGTGGTGATATTAGAAAAGGTGCCGGTGGATCGCTTATAAGAAAAATTTTAGTGATAGGGCAATTTGCCATTTCATTAATTCTAATCATTGCTGCACTGATTTTTTACAATCAGATGAAGTATATGTTGAATACAAAATTGGGTTTTGACAAAGACCAAAAGCTTGTATTGGAATTTAATCGCAGCATGTTGAATCTTGAAACATATGAAGCCGTCAAAAATGAATTCAAGCAAAATCATTATGTAAAAGGCGCGACATTCTCTTCAAGTGTTCCCGGACGCTGGATGTATTTATGGCACATGTGGCCGTACGGAATGCAGGATACAAAAGATCAAATGCTCAATTGCTTCCAGGTTGATTATGATTTTTTGAAGGATTACAAAATTGAATTAGCAGCCGGCAGATCATTTGACAAGGAAAAAGGTATCGACCAACCCGGCTCTGTTTGTATTCTCAACGAAGCTGCGGTGAAAGCATACGGGTTTTCAAATCAAGAGGCTTTAACTCATCAGATAAATAGACAGAGCAATCAAATAATAGGCGTGGCTAAAGACTTTCATTTCCGTGGACTGCAGGAAGAAATTGCACCGCTGCTCATGTTTTTGATGGTTGAAGATTTCCGCTACCTTACATTGTCAGTGGATACCGAAAATCTTACTGAAACAATGGTATTTGTAGAATCAACATACAAACGCTTATGCCCCGAAGAATTGTACGTCTATTTCTTTTTAGATCAAGATTTTAATTTGCAATACCAATCTGAACTAAAACTGGGTAAAGTTTTCGGTGTTTTTACATTCCTCGGAATATTCATCGCATGTTTGGGACTATTTGGTTTGGCATCATTCCTTGCCGAACAGAAAACCAAAGAAATCGGTATTCGTAAAGTGTTGGGGGCTTCAATCTCTAAAGTTGTATTAATGCTTAATAAAGAATTTATCAAATGGGTACTCATCTCAAATTTGCTGGCTTGGCCTATTGCATATTTCGCGGTTCGTTATTGGCTGCAAGATTTTGCTTATAGAATAGATATAGGATGGGCACCGTTTCTTTTTGCTGCCATTATTGTTGTTGTGATCGCGTTTGTGACGGTGAGTTATCAATCACTCAAAGCAGCAAAATCAAATCCTGTTGATTCACTGAAGTATGAGTAAACTAAAATAGATTATTTTATATCGGTATAAGTATTTTACAAATACCTGGGGGGAAATATGAAGCATGAATTAATTTCAAGTAATCTTACTTTTTTGTTACTTACAATTATTTTGAATTGTGTATTTATTAAAGAAATTTTCTCACAAGATTTATCCGGCCCGTATCTAGGGCAAAAGGCTCCCGGTTTAAAAGCAGTCCGATTTTCACCAGAAGGGTATTCAGCAAACGATGATTGGTTCTGGCACGGTCCGCTTTCATTCTCACCGGACGGTACTGAATTATATATGACGAAGTATTTAGGCGGTGACAAAATGCAGCTAAATTGGGCAATTGAGAAGAACGGAAACTGGACATTGTTAAAACCAATTGCGTTTGCTGGTGAAAGAGATGAAAATAATCCTATCATTTTTTTTGATGGGACAAAACTGTTTTTTATTTCCGGCAGGGAAGGTGGACGTTTTTGGACTGTGGATAGAACAAATAATGGATGGTCTGAACCTAAACCTGTTATGATTCCAACTCCACATGGCAAAGGCTACGGGTGGCAAATGTCGGTTGCGCGTGATCAATCCATTTATTTCGATTATATGATCGGGAATGATTTTTATATTTATGTCTCCAGGTATATAAACGGAGTTTATCAAACTCCCGAACAACTTCCTGAAGAAGTCAATGCCGGAGGAGCGTTCTGTCCTTTCATTGATCCTGAAGAAGCATACTTGATATTTGCATCCATGAGAGAAGGAAGCATGGGGGGATTTGATCTTTATGTAAGCTTCAATAATAACGGAGAATGGAGTAACCCACGTAACATGGGTAATATAATAAATACGAGTGCCGAAGAGTTTGCACCCTACGTTTCATTAGATGGTAAATACTTATTTTTCTTCAGTCTTAGGTCCGGTGATCATTGTTATAATCCGTATTGGATTAGCGCTGAAGTAATTGAATCTCTACGTTGAAATTTGTTTGGGGAATTCTTTTTACATTCCCCAAATCTTTCTTTCTTACATTAAAATTGGCACTCCTAATTTGGTTATCTAATTATTCATGATTTTTATATATTATTAATAGATTCTAATTGTAATTACAATCGATTTGTTGGAATTTAATATGTCTAATAACTTAACCTGCATGACTTTTATCTTCTGCTTGTTGTTATGCGGATTCCAAAAGGGGGATTATGATATGCAGAAAATGTTACCCGACTTTAAAATTGAGTATAACAAAAATTCAGCTGTAGATACACAACCGAGAATCTTTGCATCGGGAATTACTAACGAAGTATATATTGCACGTGATTTCATTCTACCAAGTGAAGATGAAATTTATTTTACCATTGTTAAAAGAGACTATTCTTACGGAGCTATTTATCACACAAGATATGTAGACAACGCCTGGACTGAACCGGAAGTCGCACCATTTTCAGCCGACACGAATTACAAGTATTACGAACCTTTCATTAGTCCTAACGGTAAACAATTTTTCTTTGTTTCGAATATGCCTGTTGACGGAATAGAAAAAGCAGAATTTGATTTTGATATTTGGGTAATGGATAAAACCGATGAGGGTTGGTCCGACCCTAAAAACATAGGCGCACCTATCAACACAAAATGTTTGGAAGCTTTTCCATCAGTTACAAAAAATGGCACATTATATTTTGTTCGTAATGATGAAGCAATGACACGAAGCGACGTATACCGCTCACGTTTTGCTGTTGGGAAATATTGCGAACCTCTAAAATTACCCGATGTTATAAACGGGGAAGGAGACGATAACGCTTTCAATGCATGTATAGCCCTGGATGAAAGCTGTATTATCTTCTGTTCGTATAGAGAAGACGGCAACTTCGGTTTCAGTGATTATTACATTTCATTCCGAGATGAAAATGACAATTGGAGTAAAGCAGTAAACATGGGAGAAAAATTTAACAGCAACGGTTACGAAATATCCCCACATTTCAGCTTCGATGGGAAATATATAATTTATTCACGGGGAGAAAATATTTATTGGGTAACTGATGGGGTAATCGAAGAATTTCGTTCAAAATAGTATTTAATATTTTTTCCTTGGAAATTATAAATGCCTAATTAACCTTGCTAAGGTATTAATTTGAAATCTTTTAAATGGTTTTATTCTTCATGATTTATTTTAAATAAGCCTGTTTGATTTTTTTTATAAGATATGTTAATTTTGTTACGTAATTACTTACGTAAATAATATATAATATGAATATGGATATAATACGACAACTAGGCGCCTTGGCTTTGGGCAGCAGGTTTAAGAGAATCAGCAACCTTTTGATGAAAAATGTCGGTGAGATTTATAAATCTCAAGGGATTGATTTCGAACCGAAATGGTTTCCTATTTTCTATTTATTGAAAACAGAATCACCGTTGGCTATTACCGAGATTGCAAAACATCTTTCTTTTTCGCACCCCGCCGTTAATCAGTTAGTCAATTCAATGCTTCGAAAAAAAATTGTTCGTGAAGTAAAAGATAAAAATGATGAACGCCGTAGGTTGATTGAATTGAATGAAAAAGGATTAGGACTTCTGCAAAAACTTGAGCCGGTATGGAAAATTTTAGAAAAAACGACTAATGATATATTGCTCAATTCTAAATTTGATTTACTTGGCGCAGTTGATGATTTTGAACAAGCGCTGATGGAAAAAAGTTACCTCATTCGTGTGAAAGAAAATTTAAAAGCAATACAGCTAAATGAAATCGAGATTATCGAATATGATAAACGGTTCGGAAAATATTTTGAAATATTCAATCGTCAATGGCTTGAAAAATATTTTAGAGTTGAAGACACTGATCTAAAAATATTCTCCGATCCCGAAAAAGAAGTTTTAAAAAAAGGGGGATATATTTTCTTTGCCAAATGCGGAGAGCAAATTACAGGTACGGTTGCGCTTTTTAATAGAGGGAATAAAATTTATGAACTGGCAAAAATGGCAGTCCCTGAACAAGAGCAGGGAAAACAAATCGGGAGAAAATTATTAATTGCAGCTGTAGAAAAAGGGCGTGTAATAGATGCCGATAAAATCATTCTCTATTCGAACACAAAATTGATCCCGGCAATAAATTTATATAAACAATATGGATTTGTGCCGGTGCCTCTTTCATCTAAAGAATCAACTTTGTATGAACGTGCAAATATCAAAATGGAATTGCTGCTAAAATAAAAAATGCATAAAGTCGGAGAAATTAATATTCAGCTTGCCCGTCTGTTAAAGAATCCAAATATGGTATAATAAAATGGTCGTTTAAAACATCTAATAAACAAATTGACGTTCAATGAAAAAGTGTTCAAAAAAATTATTTATCTCAGAAATTCGGGTATTTGCATATTTGCAATTAAAAAGAAATAAAAATATTCCCGAACCGTACGAGTTTTTATAAGTTTTTCGGACTGTTATTTGAAATCATTTTACATTTAGGGGGTAATATGAAACATCCATTTAAGCAGGTTGACGTTTTTACATCTGTTCCTTTTATGGGAAACCCGGTGGCTGTTGTTTTTGATGCCGATATATTGACAACCGAACAAATGCAGAGAATTGCAAACTGGACAAATTTATCAGAGACTACTTTTTTCCAATCATCCAAAAAAGGGGATTATCTTCTTAGAATATTTACTCCTCAGAATGAGCTTCCATTTGCAGGGCATCCAACGATTGGAAGTGCGCATGCTGCAATACAAGCCGGAATTATCCCGAATGGCAAAACAACTTTTATACAGGAATGCAAAGCAGGCTTAGTAAAGCTTTCTTTCGATCAAGGTATCACATATGCAAAAGTCCCCGTCGTAGAAACTGTCGATACGGAAATAAACATTGCGGAATATTGCGATGCTATGGGAGATGCTTCATTCGAAAATCCCTTAGTCATTAATTCAGGCCCTCTTTGGGGTGTGGCAAGATTGAAATATTGTCAGTCACTTCAGAATCTTATGATTGATACTGATAAAGCAATTCAACTTAGTCGAAAGCTTGGAATAACAGGTATGACTTGTTATTGCATCGTACCGAACGAAGGCGTGCATGTTCGTTCGTTTGCCCCTCTTATAGGAATTAAAGAAGACCCTGTTTGCGGCAGCGGAAATGCCGCAGTTGCTCTTCATATCAAAACAACAGGAAATATAGATTTGGTCGGTGATTGCTATACTGCATTCCAAGGTCGGGAAATGGGGCGGAATGGAATAATTAGGGTCAAGTATGAAGATGACGATATAATCATTGGCGGAAATGCTGTTACTATAGTAGATGGATCAGTTACTTTGTGATAGTTTTGGACGACTAAAAATGAAAATATTATAAATGCATTTTCTTAAAAGGTAATTAAAAAAAATGGAGTTAAAAATGGCAAATACCAATATTCCTTATCAAACAATCGACTGGGCATCGATTCCCAAAACAGAGCATATAGGAGATCCGGGTACTGCATATTGGCAGACACTGCAATTAGAAGGACTTCGTATTAGAATAGTTGAATATTCCAAAGGATATGTTGCAGATCATTGGTGCAAGAAAGGTCATATTGTACACTGCCTTGAAGGGGAATTTATTAGTGAGCTTCAAGACGGGCAAGAATCTGTTTTAACAAAAGGAATGACATATGTCGTTTCCGACGATTTGAGTTCGCACCGTTCTAAAACAGAGCATGGCGTAAAACTACTTATTATTGATGGTGATTTTCTCAAATTGAAAAATGAAGCGCAATAAAATTCACAGTTATTTTATATCAAACAAAAATTAAAATCTATGAAAAATCGGAATAATAATATTGCAGCAGGAGAAAAAATATATTTTACTCCAACATCTGAAGATGATTTGGATTTTGTTTTAGATTCGGAAAGTAATCCAGAAAATAAAAATTTCATAAGAAACTGGACAAGAGAAGAACACATCAATGCTGTTAGAAACGAAACCTATGCCCATTGGCTGATTAAAGCAAAAGATGATAATCGGAATGTCGGTTATATTATTTTAACTGGTGTTGGGAATGTACAACGAAGTCTTGAGTTTAAAAGAATCGTGATCACAGAAAAGGGGAATGGATTTGGTATCGACAGCGTAAACCTTCTAAAGAAAATTGCCTTTGAATTGATGAACGTAAATCGCCTCTGGCTGGAGGTAATTGATTTTAATGAAAGAGCGCACAATCTATATGCTTTCTTAGGTTTTGTTGAAGAAGGTAAATTACGCGAGTGTGAAATCATAAACGGTAAACTGATTTCTTTGTATGTTATGTCTATTCTAAAAAGAGAATACGAGGAAATGATAAAGCGAAAAAACAATTTGTTGCAATAGTAGAAGAGGAAGTGGTTGAAAAAATCCATTCTGGTTTTTAACGGCTCTACGAGAGATCAAGGTAATACAGATACGCTGGTTGAAAAATATATTGAGGGATTGGAGTATTCGGGGTTATCGATTCAATATTTTCGTTTAAAAAATATGAATATCGGCAATTGCGTCGGCTGTTGTAAATGCATAACCGGGGAGATCTGTGGACAAGAAGATGATATGACTAAAATTCGAGGAATGATTGAAAAATGCGAAGCACTAGTTTTCGCTTCACCTATTTATTGGTGTGAGATAACCGGTTTGATGAAAACATTTCTCGACAGATTTTATTTTTACCATCACCCGAATACGGCGGGAAGGATCGCAGGTAAGAAAGGGATTATTATTACGACAATGGGCGAATTTCAAAATATCGGATATGAGACCGAAATACTTAATGAATTTTATCGGCGGATGTTTAAAAGTTTGAAAATTGTTTTAATTGATCACTTGATTTTCCCGGGTTTGATGGAAGCAGATTCAGCTAAATACAAACCGGATTACATTTCCCAAGTATATGATATGGGCAAAAGATTAATTAATAAACTAAATTAAATAGAATTAATTGAAGAAATATTTTTCAAGATGAGGTACTGTGATTACATATCCAATATTCGATTTGCACTGCGATCTCCTTTCTTACCTTGCAGAAGTAAACAGGGCAACAATATTTGATACTGCAAACATCGGTTGCGCACTTCCGTTTCTAAAAGAGGGGAATGTTAAATTACAGGTGATGGCAATTTACGCACCAACTAAAAACGGAAGCTCGGAATTCGGTTTAAAGCAGGCCAAAATATTTAAGGGCCTATTGGAATCCCACCCTACTGAATTTCAACATGTAAAATCTTACAATGATGCATTAAGTGCAGTTTCTTCGGATAAGATTGGAGTAATAGGCGCAATAGAAAACGCTTCAGCATTTTGCGAAGAGAATGAGAGTCTTGATAATGGATTTAAAAAACTGGAGGCGTTATTTGATTTATTTGAGAAAACTATGTATATCACTTTCACTCATAAAGATGAGAATAGATTCGGCGGCGGGAATTTGAGTCCGGTTGGTTTGAAAGATGACGGCAGAGTATTACTCGAATATTTAAGCGGCAAAAAAGTGGCTGTTGATTTTTCCCATACAAGCGATTCGCTTGCTAATGATATTTTCAATCACATAGAAAAGAAAGGACTAAAAATACCGATCCTTGCCAGCCATTCCAATTTTAGAGTTGTTCACATAGACAGTGCCGAAAGAAATTTGCCTGATGAAATCACTAAAGAAATTTCGACAAGAGATGGACTAATAGGAATTAATTTTATAAAAGATTTTATAGGCCACTCCGGACCCTCTGACATTTACAAACACATTCTTTATGGTTTTGAAAATGGATATGAAAACAATCTTGCGTTTGGTGCCGATTTTTTCTGGGCGCCTCCCGGATACAAAAGCGATACTGGAAAATTCTTTTATGACGAACACTCCAATGCCGCAAAATATCCTGAAATTTTGCAAGATCTTAAAGATAAACTGCCGATAGAAAATTTTCGGAATTTAAGCTATCTCAATGCGTTGGAGTTTATTAAATTTTCCTGGTCCATGTAATATAATAATCATTGTCCGTATGCGGACATCTCTGTTGAGAAAACATACAGGGTACTCTTCATCCTCCATAAAAATGTTCACAAAATGCACATTTAGGCCCGGCATGACCTTTGATATTATATGCATAGGTTAAGGTCGTATTTACATTCTTCCGATAGTTGTTTTATAAATTAATTTTTGAGTTGATTATTGTGTTACCAAACCTTATAAAAATTGCCATTAGGAATCTTAAGAAATTCAAACTCTATTCTTTCATAAATATTGCTGGCTTAACTATTGGGTTGACTTGCTTTATTCTTATTTCTCTCTATTTACTGGATGAAATGAATTATGATAGATTCCACGAAAACGGGGATCGAATATTTAGAATCGCTTTGATAACACCTAACGGCGGAACTACACGCACTCCTCATCCCATGTCTCAGGCCCTGGTTAATGATTTTCCGGAAGTTGAACAAGGAGTTTCAATTTCACCAATTTGGGGGGACGGATTAACTTGGTTGGAGGTGCCTATACAATACAAAGATAAACGTTTCCAGGAGAATAGACTATTTTCTGCTGACACTTCCTTTTTCGATGTGTTCACTTTTAATTCGGTTTATGGGGATACAAGAGCTGCTATACGCGAACCTGGTGCGCTAATACTTACATACAGTAGTGCAAAAAAATATTTTGGTGATGAAAATCCTGTTGGGAAATTTATGAGATTGGATGACAGGCATGACATGATTGTGAAAGCAGTGATCGAAGATATTCCTTTAAACTCACATTTCAAATTCGATTTTTTGACTTCGTATCTGACTCTCAAACCTATGGAGACCAGTAACTATTATACATGGGCAGATTTCGGCCATTTTAACTATATCGTTTTAAAAAATGCTGAAGATTGGAAAAGTGTTGAAGCAAGAATCCCGGAATGGTCTAAAAAATATATTGATTATTCTATCCCCGATCTGCAATCCGATTATGATCTTTCTAAGTTTCTAAAACTACAACTTCTCACGGATATTCATCTTAAATCTCATTTGAGATGGGAGTTGGAACAGAATGGAGATATTACCCATATCTACATTTTTTCTGTTTCGGCTATCTTAATTCTTTTAATAGCTTGTATTAATTTTATGAATCTCGCAACGGCACGTTCATTTCGCAGAGCAAAAGAAGTTGGCGTGCGTAAAGTAGTTGGAGCCGGTAAAACTCAACTTATGTTACAATTCCTTGTTGAATCCCTCTTGTTGACTTCATTGGCCATGTTTGGTGCAGGTGTGCTAATAGAGTTTTTGCTACCGTATTTCAATTCCTTTACAGGAAAAGAAATCTCCATTAGCATTATTAATGATTGGGAATACATAGCAGGTTTATTCGCTTTAACATTTATTACCGGACTATTGGCCGGCAGTTACCCGGCATTCTTTCTTTCTTCCTTTAAACCTATTCAAATCTTAAGAGGAAGATTTAATACGAATCCATCCAGTTCTGTTTTAAGAAAGGGATTGGTTGTTTTCCAATTTTCAATCTCAATATTTTTGATTGCTTCTACAATTGTTATTTATCAGCAAGTAGACTATTTGAAAACCCATGAATTGGGTTTTGCTAAAGAACATGTTCTTATTGTCCCGATGAGAGATTCAAAGTTGCAGGAAAATTATAGGGTATTCAAAAATAGTCTTATGGCTAATTCCGAAATTATTAGCGCTGCCGGCGTAACAAATATACCTGGAGGCCAATTTAATGTTGATCCTATCAGATGGAAGCCGGAGCAGGAAGCAGTTGGTGTAAGTGAGATTTGGGTTGATGAAGATTTCTTTAATACTCTGGAAATTCAACTTTCTGCAGGGAGGGGATTCTCAAGAGAATTCAGACGCGATTCGTCAAGAGCATTTATCCTTAACGAATCAGCTGCAAAGAGATTTGATTGGCAAGATCCGGTAGGTGAAGAAATATATTACTATCCGCAAGATCGTACTGTGAAGGGAGAAATAATCGGCGTAGTAAAAGATTTCAATTTCCAGTCTTTACATCAAAACATCAGCCCGCTATTGCTACATTACTTAGATGGTTGGAGTAATAATCTTCTTGTAAGAATAAAAGGAAATGATATTCAGGGGACAATAAAATTTATTGAAAACTCGTTTAATAAATTATCTCCTGGTAATGAATTCGAGTATTCTTTTCTTGATGAATATTTTGACAAAGCATATAGAGGTGAAGAGGGGATGGAAAAGTTATTCATAATATTTGCCGTCTTGGCAATTATTATTGCATGCCTTGGGTTATTTGGACTAGCTTCTTTCACGGCAGAGCAGAAGACTAAGGAAATCGGAGTTAGAAAAGTTATGGGGGCTTCTATTACAAGTTTGGTAATTTTGTTGTGCAATGATTTCAGTAAATTGGTTCTTGCAGCTAACTTGTTGGCATGGCCTATAATTTATTATCTCATGAATAATTGGTTGAATGAATTCGCTTATAAAATAGATATCAGTTTAGTGGTTCTTGTATTTTCGGGAATAATCGCGTTTATAATCGCTTTGCTGACTATCGCTTACCAGTCAATCAAAGCGGCGATGTCTAATCCTATAGAGTCTCTTAAATATGAATAAATTTCTTTAACAAAATGGGGGTTTCAATGAAAGATATATGTATTCCAATTCCGCATTTCGGCGAACATCAAATTGCCGAAGTAGAAGTAACCGTTAACGGTAAAAAGAAAAAATTCAACTTCAGAGTTGAATCATTTGAATGGGACGGCACAATCGATAACGCAAAGGATATGCTTTCACAGACTGAAGAAAAAGTGAAGAGATTGAGAGAGAATATTGAAGGTTACGATAAAAGCTGGGAATTAGTACAGATCTACACCCCTTCTCAAGGAGCCGAACACATACAAGTATTGTTTAGGCAAAGACCAAATTAAATATCGGTCTACTCTTCAACTAATTTTTGGGGAATTCGAAAGAATATCCCCTTTTTTTTCTCCTGAAAATAAGAGGATAATTGTGTTTGATAATCCGTTGGTACTTATCTATATTTGGTCTAAATAATTATTATAAATATCATTACCGGCCAAAACCGAGGAATCAAATTATGAAGACAATATATACATTTTTAGTCATTCTCTCTTTTACTTTTTACAATTCTCATTCCGCCCAGGATTTAGACTTCTTCGAACCAAAATCAACCATTGGCGGCTATGGGGAACTCCACTATAACCAGGTTTCATCGGGCGGAAAAGAATCAACAAAAACACTGGATTTTCACCGCTTTGTTTTATTTTTTTCTCATAGTTGGACAGAGAAGTGGTCATTTAAAGCTGAAGTTGAATTAGAACATAACTTTGTAGCCGAAGGGGAGGGAGAATTAGAACTTGAACAGGCTTATGTGAATTTTCATTACACTGATTGGTTCGGTTTCCAAGCCGGGGTGATTTTACCTTCGGTGGGATTGATTAACGAGCTTCACGAACCCCCAACATTTTCCAGCGTTGAAAGACCAGATTATAATAAACTGATTATACCAACTACATGGTTCGGTAACGGTGTAGCGTTTTACGGCTACCATGCAGGATTCGATTATAAAGTATCGATTATGGAAGGGTTGGACGGTAGCGGTTTTAGGGCAAAAGACGGAATACGCAACGGAAGACAGAAAGGCTATAATGCAGACGCATCCAACTTATTATATTCGGCAAGAATCAATTATCTAGGTCACCCTGGAATTTTAATTGGCGCTTCCTTAACCTATAATAATGCGAAAGCCGATTCATCAGAAATACCTATTACACTTTTTGAATTGCATACTCGGATTAGAAAGAACAATCTTTATATTGATGCTGAGTATGGAAATATTTCATATTCGGATTATGAAATTGAAAAGTCGACCGGGTATTATGTGAATGCAGGGTATGATGTAGGTTCAATTATCGGAACGGTGTGCAAGATCATTCCTTTTGTTATGTATTCCAACATAAATACAGCGGCGGCAACTATTACTGGGGGCAACTCTGAAAGAGAATATGACAATAGTTATTGGACATTCGGGATATCGGTGCTGCCTATTAATGAAGTCGTTTTCAAAGCCGATTACAGTATTGTAGAAAATGACCTTACAGGGAATCAAACCAAATTATTTAACCTCGGTGTCGGGTATATGTTTTAACATCTCATAAATTTATTAATGAAAGGATTGTAATGAAAAAATATATTTTGCTTTTCCTCGTAATGGCGGGTGTTATCGGTGCGAATGAAATTAAGGATAGAACCGAGGAGATTATCAAAATTACGTTCGGGGATAATATATCAACTTCGGTGGAAGAATATTTTATCCCCCTAAATTTTAAAAATGAAATAGAAACTTCATGCCGGCAGAAATTTTTCAAAGAATCGGTATATCTATGGCGTATCTATAAAGGGAATGAACTTTTAGGTTATGCTATTCTCGATAATGTTTACGGAAAATCTTTGCCGATTACATTTCTTGTTTTATTCAATACCCATGGGGAAATTGCACGGTGTTCGATTATCAAATATCGCGAACCATACGGGGGCGCTGTACAGAACGAGGTATGGTTGAATCAATTTATAGGGAAAAATTATGAAAGCAAATTCGGAATTGGTGAAGACGTAGATGCAATTAGCGGTGCAACAATTTCGGCAGGATCGGTAACTACAGGTATAAACAAACTAACTTTACTACTTAAAAAAATAACTGGGTGATATGAATTATTTATTATACAAACTGGACCCGGCTTTTAAACGATTTTTAGCGGCTTATGTTTCGGTTTTATCTATCGGTGTAGTACTGGGACTTATCTATGTGAAAACAAATACGCAAATGTCTTTCGACGGAACAGTGGAAAGGTTTAACGGTTCGGAAACGAGCGGGGAATTCGACGTGCCTGAATACTATCCCAAACCGATCGGTGAATTATTGATGACAACTCATAATCACGTAATCGGATTTTCGTTTATCTTCCTTTCAATGGGATTAATATTTTATTGTAATTCTATTATTACAGGCGCTCTAAAAAATATTTTATTACTCGAACCTTTTGTGTCGATAATATTTACCTTCGGTTCCATTTGGGGCTTGCGGTTTATTGGCGATTTTTTTGTATACCTATTATTCATTTCTTCAACTGTTATGTACTTGTCATACTTTGTGATGGCATCTGTTTCTATCTATGAATTATTATTAAAGCGAAGCTGAATAAGGTTAATTATTATTCCCTGGCAGTTTGCCTATCTGGATACCCGACACTTTTACCATACTCGATATTAATATAAACACGCCAATCCATTGAACGATGTTCAATAAATTCCCACGCACAAAATATTCAAGAACAACCGCTGTTAGCGGGAAAGCTAACTCGCAGATGGTTGCTACAGACGCTGTTATTTTCTTAAGTCCATAGTAATATAAAAATATTGCAGGTCCCCCGGTTGTAAACGCAATTAACAAAAATATCCACCATTGGTGTTCCGTTATGTTGACTGTTTCGGTAATAGCACCGGTTCCTATTACAACAAATATTAACAACACTGCCGACATAGCGAAACGGATATACGTGCCCAGCTCAAATCCCACATTTTTTAATGCGCGTTTGCTTAATACGGTAGAAGACCCGAAACTTGCCGCCGCCACTAATGCAAAAAGCCCTGCTAATACCGTGGACTCACCGGAATCAAGATTCGGAAGTTTCACTCCGAACGTCATTAGGTAAGCTCCTAAAATCGCGAAACCTGCCCACATAAAAAATTCCCGCGGAAGACGCTCTTTCAACAATATTGCCGCAAGTATTAATGCAAATACAGGCTGAAGCTTTTGAATGAGTATCACTATTGAGAGGTTTACAAAATTTACATAGAAAAGAGCTTTGGTAATTGCCATTCCACCGATCGCGCCGCCAAGGAGTGCGACACCTATAAATGATAACCAATCCAGCATTTTAAGTGTTTTCAATTTTGAGTATTGCTTGATAATTATAGGGGAGAGTAATACCGCTACAATTGTACTCTCAATAAAAACTACAAGTGGAACCGGTAATGTGAATAATGATGGGCGCAAAATTATGCCGTCTATTCCCCAAAGACTTGCGGCAATTATAACAAATACTGGTGCAAATCTGCTCATTTCCGTTACCTTCTGTGCTTTGTTTTATCCTATCGGGCTATTGCCGATTGAATAATAAATAAAAATATATTGATGGAAAAATTAAGCAATTATTGACAAGCTTCCTATAGTATATAAGTAAACTTAGATTGATCTTACATTTTTTTACATTATCCAGGCCATACTTCGATTAGAAAGCTCAAACAATTAAGAGTGAAAGAAATTAGCCCGTGCACAATTTTTTACGGCAACATTTATTTTTGATTATTTCTCTAATTCACTATGTTTTACATTCATGATTAACTACACTAATAATATTTTATTAACAAACAATTTTCGGGGGTACCGGAATGAACAGATCAATTCTCTTTTTACTAATTGTTCTTTTTGTTGTATCAAATCAAGTAACTGCTCAAGATAAAGGAACATTCTCAGAAGTCAAAAACGAATTCTGGGAGAAGGTGCAAAAATCTACGGACGAGTTTAAAAATAAGAAAGAAGAAGATAAGAAATCATTCGTTATGGATTTCACCGATTATTTTGTACCCGAGTCTATTGAGGAGTTTACCACATTATGGCATAACGAACCTATCTCACAAGCCAATTCTAACACTTGTTGGTCATTCTCTACAACTTCATTTTTCGAATGCGAAGTTTACAGGCTTCACAACAAAAAAGTTAAGCTTTCCCCAATGTGGACTGCTTATTGGGAGTTTGTTGAAAAAGCAAAAGGATTTGTTGAGCATAGAGGTCAATGGTCTTTCACAGACGGGTCGGAATCAAATGCGGTTACCAGAATTTGGGATAAGTATGGAGTGGTTCCTGCCGATGTTTACACCGGGATGCTACCAGGGCAGGAATTCATAAACACAAGCGACTTATTTGATGAGATGCACGAGTATTTGATGTTCATCAAAAAAAATAATATGTGGAATGAAGAGAATGTTGCAGCTACTATAAAATCTATGCTAAATCACTGGATCGGAACTCCGCCGGAAACATTTATTGTAGAAGGAAAAGAATATTCACCGAAAGAATATTTGAAAGACTATCTTAAAATAAATACTGAAGATTATATTGAAGTTATGTCGTTAATGCAGCAGCCTTACTGGAAACAAGTTGAATACGAAGTTCCCGACAACTGGTGGCACAATAAAGATTACTACAACGTACCGCTCGATGTTTTCATGGATATCATCAAGAAAGGTATTCGTGACGGTTATACTATTTGCATCGGCGGCGACGTTTCAGAAGCAGGTAAAAGCGCTGAACTTGATGTATTCGTTGTCCCTTCATTCGATATCCCTTCCGAATATATTGACGAAAACGCACGCCAGTTCAGATTTAGTAACGAAACAACAACAGATGATCATGGCGTACACATGGTTGGATACATGGAAAAAGAAGGAAGAGATTGGTATTTGATAAAAGATTCCGGTTCCGGTGCAAGAAACGGAAGATATCCAGGGTATTATTTTTTCAGCGAAGATTTTGTGAAATTGAAAATGATGGGATTCACCATTCATAAGGATGCTATGACCGAATACTTGAAGAAATTCGCAAAGTAAATATCAAAACGCTATTTTGTTTACAGCCCTCTTTATGAGGGCTTTTTTATTCCCAAATTATTATACTTACCTAAGTAAAATTAATTCAGCGAGGTTACGATGAATAACGTGTCGTTAAAAATGTTTTTAGGAAAATATCAAAAGGAAATTACAAATTTATTTTCGGAAGTTGGACATAAGAATATTATAGAAAGAATCTGGGATAAAGATCATACTGTTTGGAGCCGCAACCCGGCTGAAATAACTAACCGGCTTGGATGGCTGAACAGTACGAAGGAAACATTGACCGCCTTGCCGGAAATAAATGAATTTGTTCATTCAATAAACTCCGAAGGATTTAAAAATGTTCTTCTATTAGGAATGGGGGGCTCAAGTCTTGCACCGGAAGTATTTAAGATTACATACGGTGATAATAATAAAAATATTACTCTGCATGTACTTGACAGTACAGACCCGGGCGCGGTATTAAAATATTCTAATGAACTTGATCCCGCAACAACACTTTATATTGTTTCAACAAAATCAGGAGGGACTGTTGAAACCCTTTCTTTGATGAAATACTTCTACAACTTTGTTTTGAATAAATTAGGACAAGAAAAAGTCGGCAGGCATTTTACAGCCATAACCGATCCGGGAAGCGGATTGGAAAGTATGGCTAAACAATTATCGTTTAGAAAAGTATTCTTGAATAATCCCGATATAGGGGGAAGGTATTCGGCTTTATCTCTTTTCGGGATGGTGCCGGCCGCTTTAATTGGCCTCGATTTACCGGCTTTCTTGTTGAAGGCAGAAGAGACAGTTAGGAACGCTTTTGAAAAAATTGAAAGTAACCTAAGCGCACAGTTAGGTGCGGCAATTGGTGAATTGGCAAATAAGGGATTAGATAAGCTGACATTTTTATTATCTCCCCCCCTTGCTTCCTTTGGTTCTTGGGTTGAACAACTAATCGCAGAAAGTACAGGTAAAAACGGGAGAGGTATTCTGCCGGTTGTAGATGAATCGATTGAGGGAATTGAAAATTATTCGGATGATAGAATATTTGTAAGTGTTAAAATCAAAACTGATGATTCAATCAATTCCAAAATTGCACAAATCAAAGAAGCCGGTCTGCCTATTATTGAGATTGAGATTGCTGATAAAATAGATTTAGGTTCTCAATTCTTTATGTGGGAATTTGCTACTATTGTTGCAGCTTGGCGGATGTTCATTCAACCCTTCGATCAACCTGATGTGGAATCGGCCAAAGTAAGAGCAGGGGAAATGATTCAGCAGTACAAGGCCAGCGGAGAATTAAGTATACCGAAATCAATTCTTCAACAGGACGGGATAACAATCTACGGCGGGTTGAGGGGAGATACAATAGATGAAATCCTATTCTCTTTTATGAATTTTATAGGCAATGGAAGCTATGTTTCGATACAGGCATTTCTTAATCCGACACCTGAAACCAGTGCGGCTTTGAATAAACTACGGCGTCTTATAACAAGTAAATATCAAATTGCATCAACTTTAGGCTACGGTCCCAGGTTTCTTCATTCAACCGGGCAGCTTCACAAAGGGGACGCGGGGAGAGGATTGTTCATCCAATTTACTGCGGTTATGCCGGATGATGCCGCTATCCCCGATAATCCCGGGATCAATCAATCCGGGATATCATTCGGAATTTTAAAAACGGCTCAAGCATTGGGAGACATGCAGGCTCTTCTGGATAAAAACCGGAATGTGATTTCAATTGATCTTGGTACTGAGATTGTAAAGAATATTGAACTAATAGCTGCAAAAATTTAATGATATAGGTCCACGATTATTTTGTAGATATTCACCGGTGGTTTCAATAGATTATGCCGTGTGTTAACATATATTGAAATACTTTTCCTAATATCGTTATGAGCAAACATATTTTAAGTAAATCTACTTTTATTAAAGGTGTGCAATGTGAAAAACAGCTATACTTATATAAATATTTTCCGCAATTGCAGGATAAAGTTTCAGGTGTGCAGCAAGCGGTATTCGACCGGGGGCATGAAGTAGGTAAACTTGCTCAGCAGTTGTTCCCCGGCGGAATAGACGCATCCCCCGATTCATTCAAAGATTACTCCGAAGCTTTAAAACTTACGGAATATTCCATAGGCAAAAATGTAAATGTAATTTACGAAGCTGCCTTTCAATATGATGATGTACTTGTGGCTTCCGATATTGTTGTTCGAGAAGGCAATAAATGGAAAGTCTACGAGGTTAAAAGTTCGACTAATGTAAATAATACAAACGTGCTGGATGCGGCGGTTCAATATTACGTTATATCGAATCTTGGTATTGAAATCAGCGACTTTTTTATCATAACCATCAACAATAGTTATGTGAGAAAAGGGGAGTTGGATATTCACTCACTTTTCAAAAATGAATCGGTACTTAAGCGGATTGAAAAACTGCAGCCGTTTGTTGAAAAAAAAGTGGCAAAATTGAAAACTGTTTTGGGAATGTCGGATGTTCCCGGTGTTAATATAGGAGATTACTGCACAACACCTTACAACTGCTCATTCTATGGCCACTGCTGGAAAGATATCCCGGCTGATTCGGTTTTCGAAATTTCGGGAATGCATTTGCGTAAAAAATTCGAGCTGCTGAAATCGGACATTATTAAAATAAAAGATATTCCCGCCGACTTTCCTTTGCCGGCAAGTCAAAGAATGCAGGTGGATAGTTTTAAAAGCAATAATATAATTGTTGACCGTCACTCGATAAAAAAGTTTCTTAATAACTTTACTTACCCGCTCTACTTTTTGGACTTCGAATCATTTCAACCTGCAGTGCCGCTATATGAAAATTCCAAACCGTACCAACAGATACCGTTTCAATATTCACTTCACATAAAGGAATCCGCGGAATCCGAATTAGAACATTACGAATATTTGGCGCAAACAGAAGGAGATCCGCGTGTTGAATTTATTTCTCGATTACTTGATGATATCGGCGGCAACGGTATGATTATCGTCTACAACAAATCTTATGAAGAAGGGAGATTGAAAGAATTGGCGAGAGATTTCCCGGTATATGCCGATAAACTTGAAACGGTGATTGAAAGAATTTATGATTTGATGATCCCTTTCCAGAAAAAGTATTATTATGCTCCATCGATGAAGGGTTCATATTCGATTAAGTATGTATTACCGGCTCTTGTACCCGAACTCGATTATGAAAATATGGGAATTTCAAACGGGATGGATGCGTCAATCGGATTTGAAAATTTGCAGAACGAAACCGACATGTTTCGCATTGAAGAAATAAGAAAACATCTGCTTGAATATTGCAAATTGGATACTTATGCGATGGTTAAGATATTGGAAAAACTTGAACGTGTAGCTTCGGGGAAATAATATATATTGCTCTTTTAGCATTGATGAGTTTTGTAATTAAGTTTATTATAAAAATTTTCGGAGGTGTAATGCGCAGGTTATTTATTTATCTCTTAATTTTATCTTCTTCGGTCTTATACTCACAATCGCTTAAATCACCGGAAGAGTTTCTCGGCTTTAAAATCGGCTCCGATTATAAAATTGCCGACTATGAAACAATCCAAAAATATTTTAAACATTTAGCCGAAAACTCAGGCAATATTATCTATGAAGAAATCGGGAAAACTGTCCGTGGCAAAGATATGTTTATGGCGATTATCAGTACAGGTGAAAATATAAAAAATATTGAAAAATACCGGGGTATTGTAAAACAATTATCCGATCCTCGCAAAACAGGTGAACCTACGGCGGCGCAGCTGGCTGCTGATGGTAAAATTGTAGTCCTTGTTACATGCAACATCCATTCAACTGAAATTGGATCGGCTCAAATGTCGATGGAACTTGCGCACGATTTTATTACTGGTAATGCACCGGCTCCGGCACAGAAAGCTCTGGATAATGTGATATTCATTATTATGCCTTCAATTAATCCCGATGGTACAACAATGGTTGTTGATTGGTACAATAAATATTTAGGTACCGAATATGAAGGAGCCCGGATGCCTTATCTTTATCACGATTATTCGGGGCACGACAATAACCGCGATTGGTTTATGTTCAACTTACCCGAAACACGAAACGTTGTTAATATAGCCTACCACGAATGGATGCCTCAAATTTGGTTGGATGAACACCAAATGGGAAGCGGCGGCGCTAGATTGTTTGTTGTTCCGTACAAAGACCCGATCAACCCGAATGTCGATCCTCTTATTTGGAGGTGGCAGAAAGTGATTGGAGGAATCACTTCCCTAAGACTCGAACAGCAGAATTTTACCGGTGTTATTGATCAGGCTTATTTTGAGGGATGGTGGCAAGGCCCGGCAAGCGATTGCGGATTATGGCATAACCAAATTGCTCTTCTTTCGGAAATGGCTAGCTGCGATATTGCAAGCCCTGTTTATATCGATCCTTCGGAAGTATCTGCAACTAACGAATTAACAACTTATGATATCCGTACTAATTATCCTCACCCCTGGCGAGGCGGATGGTGGCGATTGAGAGATATTGTAGATTATGAATTGTCGTTGACTTATTCTTTGATTGAAATTGCAGGTACATTTAAAAATGAAATTTTACTCGACTATTACAAAATGTGTAAATCGGCGATTGAAGATGGGGAGAAAGGCGACCCTTTTGCTATAGTAATACCGAGAGATCAACTCGATCCCGTTACTACTGCAAAGATGATTGAAACATTACAACTCGGCGGAGTTGAAGTTCATTTTACCGATAAGGAATTTACAATCGATAACATAACTTATCCCGCTGATTGTTATATAATATTTCTTGCACAGCCGAACGGAAGATATGTTAAGGATTTGTTTGAAGAGCAGTTCTACCCCGACTTGAGAATGACGCGCGAGGAAACCCCGATACGCCCCTATGACGTTGCCGGCTGGACTTTACCTTATTTGATGGATGTCGAGTTTTTCACAATCAAATCAAAATTTAAGACCGATGCCGCATTATTGAATAATCCGAATTATCCAATAGGCAATATCGTGGAAGGGAACGGAGAGTACTTGATTGCGAAATCGGGCTTGAATGTAAATTCTTCTTTTATAAATAGAATGCAGAAACATGGAATACCGGTATATTGGCTGAAAGAAAAACTTTCCGTAAACGGAATTGAGTTTAAGGAAGGTTCGATACTGGTGAAAAAATCATCTGCCGAAATAGAAAAAGCAGTTAATGAATTGCACATTAATTTTATTCCCGTCGCTCAAGTCGATAAAAATAAACTTACTGAATTGAAAAAAATAAAAGTTGGTTTGTATAAATCATTCACCGCCAGTATGGATGAAGGATGGACAAGACTCCTTTTGGAAAATTTTGATTTTGATTTCGTGTCTCTTTACAACGATGATTTTAAAAATAAAAATCTCAAAGATAAGTTCGATGTTATCATTATACCCGACATGGGCAAAGAGTTGATTAAAACCGGGAAATACGGTGGAGAAAATGCTCGTTACAACAGACCGCAGCCCCCTGAATACAGCGGCGGTATCGGCAAAGAGGGAGTTGAAAACCTTAAAAAATTTGTTGAAGAGGAGGGGGGACATCTCTTGGTTATAGGCGATGCTTGTGAATTCGCGATTGACGAACTCGGGTTAAGGGTGACAAATACATTACAAAATGTTAAACGGGATGATTTCTTCTGCCCCGGCTCCCTTGTTAAATTAAATGTCAACAACTCAATTCCCATAGGTTACGGTATGAATGAAAACGCTATGGGATATCTTACGAAAGGAATTGCTTTCCAAACTTCAATCCCATTCGGGCGATATGACCGAAGCATTGTTGCACGCTTCCCGACAAAAGATTTATTGGAATCGGGTTATTTACTTGGCGAGGATTATTTATTCAAAAAAGGAGCTGTTGTGGATGTTAAACATAAGAACGGACATGTTGTTTTATACGGGATTAAAGTGCAGAACCGGCATTGGACTTACGGCACGTTCAAACTTTTATTTAATGCGATTCATAGGGTAGGAATGAAATCACTCTAAATGTATTCTAATTTAGGATGAAAAGAAAGGAGGCTGGCTCAAAAGTTACATTATTGAAAAAATAGACTTAATGATACCCCTGATAAACGGGTTTATTTAATGAACAATTTCTTTTGAGACGGCCTCTTGAATTTTAATCAAAAACCTTTTCCAATGCCTGGTATTTAACATGCATTTGATCAACCGCCCCGATTATGGCATCTTTGTCATCACTGCTGTTTACAGTTTCATATAAATTGTCAACCGATTCCGAAAGTTCAGCGCGAGCTTTATTGAACATCTCTAATTTTGCGATCATTCTTTCCGGGAGTTCTGCTTTATTCAACAAATCCATTTTGTCTTTTAAATCAGCAGCGGATGTTTTCACTTTCTCATAATTATAGTCAATAATATCATAGTGGAATAATCTATACAAAACCTGGTGAAAATCATCAACCTCTTTTAATACAGGCCTGATTGTACGAACCAGCATTTCAAAGTAAGTGTGTATTTTTTCAGCTGCGTCCAGCAATGCCTGGTCTTCGTTGTTGGCGGCGGCTGTTTTGTAATCTTTAACAACAGTGCCAAGTTTGTTGAGATTATCATCCCATTTTAATTTTTTATCACGGAGAATTCCGGGGAGTTCAACATTTACAAGAGATTCATACCCGGCTTCCAAATCGGGTAATAAATCCTTTAATAGTTCGGTATCTTTTTCAGGCCATGCCGTATGCCAAAGTTGATAAATCGTTTCATGAAAATTCCACAATTCTTTTACTTCCCAGCTTGTTTCGTCTACAGCGTGTTCCTGTGCCGCTGCCGGTATTGCTGATATTAATAAAAAACTTAGAAGTGATAAAAGAATAATAGTACAACGCATTATAGTCTCCATTAGATGTTGAAAAAATCATCCGGGAATTTAGTGAAAATCTGCGCAAAAATATTTCAAATCTTTCGATTGCAATTTTCAACTCAATTCCGTTTATTAAAAGAGATTTCTGAAAAATTAAAGAAGGTGTACTTTACCGAAACCTGCCTGCTAACAATGCCGGCAATCTCGGGACCGCAAAGACAATTTTAAAAATTTTTCAGAGGTTTCTAAAATATTATTCTACTGCCTTTGACTTTAAAATTAATCAAACCGGAGAGAAAATGAAAAAATTAATCGTTTTTATACTCCTATTTCTTTTTACTTTATCTCTTAATGCTCAAAATTATTTTATTCCCGATGAGATTGTTCTAAACAAAAAAGATGTACTGCTTAGTATTCATTTCGATTTCCACGGGTCAAAGTTTAAACCGGTTACCGGGATTTCCGTCAGCGCCGAAGGTGATATACTGGGAGTTGAGTTGGATGCTTTCGGGAAAAATTTAATTATTGACGGTGAAGGGGAACTCCTTACAAAATCAAAAAGTAATTTGGAAATTAAATTCCGCGACGGGAAAGTTCAGGAAATAAGCAAGGACAAATATTCATCCGGCATACGGTGCGATTACAATAACGGAAAATTGAATCGTATTAACAGAGGTATTGCCGACATGGTAATGAAATTTGATTACGCCGGTTTCGGAAGTAAAGGTCCTTTGGAAAAAGTAAGCGGCGGTATTGCCGATGGTATTATGCGCTTTAAATATGAGGACGGAAAAATTGTGTCAATAAAAAAAGATGTATGGAGTAAAGAAGTGGAATTGGAATATGACGGAGATAAACTTCTTACAATAGGAGGGGACGGTATTCCTGATATAAAAATTAAATACAAAAAGCGTTAGATTTTTTTTTGGTAAAAATTTCTGATTGATTATAAAAATTGACTGATACGTTATTGAAATTTCCCTTGAGCAAAAAAAAATAAATCACTCCCCAATTATATCCACCCTCCGAGGGGATGTTGAAAAAGCAGGAAAAAAGAATTATAAAAAATCTTCCACCGGGGTATAAAAAAAATCCTTTAGTGAAAAAATAAATCACCTCCCAATTATATCCCCCCTCCGAGGGGATGTTGAAAAAGCAGGGAAAAAGAATTATAAAAAATCTTCCACCGGGGCATAAAAAAAATCCTTTAGTGAAAAAATAAATCCCCTCCCAATTAAATCCACTCCTCCGAGGGGATGTTGAAAAAGCAGGGAAAAAGAACAATAAAAAATTTTCCACCGGGGTATAAAAAAATTCTTTAGCAAAAAAATAAATCACCACTCAATTAAATCCACCCCCTCCGAGGGGATGTTGAAAAAGCAGGGAAAAAGAACAATAAAAAATTTCCCACCGGGGTATAAAAAAATTCTTTAGCAAAAAAATAAATCCCCTCCCAATTATATCCACCCCCTCCAAGGAGGGGGTCGACGAAGTCGGGGGGAGGGAAGAACTTGCAACAAAAAGAATTTTCAAAATTGCCATTTCACTTTGATTCGAAATTTATTACTTTAACATCAAAATAAGGATAAATTCGAAATAGTCACCCAAAAATAAAAATTCAAAGAGTTTCATATGCCTGCACCCAAATCCATTCTTAACTTAATTGAAAGATTTGAAAACAATATATTATCCTACAAATCGGGAGACTATAACGAAACACAAGTACGCCTCGAATTTATCAATCCATTGTTTGAAGAATTAGGATGGGACGTTTCGAACCGCGCCGGTTACGCCGAAGCATACAAAGACGTTATACATGAATTTTCACAAAAAACCAGCGATGTGGTGGAAGCACCCGATTACCTTTTCCGTATTGGCGGAATGCCCAAATTTTTTGTGGAAGCTAAACGCCCTAAAGTAAACCTGAAAGACGATATTCATCCGGCATACCAACTGCGCCGTTATGCATGGTCGGCTAAACTTCCCCTAAGTGTTCTTACTGATTTTGAAGAATTCGTTGTTTACGATTGCAGAGTTCAACCCAAACAAAATGATAAATCTTCTGTTGCTAGAATAAACTACTACAATTATAAAGATTATATTGATAAGTGGGACGAATTATCAAATATATTTTCAAAAGATGCGGTCTTAAAAGGATCATTCGATAAATTCGCAACCGGAACAAAAGGGAAACGAGGAACTGCCGAAGTAGACGACGCTTTCCTCAAAGAAATTGAAAAATGGAGAGACCTGCTTGCGCATAATATCGCTTTACGAAACGGTCAACTCTCCAACCGTGAACTTAATTTTGCAGTACAGAAAACTATTGATAGAATTATTTTTCTTAGAATTTGCGAAGACCGGGGCATTGAAGAATACGGACAATTATTAGCTTTGCAGAATGGTGAAAATATTTATAAACGGCTTCTCCAATTGTTCCAACGCGCCGATGAAAAATTTAATTCCGGACTTTTCCACTTCGAAAAAGAAAAAAACCGTAACGGGTATCCGGATGAACTTACTCCTGCATTGTCTCTCGACGATAAAGTGCTCAAAGGGATTTTCAAAAATTTGTATTACCCCGATAGCCCTTACGAATTCTCCGTCCTTCCGGCTGATTTACTCGGACATGTTTATGAACAGTTCCTCGGTAAAGTTATCCGCCTTACTCCGGGACACCAGGCTAAAATTGAAGATAAACCCGAAGTGAAAAAAGCAGGCGGCGTTTATTACACTCCTACATACATCGTCGATTACATTGTTAAAAATACAGTCGGTAAATTGCTTGAAGGTAAAACACCAAAGCAGGCTGCAAAGTTAACAATTCTCGATCCCGCTTGCGGATCCGGCTCTTTCCTGCTGGGCGCTTATCAGTTCCTACTTGATTGGCATCTCCAATATTATGTTGATAACATTGATGATTCACTAAAAGCAAAGCAGCCGGTCATTTATCAAACCGGCGATTTGGAATATAAACTTACCACTACAGAACGGAAACGGATTCTGCTTAACAATATTTACGGTGTAGATATCGATTCCCAAGCAGTGGAGGTTACAAAACTTTCCCTGCTCCTTAAAGTGCTGGAAGGGGAAACCGAACAATCACTAAACTCGCAAATTAAAATGTTCCGCGAACGCGCTCTCCCCGATCTTGCAAATAATATTAAATGCGGCAACTCCCTTATTGGCCCCGACTTCTACTCGCAAACCGAATTGCAGCTTGACGACGATGAACGGATGCGCATTAACGTATTTGATTGGAATACAGAGTTTAAAAATATTATGGATGATGGGGGATTTGATGCCGTGATTGGAAATCCACCGTATGGAGCAACATTAAGTAGAAACGAAATTCCTTTCATTAAAAGTAACTATGGGACAGGATTTACTGAGCTTGATACTTATCAAATATTCATAGAAAGATCATTCACTTTATGTAATGATAAAGCATTAATAGGAATGATTATTCCTGATACTTGGTTAACTTTAATCAATGGAGAAAATTTCAGGCGCAATATACTTAATAGCTGTAGTATCAGTGAATTTACTGGATTGAATGAATCGGTCTTTCGTAATGCTACAGTTGATCCGCTTATAATTATTCTTGAAAATAAAAAACCAGTGAAAAATCATATTGTAAAAATATACACATGTGATAAAAAAATTAAGTTGAATGATTTACGATCATTAGTAATGTCATCAGAGAGGGTGCAATCAGATCTACTGATTCAGAAAAGAGCTCAAATTAATATCTTCCTAAATGATGAGTTTGTAACAATAATAAATAAATTAAAATTTGGAAGAGTTACACTTGAAAATATTATTGATTATAGAGCTGGATGCAAACCGTATGAGAAAGGTAAAGGGAAACCACCTCAGTCAAAAAAAACTTTAGATGAGAAACCATATACCAGTTTTGTTAAGATTAAAAATTGGGCTATTCTGATAAGAGGTAATGATGTTCAGCGGTATTATATTGAAATTAAAAAGCCTGAATGGATTAAATACGGCGAATGGCTTGCTGCACCCAGAGAAAAAATAATTTTTGAGAATCCCAGGATAGTTATACAGGCTATTAGAAATCCATCCTTATTAATTAGGATAGTGGCATCATATACAGAGGAAAAATATATATCTAGAATAAATGTTTATTCACTTCTCCTCAAAAAGGATGTGAAAATATCGTACTACTTTTTGCTAGGTATTCTTAACAGTAAATTGATGAATTGGTTTGTACGAAAAGAATATGGCCTTCATACCTATGTAATAACTGGTGTTTTACAAATACCAGTTAATACAGATTATTCAACCCATCAGAAAGAACAATATGATAAGATTGAAGATTTGGTCAAATTAATTATTTCATTAAATGAAAAAAGATTATTAACTAAGCTTGCTGATGATTTGAATACTATAAAAAGACAAATTATTGCGACCGACAGAGAGATAGACCGCCTGGTTTATGAACTATACGGCTTGACGGAAGAAGAAATAAAAATTGTAGAAAGCAGCTAGGGCCACCCCCTTTCCCCCTCCCCCGGAGGGGGTGTGTTGTGGGGATGAGGAAAGGTTTTTCATTGTTGACGAATACTAATTTGAAAAATATATTCTAATCCAATTTATAATTTCGAACCTCCCTTTCTTTTCTATTCTTTGGAGTCCGGAATTGAAAGAGAAAAAATAATTTACTCAAATCCCTTCATCCTGTTTCCCCTCCACCGGAGGGGTCCCGACGCAGTCGGGGGGGAGGGAGGAGTGCGAATGAAGAATGAAGAATAAAAGAAAATAACGTATGTTACCGCCAATGCGGAAAATTAGAAATAAAGTAATAATCAAAAATGCTATTTGAATTAATAAAATATTTCTTGGCACAAATGAATAATTATTTTTAAAAACCCAGACCGAGGGGGAAAGGAGGAGGGAAGAAAGATGCGCCTCCACAACAGGAAATACCTCAAATTAAAAAGAAGAGAACTCCGCAACAATCAAACTTTCGCCGAACGCCACCTTTGGCGCCACCTACGCAAACGCCAACTCGAGGGAAGAAGATTTCTAAGACAGCACAGCATTGGAAATTATATAGTAGATTTTTATTGCGCATCCGAAAAATTAATTGTTGAACTTGACGGAGAATCACACTTCACAAAAGAAGCGCAACAGTATGACGCCGAACGTACAGAATATTTGACCGGTCTCGGATTCAAAATTATTCGTTTCGATAACCTGGAAGTCTACTACTCAACAGATTATGTACTTAAAAAAATAAGAAATGCATTTATTTCAGACAATTCCAAAATTATTTTATAAACATCCATCGCTACACTCAATCCCTTTAAGAGAACAGATTATGATTACTATCCCACTTTATCCTCCGTACGAGAAAAAGTAGAAAAAGCAGGAAAAAAGAAGAATAAAAAATCTTCTACCGATGTACAAAATAAATCCTTTAGCAAAAAAATAATCATCCCCCAATTTTATCCACCCATCCAATGGGATGTTGAAAAGCAGGAAAAAGAAGAATAAAAAATCTTCTACCGATGTACAAAATAAATCCTTTAGCAAAAAAATAAATCATCACTCAATTTTATCCACCCATCCAATGGGATGTTGAAAAGCAGGAAAAAGAAGAATAAAAAATCTTCTACCGATGTACAAAATAAATCCTTTAGCAAAAAAATAAATCACCACTCAATTTTATCCACCCATCCAATGGGATGTTGAAAAGCAGGAAAAAGAAGAATAAAAAATCTTCCACCGGGATAAAAAAATCCTTTAGCAAAAAAATAAATCATCACTCAATTATATCCACCCTCTCCAAGGGATGTTGAAAAGCAGGAAAAAAGAAGAATAAAAAATCTTCCACCGGGGCATAAAAAAATCCTTTAGCAAAAAAATAAATCATCACTCAATTATATCCACCCCCTCCGAGGAGGGGGCCGGGGGGATGGAATAGCTATACACAAAAATCCCTCTCACCCCAAGTCCACACCTTCCCAAGTTAAGAAAATAACCATAAACGCCGGAAATTCTTTTTTTTGGCAACTGTGCTAAATTTCACAGATTACCACATCACAAAAAATCAAGAAGCATTTTTCATCTAATTGTGTTATAATATTTCATGAATCCTAAAATAGAAACCGACTCTCAAGTTAAACGGAAAATCGAAATACCCGGGATTCCTTTGAATGTGTAAATTATTATTAAAGTATTAATCCAGGAATAAATTATGCCGCATTTGGTAATAGTACACTCGCAATTTGAAACTGAAGAAGATATTAAAACCAGACTTGAAACTGAAATTGAAAATGTTATGCACAACATAGCCAACCTCAAGCCCGGGGGTTATGTAGCAAACCTTGAAAAAGCGGAAGAAGTAATAAAAAAATTGAAGGGAGAAACAACCGGTATTGTAATTCTAACGGCTACCGGCGGCACCGAAGAATATATTAATAAAATTATATCCGAAATTGAAACCCGCGTTCTCTTATGGGGGAACTCTCAAAAAAATTCGTTTGCAGCATCGCTGGAAGCTTACGCCTACTTAAAGGATCACTACCCGGTTAAACTCTACTATTCCGAATCACTGAAAAATGATAGAATTAGAATTGAGAAATTTATTAGAGTCTGCGAAGCTATTGGTATGGTTAACAATTCAAATATCGGTCTTATCGGCGAACCGTCCGATTGGCTCTTAACTTCAAAAGGAGTAAAATCATTCGGTAAATTCAAAACTAAATTGACCAGAATAAAAATCAAAGAATTGAAAGAACAGGTTAAAGAAGTAATGGATGCAGAATCCCATTCGGTTGCGGGGCAATTCAAAAAAAAATACGGAGTCGTTACCGTTTCGGATGAATCGCTTCAAGGTTCGGCCAAAGTTTATTTCGCTATGAAACGATTAATTGAACAATATAATTTATCGGGACTCAGCATAAGATGTTTTGACCTGCTGGATGAAAAATATACCGCGTGTATGGGGCTAAGCACTCATAACGATGAAGGTATAATCGCAGGATGCGAAGGAGATTTATTCGCAGTCTTTTCTATGATGATTGGGGCATACTTAACTAAAGAACCTACGTGGATGGCTAATCCTTCTGGTATTGATATCGAGAACAATAGTCTTATTCTTGCTCACTGTACTGTACCGTCAAAAATGATTTCCGATTTTTCCAAGTCTACTTTAACAACTCATATGGAATCGGGACTCAGTACGGCTATTCAAGGTCAGATGTTTAAGAAAAAAGTTACTATTTTCAGGGTAGGCGGGGAATTCGATCAAATTCTTGCCGTTACTGGTAAAATAGTTATTCCATATCTGGATGATAAGTCGCTTTGCAGAACCCAGGTCAAAATTAATATCGACGGCGATGTTAGTAAGTGGATCGAAAAATCTTTAGGTAATCATCAAGTGATGGTTTACGGTGATATTACGGAAGAACTTGCAGACTTCAGCGATTTTACTGGGATCAATTTTAAATTAATAAAATAAGAATAAAAGAAAAATTTACAACATATTTTTTAGATTAATAACCAACTAACATTAAAATGATGGAGGCAGTATGAGACGATTCTTAACTCTTTCCCTCCTTCCGATTTTTCTATTTTCACAATCCGCATCAGCTCAAATCAACAATATCAAATCCATGGAAGGGACATGGAACGGTCAATGGGATAACACAACTTATGGGAGCCATGGAAGTGTTGATTTGGTAATAACCGTTGACGAAACAGATAATTCCGCGCATGGTGCATGGAATGTAGGAGGAAATATATTAGCTACTCCCCGTGATCCGTTTACAACAGATATCACACTTACGTCAGATGGATTTAATGTTGATTTTTATTCACCCATCTGGGGAAATATTTCAGGGACGGGTCTTAACAGTGGTGCATTTTCCGGAGTAGCAACTGATTGTCCAAATACAAATGTTAGCGCCATTACATCAACCGGTACGTTTAACAGCCAATCCATCACCAGTACTTTCAGTATGACTTATTATACTGATAATGTGAACGGAACTTTCAATGTTACAAAAGAGAACCCGGTTAATACACCTACAAATCTTAGTGCTGTAGAAACAAACTCTGTTACAGTTTCATGGGATGATAATTCCGATAATGAAACCGGTTTCAAACTTGATAGGAAAGTCGGTGTGAATGGAGTGTGGGAAGAACTTGTTGACCTTGAAGCCGGGGCAAGTACATATCTTGACGAGAATGTTGATCCCGAAACGGAATATTATTATAGAATCGCTGCTTATAATGAGGATACAGAATCCGACTACAGCGATGAAATAAATATAACAACTTCACCGGCCACCGGGATTGCTGATAATTCAAATATCCCGTCAGACTACATGCTGCTTCAAAATTATCCTAATCCTTTTAACCCAACTACCAATATTACGTTTATTCTTCCGCGAGAAAGCTATGTACAACTTTCGGTATTCAACATGGTAGGTGAAGAAGTAGCGCAGATTCTTAACGGTTACCGTGACAGCGGACAGTATCGTGTAACTTTCAATTCAGCCGAATTAACAAGCGGAATTTACTTATTAAAAATGATAGCTGTCTCTGTAATATCCGGGAACCAGTTTGTTGATATAAAAAAGATGGTGGTCTTGAAGTAATTTTAAGCGATCCTATGATAAACCAAATTTATCTTGAAACCTCCTGTTCGCAGGAGGTTCATTTTATCCTTCCAAAAAAGTAGCGGATTATTAAAAATCTTTTTCGATATTTGTTCGTCGAGTTCTGAAATTATCCGGTATTTAAAATGATTCCATTATTACTTACAATAATATGTTCAAGCAGTATCGCCCTTATTATTAAACAGAGTGACTCGAAAAAGGGGAACCCAGTAATACTGCTTAACGGAAATTACTTTGCTTGTTCGGTTATCGCTTTTGTTTATTTCATAATTGATGCTGAAGCTACAACCTCAATCGAAACATTAATATTCAGTTCTCTCCTGGCAATAATGTTTGTAGCGGGATTTTTTGCTTTTGCCAAATCGGTCAGTGTGGCAGGTACTGCGCTGGCTGTAGTAAGTTCCCGGTTATCGGTAATTGTACCGATTATATTTTCGATTCTTTTATTTAATGAAATGCCGAATATTGGTCAAATTGCCGGCTTTGTTTTTACAATAATTACAATCCTGTTTTTTTATATGTCGCTTAAAAGCCTCGGCGCCGGTTCTTTAAGAGTAATCGACTATTCATATCTTTTCGGAGTTTTAATCGCTATAGGTATTAATGATTTCGGGATGAAAGTATTTCAACAGTGGCGCCCAAATACGGATCAATCCTTTTTCTTGTTAACATTGTTTTCATTTTGTTTTGTTTACACTTTTGCGGCAATACTAATTGCAAAAAGTAAATTCGAATTACAAACTTTCAAAAGGGGATTGGTTTTAGGTGTGCCTAATATGTTCAGTTCCTATTTTTTGCTGGGTGCATTATCGCAGCTACCGGGTATAATAGTTTACCCGGTTACAAATATCGGTATCATTCTAGCTTCAACTTTCGGCGCGGCATTAATCTGGAAAGAAAGTTTAAACCGTTACGGTAGATTTGCCTTAATTGCCGGGTTAATTTCCATTCTTCTACTCAGTTTATAATTATTAGAATGAATAGTGATGTTTACTTTTGATGTTGAATCGTATTGTAAGCAGCAGCGCTACCATTGTTAAACCGATCAGCAGGCCAACCCAAATACCTATTGTGCCGTACTGGAAATAAAATCCCAAAATGTAAGCTATTGGAATTCCTAAAAGCCAATATGAAATGAATATGATTAACATAGGAATTTTAACATCGGTAAGGCCTCGTAAAATTCCGGCCCCTGTAGCCTGTATTCCATCCGACATTTGAAACAATGCAGCAACAATCAAAATATTGGCAGCCAAATCGATCACTTCTATTTCATTAATATATATCTGCGGTAGAAGACGGCGAAATATTATGAACATTACGCCGGATGTAAACATGAATGTAGTGGAAAGCGCCAAAGCCGAAAAACCTGCGCGCCTGGTTTCTGTAATGTTTTTTTCACCTACCGCGTTACCCACGCGAATTGTACCGGCAGCCGAAATTCCTAAAATTATCATATAACTTACAGAAGCCAAATTAATTCCGATTTGGTGTGCCGCCAAAGGAACGCTGCCAAGCCATCCTATCATTATTGCTGCAAATGAAAATGCTGCTACTTCAAAAAAGTAAGTGAAGCCGCTTGGTAATCCTATTCTAATAATTTTTTTAATAATTCCGGTGTCTATTTCCCGGATATTGAAATGAGGATTGTAATCTTTTAGATGTGTCGCCTTTACTAAATAGAGTATCATTGCCAAAGCCATTAAAGTCCTGGTCATGGTTGTAGCGTAACCGGCGCCATCCAACCCCATTGCGTTGAATCCTAGATTACCGTAAATCAATACCCAGTTGAAGAATGCGTTTGTAAAATTGGCGGCGATAGCAATTATCATCGGCAGGCGCGGCTGTGATAATCCTTCCAAAAATTGTCGAAGTGTCTGAAACAACATGAAAGGGAGAACGGATAAACTGAGTATTTTCAAATATGAAACTGCCAGTACCGCAACATCTTCCGGCTGATTAAAGTAATAAATTAAATCCGCACTGAAGAATATTACAAGAGATAAAAGTATTGAGAATACAATATTAACAATCATCGCCTGGTTCAGTATAATTCCGCAACCGGAACAATTTTTCCCTCCTTTTGATATTGCAACCAGAGGAGTTATGGCATACGACATCCCGATGCCCAAAACAAGTATCAGGAAGAATAACCCGTTTACCAGCGAAGCTGCGGCAAGGGGAACCGATCCGATCCGCCCTACCATAATACTATCTATAACACCCATCATTATATGCCCTAACTGCCCAATCGAGATAGGAAGAGCAAGTATTATAGTCTGCCTTATATGTTCTTTAAAAGTAAGCAATTATATTTTCGAATCTGAATTTTAAAAAATAAAGATAGTGAATTCGGGTTAATATTAAGGAAGAAATAATTTTGTAAGAATAAAAAAAGCAGCAATAAAAGGACTAAACCAGCCAAGTTAGGTTCCCTTAATTGCTGCAGAATGAAACTTTAGCCGATAAATGGGAAAAACAAATCGTTGGTTGATACACCAATAAAGTTTCGAACAAAAGATATATATAAATCTAATTCCTATTTTTGCGCTGGATCAAACTAAAAAAAAATAATTGAAGAAGATTATTAATCACAATCTGAATATAATTGAGTTTAGAATTATAAATAATTACTTTTGGCACAATTCATTAAGTAAAAAACTTCCGGTGAACAAATGCAAAATCTTTCTCCAGTTAAACTTCGCAGTTTAATTAATTCTTACGCTGTAGTCTCTTCTTCGTTAAAGAGTGATGAAATATTAAAAATCATTATGGAAGAAGCCTGCAAATTACTTAATGCCGAAGCGGCATCAATTTTTCTTGTTGATCCCGAATCGAACGAACTTCATATGAAGGTTTCTACAAACCTTGGAAAGCGGCAGGTAAATAAAATCAAGGTCCCTATTGGTAAGGGCATAGTTGGGTATGTTGCTGAGAAGGGAAAACTTGTGAATATATCCGATATGAAAAATGATCCCCGTTTTTATAACAAGGTGGATAAAATTACAGGTCTTACAACTAAATCATTATTAACGGTTCCTTTGCATGTTGAGGATAAATTGGTCGGCGCCGCCCAAGTACTTAATAAAAAAGGACATAAAAGTTTTAATAAGGAAGATGAAATACTTTTAACCGAGTTTGCGCGTTTAGCCTGTATAACTTTAGATAAAGTCTGGCTTCACGAACAATTACTCCAGAAAGAAAGGATAGAGACCGATCTGGAATTAGCATGGCATATCCAGGGAAATTTATTGCCGGTAAAAATACTTACCAGCAACAAGTTTCATTTTAAAGGATTTTATAAACCGGCTAGATTTGTGAGCGGTGATTATTACGATTATTTCCATTTGTCAAACAATAATGTCTTTTTTACAATCGCGGATGTATCCGGGAAAGGGGCCCAAGCATCAATATTAATGGCAACTGTGAAAGCATACCTAGGCGCTTCTTTCGAGAACAAGTCGTACTTACCGGATGTTGTGCAAAACCTAAACAGATTTTTCTTCCATAACAGTCCGCCGGATGTTTTTGTCACAATGTTTTTCGGAATTTTGAATACTTACACCGGTGAATTAGTTTATATAAATGCCGGGCATGAATCTCCCCTGTTAGTCCGCAAAGATAAATCGATAGAAGAACTATGCTCAACCGGCTTGATGATTGGCGCGATGGAAGATGCTCTATTCGAAAAAGAAAAAACAATTATTAATGAAGGTGATATTTTATGCGCGTTTACGGACGGAATAACGGAAGCAATGAATAAAAGAGGGGAGTTATTCGAAATTGAGAGAGTTAAAAATCTTCTTTCGGAATCGAATAAATCCCCCGAACAACTTTTCGAACGGATCCCAACAGAAATCAAAAAACATGCAAGAGGAGCCGAGCAGAGTGACGATATAACATTTATTGTCGTTTATTGAAATCAATCTTTGGGGAGTTTGAATCTAACCCGCAAAACACCTTCCTCATAGCTTGTGGAGTTTATTTTAAACTTTCCTATTTCTTTGGTGGAACTTACATGCGGACCGCTGCACGGGCATGTATCGTAATCACCTATTTTTATAATTCGTACAACTTCACCAGGATTATCGGGTATTCTATTTAAATTATATTTTTCATTAGCTTCTTCAAACGGTAATAATTCTTCTATAATCGGTAAATCCTTTTGTATGATCTCATTTACTTTATCTTCCACCGCTTTAACTTCTTCCTCAGAAAGGCCACGGTCGAAATCGTAATCGCATTTCGATTTCTTCTTTTCAATGTGTGCGTTTATCGAACGCCCCCTTTTGAACATTTTATCCATTGTGGAATTTAAAATATGTTCAACAGAGTGCATTTTAGGATCATAATTTTTTTGATTTTCTGCGTATTCCATTACCTTGTCTTTCCTTATTACTAAAATGTAGTAAACCTTTATGGGTTTTGACCTTCTTTTGCAAAATTTCTGGCGATGAAATTATCCTTACAGTTTGTGAGTATATTTTATACTTGCACTAATCTTAAAGGTTATAAGAACCTCAAAGGCACTGCTGCATTTTCTTGCTATCTCTCGATTTTCAAATCCAGCCAGTTTTCAAGTGTAGCATAAATTTTCTCCAATTCTTCTCCTTCGAAAGAACGAATGCGTGTTCTGTGTGATCCACCTTTCTTTATCATTCTCACTGCATTTGTTTTATCACCGGGTTCAACTTTGGTTGCAGACCATGTGTCGAGTTCACCGTAAATATATAAAAAGTTATTCCCTTCCTCTTGAATAAACCGATTGATTTTCGGCATTAGTTCGTAATTGAATTCCAATTTATCCGCTCCTTCAAAAAGGATATCACTTGAAACAACATCCCCATTACATCCAACCAATAGACCTTTGAAATCTTCCAACTCATAGCCGTAGTAGCCGAGTTCGGTATATGCCTGATACATGAAAGGTGCATTGCCTTCTTGATCCTTATCGGATACGTAACTCATTTCACCTCTCTCTTTGAAATATGCGAATAGCTCTTCCGGGGTTGAATCGGGGGAGGGGATTGTTTCGCAGTCTTTATCTTTATGCCATTGCCAGAATGAGAATGAATATTCAAGTACGGCAAACTCGTATGCAACGTCCCAGCCCATCTTGTAAGTGTATCCTTTTTCTTCTGCGTATTCTTTCATCATTGGGATGATTGCCTCCCTGTTAACCAGCATTGCTTTTTGGAAAGCAACTATTTTATCTCTGCATTCCTTTGTCCCAACAGTTTTTAAATGTTGATAAATTCTGGGATCTTCACGTGTAAAGTTTAACGGGGCCACATAAGGCACCCAAACATCAACCGCATCGGGATGATAATATTTAAAAAAGATTGAAGTTTGCCCCCCTTTGCTTATACCGGAGCTTACAAATTTACTGTCCGGATAAACCTCTTTGAAGATTAGTACAATCCTGTATAAATCATCAGCTGCTTGTTTTGTAGTCATATATTTCCAATTATCGGTGTCCGGTGTTGATTCTTGGAAATACCTGTGTTCAATATATAATTGGTTGGATTTAATAATATCAGCTAACTCATAAGTGCGATTATTATTAATACCGTAACCGTCGTTATTCATGACAACCGGTTTAGCGAAATCGGTGTGTGATAAGAAAACCTGTTGTTTGAATTTTATCCCATTTGGATTCCGATGATCCAGCGGCTGTTCCACCATTATTTCATAGGCTTCTGTGAAATGATCCTGCGGTTCAATGGCTTTTATCTCCAGTCCCGGAATATTTTTCAATCTTTCGAATAACTCGGTTTCGTTTTGAGCGAACCCGGTATTTGCAATTACAAATAGGATAAGCAAAAGGGGGATAGAAAAATATTTTCTTAACATAGTATACCTTCAATATTTTATGAATGTTGTTAAAAAGCAGCCACTGTATTTAATCTTGGCTGACAGTAAAGAATTATTTTATAAGTAATATTTTTTTCTGGGGATGTGATAACCACTCGGCGCCATCCTTTGTTACAACCACCATTTCCTCGATTGTGGCTACGCCTCTCTTTTCAACAGTGAGTCTCGGTTCAATAGTAAATACCATCCCTTCTTCCAGCAATTGATAAGGTTTTTGTGCATACTTTTCCCAAGTTGGGCCAAGCAAAGCGGTTCCGTCGTGTGAGAAACGCCCAACCTGATGACCGAGCCCGTGCGGGAATTCTTCATAACCGGCATCCACAATAATTTTACGCGCAATTGCATCAATTTTGTGTGCAACTACTCCGGGTTTTATCCCCAGTTTGGATTTTTCGATTGCATCAACAATAGTGTTGAATCCTTTCATCACATCATCCGGGGCTTCGGTTTCGTTATCTTTTAAAATGTAAAATGTCCTCTGCATATCGGAACAATATCCGTTTACTTTAACGCCGAAGTCCATATTTAGGATATGTCCTTGCTCAACAATTCTGTCTGTCGGTTCGTAATGTGCGCCGGCTGTATCAGGCCCGGTGAATACGGCAGGGCATGAGCTTTCTTCCCATGCATATTCCAAACCGAGTTTTGTTACTTCAGCTTTCATAAATGCGGCAATCTCTCTTTCGGTCTTGCCCGGTTTTATGAATCGGGCAACTTTTTCAAAAATATCTTCGGTATGTTTAATTGCCGCGCGCATGTTGTCTACTTCTGTTTGAGATTTCCTTTCGCGCAATGCCGATACGATTTTTTCAGCTGACATCAGCCTGTCTTGCATCCCGATTTCTTCCAGCAATCTATAAAGAATAAGATACATTCCGTGTGTAATCCCGTCGCAGATTTCACTCCCTTCGGAATAGTTGATTGCTATTTGCGCAGGGTTTAATTCTTTCATATAATTTTGGAAGGGGATTTTCACGCCTTCAACGAAATCTATCACTTCGTCGTAACAGCTTATTTTCTCGATAGAAGCTTTATCATATCTGCCAACAATCGCGCATGTCTTTCCCGATTTGGTAATGATAAAAGCAGAGTGCCATGTAACATCAACACCGGCAAGAAAGACGAGGGAAGGATCGCCGTTGATTTGACTTTCCCTTGTGAATGTAATCCAACAATCAATGTCGAATTCCTTTAATAATTCTTTTGCTTGATTTACTTTCTCTTTTACTAACATAAAAAACTCCATTTATAGGGCATATTTTTTTAATTTTTTCATAATAAGTAATATCATTGCTGCGGCAAAAAAAGTAAGCAATGCAAGGTATAGAAAATACATGTGATGACTCATCGTATCGTAAAATGCGGCTATTAGTCCCGACGTCATACCTCCTAAAGCAGTTGCGCCGAACCAGCCCCCCATCATTAATCCCTGAATTTTAGGGGGAGCTACTTTTGTAACATAAGATTGACCGAGTGGGGAAATCATAATTTCCGCTAGTGTAACAACTAAATATGTGATGATAACCCAGAAAGGAGACATTATATTTTGATCTAGATTTCCCCCCGCTATTGATGCCCAAACCATTACCAGCATTGAACTTCCCATTAGAACAAGACCGAAAAATATTTTATTCGGTGTTGCAGGCTCTTTGCCGCGTTCTCTGAGTTTTGCAAATATTGCAAGCATGATAGGTGTTAATACAACAATGAAAATTGCGTTGAATGCCAGGTAAAGTTCGGGGCGCAATAAATCATATTGCAATGTGGACCTGTCTACAAAATATGTAAGCCCAATTCCGTTTTGATAAAACGGAACCCAAAATAAACTTGCAACTAGGAATAACAGAACTAAAGTTATTATTCTGTCTTTATATTCAGCTCTGCTCATTTCAGGCAGAGGATTAATTTCAACTCTTGCGGGATTAGCTTTAGCATCCGCTTCCATCATTTTTGTATCGAACTCAACAATAATTTTCTTGTTGAATTCAAAAATACAAATTGATAATACCATACCTATAGCGGCCGCGAAGAAAGATATATGATAATCATTTGTTAAATAGCCGATTAAGTTTGCGACAAACGGCCCTAACGTAGCGCCGATATTTACACCCATATAATAGATATTGAATCCTGCGTCGCGTCTTGCTTCATTTCCTTTATACATACTGCCAAGCAGCACCGACATGTTGACTTTGAAAATACCCGTACCGAATGTTACAAATGCGATACCCATGAAAAAAAGATACTCTGCATTTATAGATGACAAACCGATTAATACATATCCAATTGCCATCAAGAAAGCACCGTAACGGATAGTTTTAATTTGTCCGAGTAGCCGATCCCCCAAGAATCCGCCGATAATCGGGAACATGTACGATCCACCTAAGAATACAGCATAAAATATACCTCGGGTTGCGCCGTCGTAATTCAAATCATGCTGCATGTAAAGAACAAATATTGATGACATAATATAAAATCCGAAACGTTCCCATATCTCGGTTATAAAAAGTGTCGTCAATCCTTTTGGATGATTTTTTAACATAATTACCCTAGAAGAAAAATTGAAAAATTATTGGATATTATAGGAGAATAGAAATCCCCCGCTTTTATGATTTACTATTTTTGCATACTATTAAACTATAGAAAGTTATTAGTGTAAAATTTATCTAAGGATAAATCCCTTGTTAAGCGGATCATCCGGGTTTATTAAAAATTCATTCATTCCTGTTATGAATGCCGTTCCTTCAACTTCAGGTATAACAGCATCGTGCAGGCCAAAAGTAGTTTTTTTGTATACCTTTCCTTTGAATGAACTACCGATAATACTTTCAATCACCATAGATTCGCCCGGTATCAATTCTCCTTTCGCATGATGAAGCGCCATGCGGGCGCTAACACCTGTGCCTGTTGGGCTTCTATCAACTTCACCTTCGGCAAAAATGCATACGTTCCTGCTGTCTGCATCTTTTGAATGGGATTTACCGTAGAAAATTGTACCGTAAAGAAAATTTAAATCATTTTCGAATGGATGTACAATTTTAAAATTATTCATAACGGCCCGTTTAATATCCATTCCTTTCTCAATAAGCCCGCGGTAATTATCAACAGTCATTGCAATATTCAAATTGTCTGCATTAACAAATGCATAAAATGCTCCCCCGTATGCTACGTCGAATTTAACAATTCCCAAACCGTTAACATTAACTTCCTGGTCACTCATTAAAACAAAAGAAGGGACATTATGGAAGTAAACATTTTTTACATTCCCGTTTTCAATTCTTGCGTATGATGTTATGAGTCCGGCGGGAGAATCGATTTTAATTGTTGTAACCGGGGTTACCTGAGGAACAGCCTTTGTTTCAACAAATACTTTTGTTAGAGCAATAATCGCATGCCCGCACATAGTGCTATAACCTTCGTTGTGGATGAACAAGACGCCGAAGTCAGCATCATGCGTAACAGGCGGAGTTATAATTGCCCCGTACATGTCGGCATGCCCGCGTGGTTCGAAAATTAATGCTGTGCGTAGGTAATCATAGTTCTCTTTGGCATAACGTCTCTTTTCTAAAATTGTATTCCCTTTTAGTTCGGGATAACCGTCAAGAATAATTCGCAGTGGTTCGCCTGCAGTGTGGACGTCAAGTGTTTTAATTATTGACCAATTTGAAGGGATTTCCCAGTTATTGATTGATTGCAAATCGAAGTTCTTTCTACCCGGCATTCGTTCCTCAAAAGTATTTTTCAACTTAGCAATTTTGCAAATATAACACTTATTTAACAATTATTGACTTGACAATAATTGCTGGAAAGGATATTTTTTGAGCCAATATTTCGAACAATCATGCCGAATGTTCGAAAAGTCTAAATAAACAGGATAAGAAATGGCTGAAACATACGATACAAAAAAGCAGCAGATTATTGATCAATCGAAGGTCATATTTGCCCAGCTTGGTTACAATAAAACAACAATGGATGATATTGCAGAAGCTGTAGGGATGAAAAAAAATTCCATCTATTATTATTTTGAAAATAAAGAAGCCCTTTTTAATAACATCCTAGAACTTGAAATTGAGAGATTGCTGGAAGGTGAAAAAAAAGTTTTAGCCGGGTGCAAAAACTCGCGGCAAAAAATTGAGGAGTTAATAAAGTACGCACTTGGTATGCATTCGGCGCGTAATATTTCGGTAAGATCATTTACGATAAAAGCTTTCTTCGAGATTTTAAGTTTTTCGAAATCTAGAATCAATGATTTTAATGCCACACAGATTCAACAAGTTTCCGATATATTAAAAGAAGGAGTAGTGAATAAAGAGTTTAAGAAACACGATTCCGAAAAATTAGCTGAAAATATTCTTATAACTATAAATGCAATAATAGCTCGCGAATATAACCGCTCAAACGCAAAATTTGTACATGAAATTGATTTCAGTAAAGCTAATAGAACAATTCTCGGATTATTGGAATTTATTTTAGACGGGATAACTTTAAAACGAAATTAAAAGTAATTCGTCAAAATATAGATTGAAAAAAATATTTAATAACAAAGGCATAAATAGAAGATGAAAAAATCAACACACATTCTTACGGTACTTATGATATTCTTTTCATCCGTACTGACGGCACAAAACAAAATATTTACTCTTGATGATGCGATTTACACTGCTTTGGAAAATAATCGCGATATCAGAATAGCAATGATGGAAATTGAAAAAGCGGACGCCGCAGTAAGTGAAGCATTCGGTTATGCGCTTCCAAATCTCGACTTGTCTGCAAACTTTGCACATTTTATTCAAAAACCGATGACCCCATTCCCGGATTTTATGGCAATGTTGACAAACGCAACTTACAATACATTGTTTGATGAAGGATTGCTGCCAAGAGACGACAATAAATTTTTACCTATGGATACTAAGCTTCAATCATTTGCTTTAACAAATAGTTTTGAAGCTACCGCCCAAGTAACCCAGATATTATTTAACTCGGCGGTATTCAGGGGAATAGGAGCTTCACAAATTTATCTCAATCTTTCAAAAGAGCAAATGAAAGGAACGGTTGCAAAAACAGTTCTAAGCGTTAAGCAGGCTTTCTATGGAGTATTGTTAACTCAGAACCTATTGGAAATTTTCGAGGCCAGCCTGGCCAATGCAGAAGAAAATTTGAGATTAGTACAATCGATGTATAAACAAGGATTAGTTTCGGAATACGATGCATTGCAGGTTGAAGTCCAAGTTGAAAATTTAAGACCCCAGGTAATGGAATTAAGAAATACCCTGCAGGGGGCTAAGGATGGATTGAAAATTGTTCTCGGTCTAAATCAAATGGAAGATATTAGTGTTGAAGGTGAATTCAATTTTGATCCTAAAATATTGCCTACACCGGGAGATTTAATAGGTGAAGCACTGGAATCGAATTTTGATATCAATACTCTTAAAATTAAGAGACAGATTGATGAAGAATTTATAGCAATAGATAGATCCGAATACTGGCCTACAATAGCGGCATTCGGGTCGTTTAATTATGCCGGGTCTTCGGATAATTGGGATTTTCAAACTTACAACTCTAGTCTTGTTGGGTTAACATTTTCAATGAACTTATTCCAGGGAACCAGAACAGCAAGAAAAGTTGAACAGTCCACAATTTCCGTTATGCAGACAGATGAACAAATCAATCAACTTAGTGATTATGTTTCTTCCCAAGTTAGAGGTAAAGTTTTGCAGCTTAAAAAAGTTGAAGCACAGGTAGCGGCTGTAACAAGAAATGTTGAACTTGCCCAAAAAGCATATAATATTTCTTTGACGAGATACAAAGAGGGGACAGGTACACAGCTTGAAATTAAAAATGCCGATATTGAATTACGCACTGCAAAAACAAATAAATTGCAGTCGGTTTACGAATACATAATAGCAAAATCCGAACTTGATAATATGTTGGGTAACCTTGACGATAAGTATTTATCGTTTGTTCAAAAAAGAATTGAAAATTGAAAATAATATAAATCAGGAGACAAGTGAAAATGAATATTGAAAAGAAATTTATGATAATACCACTGTTGGTTTTCTTCGCCGCATTCTCGGTTTTATTTGTAGCATGCGGAAGCGATGAAGAAGAAACCTCAAAAAGTATGCAGCAGATTCATGCAGAAGATGGAATCCCGGTGGTTGTTGAGCAAGTTCAACTTAAGCCGTTTATGATGACATTATCTTTCTTCTCCAAATTGTCTGGTATCAAAGAAGCAATTGAAGGAGCTGCTGTTGGCGGCAGGATAGAAAAGATAAACGTGAAAGTTGGCGATTATGTAAAGAAAGGGGATGTAGTTATGGAATTCCCTAAAGATGCCGTTGCAATTCAATATGAACAGGCAAAATCTGCTTTCGAAATTGCTGAAAAGAATTATAATCGTATGAAAGCATTGCTGGAAGCCGGTGAAATTTCGCAGGCAAATTTCGACGGAGTAGAAACACAATATCTTGTGGCCAAAAGAAATTTTGAAACACAAAAACAAATGATGTTTGTTGAAGCTCCTTTCGACGGTGTTGTGACTTCAATTATGATAAACGAAGGGGATAATGTTAGCGGGAAGGCTCCTCTGTTTTCTGTTGTTCAAATGAATAAAATGAGAACAAGAGTCTGGGTAACAGAAGATGAAATAGGTTTGATTAAAAACGGAATGGATGCCTTTATCGAGTACCAGGGTAAAAAATACTCAGGGAAGGTTGTGGAAAAATCGATTGCAATGGACCCGATGAAGCAGGCATATTACGTGGAAGCCGAATTTAATAATCCTAATAAAGAATTGAAAAGCGGCCCTACAGTAGATGTTCAAATAGTTGTATATAGAAACAATGAAGCAGTTATCGTTCCAAGAAATCTGATAAAGGCTGATGAGAAAGGTCAATATATATTTGTAGAGAAAGAGGGTGCTGCTGAAAAGAGATATGTAACAAACGGCAAAGGAAGCGGAATTGAATATGAAATTTCGAGCGGCTTGAATATAGGCGATAATTTGATAGTGAAAGGTTCGGCAAATTTAGTTAACGGTACTAAAGTAAAAGTGACTCAATAAGGGGAAAGAATATGTTTCTTGCAAAAGTTTCAATAAAACGCCCGGTTATGACGACAATGGGAATAATGGTTTTTCTTATTTTCGGATTATTGGCTTTCCTAAGCTTGAATTTGGATTTAATGCCGGATGTTGAAATACCTTTCGTTACGGTTCAAACAATTTACCCCGGGGCGGGGCCCAAGGAAATTGAAACTCTTATAAGCAAAAGAGTGGAAGATGCTGTTTCAACAGTGAGTGAAATTGAAAGAGTTGAATCTTATTCTCTGGACGGGGTGTCAATCGTAATTATAGAATTTAAAATCAGTAAAGATGTGAATATTGCCAACCAGGAGGTTAAGGATAAAGTTGATCAAATTCTGAATGATCTTCCAGATGACGCAATGAAACCAATCGTTCAGAAAGTCGATTTCAAAGCTTTCCCGATTATGGATGTTATATTAAGCGGTGATGTAGACCCTCGTCAACTTTATGAAATTGCAGATAAAACTCTTAAAGACCGCTTTTCACAAATTGAAGGGGTGGCTAATGTTAATATTACGGGGGGTCAGGAAAGAGAAATAAGAGTGGTGTTCGATAACAAAGTAGTTTTCGAAAATATGATATCATTGCCCTACCTGATGCAGATATTGGCCGTTAACAATATGGATATCCCTGGAGGTTACTTTAAAATAGATAACCAGGAATATACCGTTCGTTTCAGCGGTGAATATGAAAATATTGAGATGATGAAAGAGATGCAGATATCTACACCTTTCGGCCCTAAAAAACTTCGTCAACTTGCCGATGTTGTTGACGGAGGAAAGGATATAAGAAGAAGGGCAGTTTATTTTGATGCGATTAATGATCTCCGTAACGAAAACGTTGTAAGACTTGGTATAGTAAAAAGTCCTGAAGGTAACGTAGTAGACGTAGCGGATGCAGTTAACAATACATTACCTGAAATAAGGGCGATACTCCCTGAAGGTGTGAATATTGAAGTGATCAATGACGAATCGATTTTTATTCGTTCTACAGTAAGCGATACAATGAGTAATATAATTCTAGGTGTAATATTTACATCAATAGTATTGCTGATATTTCTGGCGAATATTCGGTCAACATTCATTGTGGCAATCACAATGCCGGTATCCATCATCTCTACATTCTTATTGCTGCAGATGGCGGGTTTAACGCTTAACATGATGACTTTAATGGGTTTATCGGTTTCGGTGGGTGTACTGGTGGCTAATGCGGTGGTTGTGTTGGAAAATATATTCAGGCATAAGAACCTTGGGCTAAATAATGATGAAGCAGCTTATGTGGGAACCAGTGAAGTTACTGTTGCGGTTTTGGCTTCTACACTTACAAACCTGGTCGTCTTTTTGCCGATTGCCGCTATGTCTTCAATTGTAGGGCAGTTTTTAAGAGAACTGGCTCTGGCTGCATCGTTTGCAACCATATTTTCGCTTATTTACTCATTCACACTTACACCGATGTTGTCGTCACTTATTCTTCCTAAAGGGAATAAGATTAGTAAGCTTGGTGAACGCATTAATAATTTCTTTAAGTCTTGGGATGATTTTTATAAAAAGGAATTGATTGGATTACTAAAGAGTAAAAAGAGAAGTTTAATATTAGTTGTTGGATCAATCGCCCTGTTTGTTTTCACACTCTTTTATTATGCCCCGAAACTTGGATTCGAATTTATGCCTCAGATGGACGACGGTAAATTGAAAGTAGAGGTTGAATTACCCGAAGGTTATAACCTAGATGAAACTGCGGATGTACTGAAAACTATTGAAGATAAACTAAAAAGCCACCCGGAAGTTGAATATTTATTGACGGATTTAGGGGCGATAAGTAATCTAAATACCGGTACCAACATGGCCAGAATGGAAGTTCAGCTTGTTGACCGAAAAGAACGCGATATCCCTCTTGATGAAATGATCGGCATATTTGTAAATGAACTGGTTGCTGTTCCAAATGCAAAGATTGTGGTGGATTTTGCATCTTCTATGGGGGGGCAAACAGCTCCCATTGAGTTTTTCCTTTTAGGTCAGAATGTAGAAAAACTTGAAGAGATTAAAAATGAATTGCTGCCTAAATTGGAAGTTGTACCTGGTCTTATCAATCTTGATCAAAGTTCAAGAGCAGGTAAACCTGAAATAACCGTATTTCCAAAGAGAGAAATTATTTCGCAGCTTGGAATAACTACTCAGGAATTAGCTTTAACGGTAAGAGCTGCTATAGAAGGGATGGAATCTACTAAGTACAGAGAGTTTGGAAATGAATATGATATTACGGTTACACTCAAAGATGATGCAGTAAATACTCCCGAAGAAGTTGGGAACATAGTAATAATTTCGCAGACCGGCGGCAAATACAGATTGGCTCAACTGGCTGATATTGAATTCACCAAAGGTTATACAAAAATATTACATCGTGATAAGTATGTAGCTATCCAATTTTCAGGTTCTCCTGCACCGGGTATCCCTCTTGGAAATGTTACGGATGAAATCGACAAAGTTATGCAGGAAACCGAATTGCCAGCAGGTTACAGGTTGGCATGGGGCGGAAGCGTTAAGATGATGAATGAGATGGTTGCGGATATGCTCTTCGCGTTCTTCCTTGCTATCCTGTTAACATATATGCTGCTTGCTGCTATTCTTGAAAGCTTTATGCAGCCGCTTTATATCTTGTTTACTTTACCGCTGGCAATGATAGGTGTCTTCGTATCTTTGTATTATACCGGTATTTCTTTCGGTATTACATCGTTGATGGCATTTATAATGCTCATCGGTATCGTTGTGAACAATGCTATTCTTATGCTCGATTATACAAACCAATTGGTTAGAGAGAAAGGTATGAATGTTCACGATGCGTTGGTTGAGGCTTGTCCTACCAAACTGAAACCAATTCTTATGTCTACGCTAGCGCTTATTTTGGGAATGCTGCCGATGGCTCTTGGTATAGGAGATGCAGGGGCCGAAATGAGAATGCCTCTTGGTGTGGTGGCAATCGGTGGATTGATTGTATCAATGATTTTAACATTATTTGTGATCCCGGCAATTTATTATATGGTTTCTAGAATTAATAAGACGTAGCATAAATATTCTCGTTATCGGTTTTACATAGAGAAGTAAATAGTAACAATAAGATAAATTAAATTAGAGGGCAAGCCGCGGCAATTTCGATTGCTGCAGGTTGCTTTTTTATTTGTAATTTTTTAAGAAACGGCTTCATCTTTATTATTTGCTGGAAAGAACCGGCAAATTGAGGAAATAAAATTTGCTGCAAAATAAAAAGTTATTTCATAATCTAGTCAGGTATTGGGATTGGCATCCGTTAAATCAATTTCTAATGGAATTTATCGGTTAAAAGCAACGCTGCTGGGAGTGTAAAGAGTTTTGTGTAAATGGTTAAAGAAGGGGTTGAAGCTAAGCGGAGTGAGGCGTAGCCGAACGGAGCTTAGCTTCTGCAAAAATCGATTTGAATAAATCGATAAAATTTAACAAATTCTTTAATCATATAGAGGAACACAAAATGAAATTAACAGAAGAAATGATCGAGCAGTTGAAATCAGATCTTTCCGGTGCAAAAACCTATGAAGACCTCATGGGAAAAGATGGTGCAATAAAGAAACTCCTTTCTAATACCCTTGAGCAGATGCTCGAGAGTGAACTTACCGAACATCTAGGATATGAAAAATATTCTCCATTTGGTAAAAACAGCGGCAATAGCAGAAACGGTAAAACTCATAAAACTTTGAAGAACGATAATGGAGAAATAGAACTTACTGTTCCTCGAGACCGTAACGGGGAGTTTGATCCGGTAATTGTAAAGAAGTATGAAAAGACAATTGGACCTATCGAAGATAAAATCATTTCTATGTACGCAAAAGGAATGACAACTCGGGATATTCAAGCTCACATTACCGAATTATACGGCATAGATATCAGTCCAACTTTAGTTTCAAATATCACAAACAAAATAGTTCATCTTGCAGAAGAATGGCAAAACAGACCGTTGGAAAAGAAATATCCGATAGTCTTCTTTGATGCTATTCACTACAAAATACGTGATGAATCAAGGAAAGTCACCTCCAAAGCTGCTTATACGTGCTTAGCCATAGATGTTGAAGGGCACAAGGATTTACTTGGCTTGTGGATCGGAGAAGCCGAAGGAGCAAACTTCTGGTTGAATGTATTAACTGAGTTAAAGAATCGAGGAGTAGAAGATATCTTCATTGCTTGTGTTGATGGGTTGAAAGGTTTTCCAGAAGCAATTAACTCTGTTTTTCCAAAGACCGAAATCCAGCTCTGCATTATTCACCAGATTAGAACAACACTAAAATACGTTGCTTCAAAAGATCAGAAACAATTTATGAAAGAACTCAAAGAAGTCTACAAGGCTCCAACCGAAGAAGCAGCATTGTTAAATCTTGATCACTTGGAAGAGAACTGGGGCAAGAAATATTCTTTAGCTATTAAATCGTGGAGAAACAACTGGTCTAATTTAGCAACCTATTTCAAATACCCCGATGAAATCCGAACCATAATTTATACTACAAACGTTGCATCGCCAGTTCAGGAAAGTCACAAAATCCAGATCATTGTTCCCGAATGACGATGCTCTCAAAAAAATGTTATACTTAGCTTACAGAGATTTATCTAAAAAATGGACTATGCCGATACGGAATTGGGCTATTGTTCTTTCAAATTTTTCAATCTATTTTGAGGATAGATTTAATGATTTTAATTAACTTAAAAATCCATTTACACAAACTATTTTACAGACTCACGCTGCTTCTTTGAAACACAATGAACAATACTTTGCAATTCATTGCTCAAATTTATATTGTTGACCAATATTCCTTTCGGTACTTTTAATATTACAGGAGCAAAATTCATTATTCCCTTAATTCCGTTCGATATAAGATTATCGCATATGTATTGCGCACTAAGAGAGGGGACAGCTATAATAGCTACTTCAACCTTGTATCGTTCTATCATTTCCGGTATGAGTTCGGCAGGATAAACCGGAATTCCGAAACTCTTTATTTGCTTTGACGGATCAATATCGAATGCCGCAATAATATTCATATTGACTTGCTTAAATCCCTTGTATTGAGAAAGAGCTTTTCCAATATTTCCCATCCCTACTAAGATTACATTCACAATTTCATCTGAAATGAATATTTCATCGAGAGTTTCAATTAGGTTATCAATTTCATAACCTGCTTTTTTGTTCCCTTTAATACCGAAGTGAGAGAAATCTTTTCTTACCTGTTCCGGGCTTACACCTGCCTCTTCGCTAAGTGTGTATGAATATACTTTTTCGAAACCGAGTTCTTTTAATCTGCTTAAACAGAAACGGTATTGCAGCAAGCGCTTAATATTTGTTTTTATATTCATTATATAGTTACCATTATCACAAAATAAAATACTAAATGTACTTTGTTTATGCAAAGCAAATTATGAAAAGGAGAAGAGCAGCCGTTAATATGAAGATTTACAATGCGTGAAGATACCGCATTATAAAATTACATATATCTTTATTCTAAAATTTTTTGAATATCCTTATCTTTGCCTAAAACAACTAATATATCATTTCCCTCAATAACAGTGCCTGAAGTAGGTACGCCGTATATTCTTTCTTTAATTGTATCTTCACCTGTTTCTTCATTTTTAACAGAATATTGTCGTTTGATGGTAATTAAATTGAGATTATATTTTATTCTCAGGTCAATCTCTTGCAGCGTTTTCCCGATAAATATTTTTGGCGCAAAGATCTGAACAATGTTGTAATGTTCATCTAAAGCGATGGAATCAATAATATCTTCATTCATCAGATTATTTGCTACTCTTCCAGCGATTTCAAATTCAGGTGTTATCACCTGATGAACCCCCAATTTTTTTAGAATTTTTTCCTGAATTTTGGATGATGCTCTGGCTATTACTTTTTTTATTCCCATCTGTAATAATAATACACTTGAAAGGACGGTATCTTCAAAATTAGTACCTATAGATATAATAGCAGCGTCAACTTTATCAATTCCTAGCGACTTTAGCGCCCTTTCATCCGTTGAATCCAACCTAGCCGCATAAACAACTTTATCTTTTACTTCTTCAATAACTTCCATATCCTGGTCGATTGCAATCACATCTGCACCTTTTGCTGCCAGGTTAGTAGCAACGCTCATCCCGAAATCTCCCAGACCGATGACGACGAACTTTTTATTCATTTTACTATCCTTTTAAAGAATTGAAATATTTTCATTTGGTAATTCGTATTTTACTTTCTCTTTCGTTTTTATAATGCTGTAGATGAATGCCAATGGACCAATACGCCCGATGAACATCAATAATATTATTGTCATTTTTCCTGAAACGGTAAGGGTGCCTGTAATTCCTCTGGAAAGCCCGACGGTGCCGAAAGCGCTGAATGCTTCGAACGATAAATCAAGTAAATTAAATTGTTCCGAAAGAGAAAGAATAAAAATTCCTAGGATAATAATAAAAATACTCAAAAATAATTTCAAGAATGCCTTTACAACTATTTCATTTGAAATACTTCTATTGCCGATTCTGACTTGTTTATGATCTCTTAGAATAGACCAAATACTTGCTATTACCAAAAAGAAAGTGGTTGTTTTTAATCCGCCCCCTGTACCTCCCGGTGACGCTCCTACAAACATCAAAAATAAGTAGATTATAGATGTTGAGGTAGATAGTACACCGAAATCAATAGTATTAAACCCAGCCGTTCTGGAGGTTACTGATTGAAAATAGGCATTATGGATTTTATGAAATGCATCCATACCTTTTAACGTGTTGTCGTATTCCAAGACGTAGGTTAAAATCCCCCCGAAAATAATAAGAATAAAAGTTGATAATAATACAATCTTGGATTGAAGCGGAACCCGGATGGATATTTTATTTAATATCGATTTTAGATTTTTGAATTTTATGATCCCAAGTATTGTTGGAAAACCTAATCCCCCAAAAATAATAAGAATTGATATTGTTGTTGTGAACATATAATTATCCTTAACCAACGGGTCCATCAAGTTAAGAGAAAATATTGAGAACCCCGCATTACAAAATGCCGAGATTGAATGAAATACAGAATAAAATACTGCATCCGAAATTGAGTTGTAATGAGTATGAATACTTTGGAAAAGGAGCAATGCACCGATAGCTTCTATTATAAAAGTCGTAATCAGAAGGTAGGCAAGTACCTTTGCAATGGCGCTGATATTCTCTTCGTTCAATAAGTCATGAAGTAAAATTCTTTCTTTTAATCCTAGTCCCCCGGAAAGAAATATGGCAAAGAAAGTTGTAAATGTCATTAAGCCCAATCCCCCGATCTGGAATAAACCCATAATAATTATTTGCCCGAAAGGAGTAAAATAAGTAGCCGTATCAACAGTAATTAATCCGGTAACACAAACAGCGCTTGTTGAAGTAAACAATGCATCAATAATCGAAATATGTCCGTTTACAGTAGAAGCAGGGAGCATCAATAATGACGTTCCTACAAGAATCGAAATAAGAAAACTTAATACAAAAATCCTGGAAGGATGTAATTCCGATTGAAGTACTCTTAAGTTATAACGAAGTCCGCTTAAGAATAATCCCAATACTATATAAACCTGTGCAAAAACAATATATAATAAAGTTATATTTTTGACATGAAGAGCTGCCCCAATTTTTTGCACCAAACTAAAATTGAGAAGTGATAGGAAAAATTCAACAGCAATAAATAATATTATAGCGAATTCAATTTTATGTGTTCTAATATAATGAGACCTGTTTTCCGAAATGAAAACCTGAACAAATTGGTATAGAATAAATATTGAAACAACGCCTATAGATATTAGGTGTGAGTAAACTTCTTCATCTTGGCTTAGGTTAAAACCGTATTCAAGCGTGATTGCGATAATTCCCAATATAGCCGAAAAAATCAGTACAACACGAGAGATTTTATTAATTATATTTTTTTGAATATTTACCATATTGCAATTTTATTTGTTTTCAACTTCCTGAATTGATTTTAAAATCAGAATGTTGATGGAATGGATCAACTCGTCTTCATATTTAGAGTCGAATAAATATAGGTTCAGTTTGAAAATGTTCGACCCCTTTATAAAATCTGATTTTTCCAAATAGACTTTTATTTCCTTATGAATAAATGTATAAGGGGAAGCCAAAGCTCCATCTTTAATTATGCTGAGCATTTGCACCACATCATACTCAATAGGGAGCTCAAAAGAGAAGGTATATTGCTTCTCCTTTTGACCAATATTTAAGTTTTCTAAAGGACTGGTTAAAAAAACGGAATTAGGGATGAATATAATATTATTGTCTTCTGTTAATACTGACGTTGATCTCCAGCCCATATTTTTAATTTTACCTGAGTAATTTGAGATAGAAATAAAATCCCCTTTAACGAATGGCTTTTCCAACGATACATAAAATCCGCCGACCAAGTTTCTTATCATTGGTATTGCGGCCACTCCTGATATTATTACCAAAAGTATAAAGAATAATAACAAAAGTTCATCAGTGGCTTTCACTAAGAGTGATAGGATTAAATAGAAAACTATAATCCAAAACATTATTTTTAATATAACAAAGACAGGGCGAATAAAAGTGATAAATTTATATCTAAGAAGAAGATTATTAATCCAATCTAATAATTGTGAAATTACAAATCCGATCATAAGAAGAATCAAAACTTCGATCAAAGTAAAAAGAGTTATATTTTTAACAATATTAAAGTCAAAAATTGTTTTTATCGGATCAGTGCCTACTTTAGGAGAATGCACCTTAATAGGTGTTTGTGTATCAACGGTGTCAACACTTGCAGGTTCAATTTTAGGAGTAAGTTGATGTGTTAATGTATCTTCAACCGGGGGAGAATATTCGGAAGAGTTTACTTTTAACGAATCTTGGTTATTTGCCCAAATAGATATCCACGAAATCAAAAATGCCAAAATAAAAATTTGTAGTTTCATCAAAAGATATTCCTTTTAATTAATTCTTTCTCAATAGCTCTATACGCAAATTTATTCGGAAAATATTTATTCGAATAAAGCTGTAGTTGATCCGCGTAAATAAGATTGAAAGTTGCCAAGTAATTCAGAATATCTCTACTTTTCTCAATAGTAATTCTGAACATTTCAGAGTGTTCAAAATCAGTGAGCCAGCCATGAATCAGGATGTTCGAAAGTGTAAGCAATTCAAGACTATCAAAATCGCTTAAATAGTTGAGAGACATTTTTTTAGGAATTCCGACAACAATAACATTTTCCTTAACTTTCCTTATCGATTGAAGCCAATAATACATTCCCGAAATAATATTTCCTTCTGAATATTCTTCCAATTTCTTGAAATATTTTTCTGAGAGTAATTTCTGTTCTTCTTTAAATGTTTTTGTAATTACAAACTTGTTCTTGAATCTTTTAATATCTTCAGCGACAAATTCAATACCATAGCCTGTTGCGTTGTGTCTATTTAATACTATCGTGCTCACGTCTTTAAGGTGAAAATCGGCCGGTCTGATTTTAAATCCAAAAACCGTATCCAATTCGAAGTTCGGGTTTAAGTAATTCCATGTATGTTTGTTTATTGTCGTAATCCAGAAACAATTCCTATTGGTCATAGATACCAAATACACAAAACTTTCAAGTGCTTCGAAGCCACCTATAGCACGCATAAAAAGTTTATTAATACTTTCTATAATAATAAGTTTTTTTCTTGATTTATCATTTAGGAATAATATTATCTCGTCTAATGAAAGCTGTCTTTTAAAACCAAACAAAGTAGAAAGTTGATCCAATAATTCATTTTTCTTTGTTACCGTTTTATCAAATTGATGATATAAATATTCGTCGTCACTTAAAACTGTGTTTCGAATATTATTCAGTAAACTTTTTTTACCGCTTCCAGGTTCGCCAATGATAATCAGGGAAGATACTTTGTTATTTAAAAAATTTGTTTTGGCTTTTGTAATAGTTTCAATAAATTTTTCTTTACCGAAGAAAAAATCAATTGTTTCTAACGGTGTTCCATCGAAGAGTTTGCGGTATATAAACGGAAGGTTTTTTAATTTAATTTCGTCAAAAAACAAATTATCTACCGTAAACTTAGTTGCAAAAGGTTTTTTAAGATTCAAGTTCTCTAAAAGAATATCAATGTGGCTTTTAAAGTAAGTCCTGTAATTTCGTTTTGTAATAATTCTAACTTTCCGGATTTGATTCTTTAGTTTATCGATATAATGAACAATAAAATTGTTGATTCTCGAAAGCTTACTTTCTTTTTTAAGATAAAGATCAACCGAAGAAATCGGGGAGTCGGAAATCATCTTACTGATAATTGTTATTATTTCGTCTACTTTTTCAATAATTTTCAGATCAATGTTTTGTTCAAGCCTGTCTATTTGTTGATTAAGAGATTCAATCCGGTATCTCAATTTTTGAATCAACTGAGATGATAGTTCATAGACCAAAACATTATCCTTATCGCTTTCTTGAATTTCAGTTAAAGCGGTATTTATATGAAAATTAATAATTGTTGACAGGTTATTTAGTTCAGTTCTTGTAATAGTAAGATGATTTATTAGAAGCTCGTTCAGTTCGCCAATTTCTCGTGGAAGTTTTTTTTCAAGGAATGATTTTGATAAAGCTCTTATTTGTATTGATTTTAAACTATGTTCCGAGGGGAGCCTATTTGTCAGTTTTAGATCATCTTCTTCAAGCAATAAGATATTTTCAGGGAGATCGTTGGCAATTTTTGAAAATTTATCTATTAAATTTTCCAGCAGTCGATTAAGGTGACGGCTTTTATTTATTATTTCCAGCTCTTTTAAATGCTTATAAAGTATTTTAATGAATTCATCTTGCGAAGTTTTAAGTAGAAGAGCGAGATTGTTCTCTTTGTTCTTTTTTATTTCTTCAATTGAATTTTCAAAAATGGTTGTGTTTTCCAATAACTGACTGCTTACTTTCCGTAAATTATTGTTTATCTCCGTTGAAATATTGACCAAAGATTCATTGACAACCTCATTTAGTTGGACTTTCAACTTATTAATATAGACTTCTTGTTCAAAGAGACCGATTAAACCGAGATAATAATTAACCCAATAACTAACGGTTTGAAGTGCGGTTTCTTTTGCAGCTTCGCTTTTGGCGAATACTTTTGAGTATCTTAATTTATTTTCATTAAATTTATAAGTACCTGCTTTGTAAAGTGATTCCAACATTGAATTAAAAGGATTTGCTAGAGCATATCTTAACCTTACTCCAATCTCATCATTAGTTCTATTAATTTCTTCAAGGTAGATATTGAGTTCATTAACAATTTGTGAATGCGCTTCAAGTTGTTTATCCAGTAATATAGTGGTAAATCCTATATTGTCCTTTTCAGTAATTGTAATTTCCTCAAATTCATCAAAATATTTGATCAGATCTTCGAATACATTTTTAACTTTGCGAAGTGTTGTAAGGCGCTCAACCCCTACAAGGTTTACTGTTTCCAACAATTCAGATGCCGATTCTCCCACAAGAAAATATTTTGCAATATTTCTATAATGGATCGTTCTTGTTAGTCGATAATCTTTTTTAAAAATTTTCCCAATTCTTAATTTAAGTCGATTGATATATTTGTATATTTTTTCTTTATAGTTATCTGTACTATTTTTCTCCAGCCATTGATCTTCTAAATCAACAACAAGAGAATTATGGAGTCCATCGGTCAGATCCACCATTGAGAAAAATAACTCATTAATAGTTGGACGAAGAGTCATAATATTTTTTTCTGTATTTTTTCTCATGTCGCACAAATTAATGAACCATTCGTATAAACTCCTCTTACTCTTTAGTATCTCAATTTTCATTTTTTGCGGAGTAATACCGGGAGTAAGAATTATCTTCCTAATGTTTTGATACTCTTCGGTGTACTTCTCAATCAGATGCACAATTAGTTCAACTGATTGCTCACTTCTGTAACGTATAATATTCTTGTCGAAATCATTTATGAATTTGTTTATTCTGAAAATAATGTTGAAAACAGATTTGTTTAATCGGTTGTCCTTGAATGCCGGTTCCTGAAATAATTTGGGAGTTTTTTCTTTCCTTGTTTCATGGAAGAGAGGTATTGATTCTTCTTTAGGAACATCTTCGGTTTTCCCCTTTGATTTATTAATTGCGATTTTTAATAAAATCGGGCCAAGGAATATATTGAAAGCGACTAGTGTAGTAATAACATTCCTTATATCCGTACCTAATCCGGGGATTTTCTCAGCTACAACAATTCCTAATCCAAGCATCAAACCGCCTATCGACCAAAATCCCAACCAACCAAAATCTTTGAATGATTTAATTTCGTTACTTATAGCGGCGGCAGTTCGCACGGAAAGATATAACGCAATTGCTCTAATAACTACCAGCACCGTTCCTAGTAATAAGGTTTGCTGCACCGATAAAAAATTTATTGATGCGCCGGCAACTGTGAAGAAAACGATAAATATTGGGAGGGATAATTTTTGTAATGGATGATGGATTCTACTCCCACAATCGGAAAAATTTTGGACAACAAATCCAGCTGTCACGAACGCGAGGAGGGTTTCGAGATGCAAAATGATTGAGAGTTCACTCCCGAAAATAACGGCAGCAAGAATAAATAATATTAATTCTTGATTAACATATTTCAAATACAGAATAATAATTCCACCCCACAATGCACCGAACAAGAGTGATAAAATTAATTCTTTTCCCAATTCCAGTAAAACCGAAAAACTAAAAGCAGATCCTGAATTTAATAACACTCCGCTAACAGCAAGAACAATAGCCAATAAAAGTATAACAACAACATCTTTTACTATTGTTGTGCCCAAAATAAGATCAATAAATCTTCCTTTAGCTTCCGATTCGTTTGAAACAACAAGCGTTAATTCTATAGAGGTTCCTAACGATATAACCGATAATATTAAACCGACTGATAATAGAGTTTGCCAGTTAACATCAGCTAGAAACGGAACAAAAGAACTAACAGAGAATATTGCGGCCGGGATCATCAAAAAGATAAAAATTATCTTAAAGACAATGACGATAGAAAATGATTTAATAGATTCTTTAAGTCCGGCAATTTTTAATTCCATACCGGCTGTTAAAGCGATAACACTTAACGTGACTCCGTTTACTAAGGTTAAGTCGGATAAAGTACGATCATTAAATACTGTTAAAATATTTGTATGGAATAATAAATCGGAGTAAGGACCGAATATCATTCCGATAATTAGATAACCAATAACTCTAGGAAGTTTAATAAGAGATAGAATTTCACCAAGAGTGAAAGAAGCTAATATCGCGAAACCGAGCACAATAAGCATACGCGGATTTATACCCGAAATATTCCCCACCTGAACAGTCTGAATAAAAAGATAGATCCCAAATAGAATGGCTATTATTGTTATTCTTCTTAAGACGGCAATCATTCGATTTCTCCGGTTATTTCAGTAACATCCACTAAAAAATTTTTTGTTGTAGAGAAGCTCAAAAAACTGTAAAGTATAACCGAAGCTAATACAGCTGAAACAACAATTGGCGTGAATTCATTTTGGTAAACATTCATATAATCGATAATCATTGCAGTTGCGATGATATCTTGCGGAAGTAAGCCAAGGCTGATTTTAGAATCCAGTTTCGATTTGTCATATGCAGATATATATGTAAGATAACCTGCAAATTTTTTGGAGATATATCTAATAAAGATATAAACAAAGACTGATATTGAAAAAATCATCAAGTTGGGAGGCATCCAAAGGAAGCCTGCCATTACGGCTACCAATATCGCCAAAGGATGCAGCAATCTAGATAAGGAAGTTTCCAATTTTTCACTGTTGGAAAATAGATTCCCTAATATAATCCCTAATATAAAATTCATATAGAGTGGGGAGAAATTAAGAAAATAAGCCGTACCGCTTGTGAAAATTGTGATCCCTAAAACCGCAACAAAAAGTTTATTCTCATCTTCTTCTTTCCCCAAAAAGATGAAAAATAAGAGTCCAATAATTATGGATAAAGATAGTCCGATAACTACCCATTCGGTAGGTGTTATTTCAAATTGTTGATTCGCGCCAACATGAATAATCCCGAATATCAATCCATATAATAATATGCTGAAATTCAAATTCATTGCGGAGGATTTATTCAACGCATCACTTACAACGCCGAATATTTTATACCTATCAATTAAATTCTTAATTACGAAGTTGGAAGAAATTCCCCCTGCAACTCCTAATGTTAAAGAGGCAGCAAGAATTTCATAAAAATTATTTCCATCGGAAAAAAGGAAATACAATACCCCGAACGAAACACCGCCGATAATTATTAGTCCTGATAAAATTTCAAAAAAAGCTAGCCGCAAATGTTCCGGAACTGATTTCTGGAATTCGGAGAATTTAAATTTCATTCCGTAAACCAAACCAATTATTCCTATTGCCGCTGAAATTCCGGGTGATAATTGAATTATGATTTCATTATCCAAAAGTTGTGGAATTCCTATCCCGAATTGAGTATTAAGAAAATTCGAAAGCGCCGGGTTAATCAATACTCCCACAAAAATATATTCAATTCCGGAAGGGACATAGAACTTAAATTTCAACTTCGTAAATATCAGGTTTGTACTCACAAATCCCAATATCAAGATTCCAAGTAAAAGTAAAACAGGAGTCATTTTAACTGCTCAATATTAGTAATAGATTATTTCCGTAATTTATCTCGAATAATAAAATCAATCATTATAAGAAACCTCCCCAAAATTTGTAAATTTATCTTTGCCAATGATGCGAAGCAAACTCAGCCTGGCCTTTTAAGACCAAAACGAGCTTGGATGCTTTATCGGCAAACAGGTTTCGGTAAAATTCACCTCGTAACTATACTTCTCTTTAATTTTTCAGAAGTCTCTATAATATAATTAAGTATTTCAAAAAAAACGAAATTATTCAATGTATATTATATCTCTTATAGTCTATTTTATGTACATTTCACAAATATTAGAACTTTTCTCTCCTTCTTTTTGCTTACAGCTTTGAAAATTATTAAGTGTTGTGCGGATCTTACAAAGCCTTTCTTTACTATTCATTCTTTCTTAAGATTATTTACCGGTTTAATTATTTTTTTAGGATTGAAATTGCCAGTTGCCTCAAAATAAAAGGTAACCGAAAAGATGTAAAATCGGTTAATAAATAAAGAGATTACCTAAAGGAAGAAAATAAGAAATAAATTGAGAAATACTAGTTCCTATTGTGTAAATAATTGAA
>Ga0209163_1000278_pt1 | contig 117148 bp, 99 predicted proteins | sample MTBAKSrepl2MetaG_FD_187457 | JGI IMG/M metagenome (GOLD analysis project Ga0209163, IMG submission 187457) | Enrichment culture microbial communities om Arthur Kill intertidal strait, New Jersey, USA, that are MTBE-degrading - MTBE-AKS2 (Arthur... | ecosystem: Environmental > Aquatic > Marine >...
AAAGCGGGCGCAAGGTGCTGCTGATTGTGGACGGCCATCCGGTGCATCGCTCGGGGGCCGTCAAGCAGTGGCTGGCCCGACACGCCGAGCAGATCGAGATGTTCTATCTGCCGAGCTATGCGCCGGAGCTGAACCCGGATGAACTGCTGAATCAGGACGTGAAGAGCAACGCCCTGGGCCGGCGACGTCCGTCGGATCAGGCGGACATGATGGCGGACCTGCGAAGCTATTTGCATAGCACCCCACGTCAACCGCACATCGTGCAGAACTACTTCAAGGAATCCCATGTCCGCTATGCCGCCGCCGAATAATGTTCATTATTTAATGCCCCCGGTAGTAATCCGTCGGCTTCTCTGGTTCCTCATCGCGGCGATTCGATCATCCTGTGAATCCTGTAAATCCTGTCCAGTATCCATTATGACCCTGGCTTCTGCCGGAGTTAAGCGGCTTGGGATAGATCGTGTTCCCATCGTCCACATAGGCGCAGGCGACGGTCGACGACGCGCCTTGGCGGGCGGGGATACGTGCCTTAGCCCAGACGTCGGCGGCCCTGGAGACCGCCCGCGAGGACCCAGCAAACCAGGGCCCAGACGGCGCCCGCGGCCCAGCCCGCCAGCACATCCGTCGGCCAATGAACGCCGAGGTAAACGCGGCTGACGCCGACCAGCAGCGTCACAACCACCGCGATAGCCACGATATACGTGCGCAGGCGTCGGCGGCGGACCACCCGCGACACCAGGAAACCGAGCGTCAGGTACGTGACGGCCGATAGCATCGCATGACCGCTGGGGAAGCTCTGCGTGTAAACGTAGGACCCGTGCGGAACCAGATCGGGGCGGGGCCGGTCGAAGCTCTGCTTGAGAACCAGCGACAGGACCAGACCGCCCACGACCGCCACCAGCACCAGCACCGACGTGCGCCAGCGGCCCGCGAGCCACAGGCCGCCGATGGTCGCCGCGGTTACGCCCAACAGCACGCCGCCGCCCCCCAGCGCGGTGAAGTCGCGCCCGGCCTCCTCCAGCCACTTGGGCCCCCAAAGGTCACCGGGGTTGGCGGGATCGCGCATGGCCAGCAGGATGCGACGGTCGACGCGGTGCGACTCACCCTCGACGACCTCGTCGGCCACCTCGGCGAACAGCCAGATGCCCCCGGCGATCGCCGCCAGGACCACCAGGGTGATCGGCTCCCGTCGGATCAGACTGCGCTTCTCCGGCGTATCCACCACGCCCGAGTCCGTGCCCGAAACCGACTCTTTCATCGGTCTCTTCCTCCCAATCGCGTTGTGTCTCCAAAGCCGAGGGGATCAGGGTTCAGATTTGTCACGCCGCGCCCGTCCGTGCGTCGGACGCGACTCCTGCCGGCATTCACGCCGACCCGACCGGGCACGAGAATGACATGGAGGCACCGTGATCTTGCTCATGCGTCTTTCAACCGACGACGGCGGATCAGGGGCTATGGACTGGCGCGATCGTTGAGCGCCCAGTCGTAGGAGATGTACGTTACGGTAAAGGTTCGGTTGAGCAGATACTCCGTCTGGGCCTCGGGCAGAAAGTCGAATACAAAGTTCAGGTACGCCCGGACGTCGTCGGGCTGATTGCGGAAGCGGCGAACCTGGCCATACTTGGCGATGAACGTGTCCTTGTACCAGATGAACATGTCGCTCAGTTGAACGACGCCCGCATCGCGGTCGATCCGCAGGCCGCGCGGGCTCTTCAGGAAGCGTCGCACCTGCTCATCCACCTGCTTGTCCAACCGGTCCGGATAGAACGGCTCGGTCCGCAGGAACCCCGCGCCCCGCGTCGCGTGGGACAGGGCGAACATGTACCGCACGTCCCCGAACTGCTTGAGCAGCCGGTCCCGCTCCATCTCGGTGAGGCTGTATTCCCGCTCGACGAGGCGGAAGTAGATCTTCGTCCGTGCCCCCGGAATCTGCATGATCCCGTTGGGGTACATGAGGTTGAACGGCCAGCGCGGCTTGATCGGGTAGTTGTCCACCACCACGCGCAGGGCGCAGATATTGTGGGCGTTGATCCAGAAGGCGGCCTTCTCCGCGGTCTCCCACTGCTCATACTCGGCCAGCTTGATGGCCTCCATGGCGTTCTGTACGCCGATCAGATCGAGACGCTTACGCCGCAGCTCAAAATAGTCCACGTCACCCTTGTCGTCCACGTAGGTCTTGAGCAGGGTGGCATAGGCTTCATAGAAGGCCTTCCAGTCCTTGTGCCACTTCACTTCGGGTTCGGGCGTGGGTGTGGGCTCGACGGCCGGCGGCGGCCCGGACTTGGCCGTCTCGGGTGGCGTCGCCTCGGCATCGGGGTCGCTCGTCCCGTCCCGTCCGTCCGGCAGCGTGGACGATTGACCAGCCTCCGATGTCTCCACCCTCTCGCCCGAGGCCGTCGCATCGGTTGCGGTGGACGCCCCCTCGCCGGTGGGCTTGTCCGCGTGAACAGGCTCATCCGGTGGCTCGACGACCTTCACCGGCTCCGCGTCGGGGGGCTCGGTCGCCTCGACCGTGGGCTCGGTCTCGGAGCCCTGGACATCGGGGGCTTGGGGTCGGTTCTCTGGGTCGGAGGTCCGGGAGGCATCCATGACAGGCGTGATAGTCTCGGCTTCGTTGGGTTGCCCAGCTATATCGGACGGCTCCTCCACACCGGTTGGCTCGGCCTCCGCGCCCGGGTCAGTCGCCGGCTGCGGACTCACCACATCATAGCCGTTCAGCGGATCGGAGGCCGGCTCATGTACGCCGAATTCACCCGGATCGCCGGACTGCGAAGCCGAATTATCGATCGGCGGCGTCACCTCGCGCTCGACGGGCCGGCACCCCCCCAGCCCTAGCACTACGAAGAACGCAAGTATCAAAAGATATCGAAACATCCACCGGCTTTCACTTGTCCCCCGGCATCCTACGCATGAACGCCCAAACCTGTATGATAGCCCTTGATGGCCCGATTTCAACCCTGAACCGACCTGGCGACCACCGTGCCTGCAAAATACATACTTCTGTAGTCCTCAATAGGTTCGCGATTTCGCTGTTTTTGCTGCCGATCGGCCCACTCCAATGGCTTTTGTATCGGTTCGTCGGGCCCCGCACATAATCTCCAATGCCGAGAGCGGCCGCCCCAAAGCCCCAGGGGCCCCTGCTATCGGACCAGCTTGCAGGCCTGACCTCGTTCCGCGATGGCATATTCAGAGAATGCATCCGTGCCTGTCGCTGGACACGGTTACGGGTCCGCGGTAGATTATACGTGGCATGGTAGAGGAACCCACGATTCGAATGGAGGCGACCATGAAGCGATGCGTGTGGATGATCGGGGCCTTGGCCGTCCTGGCCGGCTGCCGAACGATATACTACGATACGATGGAGGCCTTCGGGCATCCTAAACGCCAGATTCTGTCCAGCCGTGTCCAGGACGCCCAGGAATCCCAAGTCGAGGCCAAGGAGCAATTCCAGTCCGCCCTCGAGCGCTTCCGTTCCGTGGTGGAGGTCTCGGGCGGTTCGTTGGAGGAAAAGTACGAACAAGTCCGCACCGAATACGAAAAAAGCAAAAAGGCTGCTGAGGCGGTCAATCGCCGCATCGCTTCGGTCAAAGACGTGGCTGGCGCCCTCTTCGACGAGTGGGCTGATGAGCTGGATGAGTACAGCAGCGATCAGCTTCGCGCCGCCAGCCAGGTCAAACTGGAGCAGACGCGCGCGGCCTACACCCGAATGATCGGCATGATGGACGCGGCCTCGGCCAGGATGGACCCGGTGTTGCGGGCGTTGTACGACCAGGTGCTGTTCCTGAAGCACAATCTCAACGCCCAGGCGATCGCGGCCGTCCGTGAACAGTTGGTGTGGGTGGAGCACAGCACCGAGGCCCTGCTGGCCGACATGGAGCGGTCCATCGCCGAGGCTGAATCGTTCATGCAGAGACTGTCCGATGAGGAGTAAGGTTATGAGACACGTATTGCTTACCATCCTGGTTGTGATGTCCGCCGGCTTGTCCAGCGGCTGCTCGCGGGTGGCGGTCAGTAACCGTCGCCAGCTCAACCTCATCCCCGATAGCCTGATTCTCTCGCTGAGCCTGCAACAATACGATGCGTTCCTGGCCGAGGCCAAGATCAGCGACAATGCCGCACAAAAGGCCCTCGTCGAGCGGGTCGGCCGACGTATCCAGGGCGCCGTCGAGCAGTACTTTGCCGACATCGGTCGGGCTGAGGAATTGGCCGCCTACCAGTGGCAGTTCACCCTTATCGAAAGTCCGGAGCAAAACGCCTGGGTCCTGCCCGGGGGCAAGGTCGTCGTATACACGGGGTTGCTTCCGATCACGCAGGATGAGGCGGGGCTGGCCACGGTCCTGGGCCACGAAATCGCCCACGCCGTCGCGGATCACGGCGGTGAGCGGATGACCCAAGCGTTGCTAGTCGACCTCGGCGGCATGGCCCTCGATAAGGCCTTGCAGCAGCGCCCGGACACAACCCGTGAACTGTTTTCATCGGCCTACGGCACCACCACCAACGTCGGTGTCATCCTGCCCTTCAGCCGCCTTCAGGAGAGCGAGGCCGACCGCCTGGGCCTGATCTTCATGGCCATGGCCGGTTACGATCCGCGATCCGCCGTGGATTTCTGGCAGCGGATGGCCGCCGCCAGCGAGGGATCACAGCAGGTCCCCGTCCTGCTGAGCACGCACCCGACCAACGAGCGCCGCATCCGGGATATTCAGAAGCACCTGCCCGAGGCATTATCCCACTATGCCGCTCGGCCCTGATCACCAGTTGATACGGACCCCGTAGCCGAGGCCAACAGGCCCGGGCCGTCCGTCCCCGGTTGTTCTTGCGTAGGCTGAGGTCATCGCGTACGATTTGAACCATGCGCAATGGGCTGATCCCGACTTTCGAGGAGTGGGTAGCGTACTGCTTCACCCAAGGGTACGCTGATTTCAACGCCCGATCTGATTCGCCCGATTATGATGCAGCTCTGGCACGGAGCGACCGCTTTGCGGTGATCCCTGTGGACGTCCTGGGTGGATACCTGATCCGCCTACTCCATGCTCCCGCCTTCATCGCCGACCAATACACGGACGACCAGATCGGCGACGGTACGTGGTACCTATTCGGAGTAGGCTCATCGTACTTCAGTGAGGTTTTCGCCCGCGGCCGCCTTCCCCAGGACGTCCAGATCAAATGCATGTCTGAGGTAGCCACAATCTATCTGGAACTGTATGACCACGTGTGCTGCAAACGGGGAAAGGATCCCGAAGGCGAATTCATCAACAGCCTCAACGTCGATGTCGCCGTGTACATGATCTGGGACATGGATTCCATCGAAGGTGCGGTTATGCGTGTGCGGGGGACACCCCACCTCGTTGAGCCCGGCCTGCATGTCCTCGAAACGATTCTTTGTGGCTGCCGCACCAGTTCGTGCCTGGCGAGCGCCCTGCACGGGCTGGGGCACATCCACGGTGTCCACCCCCGGCGTACCGAGCAGATAATCGACGCCTTCCTTGCTGACCGCATGATCCCAGACTGGCTTCGGCTTTACGCTCTTTGGGCCCGTAAGGGCAGCGTACTCTAGGCCGGGTGGCAGCAACTGAGTCCGGGGGTGTTGGGGTGAAGTCGACGGGCTTCTTATAACGCGGCCGGACAGTGTGGCTGCGGCGTCAATTCTGGTGCCTTGGCCCGAGGTTTCTTACGGCCTCATCCGAAGTCCGCGGAACGTCTTTCGGTTCGGGTCCGCGAGGAACTTGTTTGGGCAGCGTCCGTTGTCCAGCAGTTCACCCTCCATGCACTCGCGGGGGTGGTCCACGTCAATTTCGAGCGTGCCATCGTCGCTCAGGACATACAGGACGCCGCGCGGCGTCTCGAAGAGCGCCTCCGGCGTGAAATCCTCCGGTTCGTTGAACACGTGAACCCGCTCCGGCGCCTCCGAGAGCCCGCCGGACCAGCGGTATAAGACCAGGGCATCCGACCCGTTTCGCGGTCCGGCCACGATGTAGTACGCCCCGCGCGACCGACAGTATTCCACGCTCCGCACACCCAGCCCCCCCAGGTCCCAGCGCAGCGGTGCTCCGAATCGCGGCGGTCGACCTTCCTCCACGACCTCATTGGCGTTCAACAGAGGAATCACGACGGCCTCGCGCCGACCGGTCGCCGCGCTGCGATACGTCGGATTGCGAAGCCCGATCCAAAGGGTCCTGCCCTGGGGGTCCGCCGCCAAGGCCTCGATATTGAGACCGCCTTCCTTGGGTGCCAGGCTCTTTCGCTCGTCCTTGCTCAGGTCCATCGCACCCAGTCGGGTGAACTGCTCAATGTCCAGGGCCCGCAGGAACGGCGCGTGGACCATCTCGAGCACCAGGTTGCGACAGGGACGACCCGCCGGCGTGATCTCCACGCGGTCACCCACCACCCTCACGTCCGTCGCGAAGAACCGATAGCGGTTCGGCCGCGGCTTACCGTCTTTGTTCCGCCCATGGGACGTGATCCAATAGATCCGGTCGCCGACCCGCGTGGCGCCTTCGATGTCCGCCTCCGGATGATCCTCTTCACAACGCAGAAACGCGCTCACGTCCACCGACAGCACCGGCAGACCCGGTTCACCCAGGCGATACACCCGCAGGACATTGTCCTCATCATCCGCGACAACGAAATGGTCCTCATCAATCGCCACCGCCGCCGATGCATCGCTCGCGCCCCGATACACGTCAAAGGACCCCGCATCGGCCGCACAAGCCCCGCAGGCCCAGAGGCCCAGAATCACTATGGCATGCCATGTTGTTCGCATCCCGGTGCTCCTTCCTTGTCTCACGCGCCACTCACCACCCCGGCGTGGGGGTCGCGGCAGTCTCCATCCAGATCCCCCGCCGGACACCCCGCCTGTGCGGTCACGGCCAGCATGACGGTTACGAGAAGTCCGACCATGACGTGCAGTGTGGACTGTGTCATAAATGATGTCCGTATATCAAGATATGGGCCTTTGTCCTATCCATGAATAGAGTCGTCACGGGACCCGAATGTTACGGTCTCTGTGTTTCGACCTGCGGCAACCACGTTTTCACGCGAGAAAAACCCTTTTTGAATTCTCGACGTCATCCGCACGGTTTCCGGGCTTGAGGCGGCCGCTGCGGACCCGCAGCCGACCGCCCGGCCTTCTGAAGAGGGACCTCTACAAGACGCTCAAGAGGCCCGCACGATCGCCCGATAATTGCAGCATAGCAGGTCGGTATTTCGAAAGGAATGTGCGGGAACCCAAACCGAACAAGGACGTACCTATAGCAAAGCGGGCCCCTGTCTGTCAGCAGGCCCATGACTGTAATTGTTCAAGAGGAAACAGAAATGCGCGAACAGGACAAGAAGAACATCATCCGGGCGTGGCCCGTCTATGCCGTTTTGCTGTTGTTGCTCGGTTTTCTTGTTTATTCGTATTGGAGGAATCCCCCCAGTAATTCGGGCAAACCTCTGAGCGACGCCATCGCCGGCAAGCTCGACCCGACGGGCCTGCGGGGGATCATCGAATCGCGCCGCGGCTGGGACATCGCCTTTGAGGATTCATGGGGCACCCTGGCCACGGACTTTTCGTATACGGACGTCAACGGCGATACCGCCCGTCTGGGCGATCACCGGGGCAAGAACGTGATGCTGGTCTTCTGGGCGACGTGGTGCCCCCCCTGCCGAGCCGAGATCCCGCACCTCGTGCAACTGCGGCAAGAAACACCGGCGGACGAGCTTGAGATCATCGCCATCTCCAACGAAGCAACCGCGACGGTCGCCGATTTCGCCGCCAAAAACGGCATTAACTACACGGTGGTCGCGGGCAACACCCCCCTGCCCGAACCGTTCAGCCGCGTCCGCAGCATTCCGACCGCCTTCTTCATCGACGCCGAGGGCAAGATCAAGCTGGCCACCGTCGGCGTAGTGCCGGAGGACGCCTCCAAGGCCATCCTCGCCGCCGGCAAGACCTCCTGACCGGCCCGCTCCACGCCGGATCATCCGTGTGCCGGCCAATTGAGATCACGGCACGGAGATCTCACCGGTGTCCACTCCGGGCGCGTACTCGTACCCGGTCAACGCCACATCGGTGATTTCGATGATAAACCGCTGTCCGGAGGCAGCCTTGATCGGCACCGAAACGATCACCGCCTGCCCGCTCGCGTCCGTGATTGCCGTTTGTCCCGTCGCCAGGATGTCGGTGTCCAGGTACCAGTTGCAGGTAATCGTCGCGTTGGCCAGGGCCGGGGCAAGCGTCACAATCGCCTGGCCTTTCCAGTTCCTGCCCGCAGGCACAAGGCTCATCTCGATGCCGTCGACAACAATCGTCGGACTGGATGGAGCCACCGTGACCTCCACGACCGCGCTGGCCGAACCACCCCGGCCATCGCTGACGGTGTAGCTGAAACTGTCGGTACCGGTGAAGCCTGTGTTTGGCGTATACGTGAACGAGCCGTCCTCACTCAGCGCCACGGCGCCATTGTCTGGGCCACTCACGAGAGAAGCGGTCAGTCCGTCGCCGTCTACATCTTGGTCGTTACCCAGCACGCCGGGGGCAACTACCGTCAGGGGCGTGTCCTGATCCGTGCTGTACGCGTCGTCATTGGCGACGGGCGAATCGTTGACGCCGTTGATGGTCACCTGGACGGTAGCCGTGTCGTAGCCACCGTTGTTGTCCGAAACCGTATAGCCGAACGAGTCCGTCCCGTGGAAGTCGGCGTCGGGCGTGTACACAACGCTCTGACCATCCACGGCCACCTCAACCGTACCCGACGTCCCCTGGGTAACGCTCTGGACCGTCAGCACATCGCCGTCCGGGTCACTGTCATTGCCCAGCACGTCGATGGTGACCGCCGTATCCTCATTCGTGACCGCCGTATCATCGGCCGCCACCGGCGGATCATTGACGGGGTTCACCGTGATCGTCACTGTGGCCGGGGCACTGTCATTCGTACCGTCGTTCACTTTGAATATGAGGCTGTCCGTGCCATGGTAGTCCCGGCTCGGCGTATAAGTCAGCACCGGCGCTACGCCGGTCAAGGCGCCATGCGTCGGCTGATCCACAATCGCGTACGTCAGGTTATCGCCGTCGACATCGCTGCCGGTCAAGGTGATGTCTACGGAGCCATCCTCGCTAACGGATACCGTCTGGGCATCGGCGACAGGCGTATCATTGACCGGGTTCACCGTGATCGTCACGGTCGCCGGCTCCGAGGCGAGCCGGCCGTCGTACGCCGTGTAGGTGAATGTATCGGTTCCGTTCCAATCCGCGTTCGGCGTATACGCGAATGACCCGTCCGTATTCAAGGCGAGCGTGCCGTTGCCTGCGTCTGAAACCAGCGCCGCGGTCAGCGGATCACCCTCCGCATCCGTGTCATTCGCCAGAACACCGGCGGCGGGCACGGACAGCGACGTATCCTCGTCTACGCTGTAGGAGTCACCCGCCGCCACCGGCGGGTCGTTGTGCTCCGTGACGGTGACGGTCACCTGCGCCGTCGCCGTCAGACCGCCGGAATCCGTGACCGTGTAGGCAAACGAATCCTCCCCATGGAACCCTGTCAGCGGCGTGTAGGTCACGGTGGACCCCTCATCGCTGATTGTGGCCTCACCGTTTGAGGGCGTGCCAACCCCCGTAACCGTCAGCGTATCGTCCGCATCCACATCCGTATCATTGGCCAGCACAGGAATGACAACGGCCGTGTTCTCCATGGTCTCCGCCGTGTCATCTCCCGCCACGGGCGCATCGTTGACGGCCATCACGGTGATGGTCACCGTCGCGGCCGCGGTGCTGGTGTTCACACCGTCGCTGGCGGTATACGTAAAGCTATCCGGGCCATTATAATCGGCGTCCGACGTGTAGGTCACCGTCGCGTCAATAATCTCGCTCAGAGTGCCGTGGACCGGCGCTTGGGCGATGGCGAAGGTCAGAGGATCTTCCTCGGGATCGCTTCCGCTGAGGGGGATCTGGACGCTCCCGTCCTCGGCCACCTCAGCCGACTTCGGATCGGCCGTGGGCGCATGGTTAACGGCAATCACCGTGACGGACACGGTGCCGATATCACTGTCCACACTCCCGTCATTTACCACGAAGGTGAAGCTATCGGACCCGCTGTATCCGGCGACCGGCGTATAGAGCACGTCCGGCAACTTCTCGATGTCGAGCATCCCATAACTTGGCTCATCAACGATGCCGAAGGTCAGTGCGTCCCCATCGACGTCCGCGGCGGTCAGTGTAATTGACACCGCTACGTCTTCATCCGTGCTGACCGTCTGATCCTGGGCTACGGGGGCATCGTTGATGGCGTTGACCGTGATGGTCACGGTGCCCGTGTCGCTCGTGCCCTCCGCCGTCTCGGCGGAATACGTGAACGCATCTTCTCCGCAGAAATCCGCATCGGGCTGATAGGTGAACGATCCGTCCGCATTCAGGGCCAGAACCCCGTGGGCACAATTCGTCACCACCGTGGCATTCATCAGCGGGTTGCCGGTGGAATCGGTATCATTGGCCAGCACGCCAATATCCGCCGTCACCTCCAGCAGCGCATCTTCGTCCACGCTGTAGGCGTCATCCTCGGCCGTGGGGGCATTGAGCGACTGCGTCGTGAACATCCACAGCGGTCCGGCGCTGACGTTGCCCTGGCTGTCGGTGACGTGGACGAACCATTCGTAGTTGGTCTCGGGCTCCAGGTCGCTCCACACCGTCGAGACCGTCGAGCCGCTGGCGATACTGGCCTGCTGGTTGATCGCGTTGTACCAGGCCAGAGGATAGTCCAGTTCAAACTGGCTGTCGGCGTCGGTCTCATAGGCGTCATGCCATGGGGAATACGTGTAGACGTAGATCTTGTTTTCGGCCGGCACGAAACGCATGATCCGCAGCCATCCATCCCCACCATTGCTCCGGCTCTGGTAGTTCGCCATAAGCTGATGGACGGGATTGCCGGCCAGGTTGTAGTCGGTCCTTCTTGATTCACCGTGCATATGCCCACAAAGAACCAACTGCAAATTGGCATGGTTCCTAATGAGGTCAGTCCATATCCTGCTGGTGTCCCCCGAATTGCTGGTGCCGTCCGGGTACAGCCAGAAATCCCCCGAGCCATAGTAATTGGCACTGGTATCCAGGAGGCCATGGGTGGTCAGGATGGCCTTTCGGTCCGCATGCGCGGCCAGGACCCCGTTGGCCCAATCGACTTCATCCTGTGACGGGCAGAAATCCAGACTCAGGAAGATGTAATCCTGCCCCATGATCGTCAGAAGCTGATAGTTGTTGTTATTGTGCGTCTCTTCAGTGGCCTCCTCGTACGCGGCGTTATACTTGCCGTAATCCCCGGCATAACTGCCGCCCCACCACTCATACTGCTCGAACCGCGAAGCCGGGAAGTACTGCTCGTAATATGCCGTGGAGCCGGGCGGATCCTCGCCATAATGATCGTGATCTCCCGGCACCACGCTGTAGGGGACGACGCCGTCCAGCAGACTCATACTAGCGTCCGCATACTCCCACTCCGTGGTGTTGTTCCAGTTGTCCACGATGTCACCCTCGTGAATCACGAAGACGATATTAAGCGCCTCCTTGTTGTCGACGATCCACTGCGTTTGAGCGGTAAAGATGTGAGCATACGTGCCGTTCACAACATACTTCTGTGTGTCCGGCAACGCGATGATCGTGAAGAACTCCTCGGGATCGGGGGCCCGCCGGCCATAGAACGTGACCGTGCCCGGCTGCTCATCCGGCGTGACGACCTTCAATTGCAGGGTCGGCGACGTCGAGGTGACCGGCTGTAAGACCGTGACCTCGGCCGGGGGCGCCGGCGGCGGCTCCGGCAGACTGACGATCAACTGGGGACGATAGGAGGCCGTTGTATGCTCAGACGAGGCGATATCCCAGCCATTGCTGGTCCCGGCGTTGGGCAAAAGCACCCAGCCCTTGTTCTCCGGCGTCCCATGGATCCACGCCTGCACCGTTGCCGTCACGTCGAGGTCGACATACGTGCTCGGGCTGTTACTGCTGACGCCATCGTCCGCCGACGCCTGGGCCTCGGCGCCATCTGCACTGACACCGCCAGAGAGCGACTCCCAGGTGGAGTTGTCCGACCAGTCGACAAGCATCGCGTGCAATTGGCCGCCATTGCCATCATCGAGCGACCGCAATCGCAGTATTGCAGAGGCGATCACGGTATCCTGCGGAATCTGACCCACCCCATCGCCGACGATCCCATCAAAGCGAATCAGGACCTGAGAGGGCAGCCCCCCGTCCTCGCCATCCACCGTGATCATCGCGTCTGTTGAATAGTCCGTGTCCGGATGGGCCCCATGGAGCATCGTGTCCGAGGCTCCCGCATAACCATCCAGACCTTGTTGGAACGTGAACGTCTGCGCCGGTGCGATGGAGGCGTTCAAGATGACAAACATGGCAGTGACGAACGCTGCAGACAGATGATGAATGGTCCTTGACATTGATGTGCTCCTTACTGACATAAAGACCGTGGCCTCTTCCTCTTCCTATTGTTCGACGGCAACCGTCAACCAAACACCGCCTCCGGCCTGCGCCCTGCGGTGTAGACAATCATAAGCGACCCGGACAGTGTGACCGGCGAGACAGCTACCCCGGCTGCTGTGAATGAACCGAGCCGGCCCACCATGGCGGAGGCATTTCTGGAGGATTGGCGTACCATGTAAACCACCGGAAAACGGCTGTCAAAACCTCCAATCGGTATGACGATTTCCTCCGACATACGGAACCGAAAAACCACCCGGCACAGGTGTTTGATTCAGATTAAGCCACGCAAGGAAGATGGGCAACATTTTTCTCTAAAAAACGGTGGCCTCCAGCCTGATTGCCAGAATCAGCCTGTCGCCGCGGCAAGCCGCTCGGCCGGCGATCGTGTTCATCGCCGCCACAGGCGTCGTGGCGGCAAACGTACGCCAGGCTGAGAGCAAAACGGCATTTCCATTGACATTGCGGATGCATCGGCGGATAAAGGAAGGGGTCTGATCGCAACGGAGACTTTGCGGAAAGGATCGGTCATGGAGTGGACCCTCGGCGGCACAACCGTAGTCCTGGAACAGGGCGACATCACCGAGCAGGACACCGAAGCCATCGTGAACGCGGCGAATCGGCAGTTGGTGCTGGGCGGCGGCGTGGCCGGGGCCATCCGTCGCAAAGGCGGGCCGAGCATCCAGGCCGAGTGCGAGGACAAGGCCCCGATCGAGGTGGGCCAGGCCGCGATCACCGGCGGGGGCCGCTTGCGGGCACGGTACGTGATTCACGCGGTCGGACCGCGGATGGGCGAGGGGGATGAGGATCGCAAACTGCGGGAGGCCACGCAGAGTGTCCTAAAGGTGGCCGATGAGAACGGGCTGGGCAGCCTCGCGTTTTGTGCGATCAGCACCGGCATCTTCGGCTACCCCATGGACCGCTGCGCGCGGGTTATGCTCTCCACGACGCTCGCGTATCTGCGTCAGGGCAACACCGGGCTCAAGCGTGTGGTTTTCTGTCTGTACGACCAAACGGCCCTGGACACCTTCCGGGCGGAGATGGAGCGGCAGGCGGCATCGTGAAGGCGATGGTGCTGGCACGCACGGCCCCCATCGGAACGCGACCGCTCATATGGGCGGAGCGACCCGATCCGATCTGTGGGCCGGACGAGGTGCTGCTGGAGGTCCACGCCTGCGGGGTGTGCCATACTGAGCTGGACGAGATCGAAGGACGTTTGCCACCGCCGACGCTACCGGTGATCCCCGGTCACCAGGTGGTGGGCCGCATCGTCGCAACGGGGCCCAAGGTGGATCGATATCAGGTGGGCGACCGCGTGGGCGTGACGTGGCTTTATCGCTCCTGCGGCACGTGCGGCTTCTGTCGCTCGGGGCGGGAGAACCTGTGCCCCTTGGCAATGTGGACGGGTCTTACCGCGGATGGCGGCTACGCCGAGCAGATGGTCGTGGGGCAGGACTGGGCCTATCCCCTGCCGGCGGGGCTCTCGGACGTTGAGGCCGCGCCGCTGTTGTGCGCGGGGGTGATCGGATACCGCACGGTGCGACTGGCCCAGGTGCGCGATGGCCAGACCGTGGGTCTGTTCGGCTTCGGCGCCTCGGCCCACATCGTGCTGCCGGTGCTGAAGTTCCAGTACCCGGCGTGCCGCGTCTTCGTGTTCACACGGGGCCCATCGCACCGTTCGCTCGCCTCGCGCCTGGGGGCCGACTGGGTCGGTGGGCCCGAGGACACACCGCCGGAACCGCTGGATGTGGCGATGGATTTCACGCCCGTCGGCGAGACCGTCGCGCGGGCCCTGGCGGTCTCGGCGCCGGGTGCGCGGCTGGTGATCAACGCGATACGCAAGACGACGCCCATCGGGCCGCTCGATTACGCGGAGTTGCTCTGGCACGAACGGCAGATCTGCAGTGTGGCCAACGTAACGCGGGCGGACGCCGAGGAGTTTTTGCCGCTGGCCGGCCGCATGGGCCTGCGCCCACAGGTGACGTGCTTTGCCCCGGAACAGGCCAACGAGGCCTTGATCGCCCTCAAGCACGGGCAGATCGACGGCGCGGCCGTCCTGCGGTTCGCCCAATGATGCAGCCCCGACAGGTGAACCGGCGCCGATGCAATGGAATCGGGCCGGGGATTGACGGGGGCGGCGGAATGCGTATAGTGCGGGCCATGCGAATCGACGCGCACGAGTCTTGTCTGGTGGTCATCGATGTGCAGGGCAAGCTGGCCGGCCTGATGTGGGAAAAGGATGCGCTGCTGCGCAACATCGAAGTGCTCATCCGCACGGCCAGGGCCCTGGACCTGCCGATCCTCTGGTGCCAGCAGGTACCCCGGGCGCTGGGGCCGACGGTCGAGCCGATCGCTCCGCTCCTGGAGGGCCTCGCGCCGATTGACAAGAGCTCGTTCAGTTGCCACGGGGATCCGACCTTCCGTGATCGGCTGATCGATCTGGACCGGCGGCAGGTCCTCCTGTGCGGCATCGAGACCCATGTCTGTGTGTATCAGACAGCCCGTGACCTGGCCCGGCACGGCTATGACGTGGCGGTGGTGGCCGATGCCGTCTCGTCGCGGACCGCTGAAAACCGCCGGATCGGCCTGGAACGGATGCGGGCCGAGGGAGCGGCGATCTATTCCACCGAGATGCTGCTGTTCGAGCTGCTCGGCGATGCGAACCACCCTCACTTCCGCGACCTGTCGCGATTGATCCGATGAGAGGCCCCGACCACGAGAACACACTGACCAAACGGGAGGACCCCACGTGGAGGCACTGCATGCTCTGGCCGGCCTGCTGACCCATCCGCTGGCGATTCTGGTCATCGCCGTGGTGACCGTGCTTGGGATGATCCTCGTCCTGCGGATACATGCGTTCCTGGCGCTCATCACGGCGGCCCTGCTGGTGAGCCTGCTGGCGCCAGGTCCGGCGGCTGAGAAGATCGAGCGCGTGGCTGTGGCGTTCGGCACGACGGCGGGCAAGATCGGGCTGGTTATCGCGATGGCGGCGGTCATCGGTCGCTGCCTGATCGACTCGGGCGCGGCCGACCGCGTGGTGCGGATGTTCATGCGGTTGCTGGGCGAGAAACGCGCGCCGATCTCGCTGATGAGCAGCGGGTTTGTGCTGTCGATCCCCGTGTTCTTCGACACGGTCTTCTACCTGTTACTGCCGCTGGCGCGCTCGATGCACCGCCGCACGGGGCAGAAGTACCTGCTGTTGATCCTGGCCATGGGCGCGGGGGCCTCCATTACGCACTCGCTCGTCCCCCCGACGCCGGGCCCGTTGTACATCGCCGGCGAGCTCAACATCGACCTGGGCACGATGATCATGATGGGGCTGGCGGTCGCGGCGCCCACCGCGGTCATCATCCTCCTGTTCATCCGCGTGTTGACGCGATTCATCGACATCCCCATGCGACCCATTGAGGGCGCCGGTCCCGAACCCGATCCCCTGCCCGATGAGGCGTTGCCCGGCCTTCTCGTCTCGTTGCTGCCGATCGTGCTGCCGGTGCTGCTCATCAGCGCCAACACCGTCGCCGGCACGCTCGCCAAAGCGGAGGATGCCGGGGCCGTGGCCCATCGCATCGCCGCCTGCACCGCCGTCATCGGCAACGCCAACCTGGCCATGCTGATCTCGGCGGCGATCGCGCTGGCGGTGTTGAAGCGGCAGCGGGGCCTGGGCCGCAGGGATCTGGCCCGCATCATCGAGTCGGCCCTGATGAGCGGCGGCGTGATCATCCTGATCACCAGCGCCGGCGGCGCGTTCGGGGCCATGTTGCAGGCGGCCGGGATCGGAGACGCCATCGAAGGCTTTTTCGGCACGGGAGCCCAGGCGATGGGCGGCTCGAAGCTGATCGTCCTGGCGTTTCTCATCGCCTTCCTGCTCAAGTTCGCCCAGGGCTCGAGCACCGTCTCCATGTTGACCACGTCGGGCATCATGGTGGGCCTGATCCCGGCGCTGGGGCAATCCGGCGTCGACCCGAACCTGGGCTTTCACCCGGTGTACCTGGCGACCGCGATCGGCTTCGGCGCCCAGTGCGGCAACTGGATGAACGACAGCGGATTCTGGATCTTTGCCAAGATGGGCGGCCTGACCGAAACCGAGGGCCTCAAGACCTGGACCGTGACGGTCAGCGGCCTGAGCATCATCGGCCTGCTCATCACGCTGCTCTACGCGGCCCTCTTACCCATGGCCTAAACACACGATCCGCCGATCAGGACGCGTGGGCGGCTTCAGCCGCGCCGACGGGCTCTTCAAAGCAGCCGCTCATGCGGTTGATCCGTAACAGCAGCTCCGTGCGGATATCATTCGACTTGAACCGATCCAGGTTCTCAAGGATTTCCTTTTTGGCCTCGCACGAGAATCGCCCGGCCATGAGCTGTTCCAAAACAGCCTGGATGTCCTTCTCGCTGTACAGGCTCTCCATGGCCCGCCGCGCCAGATGGACCTGGATACGCGGCGGCAGGCTTGGCCGCGAGGCGATCGCCATGAACCCCTCGAACTTGGCGCTGTCGCGGGTCAGCTTGGCCACCTGATCGATTTCGAGCAGGTCCGCCTCGGTCCGGGTATCGGTCGATCCGAACAACCCCGCCGTCGTCTGCCGGGTCGCACGATCAAGGTCATCCAGACAGCCGGCGACCGGCAGCAACACCCCCAGGATCAGAATCATCCGCGCTCTATTCATGCGACACATCCTTGCCTTCATCCATCCCCGCACGTTGACTCGGCCTGGAGCCCGCGGCATCAATACTCCCTTAACAGGGCCAGCAGGCCGCTGTCAAGCTTGTGCCCGCGGAAGTCCTGATAGTCCACGTCGCTGCGACCGGAGTCGAGAATGCCGAAACTGCCGCTGAAGTTCCACAGGGCGAAGCCGATGTTGTGCTCAGTCAGGATATCCAGCACATCGCGGAACCACGCCAGGAACACGGCGTGCGGGGTCTTATTGTAGCAGCCGCACTCGCCGCAATGCACGCCCACGCCCTTTCTTGCCAAGTCCACCCAGGGCTGATAGTGCTCTTCGAGGCGTTCGCGGTCCCACGTGTGGGCCTTGCCCTCCGTATCCGGCCAGACCGGATCGGGAAACCGATCGCCTCTGACCCAACTGGCCTTGTAGTGGCTGATCTCCATGGGATCATAACCGCGATTGCTCTGGCCGACACCCAAGTCGACCAATTCGGCAAGGGGATCGCGCCCCCAGGCCAGCCCGTCGACGATGACCAGCCGCCGCGGGTCTACCTCGCGGATCGCCTCGGTGGTCGCCTTCATGACGCGAACATAGTCCTCCCGCGTCATGTTCCGCTCATCGGGACGGCTTGGCTCATTGATGAGGTCGAAGCTGACGCGCTGCGACGGGATGCCCTTGTACCGCTTGGCGAACAGCCGCCAGTGCCACAGGAACGCCTCCAGGGCCTCGGCGTCCTTCCAGAGACTCTTCTTCTCGACCGGCGGGTTGACGCAGTAGCCCGGCCCGCGATGGAAGTTGAGGCTGACATGGATGCCATACCGGCGGCCCCACTCCACGATGCGGTCGATTTTCTCCAGCGTCGATTCACGCACCTTGTACCAGTCATCCCCCTCGGTCCAGGTCTCATAGGACATGGGCAGTCGCACGAAATCAAAGCCCCAATCCCGCATCCAGCGGAAGTAGTCCTCCTGGGGTCGCTGATCGCTGTTCTTCGTGAAGAAGTGCGTCAGATTGAACCCCCGCCATCGGGGAAAGACGCGTTGGGCCTTGTCCTCGGCGGCCTCAAGGGGTCGACCGGTCACGCCAAGGAGCGATCCGGCCGCCGCGGCGGCCACGGAGCACTTCATGAAATCCCGTCGTGAGTAACAATCGTTCCTGTCCATGCGGGTTCCTTTCACAATCCTCAAACATGAGGGACTTCAAAACACGTCGGCGCGGAGCACGCCCCACTCGTCGAAGCTGCGGCTCCGCGTCAATCGGATCGCCAAGAAGACGGTGATGGCCGTGCCGCTGAAGATGCTCAGCATGATGGCGATCTGGTACTTGATCGCGCTGAAGGGTTCGGCACCACCGAGGATGACGCCGGTCATCATGCCGGGCAGCGAGACCAGCCCGATCGTGCTCATCGTCGCGATCGTCGGCGCCAGGGCCGCCCGGCAGGCGTCGGCGATGTAGGGGCGCACCGCCTCGGCCAGCGAGGCCCCCTGGGCCAGGCTGTGCAGGTACGCCTTGCGATCCTTGCGGAGCGATTCATAAAAGGTGCGGATGCCGATGATGTCCGCCCGCAGACAATTGCCCAGGATCATGCCCCCGATGGGGATGACGTACTGGGCCTGGCTCAGGGACGCCTGCGCGAGGATCAGCAGAACGAACACGACCAGCGGGACGGCCGTGCCGGCCAGTAACGCCACGAAGAGCCGACCGGCAAACACGCGCAGGCTCAGACCGCCGCCCCGCAGGATGGAGACATCCGCCACACCGATCATGACGGCCAGCCATGCCAGGTTCAGCCACACGCTGTTTTGTGCAAAGACGACCTGCAGGTAAAGCCCCACGAAAAGGAGCTGAACCGTCATCCGCACCACCGAAACCAGTGTGGTCCCGGCCAGCGGGATCCGATACCACAGGATAATGGCGAAGGGAAAGATCAGCAGGCCGTAGCCGATCGCCAGGCGCAGGGCGCTGATGTCTTCGGCACCGGTCATGAGGAGGGCTCCGGCGGGCGCATTTCAACAACATGATCCGACATGGCGAACACCGCCTCATCATGCGAGACGATCAGCATTGTCGCCGGGCACTCGCGAAGGATCTGAAGCACCGAGGCACGGCGCTCCCGGTCCAGGGCCGAGGTGATCTCATCCAGCAACAGGATGTCGCGTTCGAGTAGCAGAGCGGCCATCAGGGCGATACGCTGCTTCTCGCCGCCCGACAGGTCGGCGACGGCCTTCTTGCGCAGCGTTAGTGCCAGACCGAGACGCTCCATCCACGCGGGCACGCGCTCCAGGTTGCCCGCCAGGGATCGGTTGGCGCGGTAGTGGAATCCCCGGGCAAGCACCTCGTCGACGGTTCCCCGCCCGGGATCGGGCTCCTGAGCGACGTAGCCGATACGGCGGCGAAGGGTCCAGACGCTGTGGGCGTTCACCTCCGAACCGTCAACAACAACGCGACCCGCATCGGCCCGCACGAATCCGAGGATGCAGCCCAGCAGCGTGCTCTTACCGCAGCCGGATGGACCCGTGAGCGCGACCTTTCGCCCCGGCTCGACCGCCAGCGAGAAATCTCGCATCACCCACCCGCCATCACGGTGGACACCCACGTCGTCGATCTCTATGGCCGGCGGTCCCATGCTGATCTTCACCGCCGATCCGTGACCGACTGGACAAGCCGCCGGAGGGCCTCATTCTCCTTCTCCCGGCCCTCGATGCGGGTGTCATTCCAACTGACGATGAGGTCCAGATCGGGCAGAACCACCATCGCGCGAAGCCCACCATGCCCAAAGGCGCCGAACGTATCCGTCGGCACATCCGGCCAGTGCCGCTTGCCCTCGCGATCCACCCCATTGACCCACCAAAGCCAACTGTAGCTGCCCATGTGGTCGGTCTGGTTGTCCGGGATGCGTCGCGAGCCGATGGACCGCTGGCCGGGGATTATCTCGGCCTCTTGGCCCTTCTCGAAGGAGGCACTGCGGGGGATGGTGTTCGGCAGCGGACTGGACACCGCCATGCGGACAATCTCCGGCGGTAGCAACCGGCGGTCTTTCCAGCGGCCCTGACGCAGGTAGAGCAGACCGAAGCGGGCAAAATCCCGCGGCGAGATCGCCAGCCGACCCGGCCGATCCCCTGGCCCGAACGCCAGAAACGTCGGTTTATCCTGGCACTGCAGGATATCCGTCAGGATTGGCCACAGCACCTTCGCATCGACCGTCTCAAACGTCGCACCGTAGACCTTGAGAAACAGCGTGTCGAAGAACAGGGCCATCTGCCAGTCGTTGTAGTCGAACGCCGTCCCCGGCGCCTCGCGGACGCCGTAGCAGGCCGTCTGATTCGCCAGATGCCGCCAGGTGATTCCGCGATCCTTGAACTCCAGGTCCGCGTTGAGCCCTTTCAGTCGGGGCTCCCAACGGATGACCGGCTCATCCAGGCTGGGTATCCGCTCATCGGCCAGGGCTTTGAAGAGAAAGTGACTGTAGATCGGCTTGGCCGCGCTGGCCACGTCCCCACGGCGCCCCGCATCCCCCCATGTAAAAACGAGATAGCCGTGCCGGACCACGCAGCCTCGCCCCTCTGCGAAGTCGGCCAGATTACGCAACACCGCTTCGTCCAACCCCACCTCCGCAGGCGGCTTCACACGCCACTCACGGCCGGGATAGACAGGCTCCACGGCTGACGGCGCGGTCGTGGCCCCACCCGCCAGGATGCTCCACACGGCGATTACCCCAACTGGGAAGTGGACTGAATGGGCCATGGCACCGTTCCCTGCTGTCTTGCCGCTCTTTTGCCGTACTCCCGCAAGGGTGCACACACCTATTATAAGGATTCGCATCAAAGGTACAACCGACTGGCGATGATTGGCGTTCTCGCCGAGCGCGGCCGCTGGGGGCGTCAGTGATCAACGAGCCAGCGGGCGATGACCTCGGCGGCGTCGGTGTGGACGAGCTTCCGGGCCGCCTGGGCCATCTGCTCCCGGCGATCGGCGTCGCCCATCAGCTCGCAAAGCTGGACGTACAATTGCTCGGCCGTCTTCTCCGGATCATCCGGGCGGTCCTCCACAATGACCGCCGCCCCCGCCGCAACGAGCGGCTCGGCGTTTCGCCGCTGGTGCTGATCACGATGATAGGGATAGGGCAGGCAGATCGCGGGTACGCCGGCCGCGGCGTACTCGGCCACACTGATGGCGCCGGCCCGACCTACCAGCAGGTCGGCGGCGGCATAGAGGTCGGGCATGTCGTCATCGTAGTCGATGAGAACGTGGGCAAGGCGCGTACCTTCATAAGCCCGCCGGCACCGTTCGTGGTCCGCCAGGCCGGTCAGGTGCACGATCTGCCAGTCCTCCGCAAACTGCTCCAGCCGGAGCAGGAGGCGTTCGACCGCACGGTTGATGCTGGCCGCGCCGCTCGATGCGCCGGTGATCAGCAGCGTCTTCTTGGCCGGGTCCAATGCCAATCGGCGGATCGCCCGATCCGGATCGGCCTGGTTGAAAGCTGCTCGCAGGGGACAACCCACGGTCTGCACACGATCCACCGTACCGCCGCACTGGATCACTGTTGTCGTAAATTGAACGAAGATGCGGTCCGCGAACCGCGCCAGGAACCGGTTAGCGCGGCCGACGACGGCGTCCACGTTCAGCACGCCCACGGGCAGGCCCAGTCGGTGGGCTGCCAGGACGGCCGGGGCCGAGGCGAACCCCCCTGTGCCCAGGACGGCCACGGGAGGCGCCGACCGCAACATCGCCCGTACGCGATGGTACTCCCGACACTGGCGGACTGCGAAACGGGCCAACCGGTCCGGCCGCATGGACAGCCCCCGCACGGCCAGAGGCACGAATTCGTAGGATGTCCGCGAGAGGATGCGCGAGTCAATCGCCCGGTCACTGCAAAAGAAGCGCATCCTGGCGCCCGGCGTCATGCGTTCCAACGCCTCGGCCACGGCCAGAGCGGGGTAGATATGGCCCCCGGTGCCGCCTCCGGCAAAAATATAGAGGGGTCCGTGTGCGGCCGCGGACTCGCCGGGGCGGTGCTCGGTCATACCGAGCACCCCTGCCGCGTGTGGGCCCGGGCGGCCTCAGCCAAGTACTGTTTCAGGTCGGTAGCCGATGCCGAGCGAACCGGCCGCCGAGCACCTTGACCGCTGGTTCGCGCCACATTGAGCAGCACGCCCACGGCGGCGGCGGTAATGACCATACTGGTGCCCCCCGCGCTGACCAGAGGCAACGGAATGCCCTTCGTGGGAAGAACCACGGTGACCACGCCGATATTGATGGCCGCCTGAAGCGCAATGGTGGTCACGATCCCCGCCGCCAGAAGCCGCCCGAACGGATCCGCACACCGGATTACCACGAACACGCCCAGGATAATGAACAGGCCGAACAGCAACAGGGTCAGCCCGCCCCCGAAAAAGCCCATCTCCTCGCAGATGATCGCGAAGATGAAATCACTCGTGTCCTCGGGCAAGTGCCCATACTTGAGGATGCCGTTACCCAGACCCGTGCCCCATACCCCCCCGGTGCTGATCGCACAGAGCGATTGATCGGCCTGGTAGTTTTGAGCCGAGGCACTCATCTCCGGGAACCACTCGGGGTTGAACCGCGCCAGATATCCTTCGATTCGGTGAACGCGGGTTTCCGTGAGCAGTGCGTTGGGTGCGGTTATCCAGAGGATGGCTCCGAGCGGCACCGCCAGGGCGACCGGACCGAGCAGATACCACCATCGCGTCGGGCCCATCAGGAGCATCAGGAACGCGACCAACCCAATGAAGGCAGCGGTGCCGAAATCCTGGGTAACAATGAGTAAGACAACAAGCCCCACAACCGCGCAGACCGGCAGAAAACCGCGGCTGAGTGTGCGCATCGCGGCGGGCCAGCGGCCCATAAAGGCCGCCAGGAAGAACACCACGGCCCATTTGGCCAGTTCCGACGGCTGAAAACTGAGTCGATGCGAACCGAGGTGCAAAACGAGCCAGCGACGGGCGAACCGCCGTTCGGGGCCAATGCCCTCGCCGATGGCCAAGGCCAGAACCAGCAGAACCACCGCCAGACTCAGCAGATACGGCGTCAACGAGCGCAAGAGGCCACGGTCAAAACCCAGGCAACGGTAATTGATCGCGGCGACGGCGTACATGACCCCCACGGCCAAGGGGAAAAAGAGCATATTACGCAGCGTCGTGAAGCTGTAGAAGTGCCGTAGATCGTACGTGGCCCCGATGCTGGCGCCGGCCGAGAATACAAAGACCGTGCCCAACGCCATCAGCACGAGCACCACCGCCTCGATCCAACGGGACAGGCTGTCCATTGTTTGCGTCTGAACTCGATCCAACACAGTCCACCGCCGGTGAATGCCTCTGGGCCGGGCGCACCCACAAGAGCCGGCCGTTGGGGTGTATTTCGGCTTAGGGAGGGTCGGGTCCGCAGATTTTTGCCTGTCGCCAGGCCCACACCCACCGTCAGGCGGGTCGATCCTCCGCGCAGGCCTCTTCAGGCGAAAGGTACTGTTCGATCAGATCGTAGAGCATCGTTGCTGTCAGCGGTTTGGGGATGTACGCCGTACAACCGGCCTGAAGGCACTTGTTACGGTCGTCCTTTAAGGCATGAGCCGTCACGGCGATGATCGGGACGGTCAATCCCCGCCGTCGCAACTCGGTCGTGGCGGCATAGCCGTTCATCAGGGGCATCTGCATGTCCATAAGGACCAGGTCGAACGATGAGCCGGCAGCCCTGTCCACCCCCTCTTGCCCGTTGCTGGCGAGCTCGACCTCCAGCCCGACCCGCTCCAGCAGCAGCCGGGCAAGGGTCTGGTTGGTAACGTTGTCCTCCACGACGAGCACACGCCCCGTGAATCGCCGCCGGGCCGGGGGTGCCGCAAGGGTCGCCTCGGCGTATCGATCCAGGGCCCCGGCATTCGGCTCGGTCGGTTCCAGCGGAAGCTGGATCGTGAAGACCGAGCCCCGGCCGGGTTGGCTGCTGACGGACAATCGACCCCCCAGCAGTTCGGTCAGGCGGCGGGTGATGGCCAGACCCAGGCCCGTCCCGCCGAAGCGGCGGGTTGTGCTCATGTCGGCCTGGGAAAAGGCGTCAAACAGTCGCCCGATGTGTTCCGGGGCGATGCCGATCCCGGTGTCCTCGACGTCGAAGCGGACGAATGTCTGCCCCTCGTCCAGTGTCTCCAGGCCGATATTGAGGTACACATGACCCTCTTCCGTAAACTTGATGGCGTTGCCCAGGAGATTGACAAGGCACTGCCGCAGTCGCGTCGGATCCGTGCGAATCCGGCGATCCAGCAGGTCGCACTGTAGAATCTCAAACCGCAGACCCTTCTGGGTAGCTTGGGGCCTCAGAAGCGAATCGAGCCCCTCCAGCAGTTCCCCCAGATCGCAGTCGACGATTTCCACGTCGAGGCGTCCGGCCTCGATCTTGGAGAAATCCAGGATATCGTTAATGATCTCCAAGAGGTTGATCCCACTCCGGTAGATCGTTTCGATGTATTGTCGCTGTTCATCGGTCAACGGCTCGGTGCGGAGCAGATCGGCAAAGCCGATGATAGCGTTCATGGGTGTGCGAATCTCATGACTCATGTTGGCCAGGAACTCGCTCTTGGCGCGATTCGCCTCCTCGGCAGCATTCTTGGCCTCGATGATCTGCTGTTGGGCTTTTTTGTTCTCCGTAACGTCCCGCAGGATACCTACGGCGTGCCACTCATCGGCGATTTGGACGGCGGACAGAGACAGCGCGACGCAAATCTCATGTCCATCTTTGTGGCGGGCCTCCAATTCGAGCGTCTTCCCAACGGCGGCACCGTGCCCGGTTTTTTGGAAGACTGAAAAGGCCTTTCGGTGCGGGTCCTGATATCGCCGGGGTGCGAGGAATTGGTGCAGATTCTCGCCAAGAACCTCGCCGGCCGTATAACCGAAGGTGGCCTCGGCGGCGGGATTCCAAAACGTCACAGCTCCGAGGCTGTCAATCATGATAATGGCATCCCGTGCGGAACTCGTAATGGCCCGTAGGCGGGCTTCGCTATGGCTTAGTTCGGCGGTCCGCTGGCGCACCTGGTTTTCGAGGTCGCGATGGCTTTCTTCAAACCGGGTGCAAAGGGCATTGAAGTTCTCCACCAGCGTGGCGATTTCGTCGTTGCCGCCATTGGCCAAGTCCGACGGCAGCGGTTCGTGCCCTTTGGACTCCTTGAAATGGGCCGCCATCCGCGCCAGCCGCCGGCCGACCAGACTGTTGAAAACCCCCTGGATCAGCACGCTCAGCCCCACAAGCGATCCGGCCATGAACAGGCCGTTGACACCGATCGTGCGAAGCAACGCCTGCCGGTAGGGCGCCAGCGGGATCGCCGCCATGTCCAGGGCGATCACCTGCCCCAGCGGCCGATGGAAACCGGCCTTGTCGCCGTACTGCGAGATCAGAGCCTTGGGCGCATCGCCCGGGTCGCCGTGGCAACCCAGACAGTCTCCGGTCATGCGTCGGGCGCTGAAATGGGCCCGGTACGGTTGTCCGTCGATCTGAATGTCCTGAACCCATCGCTGCAACTCAGGGTTGAGGTTGAAGCGGTCGATGATCTCCAGCTCGGCCGGTCCGGCCCGGTTGATTGGATTGCGGGGATTGTCGGAAGAAAACTTGATGATCCAGTCCGGGAAGCGACGGCGCACCTTTTCAAAGACGTGCCGGGCCGCGTAGGACGTGCTCATCACCTCGGGCAGGAACTCTCCCTCGGCGACCTGGACCTCGGCGAAGGGACGCACGTGCTCGGCCACGTACTCACGAACGGCCAGGTCAAACTCCAACGCCAGCCGGGCCTGGCTGTCGAGCATCTGATTGATGTGCCGACGGCCGGTGACCCATGTGCGCGCCAGACCGAGGACGCAGAAAGCCGTCATACAGAATGCCGTAGCCAAGAGAAACCGCGATCGGATCGTTCTGAACAAAGTCCTTGACCTGCCCATCTGCCACTCCAGCTTCATAATGACACAGCCCCAAGCGCAACACCCACAACCGCCGGGGCCGGTGCCCCCTCGGCATCGTATCGGCCAAAGGGGACCGCCGCTTGGCCTCATAACAAAGCGATTGCGTTTCCCGGCATTAGCCCATCCGAAACTGGGCCGATACGTGACTCCCCCAACGCGTTATCGGTCCGAAGAAAGCCGCAATACCCGTCGACCTGACGGCCAGGCGGTCGCACGCCACGAGACTCGCGGGCTCCAAATCACTCTTGCGTGCGGGGCCCTAGGACCCTACGATGGTTATAATGTGAACGGCGGTGGGTCACACGGAGATCCGGCCTGCGGGGCCTGATCTGGACACGCCGTTTGGACCGAACCATCGCGCAAAGTCCGTATTGTTTGGAGGGACGAGTCATGCAACCGCACTTACCCACATCGGCGTGTTCTTTGTGCCGGATGAATCGTCGTCGGTTCCTGGCCGGATGCACGGCTTGTACCGGCCTGGGGGCCCTGGTCGGCCCGACCCCGGCCGTCCGTGGGGCATCCGACGCCAAGCCCGTCCGGATCCGCATCATTTATGCCCTCCACGGACCGCGGCAAACCGGCCCCGATTGGCCCAACGTCGGCTTCGACTTCGAGCCCGTCATGAACCGCATAAACGCTCAATTAAGGCGACGGTGTCGGGACTTCGAGTTCGTCTCCTCTATGGCCAACGGTCCGGAGCAGGCTCAGCAGATCCTGCAAGAAGACGCCTCCGCGGGCATCGACGGCTACCTGGTGTATCAGATGAACTGTTGGAATCGCGTGGTGCAGACGATTGTCGGTTCGGGAAAACCCGTGCTCTATGCGGACTTCCAATATGGCGGCAGCGGCGGCTTTCTCGTGTATACGGCGGGGCTGCTGCGGGCCAAGACGCCCAATGTCGGGTTTGTGGCCTCGTCCCGCATCGCCGATTTGGCCGAGGCGGTCCGCTGCTTCCGGATCGTCAAGGACGGCGGATCGGTCGAGCAGTTCGCCGCGGCGACGGCACGGGTGCGACGGCAGCGCACACCGGAGCCGGGCGGCTTGCAGGTACTTCCGGATATTGTCAAGGCGCTCGCGCCCAAAGAATGTGCCCGACGACTGAAGGCCTTGAAGCTTCTGGCCGTGCGGGACCAAAACGCCGGACCGGCCGAACCGGTGATGGGGATCGGCCTGGAATACGTCTCCTTCGCCGAGGTCAACGAGGCCTGGCAGGCGGCGGACAAGGACCGGTCAGCCGAGATCGCGGCCCGATGGCGCAAGAACGCCACGGAGGTGGTCGACGTCTCCGAGGAGACGCTGCGGTCCTCGGCGGCGATGTACCTGGGTATGAAGGAGGTGCTCAAGAAGCACAACGCCCAAGGCATTACGATCAACTGCCTGGGGGGATTCTATGGCGGTCACATCCACGCCTATCCGTGTCTGGGCTTTCACGAACTGAATAATCAGGCCCTCGTCGGCGGCTGTGAGTGCGATATCCGCTCGGCGGCAACGATGCTCATGCTCACGACGCTGACGCAGGGACGACCGGGGTACATCTCCGACCCGGTCATCGACACGGCCAAGCGACAGATCATTTACGCCCATTGCGTGGCCTCGAACAAGGTCTTCGGTCCGGAGGGACCGACGAACCCCTACGCGATCATGACGCACTCGGAAGACCGGCAAGGCGCTTCGGTACGGTCGGTCATGCCCACGGGCTATATGACAACGACGGTGGACATTATGCCGGACCGCAGGGAGATCATCTTCCACCGGGCCAAGGCGGTGGGCAACGACCCCGACGATCGGGCCTGCCGCACGAAGCTGGCCGCCGAGCCGGTGGGCGACATCGAGAAGCTCTTCGGCGAGTGGGATCGTTGGAGCTGGCACCGCGTCACCTGCTATGGCGATCTGAAGGAACCCATTTTCGGCCTGGCCGATGCTATCGGTTGGAAGGTGATCGAAGAGGCTTAGCGGTCCGTTGAAGAAGGTACGGGCCTCCGAAACGGGCCCTTGTTGTCATTCCCGCGAACGTCGACGACGCGCCTTGGCGGGCGGGAATCCACGCTTTGCGTGCAGAGAATACACCACACGTCGAGCGTGGACCCCGGATCAAAGCCTGCCCCGGACTCGATCCGGGGTCCGGGGTGACACTTTGTCAACAGGCTGTTAGCCGCCGTTGCCGTGTCGGTTCGACCCGGCCGCGCGGACACGAGAACATTCGAGTTGAAGGAGTACATCATGGCAAAGTCGACACGTCGTGAGTTTCTACGGACCGGCGGGATTGTGGTCGCCGGATCAGCGTTGACGACAACGTTGGGTTCGGCCCTCTATGCCGCGGCGGACAACACGATTCGCGTGGCCCTGGTGGGCTGCGGAGGTCGGGGTACGGGCGCCGCCTCCAACGCGTTGAGCGTGCGCAACGGCCCGATCCGGCTGGTGGCCCTGGCGGATGTGTTCGAAAATCGCGTCTCGCGAAGCTACAAGGGTCTGAAGGATCGACACGGAGACCAGGTGGATGTGCCGCCGGAACGACGCTTCGTCGGCTTTGACGGGTACCGCAAGGCCATGGAGTGCCTCCGGGCGGGCGACGTAGTGATCCTGGCGACACCGCCGGCGTTCCGCTGGGTGCATTTCTCCCACGCCATCGACAAGGGCATCCACGTGTTCATGGAGAAGCCCGTCACGGTGGACGGTCCGACGACGCGGCGGATGCTGAAGCTGGCCGAGGAGTCGGTCAAGAGAAACCTCAAGGTGGGCGTGGGACTGATGGTCCGTCACTGCCGCGGCCGCCAGGAGTTGCTCGACCGCATCCGGTCGGGTCAGATCGGCGACATCGTGACCCTGCGGGCCTATCGCATGAGCGGCCGTTCGGCCACCGCCGGGCCCAAACCCGCCGGCATCAGCGAACTGCTCTATCAAATCCAACGGTTCCACGCGTTTTTGTGGGCCAGCGGCGGGTGCTACAGCGATTATTACATCCACCAGATCGACGAGTGCTCCTGGATGAAGGGCGCCTGGCCCATCGAGGCCCAGGCCACCGGCGGCCGACACGATCGCGGCAACTCCCTGGATCAGAACTTCGACAATTACTCGGTGGAGTACACCTACCCCGACGGCGCCAAGCTGTTTTACTATGGGCGGAATATGAGCGGCTGCCACAGCGCGTTTTCCAGCTTCGCCCACGGCACCAAGGGTTCGGCCGTGATCTCGACGTCGGGCCACACACCCGGGCGGGTGCGCATCTACGATGGACATAACATGACCGATGACAAATGCGTGTGGCGCTACCCGCAACCCGAAAAGAGCCCTTACCAATTGGAGTGGGACGATCTGATCGACGCCATCCGCAACGACAAACCGTACAATGAGGTCGAGCGGGGTGCCATCGCCAGCCTGGTGACGAGCATGGGGCGGATGGCCGCCCACACCGGACAGGTGGTCACCTACGAACAGATGCTCAACTGCCCGCACGAATTCGCGCCCACGGTGGGCGACCTGACGATGAACTCGCCGGCGCCCCTGCAACTTGGGCCCGACGGTAAGTACCCCGTTCCGCAGCCGGGCATTGTGAAAGATCGCGAGTATTGAGGCAAGAAGAGACGACGCGCCGCTCCGTTCGGGACCGGCGCTTCGCAAAGGCATGGAAAGGAACGAGGATGAGCAGTCAGAGGCAATCGAACTCACGCTCGGGCTCCACGCGTCGAGAGTTTCTCAAGAGCGGCACGCTGGCGACGGGGGCGGCGGCGTCGGGCATGCTGGGCACGCGGGTTTTCGCGGCCGGAAGCGGCACGATCCGGGTGGGGATGGTGGGTTGCGGCGGACGCAACACGGGGGCCGCCGTGCAGGCCCTGACCGCCGATCCGGGCGCCCGGCTGGTGGCCATGTGCGACATCTTCATGGACCGCGTCAAGGCCCAGCGAGGCCACATTCGCCAGGCCAAGGGCGACCAGGTGACGGTTGATGACGACCACTGCTTCGCCGGCTTCGACGGATACAAGCACGTGGTTGAGGCCAGCGACGTGGTCCTGATCGCCAACGCGGCCAAGTTCCACCCCCTGCACGCCACGACGGCCATCCAGGCGGGCAAACACGTCTTTGTGGAAAAGCCCCACGGGATCGACCCGGCGGGGATTAAACTGATGCGCCGGACGGCGGACCTGGCCCGCAGCAAGGGCCTGTGTCTGGTGTCCGGCCTGCACAGCCGCCATCACACCGGCTACGCCGAGACCGTGCAGCGGATTCACGATGGCGCGATCGGCAAGGTCGTCGCCATCGAGGAAAACTTCCTCCGGGGCCCGTATGGGGTGATCGACCGCCGGCCCGGCCTGACCGAGGTGCAATGGCAGTGCAGCACGCAGTACCACTTCCGCTGGCTCAGCGGCGACGACGTGGTGCAGTCGCTGGTGCACAATCTCGACCGGGCCAGTTGGGTCATGCACGACCAGGCGCCGGCCAAGTGCCACGGCCTGGCCGGACGGTCGAGCATGACCGAGCCGATCTACGGGGACGTATTCGACCATCACTCCGTCGTCTACGAGTTCGCCGACGGCACACCGATCTACGCCTTCTGCCGTACGACCAACGGCTGCTATAACGAGTACTCCAGCCTCGTGCTCGGCAGCGAGGGCATGGCGGATATCATGCAATGCCGCATTACCGGCAAGACGAACTGGCGATGGACCGACCACTGCGACCCCTATCAGCGCGAGCACGATGTGCTGTTCGGGGCGATCCGCGCGGGTAAGCCCGTCAACAACGGCGACTACATGACGCGGAGCACCCTGATCTCGATCATGGGCCAGTTGTCCTGCTACACCGGCCAGGAGGTCACGTGGGAGCAGGTCAACGCCTCCGACTACTTCTATCCGCCACAGCCGGAGGAGTGTCACGATGCCATGGAACCGCCGGTTCAAATCGGACCGGACGGCAGTTACCCCGTGCCCAAACCGGGCTTTACAAGAATGCTGTGACGGATCCCTCGGCGCCGAAGCGAGGGTTCCACGAGAATGAAACGAACCAGTACAGAGGAGACCGTATGTACGAACTGCATCGACGACGAACAAGCATGATTCTGTCCGCCGTTCTGGCGGTGGCCTGTCTGGGCTCGACGGCGGTGACCTGGAGCCAGGAACTGCCGCGGCACACCGAGACGATCACCAGCGAGACGGGTGAGAAGCTGAGTTTTGAGATGGTTCGTCTGCCCGGCGGCACGTTTGAGATGGGCAGCCCGAAGAACGAGCCCGGTCGCAACGAGGATGAGGGCCCACGGCACACCGTGCAGGTGGATCCGTTCTACCTCTGTACAACAGAAGTGACCTTGGATCTTTTCCTGGCGTACTACCAGGAAACGGTGACGGCCCGAAAGGACTTCTTTGAGCTGGAAGCGGCGGCCGCGGCGCCGTTGTCCGATGACGTCGACGCCGTGACGGGGCCGACGCCGGTGTACGGCGACATGACGATGGGCTACAGCCAGAAACACCCGGCCATCGGCATGACGTGGTACAATGCCATGAACTTCTGCAGATGGCTCCGCAAGAAGACGGGCAAACCCTACCGCCTGCCTACCGAGGCCGAGTGGGAATACGCCTGTCGCGCGGGGACGACGGGGGCCTATTCTTTCGGTGACGACCCTGCGCCGCTCGGCGACTACGCCTGGTTCGAGGACAATTCCAATCTTGAGCCACACGCGGTGGCGACGAAGAAGCCCAATGCCTGGGGTCTGTACGACATGGCCGGCAACGTGTGGGAGTGGGTTTATGACTACTACAGCCCCACGGCCTATCAGGAGGCCGGACCGGGCCCCGTGGTCAACCCGACCGGCCCGAAAGAGGGCAAGGTGAACGTGGCCCGCGGCGGTGCCCACGACAGCCCGGCGGATCGGCTGCGCAGCGCTGCACGCGGATATCGTGAACCGTGGTGGGATCAGAACGACCCGCAGATTCCCAAGAGCCGCTGGTGGCTGCCGCAGATGAACTTCATCGGCTTCCGGGTGGCCTGCTCGATCGAGAGCGACACCACCCAGGCCGACAAGCCCAAGTATGCGTTCGTGTCCGATGGCCAGGGCAATTTCACGTTCGATACAGGCGTACTCCGGGGCGTGCTGCACGGCGCGGACCGGCGGGGCGGCCTGTCATCGGTCGTTCACGTGCCCAGCGAAAAGCGGCTGGACGGCGGCGCGAGCATCCTCGGCCTCTACAGGGTATTCACGGCCAACCATCGCTACGGTGCGACGGCATGGGACTGGCCGGGTCAGGCCGAAGCCCTCGATGACGGGGCGGTCCGCGTCACTTGGCCCGAGGCGGAGGATCGACCTTTCCTGTTGCAGGCCGTCTACCGCTGGGCGGATGCAGCCAGTCTGGACGTCGAGGTAACGGTCGAGGCCCGTCAGGACCTCAAGGCGTTCGAGGTGTTCCTGGCCAGTTACTTCGCCGAGGGCTTCGATTGGCCCTATGTATGGGTCGCCGGGCGGCCCGGCCAGCCGCAGGGAGGCTTTGTCCTCGCGGACAAGTCCATGGGTGAATGGCTCATGTTCACGAATCCGCAGACGGCCGCCGCGATAGTCCGTGACGGCCGCTGGACCTACGCCCCCAACCCGGTGGATTGGACCCTCGCCGGGCGCCTGCATGCCCCTCTGGCCTTTCGACGGGACGCCGCCGGTGGCCTGTTGCCCGCGGTGATGGCGCCGCAGGGTGACTGCTTTGCCGTCGCAACGCCCTACCGCGGTGAGGCCCATCGCTCGCTGTATCTGTCACTGTTCGGGCGGGACATCAAGGCCGGTCAGCGCGACCGGGCGCGGGCCCGGTTCGCCGCTCTGCCGACCGGCTCATCCCGGCAGATCTTCGCCTACTACGAACGGTACATCGAGAACCTCGGCGGGCCCGCCAAGCCCTGATAGACCCTGGAATCGCCCGATGCCCCCCCCGGGCCCCGTCGCACGAGGACGGGGCCGGGGAGCGGGGCGATTATCAGCGGCGTTCCAACGAGGCCGATGGTGCGGCCGTCCGGCTTGACACGGCCGCATTCAGGCCTTACGATGCCGCCTTCCCCGTGGCGCTGGGCCCCGGATGGGTCTTGCGCGAACCATGAGGGGGCTGCGACACATGACACCATACGGGAGAGCATTGAATGACGCAGGTGAGTCTTGTTACGGGGGATGGGATCGGGCCGGAAATCGCCGAGGCGACGCGGCGATGCGTCGACGCCACCGGCGCGGGCATTGAGTGGGAGATCGTCGAGGCGGGCGTGGACGTGATGGCCCGTGAGGGCACCCCCCTGCCGGAGGCGACGCTGGACTCCATCCGTCGCAACGGCGTCGCGCTCAAGGCCCCGATCACGACGCCCGTGGGCACGGGCTTTCGCAGCATCAACGTGCACCTGCGGCAGGAGTTCAACCTGTACGCCTGCGTGCGGCCCTGTAAAAGCTACCGCGGCGTCCGCAGCCGGTATACCGACATCGATCTGGTCCTGATCCGCGAGAACACCGAGGATCTGTACGCGGGCATCGAGTTTGAGAAGGGCGCCCCCGAGACCCGCGAGCTGATCGACTGGCTCAACGGCCACAGCAAACGCCCCATCGGCCCCAACACCGGCATCAGCATCAAGCCCATCAGCGTCGAGGGAACCGAGCGGATCGTGCGGTTCGCGTTCGAATACGCCCGCAAGATGGACCGCCGCAAGGTCACCAGCGTCCACAAGGCGAACATCATGAAGTTCAGTGACGGGCTCTGGCTCGAGGTCAGCCGCCAGGTCGCCAAGGACTACCCCGATATCGCGTTCGAGGACCGCATCGTCGACAATATGTGCATGCAACTGGTCCAGAAGCCTGAGCTGTATGACGTGATCGTGCTGCCGAACCTGTACGGCGACATCCTCAGCGACCTGTGCGCCGGACTGGTCGGCGGGTTGGGTGTCGCGCCGGGCGCCAATATCGGTGACGGGATGGCGGTCTTCGAGGCGACGCACGGCAGCGCCCCCAAATATGCGGGTCAGAACAAGGTCAACCCGACGGCCCTGATCCTCAGCGGCGTGCTCATGCTGCGCTATATCGGCAAGGTCGCCGAGGCCGACCGGCTGGAGAGCGCCGTCGCCGCGGTCATCGCCGAGGGCAAGGACGTGACCTACGACATGAAGCCCGACCGCAACGACCCCACCGCCGTGGGTACCCGCGAGATGGCCGACGCCATCATCCGTCGAATCAAGGCCGCCTGACGGGGCCGAGGTCTGGCCGCAGGCGGCTGCAAGGAGCCGATGCGTGGAACAGCGTGCCTACCGCAGGTTGATCGGCCCCGGGCCTCGAAACGGCCCCGAGCAGATCTTACTGGCCGGGCTGCGGGGCGTGGCCGTCGGTTACGGCTTGGCCGTGCGACTGCGCAACTTTGCCTACGACCGACGCCTGCTGCCCAGCGTGCGGGTGTCGGTGCCGGTCATCAGCGTGGGCAACCTGACCACCGGCGGCACGGGCAAGACCCCGTTGGTCATCTGGCTCTATGAACGCCTGGCGGCCCGCGGCCGACGATGCGGCATCCTGACGCGCGGCTACAAGAGCGACGCCGCCCGCTTGACCGATGAGCCGGCCATCCTCGTCAAGAGTTGCCCCGATGCCCATGTCGTCGTCGATCCCGACCGTGTCGCCGGGGCCCAGCGCGCTATCGCCGACGCGGCAGTGGACGTGCTGCTGCTGGACGACGGCCTTCAACACCGCCGCCTTCACCGCGACCTCGAAATCATCACCATTGACGCGACCTGCCCGTTCGGCTACGGGCGGATGCTGCCGGCCGGCCTCCTGCGGGAACCGGTCAATGCCCTGCGCCGAGCCGATGCCGTGGTCGTGACGCATTACGATCACATCGAGCCGGCCCGCGCCGAGGAGTTGCTGACAGAAATCGCACGGCGGGCCGGTGATGCCGTCATTGCCACGGCCGTGCACGTACACCCTGATGTGCGCCTTTCGGATGGCCGGACGATACCGGTCGAAGCCCTCCAGGGCCGGCGGCTCTTCGCCTTTTGCGGGATCGGCAATCCGGATGCCTTTCTCGATCGGCTCACCCGGCAGGGCCTGACCGTCGTCGGCAGCCGTATCTTCAACGATCACCACACCTATACGCCGGCCGATGTGGCGGCCTTACATGACCAGGCCCGCCGTGCCGGGGCGGAGATGCTGCTGTGCACGGAGAAGGACTGGGATAAGGCCGCCTCGCCCGCCCGCAGGACCGACCAGATTCCGCTGGCCTGTCTGCGACTGAGGCTGGAATTCATCGACGGGGCCGATAGAATAGAGGCATTGGTCGACCGAACCCTATCCGTGGAGCCGACATCCGAATAGCCATGAGCACCGATCTGTTGAAAGCGGTTACGAGCCTGGGTTCGCCGCGCGTCCTGGTCGTCGGCGACCTGCTGCTGGACAGTTATGTCTACGGGGATGCCCTGCGGATCAGCCCCGAGGCGCCCGTCCAGGTGCTCAAGGTGGTGGACCGCGATTGGCGCTGCGGCGGGGCGGCCAGCGTCGCCGCGGACATGGCCGCGCTGGGCGGCCGGCCGGTCTGCCTGGGAGTGGTCGGCCACGATGCCGACGGGCGTCGCCTGCTCGACATGCTCAACCAGGCCGGGGCCGATACCGCCGACGTGTTGACCGTCGAGGATCGCCCCACCACCAGCAAACAGCGTCTCATCGGGCTGGCCCAGCACCGCCACCGCCAACAGTTGTTGCGCATCGACGAGGAATCCGATGCGCCCCTGGGGCCGGACGTCGGCCAGGGGCTCGTGGCGGCGTATGCGCGTCGTCTGCACGAGGCCGATATCATCTGCTTGCAGGATTATAACAAGGGCCTGTTGACCGAGGATGTGTGCCGCGAGATGATCCGGCTGGCCGGGGAAGTGGGCAAGAGTGTCCTGGTCGACCCCCCGGCCACGGGGGCGTTGCAGCGGTACGCCGGGGCGACCGCGATTACGCCCAACCGGCGCGAGGCGGCCGCCGCCGTGGGCTTCGCCGTCGACTCGCTCGAACAGGCCGCCCGCGCCGCGACGTTGCTGCGCGAGTCGCTGCGGCTCGATACCGTGGTGATCACCCTCGACAAAGAGGGCGCGTTTGTGCGGACCGATACCCTCGCCGAGCACATTCGCACGATCCCCCGCAGCGTCTACGACGTGACGGGCGCCGGCGACGTGGTGCTGGCCATGCTCGCCGTGGCCCGCGCCGCCGGCTGCGACTGGCGCATCGCCGTGCAACTGGCCAATATCGCCGGCGGCCTGGAGGTGGAGAAGTTCGGCACCGCCACCGTCACCATCGACGAGATCATCAACGAAATCCTCGCCGAGCAGCACGGCAAAGGCGGCAAGATCCGCACGCTGGACGCCCTGCGGCAGGAGCTGGCCCTCCACCGTCAGCAGGGCCGGAGCATCGTCTTCACCAACGGCTGCTTCGACGTGCTCCATCGCGGGCACATCGAGTACCTCAGATTCTGCAAGGACCACGGCGACATCGTCGTGCTGGGCCTCAACAGCGACCGTTCGGTTCGGCGGATCAAGGGACCCGACCGTCCCATCAACAACCAGCATGACCGGGCCGCTGTCCTGGCGGGGCTGGAGGCCGTCGATTATATCGTCATCTTCGATGAGCCCGACCCGCTGGCCTTGATCGAGGCCGTTCGCCCCGATGTGCTGATCAAGGGCGCTGACTGGGCCAAGGAACAGGTCATCGGCGCGCCGTTCGTCGAATCCTACGGCGGGCGGGTCGTTCTGGCCCCGCTGGTGGACGGCAAGAGCTCCACGGCCACAATCCGCAAGATTCGCTCCCTCTCCGACGCACCGGCCCCGCCCAAACCGAAATGAAGATGGAACCGAGGACCCGATCATGAGCCACCCGGCGATATTCCTGGATCGCGACGATACGCTCATCGAGGACCCGGGCTATATCAACAACCCGGGCCAGGTGCATCTGCTGCCGCACGCCGCCGAAACGCTCATCGAGCTGCGGCGGCTCGGCTACAAGCTCGTGGTCGTCACGAATCAGTCCGCGGTCGCGCGGGGCATCGTCACCGAGGAGGGCCTAGCGGAGATCCACGACCGTCTCATCGAGCTGCTCCACCGCGAGGGCGCCGGTGTGGACGCGATCTATTACTGCCCCTACCACCCGAACGGCATCGTACCCGAGTACCGCCGCGACAGCGATCTGCGAAAGCCCAATCCGGGCATGCTCCTGCTGGCCGCCGACGAGATGGACCTGGACCTGGAGCGGTCTTGGATGTTGGGCAACAGCTATCGTGACATCGCCGCCGGCCAGCGGGCGGGCTGCCGAACGATCCTGGTTACGTCCGCCGAGAAACCGGCCTCCAAGAAGCCCACCGATCCGGTGCCGTTCAAGAAAGCCGTGAACCTTCGTGAGGCGGTGAACATCATCAAGACCTTCGACCAGCAGCGACACATCGCCCGCGCGGAGGCGGCCGCCCCAGCGGCGTCCGTCGCGCACGGCGAGCCGGTCTCGCGAATGATGGCCGAGGGCCCCCCGCCCGAACCGCCACGGGTTCAAACCGTCCAGGCGTCCGAACCCGCCGAACCGATTGCCCGCGTCCGGCCGGGCCCGCCGGATGAATCGTCTGAACCACCGACTCAGGCCGCCTCCCCGGAGTCACTCGAACCGCAGGACACGGATGATCTGCTCCGCGAAATCGTCCGCCTGCTCAAGGCGATGCACCGCCAGGACATGTTCCACGAATTCTCCATCATGAAGGCCCTGGCCGGCGTGGTGCAGGTCGCCGTGGTGTTCTGCCTGATGTGGAGCCTGTGGCTGCTGCTCGACGCCGGCCGCCCGCCGGCGCACGTGCACACGCTGCTGGGATACACCGCCGTCCTGCAGTTGATGGTCATCGCGTTCTACATGATGCGCGACCGCCGATGAGCCGCCGCACGTCCGAGGGCATCCTGGTCTGGCTTCCCAGTCCGATGGGCGACGCGGTTCTGGCGACCCCGGCGCTGCGGGCCCTGCGGCAAGGGTACTCCGATCGGCCTATCACGTTCGTCGCCACGCAAACCGTCCGCGACCTGCTGTCGCCGGCGTGCTTCAACGACGCCTGGATCGACGTGCCGCGGCGCGGGTTGCCCGTGGCCGCCATCCGGCGGGCCCGGTGCGACCGGGCGGTATTGCTCAAAAACTCGTTCGGCTGTGCCCTGGCCGTGTTCGCCGCCGGCATCCGGAAGCGGGTCGGCTACGCCCGCGATGCCCGGCGCCTCCTGCTCACCGAGGCGGTCCCCGTACCGCGTGAGGCCGACGGCCGCTGTCGCCGCGAGTCGATGATCGACTACTACCTGCGGCTGGCCCGGCGACTCGGCTGCAAAACAGACGATCGGCGGCTCGAACTGCCGCTCGATCCCGCCGCCGACCTGACCCTGGCGGGCAAGCTGCCGACGCTGGCCCGACCCGGTTGCCCCGTGGTGGTTCTCGTCTGTGGTGGGGCCTTCGGACCGAGCAAGTGCTGGCCGGCGGATCGATTCGCCCGGCTGGCCGACCGACTCGCGGAGGACTATCGGGCCACGGTCGTCCTGCTGGTCGCCCCCAATGACGCCGAACGGGCTATCGCCGAACGGATTGTGCACCACGCAAGGCATCCGCTGATCAACGTGGCCGACAGCCCCCTGAGCATCGCCGAAGTCAAGGCCCTGATCGCCCAAGCCGACCTGGTGATCGCCAACGACACCGGCCCAAGACACATTGCCATCGCCCTGCAACGACCCGTTATCACGCTGTTCGGCCCCAATGACCCGGCCTGGACGCAGACCGGCTACGCGGACGAAGTGCAGATCGTCGGCCAGGCCCCGTGCGCGCCGTGCGAGAAACCCCGCTGTCGTCAGAAACGACACCTGTGTATGGAATCCATCGCGGTCGATACCGTCTTCGCCGCGGCCGCGACGATCCTGGAAAGGGATCGGCCATGAACACGCCGGAGTGGATCGAGCCGGCCCCCGGCCTACACTGCCGGGCGGACTATCTATCCTCGCTGCAGCGGCTGGGGCTGACCACGCTGGAGGGGGTCTTCAGCTTTGAGGGCGGCGAGGCGCTTGACAAGGACAACCTCGCCCCATGGCGACGGCGCACACGTCTCGTGCTGCCCGAGCGTGGGCAAACGGCCTATCTGAAGCGTTATGATCGCCCGCCATGGCTCGTGCAGCTCCGCGCCTGGATCGCCCATGGCCGCCGCGCCAGCCTTGCCCAGTTCGACCACGAACCGGCCGAGGCCCTGGCCCGCGCCGGCATCGGCACGCCCGAAACGCTCGCCCACGGCACCTGCTGGGCCGGGCCCTTCGAACGGCGCAGCTTCATTCTGACCGCGGCGATCCCCGACGCCGAAAGCCTCGAGCGCCGGCTGCCGGCCTGCTTCGACGATCTGTCGCCAACGGCCCGCGTCGCCGAGCGGCGGGCGTTCCTCGAGGCCCTGGCCCGGTTCGTCCGACGGTTCCACGATACCGGCTGGCGGCACCGCGACCTGTACCTGTCGCACATCTTCCACGCCGACGATGGCCGGTTCTTCCTGATCGACCTGCACCGGGCGTTTCGACCGTTTCTGCGGCCTCTGCGCTGGCGGCTGAAGGACCTGGCCCAGTTGCACTATTCGGCCCCGGGGCCGGTCTTTTCGTGCGCTGACCGCCTGCGCTTCTACCGCTGCTACATGGGCATCCGGCGCCTGCGGCGGACCGACCGTCGGCTCCTGCACCGGGTTCGCCGCCGGGCGTGGCGGATGGCCGACCACGACCTGCGTCATGGCCGCAGCGCCCCGTTTGCAATGTGACCACCCATTGGTATACTCGCCGTCCATGATCCGCGTGGCGTTGATTATTGAGCGGGCCGATATCGCCCTGGGCGGGGCCGAACGCAGCATCGCCGAGCTGGCCGAGGCGCTGCGGGCCCGGGGACTGCGGTGCACCATCGTCGCCGCCACGGGCGATCCGGACGAGGGACTGTGCATCCTGTGCCCCGATCGGGCCGGGGCCCGGACGCCGCTGGACCTTTTCGCCCGAATGGTGCGGGCCCATCTGGCCGAGGCCCGATACGACATCGTGCACAGCACGCTGCCCCTGCCCTTCGCGGACGTGTACCAGCCGCGGGGCGGGTCGTACCGTGCGGCCATGCGGGGCAGCGCCGAGGCCTATGAGCGCGCTTGGCACATCGCGGCCAGGCGCTGCGCCAACGCGTTCAACGCACGCCGCCGCACGCTGCTGGCCGCCGAACGGACCCTGTGCCGCGACACCGGCGTCACCATCGCCGCCCTGTCGCACCTGGTCAAGGGACACTTCCAGGCGAATTACGGCCTGTCCGATGACCGCATCGCGGTGATTCCCAACGGCATCCGGGCCACGCCACCACCCACGGACGAGCAGGCGGCCGCCTTCCGCGAGCGCCTGGGTCTCGCCGCGAACGGCGATGCGCGCCTGCTGCTGTTCGCCGCCAACAACCTCCGGCTCAAGGGCCTGGGGCCCCTGCTGCGGGCCTGGGCACGCGTTCCGGCGGAAAGGCGGCGGAGCGGCGTCCTGGCCATTGTCGGCAGCGGCCGTGCTCGGCGATACCGGCGGCTCGCCCATCGGCTGGGCATTGCCGAGAACGTCGTCTTCGCCGGGCCGGTGGACGCCATCGGACCGGCCCTTGCCGCGTGCCGTGCGGCGGTGCTGCCCACGTGGTACGACCCCTGCTCACGGTTCATCCTGGAGGCATTGGCCGCGGGCACGCCCGTCGTGACGACGCGATTCAACGGGGCCGCCGAGCGGTTCGTCGATGGCCGCCATGGCCGCATCCTGGACCGGCCCGACGACATTGACGGCCTCGCGGCCGCGCTGACGCAAATGCTCGACGAGGACTGGGCCGAGCGGGCCCGCCGGGCCATCATCGAGGACAACCTGCCCGACGCCGTCTCCATCGAACACCACGTCGAGGCCCTGATCGGCCTGTACGAACGACTCCTGGGCGAGCGAAAGGAAGCACGCGCATGATCCGAATCATCCCACTGGCGGCCGGGGCCTACGTGCTCGGCTCGATCCCCTTCGGACTGTTGATTGCCCGGGCCCACGGCGTGGACCTGCGGAAGATCGGCTCGGGCAACATCGGCGCCACGAACGTCGCCCGGGCCCTGGGCAAGCGGTGGGCATACGTCTGCTTCGTGCTCGACTGCCTCAAGGGCCTGGTGCCGACCGTCCTCGCCGGGTGGATGCTCGACCTTGGCGATCCCGGCCCGGGCGTGCTCGCGGGGTACCTGGCCGTGGGCTGTGCGGCGGTGCTGGGGCATATCTACTCGGTGTTCCTGCGATTTCGCGGGGGCAAGGGGGCGGCGACGGGGATGGGCGTAATGCTGGGCCTGTGGCCGTATTTCACGGTCGCCGGCCTGGTGACGTTCGCCGTCTGGGTCATCGTGGTGCTGATCTGGCGGTACGTATCGCTGGCGACAATCGTGGCCGCCGTCGTGTTCCCGGTCGCCCTGAGTGTGGGGATCGCCCTGCGCGAGGATTGGCGGTTCGCCGCGCTTTGGCCGCTGGTCCTGGCGGCTGTGGTCATGGCCATGCTGGTCATCATCCGCCACGCCGAGAACATCAAGCGGCTGCTGGACGGGTCGGAGGGCAAGGTGTTTCAGCGCTGAGCGCCGCGGCCGCGGCGGGCCGCCCGCCAAATCAGCCCCGCCAGCAGGCCCAGACCCGCCCCGAGCGCCGTCAGCCACAGCCCCTGCATGGCCCGGTAGAGAATGAAGTCCCAGGCGTAATCGCCCAGCGGCACGATGCCCGTGGCTTCGAGCCCGCGCCAAAGCCGATTGACCGGCCAGAAGACCAGCCACCACACCCGGTCCAGCAGCGCCGCCAACGCCGTCCCGCGGACCGCATCGTAGCCGGCCCGGTCCGCCAGGTACCACACCCACGCCAGGCCGATCCCCCCCACCGGCCATGGCCATCGCCGCCGCCCTGCCCCGACCGGCTCGCCGCCCGCCCGCTCCGCGTTGACATCATGCCCCGCCATGCCGCCATTCTACACCCCCGCCCCGCCCGAACAAGCCTCGCACCGCCGCGCGATTGACCCCCAGTCAAGCGCGCAAGTCAAAGTGCGCCGTATGGCCCGCAGGGCATGCGCGAGCCTCTAGAGCGCTGCGAAATCCGGGCGGTTGCACCCGCCGCTGGATCTCGATCCACTCATCCACCCCTGTAAGCAGGTCGCGAAATCCGGGCGATTGCACCGACTGCCGATTCTTCTTCCCGTTCCTCTTTCCTGTAAGCAGGTCGCGAAATCCGCGCGATTGCACCCATCTGGGCCACTCGTACGGTCCCCAGTTCCCTGTAAGCAGGTCGCGAAATCCGGGCGATTGCACCAGAAATTGCGTATCACCTGCCCGGTCTGTCCTGTAAGCAGGTCGCGAAATCCGGGCGATTGCACCCGCCGACGGGGAGGGGATCGAGCCATATGACCTGTAAGCAGGTCGCGAAATCCGGGCGATTGCACCCAGGCCGGCGGCACGCTGCGGCTGCGGTGGCCTGTAAGCAGGTCGCGAAATCCGGGCGATTGCACCAATGGCTCTGGCGACACGTTGCTATGTCGACCTGTAAGCAGGTCGCGAAATCCGGGCGATTACACCCCGAAAAACGGGGCACTCGCGGGACCTAGTCCTGTAAGCAGGTCGCGAAATCCGGGCGATTACACCCAGATGTCCATGCCCTCCGGCGTCGGCACGCCTGTAAGCAGGTCGCGAAATCCGGGCGATTACACCGAGCCCGTGCAGTATGGCACGTTCGCCAACCCTGTAAGCAGGTCGCGAAATCCGGGCGATTGCACCTGGATCCTTTGGCTTCACAGCCCCCGGTCCCTGTAAGCAGGTCGCGAAATCCGGGCGATTGCACCCCCTACGAGTGCCACGATTGCGCATTCGCTCCTGTAAGCAGGTCGCGAAATCCGGGCGATTGCACCGCGTGTTCCGTAAACCTTGGCGTGCTCAGAGCCTGCGCGCCATCCATGCTCAAAAAAGCGACGTCTGCTCGGTGAGCGAACACGAAGGGAAACGAGTTTTTCCGCTTATTCGTGCCTTCTCAACCTTCAGGCCGTACAGGTCGGCCTTCGACCGGGCGGCCGCGGTTGCCCTTGGGCTAGCGGTCCGTTGCTCCCGGCCTCGAACGAAATGTCAAAGATCCTCCGGCTCGGTGTCCACCTCACCGGCCGACGTTGGGGCCTTCAACCCCTGTTCGGCGCATTGTACCCGTATGCGTTCCTCGATGTCAACCACCGATAGATTTCGCGCCGCGTTATAATCCGCGTCTGCTTTGTAGCCACACGCCGGACATTCAAACCGCGCCGACCGGCCCTGCGTCCCGTGTTGGTCGCGAAACGTCCGGGTAAACCCCTCATGGATGACCCCGCATTCACTGCACCGCCGCGACGTGAACGCTGCATTCACCTTGTGATACTCGATCCCGGCTTCCTTGGCCTTGTATTCGATGAATCGCTGCAACTGATCATAGCGCCAGCGTCCGCCGAGAAACGTTCCGCGCAGAGTGTCTTGCAGGCCCGACAAATCCTCCACCTGGATCGCGCCGGCACCGTGATTCCGCGCGAAGCGGACCACGGCGGCGCTGAGCTGATGGTTCAACGTCGTATACGCCCGGTCGATCCGACCGCGCAGCTTCTCCGTCCCGCCCAGCATGCGTCTGACCCCATGACCGGCGCGGGCCGTCTTGTCCACGACCCCCCGCCGCCCGGCCCGCTGGATCGACCGTCGCCGCGCAACGACCTGATTTTGCAGGTTTCGGATTTGTTTGCCCAAGGGCCCGAAGTGCTGATGCCCCAGTCGCGCATGTCCGTGGCTTAGCGCGGCGTACAGAGGAACCGACACGCCCACGTCCACACCCACCACGGTGTCGCGACTCCGTGCGGTAGCCTCGGCGGGAAAGCAGTATGTCACATACAGCCACCACTTGCCCGTTTGCACATCCTGCTTGACCTCAAAACACCGCTGACGATACCCCGAGGGGTCCTGCACTGGATTATCGAGCAGACGCTCCAACACCGCCGCCTGCCCACCCCCCACGTTGCGTGTGCCCAACATCACACGGGGATAGGGCTTACGTGTGACCATCAGGTCCAACTGTACCGACCCATCCTGCATCCGCTCCAGACGCCGATGGCTCGGCTTGTCACATCGGATGGGGATCGGCATGCCCAGCCTGAACGTCGGCAAGGCCGTTTGTCCCCGTATTACCTGGCTCCACTTGGATCCCGTCGTCAGGGGCCGGATCCTGTACTGGCTCAATGCCGCGACGACCGTGTCGGGCAATGCGCCTGTTTTGGAAAGTCGCGCCGGGTCGACGTCGTGCTGGTTCTTCTTCTCCTCCGCCTCCTCGTCCTCCTTCTCCTCCTCCAGCACCTTGCGAAGGTCGCGATTCAGTTGGTTCACGGTGCGCACGTCCAGACTTTCCGTCCGGCCCGTTCGCCACAGGTGGAACTGCAGGTATTTCTCGCTCACCGCCAGGTTTGCCAAGCGAAATACGCGGTAACGCACCGCCCGCAGCAGCTCACCAAGCTCCTGCCACGTGGTGGGCGGGACCGGCTTGAGAATCCGGAACCGCGCGACCTTGGGGATTACGGCCTCCTTCTGTTCATCCATCCCAACATGCTCCCTCGATGCACCCCATACCCCCCCAACGATGCCTCCAAACCAGGCCCATGATTTGAATACACGATTATTACACGGAAGCCGACCTCGTTCAAGGTTTTCTTTCGCCTGCGGAACATCTTTTCGCAGCACCGGGCCTGATTCGCCGGATTTGATTGCACGCGTGCGGTTTTGGCGTGGCAAGCGCGGGGCGGGCGGCTATAATGGCCCGATCCCTGCATGTCTTGGAAAGGAAGCTTATGGCGTACAAGGTGCCCCTTTCGCGGCCGGATATTGACCAGGCGGACATCGACGCCGTCGTGGCGGTGCTGCGCGGCCCCACCCTGTCGCTGGGGCCGAAGCTGGATGAGTTCGAGCGGGCGTTCGCCGCGTACGTCGGCCGTCGCCGGGCGGTCGCCGTCAACAGCGGCACCAGCGGCCTGTTCCTGTGCACCCAGGTCCTTGGGCTGGGCCCGGGCGACGAGGTCATCACCACGCCGTTCACGTTCATCGCCTCGGCGACGACGATTATGATGGCCGGCGCCAGACCCGTCTTCGTCGATATCGACCCGGTGAGCCTCAACATGGACCCGGCGGGCGTCGAGCCGGCGATCACCGAGCGGACCCGGGCGGTTTTGCCAGTGGTGATCTTCGGCAACCCCGTCGGCCTCGATGCCGTGTGCGACACCGCCGCCGCCCACGACCTGCCCATCATCGAGGACAGTTGCGAGGGGCTGGGCTCGGTCCTCAACGGCCGCACGATCGGCACGTTCGGCACGATGAGCGTGTTCGCCTTCTACCCCAACAAGCAGATGACCACGGGCGAGGGCGGGATGATCGTGACCGACGACGACGAGCTGGCCGACCTGTGCGTGTCGCTGCGCAACCAGGGGCGCGGCCGCGGCGGCGGCTGGCTGGCCCACGAGCGGCTGGGCTACAACTACCGGCTCAGCGACATCAACTGCGCCCTGGGCCTCAGCCAGCTTGCCCGGCTGGATGAGTTCGTCGAGGCCCGCCGCCGGGTCGCCCGGATGTACGCCGAGCGGCTGGCCGGGGATGAGCGGCTGATCGTGCCCACCGAGCCGGAGGGCTGCCGGATGAGCTGGTTCGTGTTCGTCGTGCGGCTGGTCGAGGGCTACACCGCCGACCAGCGAAACGCCCTGCTGAGCCGAATGATGGACCGCGGCATCCAGGTGAGCAATTACTTCCCGCCGGTCTACCTCCAGCCGTTCATGGTCGAGCGGTTTGGGTACAAGCCCGGCGATTTCCCCGTCACCGATGCGGTCTGCCAGAGCACGGTGGCCCTGCCTTTCCACAACCGCCTGACGGCTGACGAGATCGAGCTTGTCTGCACCGAGCTGCAGACGGCGCTGGACGAGATGTGAGGAGGACGATCATGGCTCGACGCGTCGTGGCCATCAATGGGACGTACCGCAAAGGGGGGATCACGGACCAGCTCGTCGAGGAGGTGCTGCGGGCGGTCCGCGACCGGGGCGGCGAAGCCGAGATGATCCACCTCCTGGATGAGCCGATCGAGTTCTGCACGAACTGCCGCACCTGCACGCAAGAGGCGGGCGCGGGCCCGCGCGGGCGGTGCATTCACGACGACGCGATGGAGTCCATCCTGCAGCGGATCGAGGCGGCGGATGCGATCGTCCTGGCCAGTCCGACGAACTTCTTCACGGTCACGGCCCTGATGAAGCGTTTTATCGAGCGGCTGATCTGCTACGCCTACTGGCCCTGGACGGGCAAGATCCCTGGGCAGCGGACCAAGACGCGGAACAAGAAGGCCGTCACGATCACTTCGACGGCCTGCCCGGCGTTCGTGGCCCGCTTGATGATCCGCCACCCCATCAGCCTGATGAATAACGTGGCCAAGCTCCTGGGGGCCCGTGTCGTCGGTACGGTGCGGCTCGGCATGATCGCCCAACAGCCCGATCAGCGACTGACGGACCGCCAGAAACGCCGCGCTTACCGCGCGGGCCTGCGGCTGGTCGCCGGGGCCTGATCGAGCGGGTCCCTCACCCCGTGGCGGTCTGGTTGGTGCGATACTTGACCATGTGCACACGATTGCCGCTGGGGTTGAACTCGACCGTGTCCATGTACGCCCGCATCAGCAGCACCCCCCGGCCCCCGTACTTGTAGAGGTTTTCCTCGGACCGCGGGTCGGGCAGGGCGTCCGGATTGAACCCGCAGCCCTGGTCGGTGATCGTCACGTCGAACTTCTCGGGCGTGATCTGGTATTCCACGCGAACGCACTTCTTCGGGTCCAGGGCGTTGCCATGCTTGGCGGCGTTCATCAGCGCCTCTTCCAGGGCCAGGTGAATCGCGAACAGATCATCCTCTCCGAACGACTGGGCCGCCGCCTCGGCCAGCAACCCCTCGCAGACCCGTTCGACCGCCGAGACGTCACTCGGTAGGGTAAGGGTCTTGCGATCGGTGTTGGCGTTTCCCATGGCCCCTATTTCGTGCTGAATCCCACCCCGGTTAAGTGATTTGGCTCGTCGGCCCGGATTCGGCCGCCGTACCGGCGATCAGACATTCTTGGCGGCCTGGTCGGCGTCCGGGAAAATCTGGAACACCTGGTCCAGTTGCGTGATCCTGAACACCTCGTAGATCTTCGGCTGAATGCTGCACAGGGCCAGACGTCCCCCCTGCTCGCGGACCTTCTTGCTGATCCGGATCAAAAGGCCCAAGGCCGCGCTGGTCAGAAACCGCACCGTGGAAAAGTCGATCACCAGGCGGATCGAATCGGCCTGGGCGATCAGGGGGAGAATCGTTTCCTCCAGCGCCCGGATGTCCGCGTCTTCCAGGATCCGCTCGCGGGTCAACGTCGCAATCGTCACGTCGCCCTCGTAGGTCACCGCCACCGGCGGGCTCTTCTTGTCGTTCATAGGGTCTCTCCTGTCTGGTGCCTGAACGGCCCGATGGTAGCCCGCCGCCCCAGGGCTGTCAACGCTTTTCGCGGGTCCCGTCTGCCGAAGAATGGGCTGGCGGACCCGCCCTTTCGCCGGTACGATAGGCCTGCCCGATCGCGGGGGGGCACCGGCCGCCGAAGCCCCCCGATGCAATGACAGCGTTGGTGATGGAGGATTGTGACATGTTGAGGGCAAAAAGGCTTTGGACGATCGTGCCGGCCATGATGGCCGTCGTGGTCTGCGCGGCCGCGTGGGCGCAGGCGAAGGCCATGGATGTCTTCGAGGTGAGCCGCAAACTCGGCCGCGGCGTGAACATCATTGGTTATGACCCGATCTGGCAGTCCCGTCAGCGGGGGCGCTTCCATGAGAAGCACTTTCGGCTCATCAAGGAGGCCGGCTTCGACAGCGTGAGGATCAACCTGCACGCCTTCAGCCACATGGACCCGGAGAACGACTACCGCCTGCGGCAGCCCTGGTGGGACACGCTGGACTGGGCCGTCAAGAACGCCCTGGATAACAAGCTGGCCGTGATCCTGGACCTGCACGAGTTCCACCGAATGGGCGATGACCCGGCCGGGCAAAAACCCCTGTTCCTGGCCTTCTGGCGGCAGGTCTCCGAGCATTTCCGCGATGCCCCCGAGACCGTCGTGTTCGAGATTCTCAACGAGCCCTGCCGCGGCCTGGATGCCGAGGCGTGGGATCGGTACTACCGCGAGGCCCTGGCGATCATCCGCCGGACCAACCCGACCCGCGCGGTCATCGTCGGTCCGCCCGGCTACAACTCGGTCGATAAGCTCCGTGATCTGACGCTGCCCGAGGACGATCGCCACATCATCGTGACGGTCCATTACTACAAGCCCATGGCGTTCACCCATCAGGGCGCCCGCTGGACACCCGCCTACCGAGACAAGACCGGCGTGCCCTGGCCCGCCTCCGAGGCCGACACCCAGGCCGTTCTTACCGACTTCGGGAAGGCCCACGGCTGGGCCAAAACATACAATCGGCCCATCTTCGTGGGGGAGTTCGGGGCCTATGACCGGGCCGATATGGAGTCCCGCGTGCGGTACACCGCGTTTGTGGCGCGAACGGCGGAGAAGTTCGGCTTCAGTTGGGCCTACTGGCAGTTCGACTCGGACTTCATCGTGTACGATATTCCCAACGACCGGTGGGTCGAGCCGATCCGCGACGCCCTGCTGCCGCCGAAGTGACGCGGCCACGCGGCACATGCACAGTTTGGGGAGAAGAGGATGGCAAACGAAACTGAGACAGTGGAGATAACGTGGGGCCGTGCGTTTCAGGTCTGGTGGTGTTTCATCTGGCGCGTTTTTCTGGTTCTGTTTCTCGCGACCGGACTGGCGGGGTTCCTGGATGTCGCTGTACAGACCGGCCAAACCACGCTGGACCATATCCTTGCAGCACTACTCTACCTCATTGCCACCGGCGTTTCGCTATGGGTCAACGTTTCGATCATGCGGACAGCGCTGCGGCAACAGTACTCGGATTTCGAGATTGTGCTGGTGCCACGCACACGGCATGATGGGCCCAGCCTGACCGACAGGCTGGCCGGGCGCATCGGGGCAAAGGAGTAAGACACGGTGGCCAATGAAACGATCACAGCGGCGAAAGGGTTCCTCGCGGCGGGGGTGGCCGCGGGCGTGAAGGTCTCCGGCAAGCGGGACCTGGCGCTCTTGTACTGTCCGGAGGGAGCGACGGCGGCGGCCATGTTCACGACCAACCGCATCGTCGCGGCGACCGTGGAGGTCTGCCGGGAACACGCCGCGGCGGGCCAGGCGCACGCGGTGCTGGTCAACAGCGGCAACGCCAACGCCTGCACAGGCCCGGAGGGCCTGGCGGCCGCGCGACGTATGTGCGAAAGCGTCGGCACCGCCCTGAAGATCGACCCGCGACACGTGCTGCCCGCGTCCACGGGAATCATCGGCGTGCCCCTGCCGATTGACAAGATCGACGCGGGGATCGGCCAGGCCGCCGGACACCTGGGCAACACGGCCCGTGCGGGGATGGACTTCGCGCGGGCGATCATGACGACCGACACCCGCCCCAAGCAGGCCGTGAGGCGAATCACGATCAGCGGTTGCGAGGTGACTATCGCCGGGACGGCCAAGGGCGCCGGCATGATCGGGCCCAATATGGCCACCACGATCTGCGTAGCGGCCACCGATTGTGCGATCACGCCCGAATTGCTCCGCCGGGCGTGGCGGGATGCCATCGGCGCCAGCCTGAACCGCCTCATCGTCGACGGCCACCAAAGCACGAACGACACCGCCATCATCCTGGCTTCCGGCGCGGCCGGCAGCCGTCTCATCAAGAGCGCCTGCCCGCGGTACCGTGCGTTCGCCGGAGCCCTGGCGGAGGTGACGGGGGATCTGGCCCGACAGATGGCCCTCGACGCCGAGGGTGCGACGCGGATGTTCACGGTGGAGATCACGGGCGCCGCGACCGCTGCCGAGGCCCGCCAGGCCGCCCGGGCGGTGGCCGGCTACGATCTGGTCAAGTGCACCGTCCACGGGGCCGACCCCAACTGGGGCCGGATTATCTGTGCGGTCGGTTCCTCCGGCGTGCGGCTTGACCCCCAGAAGCTCACCTGCAAGATCGGCGACATCACCGTCTTCCGAAACGGCCGACCCACGGCCTTCGACCGCCATGCGGTCAGCGCGGTCATCGCGGCCAGGGAGCATACCATCCAGGTTGACCTGGGCGTAGGCAAGGCGAAGGATTTTTGCCACGGGTGCGACCTGAGCCGCAACTACGTGAAGATTAACGCCGACTACCACACGTAAACGGCCGGGAATCCTGCATCAGGAGGATATTCGCGGAATCCCCATCAAAAAAAGGCTTGAAAACCCCCGCCGGTCCGCTACACTGGCCGGTCCCTCTGAGGTCAGGTACCGAAAACAGATCCCATTTTGAAAGGAATGAGACTGTGAAAGCACTGAAAATGGCAGGTTTCCTGGCACCTATGCTCGTCCTGGGCGGCACGGCCATGGCCGCGGCCGAGGAGGCGGCGGTCCCAGGCGGTTCGGCCGCCACCACGTGGTTTTGGATCGCGCCGCTGGCCGCACTGGCTGCACTGGGCTTCGCGTACTACTTCTACAGGCTGGTGATGGCCGCCCCGCCCGGAAACGAGAAGATGGTCGAGATCGCCACCCACGTGCGCGAGGGGGCGTATGCCTACCTCTTTCGCCAGTACAAGGTCGTGGCGTTCGTGTTTCTCATTCTGCTCATCATCTTCGCCGTTCTGGCCTACTATGGGGTGCAGAACCCGTTCGTGCCGGTGGCGTTCCTGACCGGGGGGTTTTTCAGCGCCCTGTGCGGCTTCCTGGGCATGAAGACGGCGACCAACGCCTCCAGCCGCACCGCCCAAGGCGCCAGCGAGGGGCTCAACCGCGGCCTGCAAGTGGCATTCCGCAGCGGCGCGGTCATGGGCCTGGTCGTGGTGGGGTTCGGGCTGTTGGACATCAGCCTCTGGTACCTGATCCTGGACAAGATTGTCTACACCGCCGAGCACATGCAGAACGGCTTGAATCTGGGCCCACTGGTCCTGGTGCGTGAGGGCATGGACCCGGCCCAGAAGCTCGTGGAAATCACCACGACCATGATCACGTTCGGCATGGGCGCTTCGACACAGGCGCTGTTCGCCCGTGTGGGCGGCGGCATCTACACCAAGGCCGCGGACGTCGGGGCCGACCTGGTGGGTAAGGTCGAGGCCGGCATCCCCGAAGACGACCCCCGTAACCCCGCGACGATCGCCGACAACGTAGGCGACAACGTGGGCGACGTGGCCGGTATGGGCGCGGACCTGTACGAGAGCTACTGCGGCTCGATCCTGGCGACGGCGGCCCTGGGGGCGGCCCTGCCGGCGGCGGCCCTGAAGGCCAAGGGTGTCGATCCATTGATGGCCGTGCTGGCCCCCATGATCGTGGCCGGCGTGGGCATTCTGCTGTCGATCGCCGGCATCTTCGTGGTGCGGTGTAAAGAAGGCGCAAGCCAGAAGAACCTGCTGCGTGCCCTGTTTCTGGGCACGGGGACCAGTTCGGTGGCGATTCTGGTCGTTCTGGCCCTCATGGTCTGGCTGGGTATGATCACCTTGGGCGTGTTCGGCTCGGTCATTGCCGGTCTGGTCGCCGGCGTAATTATCGGGCAGGTCACGGAGTACTACACCTCCGATGAGTACAAACCGACCAAGGGCATCGCCGACCAGGCCGTCATGGGCCCGGCGACGACGATCCTGGACGGTTTTTCGACCGGTATGTATTCGACCGGGCTATGCGTGGCGACCATCGTAGTGGGCATCATCTGCGCGTTTACATTCGCCGGCGGCTTTTCGAACCTGTCCATGGGGCTCTACGGTATCGGTTTTGCCGCCGTGGGGATGCTTTCGACACTGGGGATCACCCTGGCGACGGATGCCTACGGGCCCATCGCCGACAACGCCGGCGGCAACGCCGAGATGAGCGGCTTGGGACCGGAGGTGCGCAAACGTACGGACGCCCTGGACTCCCTGGGCAACACCACCGCCGCCACGGGCAAGGGCTTTGCGATCGGCTCGGCCGCCCTGACGGCGATGGCCCTGCTGGCCGCCTACATCGAAGAGCTTCGCATCTGGATCAAAAAGCTGGCGATAGCCAACCCGGATGGGGTCTTCCAGGTGGGTGAGGTGGAGTTCACGGCCGATATGGTCAAGGATGCCTCCGTGATGGACTTCGTCGAGGCCTACAACCTGACGATTATGAACCCCAAGCTGATTTGCGGATTGTTCATCGGCGCGATGATGGCGTTCGTGTTCTGCGGCATGACCATCAAGGCGGTCGGTCGGGCCGCGGGGGCCATGGTCAATGAGGTGCGCCGGCAGTTCCGCGAGATCGCGGGGATCATGGAAGGCACCGGCAAGCCGGATTACGCCCGCTGTGTGGCGATCTCCACCGCCGGCGCACAGAGAGAGATGATTCTGCCGTCGCTGCTGGCGATTATCGTCCCTGTCATCACCGGCCTGCTATTGGGCGTGCCGGGCGTGATGGGGCTCCTGGCCGGCGGATTGACCACCGGGTTTGTGCTCGCGATCACGCTGAACAACGCCGGCGGCGCCTGGGACAACGCCAAGAAGTACATCGAAAAGGGCGCCCACGGCGGCAAGAAGCTGCCGGACGGCAGCAAGAACCCCATCCACGGCGCCGCGGTCGTGGGCGATACGGTGGGCGACCCGTTCAAGGACACCTCCGGACCGAGCCTGAACATCCTCATCAAGCTCATGACGATGGTCAGCGTGGTGTTCAGCGGCGTGGTCGTCAAATTCGCCCCGATTATCGCGGCCAAGCTGGGCATCGGGGGCTGACGCCGCCTTGACCACGCGGGCGTGTTAGAGTATGTTCCGGGGACGGTCATTGGGCCGTCCCCTTTTTCTTGATTCACCGGGGGCGACGCCGGCGTGATTCTCGGAGCCGGCCCGGATGGGACCGAAAGAGTGTGATCGATAGAGGAGTGCGTTTCGCAAGACATGGCCAGAACCCAGAAGACCGACGAGGCCAGGGCGTTTGCGCTGGCCGCGGCCAATAGCGCGGCTGATCGACGCTGCACCGACGTGGTCATCGTGGACCTGCGGGGCAAGAGCCCGGCGACCGACTACTTCGTGATCGCCACGACCACCAGCCCGCGCCAGGCCCGCACCGTGGCCGATGAGATTCACGACCTGGCCCGCACCCATGACCACGAGCGGTTCGGCGTGGCCGGCTACGACCAGGCCCGCTGGATCCTGATCGACTACGTGGACGTGGTGATCCACCTGTTCGACAAGGACTATCGACAGTACTACGACCTGGAGATGCTCTGGGGCGACGCCGACCGGCTGAAAGTCGGTCACAAGTGAATAGGATGCGATCAAGATGCCGGAAATCAGCAGATTCTACGGGATTATCATCGCCATGTTCTACAGCGATCACAACCCTCCGCATTTCCATGCGCGTTATGGACGACACGGCGTGGTCGTCGACATCAACACGTTAAGGATACTTGAGGGGGCCATCCCGCCCCGGGCCTTGGGGCTCGTCATCGAATGGGCGGCCCAGCATCGTCAGGAGCTGCTGGACGACTGGCGGCTGGCCCGGGACAATCAACCGCTTCGGCGAATCGAGCCCTTGCAGTGAGGTGCGCGCCATGCACGACGTGGTAAAAGCTGAGTACGTCGGGGAGTACAAGATCAACCTCGTCTTTGACGACGGTCGCAGCGGCGTGGTCGATTTCGCCGCGTTCATTGCCCAGGGAGGTGTCTTCGAGCGGCTGCAGCGGATTGACCGATTCAAGAATTTCAGAATCGATGATGAGCTGGGGGTGCTCACGTGGGACGATCAGGTCGATATCGCCCCCGAAGTCCTGTACAGTAAGGCGACGAACAGCCCCCTCCCGGGATGGATGGAACATTGAAGCTGATCATCGCGATACTTGAAGAGCGCCTGAGGGGCGCCCTCGAAATCGCCACGGGACGCAAGGACTGTCAACCCCTGGTGCGCCTGGCGGGCGACCCGCGATTTGGCGACTACCAGGCCAACGGCGTGATGGCCTTGGCCAAGGCGCTTGGGCAGCGGCCGCGGGACCTGGCCCAGCGGGTGGTTGAGGCCCTCCACGTCGATGACCTGTGTGAGCCGCCCGAGGTGGCCGGGCCGGGATTCATCAACCTGCGACTCAAGCCCGAGTTTCTGGCCCGGAGGCTCCTGGACATCGCCGCCGATCTTGAGCGGCTCGGTGTTGACCCGACCGAGCGCCCGCAGAACGTGGTCGTGGACTTTTCCAGCCCCAACATCGCCAAACAGATGCACGTCGGGCACCTGCGCAGCACGATCATCGGCGACGCCATCTGCCGCGTCCTGGAATTCCAGGGCCATACCGTCATCCGCCAGAACCACATCGGCGACTGGGGCACCCAGTTCGGGATGCTTTGCGCCATGCTCGAACGCCGAGCCCGGGAGGCTGCCGACGGAGACCTCGACGACGCCCTCCCGTCCTCGCTGGACGAGTCCGAGGAGCTTTACAGGCAAGCCAAACAACTCTTCGACACGGATCCCGCGTTTCAGGAGCGCTCCCGCCAGGCGGTGGTCGGGCTGCACCAAGGCGAGCAAACCTGGCTTAAACGATGGGGGATGCTTGTCGAGCAGTCCCGCCGGCAATACCAGAGGGTTTATGACCGCCTGGGGGTGACGCTTCGGCCGGAGGATGAACGCGGCGAGAGTGCCTACCAACCGATGCTGCCACAGGTGGTCGAGGACCTCAAGGCCGCCGGCTTGGCCGTGGAGTCGGAGGGGGCGATTTGCGTGTTTGCCGAGGGTTTCAAGAACAAGCAGGGCGAGCCGCTGCCGTTTATCATCCAGAAATCGGACGGGGCCTACCTGTACGCCACGACAGACCTGGCGGCGATCCGCTACCGCGTCGATGAACTGCACGCGGACCGGATCATCTACGTGACCGACTTTCGCCAGGCCCAGCACTTCGCGATGCTCTTCGCGACGGCACGGATGGCCGGGTGGGCGCCCGAGCATGTGGACTTGCAGCACATCACGTTCGGGACGATGCTCGGCGAGGACGGCAGACCCTTCAAGACTCGGTCGGGAGGAACGGTCAAGCTGGCCGAGTTGCTCGACGAGGCCGTCGAGCGTGCCACGGCCATCGTGCAGGAAAAGAACCCCGACCTGCCCGACGATGGGAAACGCCATATCGCCGAGGCCGTGGGCATCGGCGCCGTCAAGTACGCCGACTATTCCACGAACCGCGAGAGCGACTACGTGTTCAGTTTCGACCGGATGCTGGCGATGGAGGGCAATACCGCGCCCTACATGCAGTACGCCTACGCCCGCATCAAGAGCATCGAGCGAAAGGCCGCCGGGCGGGACGTGGACATCCAGAGCGAACTGGCCGGCCTGGATACCGTCACGCTCACCGACCCCGCGGAGGTGGACCTCGCCAAACACCTGATCCGCTACGGGGAGGCGATCACCGCCGCGGCCAAGGAATGGCGGCTGAACCTCCTCACTCAGTACCTCTACGACCTGGCCCAGAAGTTCAGTGCCTTCTACACGAACTGTCCCGTGCTGGGGGCGGCCCCCGGCCAGCGCGGGGTGCGGCTGCTGCTGTGCGACCTGACCGCCCGGACGATCCGCCACGGGCTGAACGACCTGCTCGGCATCGAGGTCGTCGAGCAGATGTAAGGGGGAACGCCGATATGAAGACCGCCTTCGAGACACTCTCCATCCGCACACACCAGCGCTGCGAGATGATCGACCTCACCGACCAGGTCCGCCGGGTCGTTGCCACAGGTGGGCTTGCCGACGGCATCGTGACCGTCTACTGTCCGCATACCACCGCCGCCGTCACCATCAACGAAAACGCCGACCCCGACGTCGTGCACGATATCCTGCTGACCCTGGAGGCCCTCGTCCCGGAGCACCGCGCCGGTTACCGGCACGCCGAGGGCAACAGCGACGCCCACGTCAAGAGCTCCCTCCTGGGCCCCTCCCAGCAGGTGCTTGTCCGCGAGGGGCGATTGCAGCTCGGCACCTGGCAGGCCGTGTATTTCTGCGAGTTTGACGGTCCACGAACACGGCGGGTCTGCATCCAGATGCTGGGGGAATAACGTCCTCGTGAAGAACCACCCCCCTCAGAAGCGCAAAAAAGTGGCGAGGAGGTGGGTCCGTCTGGGGGGGAAAACGGAGTCCCACGCGTAGCCTCGCCGAGGTCTATTAGTCTGTCGTATGGACGACCTCCTATCCTCTGTGCACTATATCGGTCGCACCGGGCGCTGTCAACCAGAAATTTTCAAAAAAACCGCCCCCTTTTCGGGGCCTTCCGGAGCCCCCCTTGGGGGCCCGGTACGCGAAGAATCGGCGTTTGGCTCGTTTCGCGGGGGCATTTTCGCACGACCTTGACCGAATGCCCTTGACGGACAGCGGCTGCGGCCGGTACCATGCGGTTTTGCCCAGGATGTTCGGCTGATGGAGACGATCAGGGATGGCACGTACAAACCGTGTGGACGTCCGCGAGCGGATCAAGACCAATGCCCGCAGCGTCTACGAGAGAATCCTCAAGAGTCAAAAGCCCTCGATGGCCTCGCCCGTCCGGTCGCTGGCCAACGTCCGATATACGGCCAAGAAGGGCCATTTCGAGATGTTGGGCAAGACCAAGGTCCGCACGCTCACCGTCGGTACGGTCAAGACCTTCGCCCAGACCCTTAAGATGATGGCCCTGTCCAAGGAGCTGATCGACACCGATGACATGGCGACCAAACGAGAGGCCTACTACATCTCCAAGAACTGGGGCAAGGCCGGGTTCGCCGAGCAGTCCGAAAGCGACACGATCATGGACGACGTCGAGGCCATGTTTGGCGTCAACCGCGAACAGCTTAAGTTCATCCCTGAGGAGAAAGGCGGCGACGTCGCCGGGCAGTTGATCGTGATCGACCGCGACGCCGCGGGAAACCGCCTGCGGATCGACTGCACCAGGTTCGGGTCGGGGGCGTACTCGATCCCCATCGACGTGGAGCACCTGGAGTTTCAGAGCAAGGCGAAGTTCATCCTGGCCATCGAGACGGCCGGCATGTTCCAGCGGCTGGTGAAGTACGACTACTGGCGCACGACCGACTGCATCCTGATCAGCATGGGCGGCGTGCCGACGCGGGCGTGCCGGCGGTTTATCCGGCGGCTCGGCGACCGGCTGCGCATCCCCGTGTACGCCTTCGTCGACGGCGACCCCTACGGGTACTTCAATATCTACCGCACGCTCAAGGCCGGGTCGGGCAACGCGGCCCATCTGAACGCGTTCTTCTGCGTGCCGCAGGCCTCGTTTCTTGGGGTCACGCCGCAGGATATCAAGGACTACGACCTCCCGACGCACCCGCTCAAGGAGGTGGACATCAAGCGGGCCAAGGACGCCCTCAAGAACGACCCGTTCGTCCGGCACCATAAGGCGTGGCAGGAGGCCATCAATCAGATGCTCAAGATGGGGGTTCGCGTCGAGCAACAGGCCTTCGCCAAGCACGGGTTGGATTTCGTGGTGAACGAGTACCTTCCGGCCAAGTTGGCCCGGCCGGACAGGTTTCTGCCCTGAGCGGACGTTTGGGGATTGCCGGACCGGCAGGTCGGCGGTAAGCTGTGGCATAAAGCGCGGAGGTGTCGTCGTGGCGCTACCAATCAGCAAGACATGGGCGGATTCACGACGCGATCCCATGAGCAAGATCGCTGACAGACTCGCACGAATTCGGGACAATATCGCGGCGGCTTGCGAGCGGGCCCGGCGAAACCCGGACAAGATCACGACGGTGATCGTCACCAAGACCGCCCCGCTCGAGAGTATCTTTGAAGTGATCCGTCAGGGGTGTCTGGACCTGGGCGAGAACCGCGTGCAGAACCTCAAACACGTGGCCGAGCAGGTCGAGCGGTTTCTGGCTGAGTCAAGTCTGGGCAAGGGGCCCCGCGGACCGGTGCGCTGGCACATGATCGGCCACCTGCAGCGGAACAAGGTCAAGCCCGTGCTCAAGCTGTCCAGCATCATCCACTCCGTGGACACCCTGCGACTGGCCGAGGAGATCAACACGTGCGCTGGCAAGCAGGACCAGTGCCCGCACGTGCTGTTGCAGGTCAATTGCTCCGGCGAGCCACAGAAATACGGGGTGCCCGTGGGGGCGGCCGTTCATCTGGCCGAGCAGATCGCCACCATGCCGAATCTCCGGCTGGTGGGCCTGATGACGATGGCTCCCCTGACGCGCAATAAGGACGTGGTGCGGGCCTGCTTTGCCCGAGCGCGGGAACTGTTTGAGGAGATTCGCAAGGAAGCCTTCGTGACCAACAAGTTCATGCATCTGTCGATGGGAATGAGCCAGGATTACGAAATTGCCGTGGAGGAGGGGGCCACGATTCTGCGGATCGGCTCGGCGGTGTTCGCGTGAGGCGCTGCAAGGTCCCTTGGGCAAAACTCCGCAAAAAAATGCTGCAAACAACCCCTCAGGCCACTACAATCCCGCCGTATGAAGTTCATTCTCATCGACAAGGTGATTGCCCTGGACAGGGGCTCGCGGTTGCGGGCCATCAAGAGCGTGTCCCTGGCCGAAGAGTATCTGGCGGACCATTTTCCGGCGTTCCCCGTGCTGCCCGGCGTGCTGCTGCTGCAGGGGCTGATTGAGTCGGCGTCGTGGCTGGTGCGGGAGGGTGAGGATTTCGCCCACAGCATGGTCTTGCTGAATCGGGCGAGAAACGTTAAATATAAGAGTTTCGCCGCACCGGGTACGCAGATTGAATACCACGTGGAGGCCCTGGACATCGAGGACACGGCGAGCCGTTTCAAGGCGGCCGGATATTGCCGCGACGAGGCGGTCGTCGAGGCCCGAATTGAGTTGCGGCATTTCAATCTGGCCGATCGCGATCCGACTTGGGCGGCGATGGACCAGGAGGTGATCCGCTCGTTGCGGGATCGCTGGAAGCTGTTGTACGCACCGGGCCAAACCGAACCGGTTCAGCAGGCACGGACGGCGGATGAACGGAAATAACGGAATCGAACAAAAGCACAAGGTCCGGCGGCCTGCGGGCGCGTCGGCACCCTATGATGAGCGGAGGCACATTCGATGGCGATGAGTCGTGACGAGGTGTTCGAAGAGGTCAAGGCGGTTCTCGTGGATGCCTTGGGCCTGGATGAGGATGAGGTGACCGAGGAGGCCACCCTCATGGGCGACCTGGGCGCCGAGAGCATCGATTTTCTGGATATCGTGTTCCGGCTGGAAAAGGCGTTCGGAATCAAGGTGCCTCGCGAAGAGTTGTTCCCGGCCGAAAACCTGCTGAACAACCCAGACTACGTCAGCAACGGCAAGTTGACCGCCAAGGGACTGCAGGAGTTCAAGGCCCGCATGCCGCACACCGACTTCTCCGAATTTGAGGCCGACCCGGATGTGAACCGCCTCTCGGACCTGTTCACCGTCCGATCCGTGGTCAATTTTGTGGAGAGCAAGCTCAATAGTGCGGCCTAGCCGTTGGTCCCTGGAACGGGCCGGCGCCGCGTCGACATCCGAGGGGGGACCGTCTCGCTGATCATGCGTTGGATCTGGATCGACAAGTTTCTCGAGTTTGAAAGCGGCCGTCGTGCGGTGGCGCTCAAGAACGTCACGCTCGCGGAGGAGCATCTGCATGATCACTTTCCGGGGTTTCCGGTGATGCCCGAATGCCTCATGATCGAGGCGATGGCGCAGACCGCCGGCATCCTGGTCGGTGAGGCCCGTCACTTCGAGGAAAAGGTCATCCTGGCCAAGGTCAAGCAGGCCGTGTTTCATGATTTTGTCCGGCCGGGCGATACGATCACCCTGCACGCGGAGATCGAATCCATCGCCCCCGAAGCCGCAGGCACCACGGGCCGGATTCTTCGCGGCGACGACCTCATTGCACAGATCGACCTGATGTTCAGTCACATCGACAGGAACCTTGCCGGTAAGGTCTTTCCGGAAGAGAACTTCGTCTTCACGGACATGTTCCGCTCGCTGCTGGCCGGTTTCGTGCCGTCCGCGGGGCAGGAGTCGACCCCATGACGGCTCGGCGTGTTGTCTTAACCGGCTTGGGGGCCGTCACGCCGCTGGGGCTGAGTGTCGCCGAAACATGGCAGGGGCTCACCGAGGGACGATGCGGTATTGCGCGGATTCAGGCGTTTGACCCGGCGGGGCTGAGTTGCCAATTGGCCGGTGAAGTCGGCCCCTACAAGCTTCGCGAGGTCCTGCCCCGATCATACCGCAAGGCCGTCAAGCTGATGAGCCGCGACATCGAGTTGGCCATCCTGGCTGCCGACGAGGCCCTGCGCGATGCGGGCATCGGCACCCAAACCACCGCCCCGGACGCCGTCACGCTTCAGCCCGAACGGACGGCGATCCAGCTCGGGGCGGGGCTGATCAGTTGCGACCTGGTGGAACTGGCCCCGTGTGTGGCGATGAGCGTCACGGATGGCGTGTTTGACCTCAAGAAGTGGGGCCGCGTGGGGATGGAGAATCTGACCCCCGTGTGGCTGCTGAAGTACCTGCCGAACATGCTGGCCTGTCACGTGGGGATCATCCACGACATTCGCGGGCCGAGCAACTCCATCACCTGCGGCGAGGTGAGCGGGCACTTGGCGGTTGTGGAGGCGGCCGACGTGATCGCCCGCGGCGACGCGGATGTGGCGCTGGCCGGCGGCTGCGAGGCCAAGGTCAACCCCATCGTCATGATCCGCCAATGTCTGCTGGGCCGGGCCACCGCCGCGGCGAATGATGACCCTGACGGAGCATGCCGGCCCTTTGCGGCCGACGCCACCGGCTCGGTATTCGGCGAGGCCGCCGCTCTGCTGGTGTTGGAAGAGGCGTCCACCGCCCGCCAGCGCGGGGCCACGGTCTATGCCGAGATCGCCGGGACGGGGTCGAGCACGAACCTGAACACCACCTACGAGCATCTGGAACCCGATGGCAAGGGTGTTGAGATCGCTATCGAGAAGGCCCTGTCCGAAGCGGGCATCGCCCCCGATGCGCTGGACCTGGTGATCCCCCAGGGCACGGGCATCCCGCAGGATGACGCGGCCGAGGCCGGGGCCATCGCACGAGTCCTCGGTGACGCCGTGGAGTCGGTACCGGTCTGGCCCATCAAGGGTATGACCAGTCACACGGGGGCCGCCGCCGGGGCGCTGGATATTCTCAGTGCCGCCCTGGCCCTACGACATGGCTTGATCGGGCCGGCGAGGAACTGTACAAACAAGGCGCCGGGTTGCCGGTTGAATCTCCGAACGGAACTGCAGAAGCGGTACATTCGGTACGCCCTGTGCTGCGGCTACACCTTTGGGGGTCAGACGGCGGCGATAGTGCTGAAGAACGCCCAAGGCGAGGGAGCATGAGTGAACGTGTAGTCATTACGGGCATGGGCATCGTTTGCCCGATCGGCCACGACGTCGAAACGATGTGGCAGAACCTGCTGGCCGGCCGCAGCGGCATGGGGCCCACCACACTGTTCGATGCCAGCACGTTTCCCGCCACGTTCGGTGCGGAGGTCAAGAACTACGACGTGGCCAAGGTTGTGAAGCACCCGGAGCGGCACCGTTTCGCCAACCGGGGATCGCAGTTTGTTCTGGGCGCGGCGGCTGAGGCCTGCCGCCAGGCGGGCATCGACATGGAGACCGACCCCCCCGCTGACGGGATCGACCGCCGCCGGATGGGCATCTACCTGGGAGCGGGCGAGGGCTCGGTGGACAATGACGCCTTCTTCGCCGCCATCGTCGGCGGCTGGGACCGTGAATCAAATACGATGGACTGGGCCAGGTGGGCCGAGGTCGCCAATGCCCGGATGCATCCGTACCGCGAGTTGGAACAGGAGCCGAACCTGCCGGCGGGCCACGTGGCGATCCTCACCGGCGCCCGGGGCGAGAACCGCAATTGTCTGACGGCCTGCGCCGCCAGCACCCAAGCGGTGGGCGAGGCGGCCATGCTGGTCCGCCGCGGCCGGGCGGACGTGATGATCGCCGGGGGCGCTCACTCCATGATTCATCCGCTGGGCGTGACGGGTTTTTGCCGGCTGACCGCGTTGTCCACCCGCAATGACAGCCCTACAACCGCCTCGCGGCCGTTTTCGGCGTCCCGCGATGGTTTCATCCTGGGCGAGGGGGCGGCCATCGTCATCCTGGAATCACTTGCCTCGGCGCAGAGACGCGGCGTACCAATCCTGGCCGAGATCGTGGGCTTCGGATCGAGCAACGATGCGTTTCGCGTCACGGACATGCACGAGGAGGCCCGCGGGGCTGTCCAGGCCATTCAGGGGGCGCTGCGGGACGCGGGCTTGCAGCCCGATCAGATCGACTACATCAGCGCCCATGGCACGAGTACCGTCGAGAACGACTCGGTCGAAACGCTGGCGATCAAACGCGCTTTCGGGGAACACGCCTATCGCGTGCCGATCAGTTCTCCCAAGAGCGTCTTCGGACACCTGATCGGCGCGACGGGCTGCGCCGAGCTGATCACCTGCGTGCTGGCGATCCGGGACGGGGTCCTGCCGCCGACGATGAACCTGCACGACCCGGACCCGGCTCTCGACCTGGACTACGTGCCAAACGCCCCCCGACAGGCCGACGTGCGGGTGGTCCTGAGCGAGTCGTTCGGCTTTGGCGGGCAGAACAACGTGCTGATTCTTCGGCGATGGGAATCCAATTGACCGGCCTCGGACGGTCATGGCGGTGAAACGATGATTGATATCAAAGCCATTCGAGAGGACCCCGAACGGTATCGTCGGGCGGCACGGGCCAAGCGGATCGAAGCCGATATCGACCGGCTTCTCGAGCTGGACGATCACTTGCGCGACGCCGCCAAGGTGCTCCAGGACATCGCCACTGAGAAAAACCGTCTGGGCAAGGAGATTCCCCGTCTCCAGGGCGAGGCCCGGCAGGTCCTGCTCGACAAACTGGCCGAGCTCAAGAGCGTCGAGAGTCGACTGAATGACACGGTCAAAGAACTGCAGCCGCAGTTCGACGCCCTGATGCTCCAGGTGCCCCAGCCGCCTGCCGACGATGTGCCCGATGGCAAGGACGACACCGAGAACGTGGAGCTGCGCCGATGGGGCACGATCCGCACGTTCGACTTCGAGCCGAAAGACCACGTGCAACTGGGCGCCGAGTTGGGGCTGATCGACGTCGAACGCGGCGTCAAGCTGGCCGGCACGCGGAACTACTTCCTCACGGGGGATGGGGCCCTGCTGCACTGGGCCGTGCTGCGATTTGCCTTTGACTTCATGGTCGGCCGCGGGTATCGCCCCATGACCGTCCCCCTGTTGATGCGGGATGAGGCCATGCAGGGCACCGGCTACTACCCCGGCGCCGAGGAGCAGACCTACCGCATGGAGCGGGACGGGCTGAATCTGGCCGGCACCGCGGAGGTGCCGCTGACGGCCTATCGCTCGGGCGAGATCCTCAGCGAGGAGGACCTGCCCATCAAGATGGTGGCCCTGAGTACGTGTTTTCGTCGCGAGGCCGGGGCGGCGGGCAAGGACACCTACGGCCTGTACCGCATCCACCAGTTTGAGAAGGTCGAACAGGTCGTCATCGGCGAGAACGACGACGGGCAAAGCATCGCCTACCATGATGAGATCCTCTCTAACGCCGAGGCGGTGGTGCAGGCCCTGGAGCTGCCCTACCGCGTCGTGAACGTCTGCACGGGCGACCTGGGCCGCGGCCAGGTCAAGAAATTCGACATCGAGACGTGGATGCCCTCGCGAGGCAGCTACGGCGAGACACACTCGGCCAGCCGGTTTTATGAGTTCCAGGCCCGGCGCATGAACCTGCGATACAAGCGGGCCCATGATCGCAAGAACGTCTTCTGCCACACGCTGAACAACACGGTGATCGCCTCGCCGCGGGTGCTCATCCCGATTCTCGAGCTCTATCAGAACGCCGACGGCTCGGTGACGATCCCCACGGTCCTGCGGCCCTACATGGGTGGTCGCGAACGTATCGGGCCGCGTTAGCCGCCTCTTGCCGCTGTCTGTCTTTCCTTCGATAAAAACGACCTACCTGATTGTTTTCAGGTCGACGCCGATGTATCCTATCCGAGCCTATCTGGACCACGTTGGTTTTGAGGATGGCCGGGTTGGATGCAATCCATCGAGAGTTGCAGCGACTGGACCGGGAGCTTTCGCATCGAGCGGGGCTGGCCGGGTGGATGTTGGAGGAGGCCCCCCTGCTGCCCGCCGCGATCGGGCTTATGGCGGGCTTGGCGGCGGCACACCTGGCGCCATGGCCGGTCTGGTCGTGGATCGTCGTGCTGTTGGCGGTCGGTCTTGCCGTTATCTCGCTGGGTCGTCGCAGTCTCCGCTGGGCGCCGGCGGCGATGCTTATCGGGGTGGCGGTGGCATTTGCGGCCGTGGGAGTGCTGCGGCTCGCGGCGTTCGAGCGGCCCGGCCGGTATGACCTCACGCCGAGCATCGGGGCCGAGCCGATCCTGGCCACACTTCGCGGTGTTGTCCTGACTGATGTCCACCAGGCCGACCGCGATGATTGGCTGTTCGGGCGATATTCATGGTCGGGCGGCGGCTGCAGCTTCTACCTGCGGGTGACCCGCGCACGGACGCCGCGGGGTTTCGAGCCGGCCCGTGGCACCGTGCGCGTTCAAACCGACGCTTCCGCCGAAGTGCTCAGCCTGGAGCCGGGTGACCGCGTCCAGATCTACTGCCGCCTCGCCGGGTTTCAGCAACCGCTCAACCCCGGTACGTTTGACATGGCCGCTCTGATGCACCGTCGCGGCGTTTGCGGCGCCGCGACGGTGCCCGCTGCCGATGGGATCATCCTGCTGGAAAAGGCACCGCGCACCTCCCTGTGGTACTGGCAGACGCGGCTTCGCCGGATCGTGCGCCAGGCCCTGCTGGACGATCGGATCGGCGAGGATGAGTCACGGGCCATCGTCGAGGCCCTGCTGCTGGGCCGCCGAGCCGGGTCGCCTGAGGTGTTCGAGGCGTTTCGCCGCACGGGCCTGGCGCACTTTTTGTGCCTGTCGGGCCTGCACTTCGGTATCCTCGCGGGCTTCGTCTGGCGGCTGGCACGCACCGCAGGGCTGGGCAAGCCGGGCCGGGCGGCCATGTGCCTGGCGGTCACCGTGGTCTACATGATGATCGTCCCACCCCGCGCGGCCACGCTGCGAGCGGCGGTATTGTGCTGGTTCTTCTGCATCGCCGCCCTGGTCGGCCGTCGCGGACGGCCATTGAACACGCTGGCGTTGACGGCGATCATCATGCTGCTCATCCGCCCGATGGAGTTGTTCGCCGCCGACTGGCAGCTCTCGTACGGCACGGTCGCCGGCATTCTGCTTCTGTACGGCCCCATTCGCGACCGGTTGGGGTACGCCCTGCCGGGTCACCGCCTGGCCGAAGGGCGGGTCGCATGGCTGGGCCCATGGCTTGACGCCGGTATCGCATGGGCCAGGGACCTGCTTGGCGTGGGGTTGGCCGCGTGGCTGGGCGGTGCGGGCATCCTGCTGTACCACTTCGGCACGATCACGCCCCTGTCGGCGATCCTGACGGTGTTGATTTACCCACTGGTGCTCGGCATTCTCATGTTCGGGTTCATTCAGTTGCCTCTGACCATGCTGTTTCCCACTCTGGCGACGCTGACGGCGGCTGCGGCGACGGCCCTGGGCGGTGTGATGGTCAGCCTGGTTCAGGCCATCCAACATCTGCCCGCCGTCCAGGTCACCATCGGCCACGTGCCGGCGTGGGTGATCGGTCTGTATTACGTCATGCTCCTGGGCTGGCGGCTGGCCCCGAGGCAGGGCCTCATCCGACGACCGCTGGTCCGCGCCGCTGCGGCCATCGGACTGCTCGTCCCGATCCTGGCGTTCGGTTATGACCGGCGGCCGCCGGGCGTGGAGCTGACGGTGCTGTCGGTCGGCCATGGTCAGGCCATCCATGTCGCCCTGCCGGACGGCCGCCATTGGCTGTTTGACGCCGGCTCCATGAATCTGCGGGATCCCGGTCGCCGCGTCATCGTGCCGTATCTGCGGTACCGGGGCGTCGATGAACTGGACGCCGTGATTATCAGTCACGACGATGTGGATCATCTCAACGCGATCGCCGAGGTCGCCGCCGATGTTCGCACGCGGAGGGTCCTGACCACCGAAGCGGTCCTGGTCCGGATGGCGGAGTATTCCTCGGCGGGTCTGCTGGGACGGCACCTGCAGCAGCGCGGCGTACGGATCAGAAGCATGGATATGGATCCCATCGGCATTGGACCCGTGCGGATCGAGCGCCTCTGGCCCGATGACGTCACCTGCCGGGATTCCACCGTCAGCGACAACGACAAGAGCCTGGTCATGCGGATCGGCTGCGGCGGCCGCGCCGTACTAATCTGCAGCGATATCGAGGCCTTCGGCCAGGCCGAACTCCTGCAACAGTCGGACCGGCTCAAAGCCGATGTACTCATCATGCCACATCACGGCTCGCGAACGCATTTGAATGAGCACTTCGTTCGCGCGGTGGACCCGCGCACAATCGTCGTCAGTTGCAGCCGGACCCGCGAGGCATCGGCCTATCATCCCCCCTCTGGAATCCAGAGTTTCTACACCCCCACCGACGGTGCCGTCACGATCCGCATCGAGCCGGATGGCCGGGCTGTCGTTCGTGGCTTTCGCTCGGCCCGCGAAATCCGGATCGATCCCGATTGACCGTGTCAGCGCGCCGCGCGAAAAAAGACCCCGGCTGGAACCGGGGTCATCGTGTTCTATAACATTCGCGCGCTTTTATCGCATGTGGACGACGATTTCCACGCGCCGATTCCGGGCCTTGCCGCTGGCGGTACTGTTCGACGCCACGGGCCGACTCTCGCCGCAGCCCACGGCACGAATCGTCGACGGCGGAATACCCCGCTGGACCATGTATCGCAAGACCGTCAAGGCCCGCTCGGCCGAGAGCTCCCAGTTGTCGTTCCATAGCTTCGCCGTCTTCTTGATCGGATCGCTATCGGTATGGCCGACGACGTCGATCTGCCGCCCGGCATAGCGTTGCTTGAGAACCGACAGGACGTGGTCCAGTTCGGCGATGGTCGCCTGTCGCAGCGTGGCTTGGCCCGCCGCGAACAGGATCGTGTTGGGCAGTGTCACCGTGAGTGTCTGAGCGGCCTCGTCCCACTTCACATCCATCCCCGGCCCGAAACCGCCGGCCTCGGACGCCGTTTGGCCCTGTTGCATGCGCTGCCGGAGGCTCGCCAGTTCCTGGCTGAGTTGGCTCTTCTCGGCCGCGGCGCCCTCCAACGACGACACGCAGTTCTCATACCGTCCGCGCAGGTTGTCGTGCTCGACCTGGAGATCCTTGTACATCTTTTGCCAGTTTGTGCAGCCGGCCAGAAAGGCGAGTGATACCGAGACGGCCAGAAGAAGACGTGCTCGCTCCATGATCGACCTCCCACTTGTCAGAAAACGCTCATCCCTAATCAGCCGATGTACAGGCTGGACAAATAGACCCACAGCCGGTCGTGCAGTATCATAACCGTCAGGATACCCAGTGACAAGAACGGACCATAGGGAATCTGGCGGGTTTTTCGGCTGATCATCTGGACCGCCGCCCACGCCAGCCCGAAGAAGGGAGCAGCGAAAAACGCAACCACGATCATCAACGGGCCCAGGAAGGCCCCTGCGGCCCCCATCAGGTGCACGTCGCCCAGCCCCATCGCCTCCTTGCCGAAGGCCAGCGTGCCCAGAATTCGTGTCCCCCAGACCACGCCGCAACCCACCAGATAGCCGCCCGCACCGCCCAGAAACCCCGCCACGGCGGGCGTTTGGGAAAACCCGATCCAGGCCCGGGCGAAGGCGTCCCACCGATGGTACATCAGCCCACCGGCGACGGCCCCCAGGATGACGGGCAGCAGGAAGCAGATTTCCTTGAGGCTCTCGCGCCGGTGGTCATATTGCGTGTCTTCCTCGCCGCTGTACAGCCGCTCGAGGTCGGCCCCATCAGCCTCTTCCAGCGCAGCCTCCACGTCGGCATAACTGCGCCGGATGCGGCCCGTCTCCAAGAGGATGACCGCCACCGCCAGTCCCAACAGCCCGCCGGCGGTCACCGCCCCGAACGCCGCTGAAGCCGTGGGGAACAACCGGTGGCCGCGCACGATGGTCATGTCGATCACCCAACCGGCCCCCGTCGCGGAGAGAATCCCCACCAGCGTGATCGTCCAACACAGCGAGAGTGGAATAATCCAAAGCTCCAGGTCAATCGCGCTGGCCGCCAGCAGTCCCGTTAGAAGCACTCCGTATGCCAGCCACAGCAACCATCCCCCAGCCAAGAAACGCCCCAAGGGTCCCGTCCCCTCAAGGCCGAGGGACCGCACCGGATACACGAAAAGCACGATGTACAGGCCCAGCCACAACAGACCCGTCACGAGCTCGATCACGAAGTAACGAACCGAAATCGGAGCGCCGCAAGATCGACATCGCCCGCGAAGGATCAGCCAGCTCAACAGAGGAACGTTGTCATAGAAACGGATCGCCCGGCCACACGCCGGGCAACTCGATGGTGGCCGCACGAGTGACTTGTCGCGGGGCAGCCGGTAGACCACGACGTTCAAGAAACTGCCGATGCAGCACCCAAACAGGAACACCAGGATCGCCCAAATCCATTCAAGGGTCACGCCACCGCCTCCCGCCGTCAACGCTTGTGGACCGTCTTTCGATCCTGCGGGGCCTGACGCCGCACCAGGCCCGCGACCTTCATCGGCAGGCCGAACAGCCGAATAAAGCCGCGCGCATCGGTCGGGTCATATTCCGCGCCCATCTTGAAGCTCGCCAGGTCCGGTCGATACAGACTGTAGGGGCTGCGCACCCCCGCCAGGATACACTGCCCCTTGTAGAGCTTGAGCCGCACGGTCCCCGTCACGGGCTGCTGCGTCGCCTCCACGAAGGCGTCCAGCGCCTCGCGCAGCGGGCAGAACCACTGCCCGTAGTAGACCATTTCGGCGTACTTCAGGGCGACCTGCTGCTTGTAATGCTGCGTCTCGCGGTCCAGCGTCAGGCTCTCCAACGCCCGGTGCGCCGTGACCAGAATGGTGCCGCCCGGCGTCTCGTAGACACCGCGCGACTTCATTCCCACCAGGCGGTTCTCCACCAGGTCGGTTTGGCCGACGGCATGCACGCCGCCGATCTCGTTGAGCCGTTCGATCAGCCGCACGGGCCCCACCGCCCGGCCATCCAAGGCGACGGGAACGCCCTTCTCAAAGCCCACCTCGACGTAATCCGGCTTGTTCGGGGCCTTGGCCACCGGCCGTGAAAGGACAAACAGACCGTCCTGCGGCTCGTTCCACGGGTCTTCCAGGTCCGCGCCCTCGTGGCTGATATGCCACAGGTTGCGATCCCGCGAGTAGATCTTCTTCTTGGTCTGCTCGATGGGGATGCCCCGCTTGCGGGCGTAGTCCACGGCGGCCTCGCGGCTGGTCAGCGTGAAGTTCGGGTCCTTCCACGGGGCGATGATCTTCAGGTTCGGGTCCAGCGCCATGAACGTCAACTCGAAACGCACCTGGTCATTGCCCTTGCCCGTCGCGCCGTGCGCCACGGCCGTCGCGCCCTCGGCATGAGCGACTTCCACCTGTTTCTTGGCAATCAACGGCCGCGCGATGCTTGTGCCCAGCAGGTATTTGTCCTCATAGACGGCGCCGGCCTTGAGCATCGGCCACAGGTACTCCTCCACGAACTCCCGGCGCAGGTCCGCGACAACACACTTGACCGCTCCCGTCGCGAGCGCCTTCTTCCGAATGCCCTGCAACTCATCGCCCTGGCCCAGCTCGGCCGCAAAGGCGATCACATCATATCCGTAGGTTTCCTTGAGCCACGGGAGAATGACGCTCGTATCGAGCCCGCCGCTGTAGGCGAGCACCACCTTTTCGGACTTTTTGGCCATGAGTATTGTCCCGCACGCACTGCTGTTTGCTCTTGTCCCGGTCCCGCAAAGCGGTGCATTATAGCCCCCCGATGACCACGGTGTAGCGCAAAACGGCCGGATTTCCGGAGGGAGGTGCCATTGCCGGAGTCGCCGCAGAGCTTATGGCGAGGGCTCGGCCATGACCACCCGATACAGCCGCACCTGCCAGTCGGCGAAGGTGTCCGTGAATGCCCCGTCGACCAGGGGCACCACGCGGTCCTCCTCGATATCCTCCACGCGGACCGCCTTGGCCCCCGGCCGCAATGAGAAGCGCGCCTCGGTCGTGCCGGGGCGCATCGCGACCGCGAAGACATAGACATCGCCCCGGTACGACTTGACAAGCGACGCGATCGGCACATCGGGATCGGAGGATACAACCGTGACCGCGTCGCTTTGCGTGGGTGCGTTCAAGACGGGCGCCAGCGCATGGATCCGCGCGTTGATCCGCGTGACGGCGCCGAGCATCTCCACGTCATCCAGCAAGGCCGACTCGTTGAAACGCGGCTGCCATTCATGGACGAAGTAGATCAGGCCGCACGAACCATGGATCAGCGACATCCAGACCTCGGCCCGCACTTGTCGCGGGGTGGGTTTGGCCGTCGGGTGCTGAATCCGCGTGCACTCGATGCAATTCCAGACGATCTTGCGCCCTTGGGACCAGCTCACCAGGCGCTCGACACCCTTGGCGACGTACCACAACTTGCCGGCCACCTCCGGATTGCGATGAACGACGGGATAGATGTCGAACGAGACGATGTCGCACCCCTCGATATACAGAGGATAGTCCTCCGGCCGGTTGCGTCGCACGCCGCGTCCGATCCAGTTGTCGTACGCGACCCCCTGCCCCAGATTCAGCAGAACCGGCCGCGTCGGGTCGGCCTTCCGGATGACGTGGTAATCGCCGACGATCCGCTCCGGCGGGATCGGCGGCCCGTAGCCCCCCTCCGCGAGGGGCTGGGCGTTGTCCGGCTCATCCCCGTGCATCCAGCCGATAATCGTTGGATCGTCCAGATGTTGCCGGGCCAACTCGTTCTGGGCGCAGATGACCTTCATGCCCGCGTGCCGCAGTTGGGCCAGTTGGCTCTCGGTCGGCCCCTTCCACAGGCCGATGTACGTATTGATCCCGGCCACCTTGTAGCGAGCGGCTTTGGCCGGATTTTGCAGCCATACGGCGATTGGGAAAAAGGTCTCATCGGATGAGGGCCCCCGCGACCAGGCGGCATAACGGCCGTTTGGTACGTTGTCCGCCTGAGCGGCACATGGGCTGCCTGCTACAGCGAATAGCGTACAGGCCAACGACATCACGTTCCATCGTGGATGGATTCGCATGGTCACACTCCTGCATGAGTCCTTCAGCGGCATGTCCCCACCGATCCGAAAGCCCGGCGGGGGCGATTTTTCGACCCATCCCCTTGCATCGCACGGGACCGCATGCTAGGGTACGCCATCCGGTTCGAAAACGCAACAGGTGGCGTCCGGGCCGGTTCCGACCGCTTGGATAGGCGGTTTGGAGAGGTGGCCGAGCGGCTTAAGGCAACGGTTTGCTAAACCGTCGTACGGGTAAAAGCTCGTACCCCGGGTTCGAATCCCGGCCTCTCCGTTGAGCTCAATGACCGCCAATCTTGCGTGGTATTTCCGCGTCTCCTTTGCCCACAGACACAACAGACCTCCGCGGACCAGGGTATCTTGTCCAGCGAAAGACCTCAAGCGTGTTGACATGAGCGCTGAGATGCCTAGACTCCCACATGGGTTTCTCTCCGAATGCGGGAACTGTCCCCGTCGGAGTATCAGACTCACGGGCTGTGTTGTTGGGCGTTATTCGTACTGCAAGTGATTGCGGGGCACAGAAGCCCTGCGGGCAGGCGGGCCGCCTTGAACCGGGCGCACAAGTTACTAACTGAGGAGAGACTGCATGGCGTCGTCACCGGAGCCGGACACTGAACTGGGTCGGGATTCAACAACCGAATCGCTATACGCCTCCGCAGCGGGCTTACAGGCGATGGCGCAGTGGTGGCCGCTGCTGATCGGACCCTTGGCAATGGGGGCGGTTTACGTGGCCGACTGGGTTGATCACGGATCGCTTGTTTCCCGTCACACGAATGAATCCCTGGCGCTGGTGCTGCTGAGCATCCCGCTGGTCCTGTTCCTGGTGCGGGCCAAGATGCTGCGCAGCGAGCTGCACCTGTTTATGGGCCTGTTGTGCCTGGCGTTTTTCTGCCGCGAGTGGCACTTTGCGGGCACGAGCAAGGGCATCTATGTGGCCCTGGCGCTGCTGGGCCTCTGGGCCGTCAAGCGCAAGGCCGTCTTGGAGGCCGCCGTCGGCCGGGGCCGCCTGCGGATGTGGCTCTTCGCCACGGCCATGACATACCTGCTCTCGCAGATCATCGCCCGCCGGGTCTTTCGATACGTGGCGCTGCCCCGCGAGGCTGAGTTGCACGTTCTCCTGGAAGAAACCGTCGAGACCGCCGCCCACCTCATGATGATCGCCGCCGCCATCGCCGCCTGGAACGCCGGCAAACAACAATCGGCGGACGAGTGACCGGGAAAGCGGCTCGGCGGCGAATCTTCGAACAGACTCGTCACGGCGGCGACGTGTCGACGGCCAGCTTCGCATTCGCGCTGACCTGAATCTCCGGCAAAGTCAAGCACTTTTTACAGATGCCTCCCATCCGAAGCGATGTAATCGCGCGGTCGGGTTGGGGGAATATCCCATCATGTTCGGCGGGCCCCGGTGAGGGCTGGGTTCGGACGTGACAGGGCCAGGGGCGCTGAGTAGAATACCGGCGGCGTGAGGGGTGGAGGGGTGTCGAGGAAAGGGAAGAGCGATGATGATGTACGTTCCGGCCGTGGATCGATACGAAAACCTCGGCTACCGCCGGTGTGGACAGAGCGGGCTGCTGCTGCCGCCGCTGGCGCTGGGGCTGTGGCACAACTTCGGCAGCGTGGATGTGTACGACAACGCCCGGGCGATGATCCACACGGCGTTCGACGCGGGAATCACGCATTTCGACCTGGCCAACAACTATGGGCCTGAGCCGGGTTCGGCCGAGGAAACCTTCGGACGCATCCTGGCGACGGACCTGCGCGGCTATCGCGACGAGCTGATTATCAGCACCAAGGCGGGCTATCGGATGCAGCCGGGGCCCTACGGCGAATGGGGCAGCCGCAAGTACCTCTTGGCCAGTCTCGACGCGAGTCTCAAGCGGATGGGCCTGGACTACGTGGACATCTTCTACTCGCACCGGTTCGACCCCGATACGCCGCTGGAGGAAACGATGGGGGCCCTGGACCAGGCGGTGCGACAGGGCAAGGCCTTGTACGTGGGCGTGAGCAACTACGGCCCCACCGAGACCAAGCACGCCTACGGGCTGCTGGAGCAGAGGGGCCATCACCTACTGATCCATCAGCCGAAGTATTCGTTGCTGGTGCGCGACCCGGAGGCGGGGCTGCTGGATACGCTCGAGGAGCTGGGGGTCGGATGTATTTGCTTCAGCCCCCTGGCCCAGGGGCTGCTGACCGACAGGTACATCGAGGGAATCCCTCGGGACAGCCGGGCGGCCAAGCCGACAAGCATCTATCTCCAGCCGGATGCCATCACCCAATCGCTCCAACGCAAGCTGCGGGCGCTGAACGAGGTGGCCCGACGACGGGGACAGAGCCTGGCGCAGATGGCGGTGGCCTGGCTGTTGCGGGACCCGCGGGTGACAACCGTGCTCATCGGCGCCAGCCGCTGCGAACAAATCCGTCAGAACCTCGACGCGTTGCGGGACACCTTTTTCACCGCGGAAGAACTCCGCGAGGTCGACACGATTCTGGCGGGCTGACTATCCCGCCGGGGGACCGTCCAGCCATTGCGTCGCAAATCGGTCGGCGGCGGCTCGGAGGCAATCGCCGGCATGGCCGATGGCATAGTCGATGGTCATATCATCTGTCTTGCAGGCCAAGGCGGCCGTGATTCCCGCCGCCCTGTAGACGGACCGGAGCACCCGAACCTGACCGGCAATGACGGCGACTCGAACGCCAAATCGCCGGGCCATGCGCGCAACTCCCGACACGACCTTGCCTTGCAACGATTGCCCGTCGAAAGACCCCTCTCCGGTGATGATCCAGTCACAGGAAGGCAAGTCCTCGGCAAGCCCGCTATGAGCCAGCACCGTCTCGATGCCCGATACGATCGTGCCATTCATGAACGCCACGGCCCCGGCGGCCAGTCCGCCCGCGGCCCCCCCGCCGGCCAAGTCTGCAATTTGTGCCCCGGTCTGTGTGGCAACGAGTCCCGCCAAATGCTCCAGGCCATGTTCAAGCTGCTCGACCATCGCGGCGTCGGCCCCCTTCTGCGGTGCGTATACCCTAGCGGCCCCTTGCGGACCACACAGGGGGTTCTCCACGTCGCACAAGACACGCACGGGCGGCAGATGGAGGCCCTCAGGCGGCAGGATGCGAGTAATCCGCGACAGCCCCCCACCGCCCAGCGGCACTGGTTGGCCATCGGAATCCAGGAATTGCCAGCCCAAGGCCCTGGCCGCCCCCACGCCGCCGTCGACGGTGGCGCTGCCACCGACCGCCAGGAGGATCTCGGCCGCCCCATACTCCGCCGCATATCTGATGAGCTGACCCGTGCCACAGGTCGTGGTCCAAAGAGGGTTCATTTGACCAGGACTCAAGAGTTCCAGACCGCTGGCCGAGGCCATCTCCACGACAGCGGTTCTGTCCGCATCGAACCAGGCGAAACCGGCCTCAACCCGCATGTCGGGCAGCGGCCCCATGACGGCCCGCGGCACCCATCGGCCATCGCCGGCGGCCATCATCGCCTCGGCCGTGCCTTCTCCCCCGTCGGCCAAGGGCCTGACGACAAGCTCAACATCGGGCAATCGCCGGGCAATCGCATCGGCGATGATCCAACAGGCCTCCGACGCCCGCAGCGTGCCCTTGAATGAATCCGTGGCGACAACGATCCTCACCGACAACTCCCCTGCTCTCGCTGGTCTGCCCGACGTTTCTCGCTCCTCCTGAGAATACCCCCGCGCACCATTGCAGGAAAGTCTTTTGGCCGACCTTCACACCATGGCGGACAGCGGACGGGCTTTGTGTGCACGAATTGCCCACGCGGTGCGTGGCAGACTTTGCACTTTGGGGTTGGCTGATTGCGGTTTCGCGTGTAGGATCATCCGGCCACGTCGGGCGGATGAGGATACGTGCTGCCTCGGTGGACGACGCGTACCCACGTCGTCCCCAACGCCATGACCGGCACGCGGGGAGATCTGGAGGATCGTATCGATCAGAGAAGCAGGCTTCGGGCCGTAAGCGGCGCGTTCAGAGGGCATCACGGCATTGGGGTCCGATGACCAAGGAGCATCCTGAACGATGAAGAGGCAGTCAAACACAAGGGCACGGCGTCCCCACCCGCGTCTGCGTCGGACGTATGAATGGATCCTGCGGTTCCGCGGCAGCCCCAAGCAGGTGGCGCGGGGCATGGCCATTGGGGTGTTCGTGGCGTTCACGCCGTTGCAGGGTTTCCAGATGATCCTCGCGGTCATCCTGGCGACCGTGACGTCCTCGAATCGCGCCGTCGCGATCGCGGCGGTGTGGATCACGAACCCGTTTACCATGCTGCCGATCTACCTGACGACCTACCGCGTGGGACGGTTTTTTATGCCGACATCCGGCCCGATTGACGTGAAGAAGCGGCTGCTATCCGTGCTTGTGGACGAGAATGGCGAATGGCTCAACGTGGCACAACAGATGCGCGAACTTCTGGCGCTGGGGACCGACATTCTGATCCCTCTGTTCATTGGGGGGGCCATCGTCGGGCTGACCGCCGGGATGATCGCCTACTTTCTGACCCTGGTGGTCATCGGTCGCGGCCGGCGGTATCTGCGGGCGCATCGCAGGGCGCGATCGACCGAGTCGTGAGCCCTTCGGCCGTGGTGGTCGGATGGATTGCGGGCTACTGCATCTGCGGGGGTGGAACAGGCATGCCCTGCTGCTGGGCGAATTGCTCATCCGTGCCGTAGGTTCCGTAGAACGGGGCGTTGCCGTCCAGCCAGATGTACAGCCGCCGCCGGTCGCTCTCCTCCAGGCGCACGTGCGGTGCGTGCGCCGCATCCGAGAGGATCGCGGTCAGGGGGCTGGCGTCGGCGCCCGCCCGACCCGGACGGGTGATGATCGGCTCAATGCTCTCGCCGCCCCATTCGTACCACCGGACGAAGGGCCGCAGGCTCTCATAGGCCCGCGTAAAGGTCCGCGTCGGCTCGCCCGTGAGTACCAGCGGGCTCTTGCCTTCACCGGCGGTGCCATCGTGGCAGCGGACACAATGGCGGTCCAGAACGGGCTGCACCAGCAAAGGGAAGCTGAAGGGCATCGTGCCATCGGGTCCCGGCTCGATCCGCGAGGGCGTACGGCGGGTCGCCAGCGGGCGGGCTCGGCCCATTCCCGTATGACCGATGGGCTCGTGGCAACCGGGGCAGCCGCGGCGCTCGCCCGGCTGGAGGTAGACGACCGTCCGCATGGACTGCACGGCCCGTCCCTCAGGATCCACGGCCTGGAAGTAGAGGGGCTTGGCGGCCGGGACGCGAAAGTAGGCCGAGCCATCGGCCTCGATGGGAACGGTGCCCAGCAGCATCCGGGCGCTCTCGGCGTTCGCATACCCGATGCGCGGCAGGTTGGCGATGTGCGTACGGCTCTTGGGCAGGACCTGAAAGATGCGCAGATGCGTGATCCGTCGATCCGGCGGCATGGGGAAATGACTGAACCGCACGTTCTCCAGGACGAATTCGCCCTCCTCGCCAAGTCGTTCATCCAGCAGACTGGGCACGACGGGCGGCGTTGGCCGCGGCGCCAACGGAACGGGATACATGCAACTGACGCCCTCCTCGCGGTAGAGCAGCTCCATGTTACCGAACCGATCAAAGTAGTACAGGCCCGTGGGCGTATCCCGCTTCGTCTCGCGGGCGCTCATCCCCGGCAGGGGCTCATGGCTGAACGCAACCAGGTAGTAATCCTCCGCCAATGGCCAGGGACTGTGGAAATAGCTGCCGGGCCAGCCGACCGACTCCGGGAAGCACACCTCCGGGGTGAGGACCTCGATGGCGTCCAGACGGTCCTGGCCGGACTGCGGGTCCAGACCGACCGCGGCCGGATCCAGCAGCACCAGTGAGCCGCCGACGTCGGCGTGATGCGCGCCGGCCAGGAAAATGATCTTCTCCGAGCCGGGCACCGCGCGGGGCTGATAGCACGCGTTGACCTGCATGGTGTAGTTGCCGAACAGCGCCCGCGTCGCCGTGCCATCAGGGTTGGTCAGCCACAGGCCGTGAAAGTTGGCCGCCGAGCGATCGACGTAGTCCCAGCGGATGTACACGATGCGGCCATCGTGCAGGACCGAGGGGTGCCACTCGCTGGTCTCGTGAAACGACAGCGTCCGCCGCTGCGTCAGGGTCGGGTCCAGCCGATGCAGCGTGTGCGCCGGAAGCGGCTCCCAGGGATTGTTGCACCGGGTGAACCCGCCGCGGGCCGACGACATAAACGCGATCCCGCCATCGGGCAAGGGACATGGGTCAAAGTCATCCTGCGGGCCGAACGTGACCTGTCGCAGGTTCGAGCCGTCGGCGTCCATGGCGTAGATATGGAAGCATCGCCGCTCGGTCGAGTAGAAATCGGGCTTGTCCGGGGCCCGTTGGACAAAGGCGAAGTAAATGGTCCGGGCATCATAGGACAGGGCCAGCGTGGTGTAATTGCCGCGGCCCAGGCGGCCCCGCGTCAGGTCGTGTGTCTTTGCGGATCGGCCCGGCTCCGGCAGTACGAAGATGCCCCCGCCGGCGATGTCCGCGTAGTCGTAGTAGTAGCCCAGGTACTCGTGCAGCATCTGGCACACGAACCGGCGGCGCTTCATGAACACCAGCGGCTTGCCCGCGATGAGGGGATTCTCGAGCGCAGCGCTGCGCATGATCCATCGCAGATCGCGATAGAGGGCCAGACGCTCGTCGGCATTGAGGGATTCGACGGCAGTGGTCCGGGTGGCGAGCTGGTTCAGGGCCAAGGCCTCGGCGGCCACATCACATCCCTCGGGCATGGCGGCTAGGTCCGCCAGGAGCCGCCGCCCCGATTCGACATGGGCACGAATCGCCTCGACGCTGTCGCACGCGCGGCCCAGCCGGGCCTCCTGCGCCGCCCAGTCGGCCTCGATCTGACGCTGAAACTCCAAGTCAACGGGTTTGGCTTGCGATGGATCGGCCGCGCCCAGGCCCGATGGAGCATACAGCACCAGGCACACCAGCGACCAAGATAGAAAACGACGTGGCATACTGCCCACGGCACACCCGCCCACACCCGATCGCATCGCACGTTTCCGCACCCATGGATGATCCATACTCACCATAATACGAGAGGACCACAACGCGCGCCAAGCGTGCAATCGCACGGTTCGTCCGGGAGGCACCGAAGGCCAAGCCAAACCGCAACGTCTACTGCTCGCCCTGGGTCACCTCGGCCGAGGCATCGACTCCGTCCCGGTGGGCTTGGGCGTGTTGGAAGGCCTGGAGGCTGTCGCGGCGGGCGATGAGGTCCTTGATCCGGACCTGGGCTTGGTCGAGTTCGCTGTAGGTCGCGGACAGGTCGTCCATCAGCGAGCGGGCCTGGTCCGCGAGTTGTTTGAGGTCCGCGTTCTGCACGTTCAGGGTATCCACCTGACGCTGGGTCGCCTCAAGCTGGGTCCGGGCGGCCTGCAGCTCGGCGGCGAGGGTGTCAATCTGCTCAATCGCACGGGTCTTGAAGTCGGCGCATTCGGCCGAGATGGACCGGTGCCTGTCGAGCCACCGCAGGTTCGAGGCGATCAGGCCGATAACCAGCACCGCTACGACGGGCAGGATGGCCCAACGGCGGACCTGTGTCGCGGCGCACAAGCGGCCGGTGCTCCGCTGGGCCTCGGCGATCTGCTGTTCAAAGTTCATGGACCGGTTCCTCGTCCCCGGCGCCCCGCGGGGCACCCTGCAACACCCTCTTCGGCAAACGGAACCGGCGGGGTTTACTGCATATACTCGCGGGCCACGGCCGAATCATCGCCGCCCCAGGCATAGGCGCCCGCGCCGCAGGGCTGAGAATCCCACTCGGTCCGGTAATAGGTCTGCTCGTTGAGCTTGAACGTGCGTTCGTACTCGGCAAAATAGTCCTCGCCGGGATCGGGGGTGTCCTGGAGCCGGGCCTGGGCCTCGGCCCGCATGGCCCAGCCGCAGTTGGCGGCGCATTGCCGCGTTTCGCCACAGCCGGCCAGGGCCGCGGCGATTACCATTATCGTGATCGTCAGGATCGCCTTTTTCATCGCTCGTTCCCCTTCAAGCGTCGCTCCGCCGCCTGGCGGATGGTGATTCCACCTAAAATGTAGGAAATAATCCGCCCCGCCCCAAGTCGCTCGGAGCCTTCGTTCCGCAAGCCGGTCGGGCACATAAGGTTGTGGCACAAGCAGGAGCCTGCTAGAATAGCAGCCTGTTGAAAAAGTGTCACCCCGGACTTGATCCGGGGTCCACGCTCGACGTGTGGTGTGCTCTCTGCACGCAAAGCGTGGATTCCCGCCGGAGTGGAAACGCACCACGGGAGGGCGGGAATGACAAGAAAGGCCCGATTCTGTGGCCCGTACGTTTTTCAACGGACGGATAGGGCGCTGGAGCCCGTATGGGTCGGGCGTTTCGCGGGGGACACGTTTCTCGAGGCAGGCGATGCGGCCATTTACGCTGCTGATCAAACCGACGGGGCCGGACTGCAACATCCGTTGCACGTACTGCTTCTATACGGGTAAGACCGCCCTGTTCGGCACGGGACGACATCGAATGAGCGATGCGGTGGCCGAGACCATGATCCGCGACTACCTGCAATGCCGCTTCCCTTCCAGCAGCTTCGCCTGGCAAGGCGGCGAGCCGTCCTTGATGGGGCTGGACTTTTACCGCCGCGTGGTCGAGTGGCAAAAGCAGTACGGTGCGGACGGGCAGATCGTGAGCAATGCCCTGCAGACCAACGGCACCCTGCTGGACGATGACTGGGGCCGGTTTCTGGCCGAGTATCAATTCCTGGCGGGCATCAGCCTCGATGGACCGCAGGAGTTGCACGATTACTACCGCCGGGACGCGGCCGGGCGCGGCACATGGGAGCGGGTGGTGGCAGGGATCGACGCCTGCCGCCGCCACGGCGTGGAGTACAACATCCTCGTGCTGCTGAATGACCGCAATGTGCAGGAGCCCGATAGATTATGGGACTTTTTCATGGACCAGGGCATCCGCTACCTGCAGTTCGTACCGTGTGTGGAGATCGACCCGGCCACACAGCAGCCCACCGCCTTCAGCATCACCGCCGAGCAGTATGGCCGCTTTCTGTGCCGCATCTTCGACCGCTGGCGGGAGCACGACCCGCGGAAGGTCAGCATCCGCACGTTTGACAGCATCCTCTCCCAATTGCTCGGCGCCGGGCCCACCGAATGCACCTTTGCCGCCCGCTGCAACGACTACATCGTCATCGAGCATACCAGTGAGGCCTTCTGCTGCGACTTTTTTGTGGAGCCGAAATGGCGTTTAGGAAACATCCTTGAAACGCCTATTGCCGCGCTGGCATCGAGCGAAACAAAGCGACGCTTCTCGCGACAGAAACGCAGCCTCGCACACAAGTGCCTGGTGTGCCGATATCTCGACCTTTGCCGGGGTGGCTGTCCGAAGGATCGCCTGGCCACGGGCCGCGGCGTGAAGACGGAGAGCTACTTCTGCGAAGGCTATAAAATGCTGTTCGATCACGCCCTGCCGACGCTGCGTGCGCTGGCCGCCGACCTGCACCGACAGCAGACCCCTCCTCCCTCGGCGTGGGCCTGGTAGACCGATCGTCACCAACGCCATCGCTGTCTGCCGAACATCCATGTTGTGTTTCTCATCGCACAGGCTATTCACACGTGCTGTTTGTTCCGCGACGCAAGGCACTTGCAGTCGAAAACCCTTGACTTGAGCCGGGTTAAAACAGTATACTACGCAGGAGCATGCCGGGCGGCGGAGCCCGGCACGATCGGTCGGGACGATCCCGACTCTTTTTTTAACGGAGAGGGTACTGAATGAATCCGCGCATCAACTCCATCGTCTTTTCAGCCATGATCACATTGGTGCTGGGTGCCACGGCGCTGTCGGGCATTGTCATTCCCGTGGACCCCGGCGATGCCCGTGGATGTCGGGACTGGGGCAACACATTTGGGAGCTCCTATTGGGTGGACGGCCTGGAGGCCGCAACCCTCACGGGGGATTATGATCCGTCCGATTCATGGTATCGTTACTGGTATGTGCCGGTTCTGCCATTCTCGATTTCCTCGCTGGCCGGCTCATCCGATCTCGAAGCCACGTTGAATGTGCATTTCGAGAGTGTTTCCGGCGGCGTCCAAATCCGCTACGGCAGTGACGCCGATGGAGTTGTCGAAGCGAAGGACTGGCTCAATTATGGCCAGGCGGTGGCCAGCATTCCCGGCGGGACGACCGGTTGGCTGGAGATCGACGTGTCTGACGCCCTGCAAAACCTGGTGGACCAGGGCGCAACGTGGGCGATGTTTACGGTGCGCTCGGCCGACTGGTGGACGGGCGCGACGGTCAGCGCCAGCGAGTCCGGCGGGTCGGGAGCATATCTGGCCGTGGTTCCGGAGCCCGCAACCATGGCGTTGTTGGGATTGGGGGCGGTCGGGGCAGTGTGGTCCCGGCGACGCAAACGCTGAGCATCCCCATACGCGGCGTAATTCAAAGAGGGCGGCCTCAAGGGGCCGCCCTTTTCTGTCGCCTGGTACAACCGTCGCCCAACGGCCTGGGCTACCTGGACGTTCACTCGTGCCATTGAGAGGGGTGTTGGCTCTCCCGTCACAAACCTCGCAGGGACCGCAGGCCGACGGCCGCTTGATTCGCCCTCGCGTCACATCATGGCGCGTTGTGACCTCCGGAGCTTTTTCCCTTCCGCTTTGTTGACAAGGCGATCAGGAAATCGTTAGATTGCAGACACTTACAAAGCAGCGCCCGTAGCTCAGTCGGATAGAGCAACGGATTTCTAATCCGTAGGTCGCAGGTCCGAGTCCTGCCGGGCGCGTTCCTAAGTCCTTATAAAATAACGACTTGCAAAAACTTACATGTCTATCTGTTTTTCCAAAATGCCTGCTGATCTGAATTGATCTGAAAAGAGCCGATCAGTTGGTGGGGAGCAGGGCTGTTCTTGGACTGTTAGAGAGGGGTGTTGGGAGAGTAGGAAATGGTCAAATCCGTGGGTCAGGGGCAGGGCTGCCCATGGGTGTCCGGGAGCTCAGAGAACTCGCGTTCCTTCCCCGCAATTCTCACCCAACAGAAGGGATTGTAGGGCTGTTGTATCTAAGAGAGGGAGTCATTCCCCCATCTCCAACCTCAATCCCAGCCCCACATTGGCCTGTCGTGCCTTGTCGAGATAATCCTTCTTGATAGCCAGGTAGAACTTGTGAGTGGTGTCAAAACTGCTGTGCCCAGCCAATCTCATCACCTCATACTCACTCAGGCCTTGGGCAAACCAATTCGATAGTGCCGTGGAGCGGCAGTCATGAAACTTGCCCTTTTTCCTGATCCCTGCTCGGAGCAGGATGCTGCCCCACTGTTTGTAGAAATTATTGATCACCGTCAATCTCGAATCGGAGTAGGACCAGTTGCCCTTTGCCCTGAGTTCTGTCTGAATAAAATCGTACCGGGCCTGGGGAATAAACACGTAGGGATAACCAGGAGGCGTTCTTTCCTGGAGGGTCATCAGGGCCTGTGCCGTGTTTTGGGAGATGGGCACAGTCCGTTCTTCGTGGTCCTTGATTCTCCACTCCCAAGTTTCAGCGGTATCATCCTTGCCCATCATGTCGATGGTGTATTCGTCGAAGTCGATGTCGGACCAACTGAGATTCAGAAGTTCTCCACGACGCATCCCCGATTCAAGAGCCACCAGGATGAGGAGATCCCATCGCAGAGTGGCCTCATCGTTTCTCTCTGAGATGAACTCACCTGCTGCTTTGAGCATTCTCCTGCACTCTGCTTCGGAGTAGATCCGGACTTTCTTCTTACTGACCGTGGGCAGATCGATATATTTGAGGGGATTTTCATCGAGCTGTTTTCTCTTCACCGCCAGCTCGAAAAACCGTTTGATTTCGATAAGTTTCTTCTTCACGGTTGCAGGCGAATTCCCTCGGTCCAGGCACGTCTGTCTGTAAAGTTCCGCCCGTTCGAGCGTAATGCTCTGGTAGTCGATATTGCCGACTACCCTGATGAAATCCTTCATCGCTTCGTGATACTCGTGCCTGGTACTGGGACGGATTCTATCACCCGTTCGTTCCAGGCTGTCTTCGACAAATTCGCTGAGGCGCATGGTTCCAGGAGGGCAAAAGCCCATTCTGACTTCCTTTTCTTTGGCAAGTCGTTGTCTCTCCGCCTTCTTGCCATCAGAGTGCCCCAGGGATTCGAGGCGTTCCTTGCCGTCGAGGTCGTAGTAGCGCAGGTAGTAGGTGAAAGAAAGCCCATCCTTGGAGGGCCGTTTCCAAATCCTGACCAATTGCCGTCTACTTTTCATGGCGACTACCTGCCTGTTCCCGTACGGCGCACAGCACCAGTGTCCGATCCACCCGACCGTGTCAAGGACATTCTGGGAACGGTCTGTCGCTCGATCCACGCCAAAACGGATTCTTTGGGGAAAAGGAGCCGATGGCATATCTCAATGCGCGGCAAATCGCGGAAGCGGATCAGGTTCTTGATCACGTTGTGGTAGTCCTCGGCCTTCGAGACCAAGGGGATTCGAAGGAAGTCGATGAGTTCTTCCTCCGTCATCAGATCTGGGTATTCCCAGCCCGCCTTGGCGGCCGAACCGGAGTCAGGTGCGTCTGGGGTTATCCCTGCTGCATAGCCGTCTCCGGGCTTTGCCACGGCTTCGCAAGCGTCCGCGTGTTGGCGCAATTGCCCTGTCCTCACAACATTGCTGTCTCGTTCACTCATCATTGATTAATATGTTTTATTAAGCCTTTTCTTAGTCCTGCTGGTTCATACCCCTACCTGTGAGCATGTAAGCCAGCATGCGACGTTAGAATCCGTTATATCTGAAAAACTTTCACTTTCAGAAAAAAAGGGCAATTTTTTTCAAAATCCCATTTTTGTGTTTCAAAGTGATTATATATGCATATGCTAACCCATATATTCGTTTTTTTAAACTACGGAGGACCCATGAAGATAGAAGATATTAGAGGAGAAAGCAGGTATCACCGTATCGGGCCGGTAACACCTGCCGAACAGCAAGCTCTGGAAGCCGTGGCGGTGGCCGACGGCGAAATCTACGAACCCCTCTTCGTTTGGCGCAGTCAAAAGGTGTTGGTCTATGGGTATCCTGCATGGCATATCCTGAAAGCCCATCCGGACTTGAAATACACGGTGCGCCAATTCGAATTTGAGGATTTCCAGGAGGCTGAGGCTTGGGCTGTGGAACACTACATCTCCCAGCCGGAGGTGCGACTGGCCCGGAAGCTGGAGGTGGCGATGAACTGCGAGTCCTACTGGATTTTGAAGGAAAACGCCAAGAAGGCCCATGGTCGGCGGCGGGAGTCACCTTCAGACACTGAAGGTAACTCGGCAAAAAGTATGGAGGTCAATGCGATCATTGCCCAGAAAGTGGGCTGTAGCGCCACCACCGTGTACAACTTCAAGCGGGTCTATCAATCGGGACGAACGGACATCGTGAGGCAGGTGCGAAAAGGCGAGATGTCGATCAGCAAAGCCTACGCGCTTCTCTTCACGCCCAAGAAGGCGAAAAAGATCGCACCATCCTCTGCGCCCATCAGTGTGGAATTGGGTGGCGCCGATATCCTGGCGGCGTGTCGGGCCAAAGTGCCTGACGCCGTAGGTCGTGCCCGCTACCCGATCCCCGTGGATCCCACGCCTGTGGTCGAGCAGATGAACACCGCCAAGGTGCCCCCGGAATCGGTCTGGATTGCCGTTCACCCCCAAGCGTCACAGATTCAAGTGCTGAGCAAGACCCTTGACGAAGCGACAGGCAATGTGCGCACCGTGGTCAATGGCTATGACTACACGGTCGTCTCGAAAAAAGACGATGTGATCATTCTGCAAGCCACACGGATGGGCGGCGCGGAAAGCGCATTCTCGCAGAAGGACAGTTCGGACTATGATGACGTGTCGAAAAAGGCGCTGTAGGACATGAGAATCCGAGTATACATAGAACCGTTCCGGAAGGCCTTGCGGCCCATTCTGCAGATGGTCAAAGAGCCGTACAAGCCGAAAGACAGACGGCAATATGGTGGGTCTGTTCCGAGAGGGATCACCCTGACCGCCAGGATGAACGAATTGACGGCGACGGCCTCATCGGGGGATGTCGTTGCCGAAATGAGGATTACGAAAGCGGATCTCCCAAACTTGGGCTACCGTTGTCTGCAGCAGGGCTCGCTCAGCCCGCAGGAGCCCTACTTTCAGAAGGTGCTTCGGACGGTCTACACGCAGGACCCAATAATTATCGCCAGTGGCAAGGGGGTGGTGCGCATAACGCCGGATTCGGATGCCGGTTGGATCCGAACATTTCCCCAAGTCTGTGACCCCGCTGTGCCCACCATTCCCCGCGACCTTCCCGTATTTGCTTACGTGCACACGAAGTATCTGTGTAAAGCCATACAACCCGTGCTCTTTGCCCTGCCCAAAAAGTGTGGCGACCCTTATTCGTACCTTCTTCTTTGCATTTCCAACGGGCGCATCCTCGCTATTGCCGGGGATGGCAAGTTGCATGCTATCCACGAGGTGGCGGGGCCTGGAATTGCAGGGGGAAAACGCGTGGAGATACTGCTTCACCGAAACGATCTTGCCATCCTCCCCAAGGTGCTGGCAGGGATGACCGGTACCGAGATGGCACTCTGTGGAACGCCCAGCGTACGTGAATCCTGGCCGCTGGTATTTAGACAGGATGGTGCGCTTCTCTTGACCCCGGCTCTGACCAATCGGGGGCGGTATCCCTACTTGACCACCTGCTTCGAGGGCGACTATGCATACACGCTCCTCACCCCTCTTTCCATGTGGCGGTACGTGGTGGGGTCACCTCACGCAAGAGCGGCAGCAGATGAACCCCTGGTGCGCGTTCACTTGGACGCCCGACGAGGACGGCTTCTGGTTCAACATGGCGAGCGGCTCCGATCCCACACGTCCATCCCATACGACTACGCCACGGCACGACCCCACTCAGAAGTGATCGCCGCAACAGAAAAGCACTCACCCACATGGGACTGCCGAACCCGCAATATACAGGCCCTGGTCGCACATGGAAGACCCGGTGACACGATCGCCCTGCAATGGGGTCTGAACACACCCGCTTCAGAGGGCACAGGGGCTGCCCCAGTGACCCAAGAGAACCTCCTCATTCGATACCCACGCAGAACTCCCAAGGATCTCCAAGCCACCTACCAGCTCAGCCTCGTATTTCCCAGGGTCCCTGATGAATCATTGTAACAACAGCCCCCTCTGTTCTGCTGACTTGTGCTGTTTCAACTAGCAGCCCTCTCCCGCACATCACAGGCTCGCACTCTCACGAGACGCCTCAACCACCGTTCTCTGCCACGTGCAGCGCCGAGCGAGGAACAGCGGAGAACTGCCATGATCTTGACAATAGCCTGTGTCCATCCTTCCCTTTCTCCTTGGGATGAGTCCCTTTCACTTCGCCTACGTATTTTTCTTATTACAGGGGTTCTTTGACCCCCACCCGTTGGAGACCGCCCTTCCTGGTCTTTTTGTTAAATCGGTTTTCATTCTGTGCCGTGTGTTTTTTGTCATAGGACAATTGAATGCGCCGTTTTTTGTTACACCCTTCATAATTCTCAGTTTCTGAGAACTATGGCCCATGTATAACAGTGGAGCCTGTTTCCACAAAAAATTCGCGCCAGAACAAAGATGCCGACTTTTCCGCTAAACTTTTTTTCTATTTCTGCCGATAAGAAAGAAGGATGTGATACGACGGATGGGGAATAGTAATAATGACGCACACCGAGACTTACTCATGTAGCAAGAAACACCGGATTAATACATAGTGGCTTGACTGTTTGAACAGCAGGTGTTGGGCTTGGTCATTCATCCGGTGGTGGCCAAGCCCATTTGTGTGTGGAAGGCAGAAATGACACCGGAAAAAAGAACATACACAGCAGAAGGGACAGACCGTTGGAAGATACTCTCTAGCGGGGTGCCCCCTGATGTCTTCTCATTTAGCGATCAAAGCATCATGGGCAATAGGTGGACCATGGTGCCAGTCAAACGTGCCATGCACTCGGCACATAAACTACAGAGTGCGTATAGAATGAAAGGAAAAATTATGAAAACGTTCAGATGCTTGCAATGTGGATCCAGCGAACTTGACTACCAGGAATATGTTCGACGCGTCACCCCCGTCCAGAGGCTCGACAACGGGAGGCTCATCTATTTGCAGTCTAAGATCGATGAGCAGGATGTTTTCCCCATGGGCACGGCATTTGTGTGTGCCCTCTGCGGCGGAGCCCTCATCTATCAGGGGGCGGAAATCGAGACGGAGGACGACCTGGAGGCCTATCTGGAGCTGAGCGAGAGGGAGCGGGCACGCCAGTCGGAGAGCTTCGAGGCATATGCCGACGCCGATGATGAGGACCAGGCGTGATTTTTGTTCGGAAAAAAAGAAGGATTTCACTTTCATTCTGCTGAATGAATAAACGTGCTCTTTGATAGTAGCATAAGCGTAATGATGCTTCGTCGATCTGCGACGAGGCGAAAAGACCCAAGCATGAACACAGCGTATGCGACGGCATACGTGTGATACTGATGTCGCATACATATTCTTCCTGACCGGGTGGGGCGTCATGCCCTACCCGGCTACCTGTTCGAAGAGTATGGCGGGAGCACAAAAACAGGTACTTATACAGGAGATTAGTATGCGAAAAAAGAAAGTCTATCCCCCAGACATTGAGGCGGCATGGTACGTCGTCAAGGAATTCATCAGCCCCCTGCTCTGCTCCTTCCAGTCAGGGGTAGGTCCCATTCCCTACAACACGAATGAAGTGCTCAACCATCACTTCAGCGGTACCCGTGTATTCACCCCCTACTGGTATGGCAAAAGCAAATATCACCTCCACCTGCTTCAAATCGAAGACCACTACTATCGGTCCGACCATCGTGCCACACACTCCACCGGTTTCCACCGAGCGGACAAGATAGCACAAGCCTCCGTCTTGGGCAGTGTGCTCGGTATTGCCACAAAGAAGCAGCAATACGACGGCTACCACGTCATTCTCTGCAAGATCGATATCGATGGGCACCACGGTGAATCGGACTGCGAGCAGGTCGCCCGGTGGCTTCACACCGAGCACCTCAGCCAATCCTACTGGGAACCTTCCACCAGCTTCACCGGTAAGCATGGATACATCAAGATCGCCATTCGTATCGGCACTCCTCTGGAAGAGGTCCATCATACCCTGCATCGTCTGTTCGAACTGCTCGATACACAAAGACAGATACTGGGGTATCAGGCTCCCATCGATGTCCCCTGTGGTTTGCCCTCCCTGGTCACTTGGGACGACACCATTGAGACCCCCAGGAACCTGCCCCCTGTCTCGTACCGAGAATACAGAACATTCTGTTCTTTGCGGAGAAGGATGGATGAACTAAAAATCACCCAACAGGCTGAGCATGAAGAGCCTTGCAATCCCAAGATCTCCGACAGGCTCAACTACAACGATGTTCTTGCGATCGTCCAGACCCCTGTTCCGGCGTCCATCACCTCCTCCCAATGTGGAAAACTTCCCCGGTTCAATAGGACCTTTCCAGATCGTCCCTCCTTGGATGATATCCGCTTGTTCTATGAGCTGGAATATTATGAGTTCTCGTACTTCGTGGATTTGCTTCATACTTTGGAGAATGATCCGCAGATCGTATCCTTCACTCCTTTGCCCTCTTGTCCTCCTTCGAGTGTAGTTCTGGATCGTACCGATTGTTCTATGATCGATATTCCTATCCCTAAAAAATACTCCTTTGATGGTTCTGTCGATAGTAGTGCTTATCCGTTGTCTTCTTGTTCTTCTTGGGATTCTGATTCTCCTCGTACTTCGGCTGATGGGGAACTACCCAGCGGTCACTCCATTTTGTCCCCTGGTCAGGGGAAAAATGTCGTGTCTTCATCCCAGACAGGCAACAGTAACTCATCTGCTTATACTTACTCTATACCTACCCTACGTAACTATTGTCCAGTAACATTAGGATTTAGAGCAAATAATAAGGATTCCTTAGTCCAGAACAACGCCGAAAATGCACCCTATGACGTTCCCTCCCAGAACGCGAATCAGAGAACGGGGCAGTACATCACAACCTTCCTGAGAGACTATTATAGAGCACACCACAGGGTCCCTACTCTGGATGAAATAGAAGAACACGTCTGTGCGGGTTACCGACAGACATATGGGACAGAACAAGAGGATAGATACGATAGGAGGAGAATCATCAGTCTTCTGGAGAAATGTCTTGCGTCCTTTGATCCGGAAAAGGCAGCAGGAAGACCACAGTACGAACGACTCATGTTTATTCCCTACATCAAACAGGTCTTCCAGAAGTCTGAATACAAAACGATTCTGGCAGACACATCTGCACGAAAGTGTAGGCCCAAGAATGTCATCTTGGACCTCTTCGCTGGATACTGCTTGACTCATCTGTCGATGAACAGGGAACTTACCTTGTCCACGTACGATGGGTTCCAAGGGTTTTGTGCTAACCATGGGATTACAGTCAGTCAGAATATGTGTTTGGCCTGTAGGTTGTTGTTCGAACACTATGGCTGGTTGGAGAAGCTGAACGCAAATTATGAGATGCCTACCTATGACTATGTAGGCGGTAGGATCGTCAAGCAGAAGGGCACAGCCATGGCCTATACTCTGACGCCACAGTTTCCATTCTATGATCAGTTCGAAAGAGCCGTGGGGAAGAAGAACATTGAAAAGGTGAGGACGCAGGGAATGGTTAGCATGGAGGACTGGGAGAATATGGAAGAGGCAGGGTAAGGCAGATGCAGGGAATTATACAGGCAAATAAATTATACTACTTTATATAAGGAGAAAGTTATGTCGAACAGTTGGACAATGATCAGTAAAAAGAACAAGTCTTTTGATTCGGAGGACTTTCTGCGAGTCAAGCCGGGATGTAACCTCCGAGTCCGGCTCATCGGGTTGCCGGTTCAGGTGGTGCGGGTTTGCACGTTGAATAACGAATGTATTCGCGTGGACAACGAGGCTGTAGCCCGGCAACTCACGGAAAAACATGAGGACAAGGTGAAATGGGTGTCGGTGAGATACTCCTGCTGGTGTATTGATCGGCACACCAAATCCCTGAGGATCCTCGATATGCCGCAGTCAGTTGCCAGAACTTTTGGCAGCAGAGTCCAAATCCTCGGCAAGTCCATTTCGGGTGACCTGGAAGGCTGTGATTGGATGATTCGGACGAACGACAAATCTGGGTTGGATGTGAGATACGAGGCTGTTTATCTGGAGGATAGTCCCTTGACCTACACCGAGCAGAAACTGATCGAGCAGAAGAAGGCGGAAGGTGAATGGGATCTGCGGAAGATCTACTCGTCATACTCGTACCAAGAGGCAGTCGAGAGGCTGTAATCCCTACGTGCTGTATGGACAAACCACTGGTCGTAGAAAAAGACATTGTGACCAGGAGGCAGAATGGTTCGGATGGTTCGAGATCGTCTTTCCTGAGCCATTCTGAGCCTCCTGGGACAGAACAGAAGAACTCAGGCTGTGTGTTCTGTCAGATTCACTGCAGGATGTCAGACAGGAGCAACGGTGAGAACCCTGTCGGAATGTTGATGGTGATTCCAGACAGGCTGTTTTTTCTCTTCTCCCAGAAAAAAGAGAGTGCGGGGAGAAAAGGAAGGATGAGAGCAGCCTGCCGAAGCATCAAGTGGTGTGAGCAGAAGATCGTCCAAGTGCTGTCCAGAAACCGTCAAATTGTGACCCATCTGGCACTGGAAGCACATGTGCTTCAGGAGGTGCGATCCACCCAGGAAGATCGACATTTCCATCGTGCTTTGACCAATCTTTTGAACGGGAATATTGTCAGGCAGGAGAAGACGCAGGATGGCTTTCCTGTGTTCAGGTTGGTGAAGTAGGGAGCCCGTCAGAGGCTCCAGGATAGATTGTAACAATTCATTTTCCTTAGACTCACCCCATCTGCCCCATGTGTTCTCACAAGGGCTCAGAATCAATTCCGGACAACTACACGGCAAATCTGTGAAGAGCTGTGTTGTCTAATTTTGATTCCAGACGGAGGTTTTTTGGGAAGAAGAATGAAAAGAACGAAAAGCCAAGGGGCAAAAAATGCAGAGGAAACAAATCATTGTGTGCCTGACTGATGGGAGGTGGGTGACAGATTTCCTGCACCATGATGAAGGACAAGACATCCATGAGGCTGTGGCAAAATACCAGGAGTGCTATGAAGCCGTCAGGGAGTGCAATCTGCCGATTATTGCTCGGCTTCTGCCTGCTATCATGCAGGTGTTTGTAGTAGGAGAATAACGATGTACGTGTATGTCTATCTCTGCACGAATGGATCGTGCCGCAACATTGAGAGAAAATCCGGTGTTAGGAAAGCCCAGATCACCTGTCCTCGGTGTGGTTCTCTGATGCGGTTGGTCAAAACGGAAAAGAGCTGATGGTCCTATGCAGAGGGCAGACGATTTCGACCAAGTCGTAAGCCTGTGGCAGATAATCCCCTCAGGGCAGGGGCAGGGTCTGACCCATCTGAAAGCCATTGCCGACTCGAACCTCAACGGAACAGGTGTGAGCCTCAGGAGCCTCATGATTGTGGGTGAAGCCGTAGAACTTCATGGAGGGGCATTCTTGAGAGCCTTGGGATACGAACACATCAACCAAATCCATGCCGCTCTGATCCAACCTGCCCATCGATTGGTCGAGTTCTTCTGCCATGGGCAAGATACGGCTCATCTGGTTAGCCATGTAGAGCATATGGTGGGTGCTATCCACCCATATATCTGCCAGGCAGTTCGACAGGGACAGTATTTTGTGTACGATTACGGGAAAAGGGAGTTAGTGATCTACGTTGTTGCCACTCCCATCGTTCTGACGACTCAGGCAGAGCACAAGGTTCACCCCGCTTTGGTTGAGGCTGTGGAATACGTGGTTGCTGTTGAGCCGTATACTGCTGAGCAGTTGGAGTTGGTGGTGCTCCAGCGGCTCAAATACTCAGGATTGACATACCAAGATGAAGAGGTGCTCAGGCAGATCGTCCAAGGCGGGCAGGAAAGATATGACTCAGTTATCGACCTGCTGAAAATTGTCATGCTCCTGGTGCTTGCTGATTGCAGGGACACTGTGAGGATCTCCGATGTGAAGAAAGCCCTTCGGATGAAGGGGGTGAGGACTACAAGACAGGTAAAACCGCCATTTTGATCGTGTGAAGAAACCGAGGGAAAAGCAAAAATGATCATCAGAGCCATCACCCGAACAAGCAAGAAAGTCATCGATAAGTTCACCGTCTATTTCTGGGACGGCAGTTGCCTCTGCTTGTCGGCGAACCCCAACAGTCCCCAGGGTGTGTCTTTCTGGTGTGAATACTACGGCATTAATGACGCTGATCTTGAGTTGGGCAGGATTGGGGATGAGACGCTGCTTAACTGGTTTGACTTGCCTGTCGTCGTGCAAGCCCATGTCGAGAAGAGAATCAGGGATGCAGAGGAGAAGTAGATCCGCCCATGGCGGAAGTGACCGTGCCTGCCCTTGAGCGATGTGCTCACACCTCCAAATACATCGAGCTGGATTCCCCTGGTTTCGCATGCAGGTATCGACCCGTCGTCTGAATGGAACTATGAGCCAGGGTCGTTTGGACCAGACTGATCTTTGCCCCTCGATCCAAGGCATGGGAGGCATGAGCATGCCTGAACCAGTGTGGTGAAATGGCCTTCTGAAGACCCGCTCTTCGAGCAGCTTTCCGAACAATTCTCCACACCTGAGAGGGATGCAGATGCCCACCTTTCCTGCTCCGAAACAGCGGCGCCTCCTCAGAAGAACTTTTGCGGGAAGAGAGAAGATCCCCCCACAAGGGTTCAGGAATGAGGATTGTATGGGTCTTTCCTCCTTTGCCAAAAATCGTCATCTGTCCCCCACTCTCCCGTTCCTGAAGATCCTTCCAAGTTAGGCGACAAACCTCGCTGACCCTTATTCCTCCAGCATAAAGAACCCTCAACAACAACTTGTTTCGTGGATTGTTCTCCATGCCGATGATCCGTTGAACCTCTGCCTCGGTCAGGATTCTGCCAGCCAATTCATCCTTGAACTTGGAGATCCTCAAGGGCTTAGATACGTCAAATCGCAAATACCCAATCTTGTGGCAAAAGGTGATGAGGGACTTCACAGCAGACAGAATGCGATGCTGGGAGGCAGGCTTGAGATCCTCCTCCATCAGACTATCGGCAAAACCCTGAAGATCCCCAAGGGTGACGCGTCTTAATGGCTTATTCACCTGTCGGAAGAACCGAGCAATGTCGGAGGCATACGCCTTCTGGGTATGGGGGCTTCGACCGTGCAACCACAGACCCACGACCTGTTCATCGTTGTCCGCCTGGGAGATGACTTCCACCTGCTGTGATTGTGGAGGGGACGGGTCTTCAGCCGTGTTTCCCTGTGAATGCAAGATAATGCGTCTTATCTTGCGTCTTTCTTGACACGAATCAGACATGGCTCTGACTCCAACTGAGCACCAATTGCCCATCAATTTTCCAGCAAGAAGAAACGAATCTGGCAAGAAGGAAACAACACATAGCCATCAATCAGTCACTCCCTTCTTCAAGAAGCGGAAAATCTCCCTGATCACCAGCCCTGGATCCTGTCCATCTGTCCCTTTGGGGTAGAGTTCATTCAAAGCCATCTCCACCTGCTCATCAGAAGCCTCCAGACCCATCAGGTTGAGAGTTTCAACCAGGTTGGGGTATCTGGTCGGTTTTTTAGATTTCTTTTTTCCTGAGCCATTTTGGGGCTTTCTACGGGGCGTATAGAACAGGACATACTGACCATTCACACCAAGTCCTGTTGATCTGACCCGAAGACACTGCTCCTGACCATCCAGGTCGTAGAACGGTCGTCGGGTGCGAACATCGTAGATTGGAGGAGGAAGAACGCCTGCCTGGATGAGTTGGTAGAACCTTGCTCGACTCATTTCCAACCTTTTTGCCATCTCACTGACAGAGCAGATGACTTTGGTGTGCTGGTTCTTTGCTTTCATGTCATCCCTCTTCATCCAACCGTTTGAGATGCTCTTCCGCCTTGGGAGTGATGACCCTGTGGGAGTTCTTTTCCTTGGAGATCAGCCCCTCCATGAGGAGGTACGGTTCCAAAACCGTTCTGATGGTCTGGCTGGGCAAAGCCAATTTGGAGGCAATGACGTTTAAGGGCGTAGGACCATTTTCCAGGAGGATTGTGAGGTAGTCTCTTTCCAGCTCATCCAAGCCGAAAGGGCAGATGTCGAGCAACGAAAAGGCTTGGTTGAGATCATGCATCGTGATCATCTGTCTGCCTTGGGAAGAACAGACATTCCAGCACATCTGGAGATTTCGGTTCAATGCAATGCGGGGAGTCTTTTTGGATCTCTTGGCAATCTCAATCAAGACCTCTTCTGATTCGACCTCCCATCGAAGTGCCAATGCCCGTTGTCGAATAATCTCGACGAGATCCTCCAGGGCATAGCGTTCGAAACGACAGTAGATTCGCATGCGGTTGCGAAGAGCCTCGGTCAGGCAGTATTCGTGCGTTGTTGCCATAATGGTGGTGAAGTTCTCCAAAGGAATGGCTCGTTTAGACTTCGACGAAGATCGACCAGGCACATACACGACCTTCTCCGTCAGGGCGGTCAGCCACAAGTGGGAACTTCTTGGGCCTATGCCCTGGGCCTCATCGACAAAAACCGTCGAATGTTCCGTTGCCGAAAGCAGAATGGAAATGAGTTCGTTCGTATTCGAGATCATTTCTCCATTGATTTCGACGAGGTCCAGATTTCCGAGTTCAGCATGAATTGCCCGTGCTGTAAGCGTCTTGCCCGTTCCGGGCGGTCCAGCGAGCAGCACAGGACCGAACGTCGATGGATTGCCCATGCTTCGGCTTTGGAAGTAGGCATCCAAGTTCACCCGCAGGAGATCGGTGACTTTTCTTTGCCCATGGATCTTGCTCAGGCTCAGGATCTCGACCTGATTGACATCGGTGCCGACTTGACTTTCCACTTCGTGCTTCTCCAACTCGTTTTTCCTACTCTGCGAAAAAACACCTGTCTGGAATCAGGATGCCCCTGGTCGCCTAAGCGTATGGGCCGGGTCCAGATACCGCTGGACCAGGCAGAGATCAAGATCAAAAACCACCTGGCAGAACGGGCAAAATGCACCCGAGTCAAATGTCAAAATGGGCAATTTCGAAGGTTGGGCTTAGGATTTTGCCTTAGAATCAGGGGAGAAAGGGACTGGAAACTACTGCAATGAGGGACAAAGCCTCTGACTGTCAAAATATTGACAGTTGTTCTGTCCCAGGAAAATAGATTTTTTGTTTATCGTGAGGCTTGTTTTGGACGGGGAGATTTTGCTGGGGGAACCTGTGTGGTGCAGTTGGCAGGGATGTTGGGGTGGGAAAAGCATGCTTTTCTTGTCGTTACCCCCACCCGTAGGGATCTGGATTTGGTAGACAGTCTTCTACGGGAAAGGAATTCCTTGTGGGGGGCCCCAGAGATGACGACCAGGCAGGTTCTGAGCCAAAGGAATAAGCCTTCCTCCTTATCCCCACACGGCTTCCCTCCCATCCGCCACAAACCCCTACTGGTTACAGGTAGGACGCTCTGCCGTCACTGTGCTCTCCTGGCAGTAGGCGCAGACATCGTTGTCGAGAAGGTGCTTGACCTGTTTGCCCCACGGGTAGCCGCCCTGGGGGCACGATGTGCAGGGAAGAAGAAATCGGTACTGCCCCTGGTAAAACGCCAGACGCCGCCATGGGAATCGGGCTTCGGGGGAGGGCTATGAAGTGTCCGTGATAATATTCTAGGGACTGCCTACCTGCAAAAGGCCCTGCGCAGAAAGGCAGGGTTCTCACAGCCGCACATCAGGCCGTCTTTTCCAGTTCGCATTCGCTTTTTCCCCTGAGAGAATCTGCGTCAAAGGGGCTGCTTGGACGAAAAACTCTGAAAAAAGATCGACACGGCGGAAATGAGCGGGTAGGATATAGGTACTGTGGGTCTGATGGCCACCATGATCTGCATCCGGGTTCTCACATAGCCGCCACGGGGTACATGCACGAAAACGGGAGTAAGGATGATGGCGTCTCATCGGTTCGAAGGAGGATGGGTCCAGATCCGGGGAGGTTCCCTGCTCTCGGTTCCTGGCAGAAACACTAACGGGGCGAGGCGTCTCTCGCAAGTATCCAGGCCATGTTGGGCCTCGAAGCCGGCGAAGTCGAGGCTTTCTACATATCCTTGATCCTATCATATGGAGGGGTATCGACCATGATGCTCGATGGAGAATCCGGGACGAAGGAGCTGTTCCTCCGGATTTCGAAGGGAGCCCGCAGGGCCCATCGGTATGAGGGAGCTTTCGTCATTTGGACGGTCGTGCTGGTCGTGGCCACGGTTGAGCTTTTGGGCGTCTTCCTGCTTGTCGCTTCGGAGGACTCAGCCGATTTCACCGGCACGGCTGACCCCACAGACATGGCCTACTTCGTCATCGCCCTGATCACGACGCTTCTGGGCAGTGTTTCTGTGTTGATTGGCCTGTCACTGATCTGGAGTTCGTCTCGCTGTCCCGCCAGTGCCTTTGCTTCGGGTGGACGGTCCATCTGGGACGATCAAGCCGCGCAGTGGGAAAAGGCACGCGTTGCCTTCCATGAGTACATGGCCCAAAGGCATCCTGAAGAACTCACCCGTGACGAGTTGGAGGAGGTGTGTTGTGGGCTGGTCGAGTGCATCGATACTCCCACCCTGATCGACTCCTCGTTGCCCGTGCTTTACGAGGACGCCTTCGGCCAGCCGATGTCCGAAGAACCCGAGCTTCGGCGCCTGAAGTTTCAGGTGCGCCAATACAGCCAAGCATCGCGGCAACGGCGTCACCCCAAACCCGGTCAGACTCAATCGCCTCCGCAGTCCGCCTGAGGCAGGCCCGGCCTGGTGGGTTCGTCCAGGAATGCAGGTTCGTCCCCGAAGACGGACTGAGGAGTTCCAGGGCCTTGGCCTGGCTCATACGTTGGCTTAAGGTGGGTGTGCTTCTGTGGTTTTGTGGGCACTTGGGGCCCCGGCTCGAACCGGTGAGGATGCGGCTGACAATGGAAAGGGCGGAATCATGAAACACCGGCACAGAGGACTCTGGCTAATCGTCGTGTTTGTCCTCATGGGTGTGGGGGTGGGGGCGGGCGTCTGGGTCGTTCTTCGAATCGTGAGACCGGGTTATACTGCGGAGACGACGATTGAGGTTCTTTCGCCGAGCTTCCGTGATCCCCTGGAGTTCTCCTCCCCGCCCGTGACCAGACAGGCCACGGAGAGGTCCCAGAAGACTGTGGCGGCCTATCTCAAGTCGGAGCGGCTTCTATATGACCTCCTGGAACTCGACGAAGTAAGATCGACCGAATGGTTCCGGGTATTGTCCAAAGATGGGACCGCCACGGCAGACGGCGTGGTGAAGGCACACTCATACCTTCAACAGCATCTCGAAGTCACCTTGGAAAAAGACAGTCCGTTTATCACAGTCGCGCTGACGTGCTACGGTCGTTCTGGACAGCATGAATCTGCGATGATTCTGAACAAGCTCATTGAGCTGTTCTTGCGACAACAGGATGAGATGGCCAAGACGACTCTGAGGGCCCGCGACGAGCGGCTGACGCGTGCTCAACTGGATCTCCGAAAAGAGGTGGAGGCCTTAGATACCGAGATTGATGCCGTCTTTCGGAGAAGCCGATTTCCTCTGTTTGACGGTCAGGGCCATTACCTGCAGGAATTACTGGCTCAGGTGGAATTGCAGCGGCTAACCTTGTCCGCCAGAATCCATGCTCTGGAACATGCGGCAAAGAACAGTCCGGGAGCCGGGGACACAGCGGTGGCGGATGACGCGAATGCGCAGGAGGGGATGGCCTCGCAGGCACCGGAGGCCAAGACGGAGCTGACCGCCCTGAAGAAACAACTGGAGTATATAACAGAGGAAAGTGCCCGATTGAACGATGAGGCCCGACAATTGACGAGAATCCAACTGGACTTGCAGAGACTGCGAATGAAGCGCCAAGCCTGTCAAGGACTCGCCGACAAGGTCAAGACGGTTGCTGCCAAGGTCAATATGCTCCTACGTGATCCTGCCGCGTCCGGACTACGTTCTACAGGTCTCGTGCTTCCACCCCTGACGGCGACGCGACCCCGCCTTGCCTCAGGGATGTGGGCAGGTGGCATTCTTGGTTTAATTGTGGGGCTGGTCGTGTGTCTTCTGAGGTCACGGAGTACTTCCACCGCCAGTCCGCCGTCCGCCTGAATAGCGTCCGCTTTCAAGGGGCCAACTTTCCAAATGCCCTGCGGGTGTACTCCGAGGGGAACAGCTCCAGGGGATGAATGGCCTGGGAGACTCATCTGTGGGAAAGGCAACTGGCAGAATTTGCTATTTGCGTATGGGGCATGGTGTTGGGCTTAACGCGACATCGCCTGAGCAACAAGTCAGTGGGACCTATACGATTATTTGCCACAGAGGTTGTGGAAAACCGGCATTGTCGCCGTTAGCCTTAACTGCAAGGCTCTGGCTGCTACCCACTTTTGGGGAAGATAGCTAAAACTTCTGGACCGCAGGGCCCCATCTTCCCAATCACAAGGGCGTGTGGCCAATTCTTATACCCAGGATGATCTGGCTTTTCTTGTTTTTTACAAATTTCTGCTGCAAAGTGAAAGATCTTGTATATATTCAAAAAGAACTAATGATGTTCTTCTGGGGATTTAGAAAATCCCTTTGTAAAAACATATTCAAAGAAATGATGTCGTAGAAAACCGTGCCGATGGTTCTTGGTGAGCTGTTGGCAAGCCGCCGTCGAGGGCGTGCAGATGTACTCAGTGGGATACGTCTGTGCGCCTTGTTGGTTTATAGACCCCTACTGAGTTCATCCTCCTTCCTCCTCGGCTAGTCGCAAGAACTGACTTACAAGATAGGGCAGAAAGGCCCTGGAAAGGGGAAATGAGTATGATCTCAAGCAATGAACAGGGAGAACCACGGGAAGTCGTTATTGGAAAGATGACGTACCGACTAACGTACACACAATCACAGCCCGCGATGCAGGAAGAAACGTTTACCACACTGGCTCAGGATATGAAGGAACGGGGCATGATGGTACCCATTGTCATCGACGAATGGGGGAACGTGATCGATGGTCAACATCGCCTGTTAGCGGCTGAGATGCTGGGGTGGAGTTCCGTGCCGAACCTCATTGCGTCCGGTTTGACGGAGGAAGAAAAGTGGGCGTTGGCCCAAGACCTGAACCTCCATCGACGCCATCTGAGTCAGGAGGAGATCCTGAGTATTGTCGCGGAGAATAGGCAGGGGTTGCCCAAACGAATTATCCAACAGCGGCAGGAAGGCAAGAGCCTGAGGCAGATTTCTGAGCAGATGGGGATCAGTCATGAATCCGTTCGGCAGCAGCTCAACCAAGCTATTGTCAAGGGATTGGCAGTAGAACTACCAGAGACCATCAAGGGGCGAGATGGCAAGAAGCGAAAGGCCCAAACCGGGCGGCGACAGTCCTGTACGACTATTTACACAACCACAGGCAATGACACCAACCGTGCCCTGCGGGTATGCCAACAGGCTGGGGACGCGTTGCCAAAGAAGGATGTGAGTGTTAAGCAGGCGGAACGAAGACTGAGGGAAGAGACCAATCGGAAACTGCGGGACAAGGACTACAAGGACTTCAAAGCGGGACGAGCCACCTTGCTGTTGGGGGATTTCCGCGAAAAAGCATCGGAGATCGAGGACGCTTCGGTGGATGTCATATTCACAGATCCGCCCTACTCCAAAGACGCACTTCCCTTGTGGAATGACCTGGGGGAGCTGGCGGCCAGGAAATTGAAACCAGGGGGATTGTTGGTCGCATATTCGGGGGTGCTATACCTCGACGAGGTGATGCACCTGCTCAGGCAGAATCTGACCTATCTGTGGACGGCGGCAATTGCTCATGCTGGTCCAAAGAAGCTCATCCCCGCTGTCAGAGTCCATCAAGCCTGGAAACCTATTCTGATCTACTATAAACCTCCTTTGACACCATATTGGAAGCCGTTCTGCGATATGGTTTCAGGGGGGCACTCCAAGGAGCACCACGAGTGGGAACAGGCGGTGGGCGAGGCTCTGCACTACATCCAGGCGCTGTGCCCAAATGGGGGCACTTTGCTGGACCCCATGATGGGGTCTGGCACCACGCTGGTGGCAGGGTTGCAGGCGGGTTTGGGCTTGACCTGCACGGGCATCGAAATCGACAAGGCGGCGTTTGCCACGGCAGAGAAGAGGGTGAAGGAGGTGATGGAACCCGAAGCGCCGCGTCCGTGATGGTCCTGCTTGTGCCTGAGTGAGTTTTTAGGCTGCTTGTACCCACTCTGGCGGCCCCCGTAAGCGTACAGGGCAAAAGCCCTGTGAAGTGGGCAGAAATCCGATTGCGGCAACGGAGACAGGTTGGTATCATTGGGGCGTGTTCGTGGATGGACAAAAGAGGGAGGTTGTGAGCATGGGGCTTCGAACATGAAGGCGGGCGTCGCACGGGATATCCGGTGTGCGGGCAAGAGGGCACCGACCATCCGGCATAATCACCCCTTGGAGCCAGGATCGGGAGAAGGTCTGGGCATAGATTCGAGATGATGTGAGGCGAGAAGTGACGGGAAGGTCTATGGAGAACCAAGAACTCAATTGGATCGCCGGGTTCATCTGGAACATCGCCGACGATGTGCTGCGTGATGTGTACGTCCGGGGCAAGTATCGTGATGTGATCCTGCCCATGACCGTCATCCGCCGCCTGGATGCCGTGCTCGAACCCACCAAGGATGCGGTGCTCAAGCTCGGCGCGCAACTGGACGCTGCCGGTGTGGCCAACAAGGAGGCGGCTCTCTGCCAAGCCTCCGGCGCCGCCGTCTACAACACCTCTCCATTCACGCTCCGCGACCTTCGGGCCCGAGCCAAGCAACAGCAACTCAAGGCAGATTTTGAAGCCTATCTCGGCGGCTTTTCGCCGAACGTGCAGGAAATCCTCGACAAGTTCAAGTTCCGCAACCAGATTCCCACCCTGGTTGAAGCGGATATCTTGGGGAGCCTGATCGAGAAATTCACGTCCGCCGACATCAATCTCAGCCCTAATCCAGTCTATGATCAGGATGGCAACATCCGCCTGCCCGGCCTGGATAACCATGCCATGGGCACAATTTTCGAGGAGTTGATCCGCCGCTTCAATGAGGAGAACAACGAGGAAGCCGGTGAACACTTCACACCCCGTGATGTCATCAGGCTGATGGCAAACCTGATCTTCTACCCGATTGCCGATGATATCCGAGATGCCACCTACCGCGTCTACGATGGGGCCTGTGGGACTGGCGGCATGCTGACCGTGGCGGAAGAAACGCTCCAGACCCTTGCCGCCGAGCACGATAAGGAAGTCTCGATTCACCTGTTCGGTCAGGAGGTCAATCCCGAAACCTACGCCATCAGCAAGGCGGACCTGCTGTTGAAAGGAGAGGGGCAAGCCGCCGACAACATCAAATACGGCTCCACGCTATCCTCCGACGCCTTCGCGTCGATGGAGTTCGACTTCATGCTCTCCAACCCGCCCTATGGCAAGAGTTGGAAGACGGATCTGGAACGCATGGGGGGCAAGGGCAATCTTTCCGATCCTCGTTTTGTGGTTCAGCACCAGGGCGAGGAACTCTCGCTCATCACCCGCTCGAGTGACGGTCAGCTCATGTTTCTCGTGAACAAGGTGGCCAAGATGAACCACGCCACGCGACTGGGCAGCCGTATCGCCGAGGTACATAACGGTTCGTCCCTATTCACCGGCGACGCCGGACAGGGAGAGTCGAACATCCGCCGTTGGATCATCGAGAACGATTGGCTGGAAGCTATCATCGCCCTGCCTCTGAACATGTTCTACAACACAGGGATCGCCACCTACATTTGGGTATTGACCAACCGCAAGCCCGACCGCCGTAAGGGCAAGGTGCAGCTCATCGATGCCACCGGCATCTTGACCCCCCTGCGAAAAAACCTCGGCAAGAAGAATTGCGAGCTGTCGTCGGAACAGATCCGCGAGATTACCAACCTGTTCCTGGCTTTTGAAGAAACCGAACAGTCCAAGGTCTTCCCCAACGCCGCCTTCGGATATTGGAAGGTCACGGTGGAACGTCCCCTGCGTTTACGAGTCGATCTCTCCGAGAAATCGCTTGGGGTCCTGGAGACCCAGTGCAAGAAGGCCAAGGAGCCTGAACTCGTGGATGTGGTGCGACTCGTCGCCGAGCGGTTCGGAGAGGGTCCGCACATGGACTACAACAGTTTCCTGGAGGCGGTGCAGGTCGAGGCGGCAGAGCGGATCGGAAAAATCACCAGCAAACGCGAGAAACTGCTCCGCCTGGCCCTCACGGAAAAAGACGAAAACGCTCAACCCGTCATCAAGAAAATCGGTCCGGCCAAGACCGATCCTGACCCCCTCCACGGGCTCTATGGCATCACAATCAAGGGCAAACCGCGTCTGGTGGAGTACGAACCCGACTCCGACCTGCGCGACGCCGAACAGGTGCCGCTCCTGGAGGATGGCGGTGTCGAGGCGTTCTTCGAGCGCGAGGTGCTCCCCCACGTGCCCGACGCCTGGATCGACGATACCAAGACCCAGATCGGCTACGAGATTTCGTTCACCCGACACTTCTACAAACCTACCCCGCTCCGGTCGTTAGAGGAGATCAGAGACGACCTGATCGCCCTCCAAAAGGAAGGTGAGGGTCTGTTGGAGCAGATTATCGGACCTTGAGAAGCCGTTGAACGGAGTAAAGCCTCAGTTTATCATGGAGGTTTTGACTGGTTCTTAGTAAAGTCAGCCTTTAGCATGGAGGAAGCAAGCCGGTCACAGTAAAGGCTGGACGAATTGAGGCGCATTATGGGGAGCGATATAGTTCATTATAGGGCTGGGAGATATCTTCAACAGGCATCCGGCTACCGTGCGTTCATCCCCGCGCCCCTGCCTCCCGATCCACCCGTCCGGGTAGAGGGAAAACTCCAGGAATTGCTTTCAAAGGCGGATCGGGCCCTTGGCCGCCTGGACGGGTCCATCCTGACACTACCCCATCCCGACCTTTTCGTCTACATGTATGTCCGCAAGGAAGCTGTCCTTTCCAGCCAAATTGAGGGCACTCAAAGTTCGTTACAGGATCTCCTTGCCGCTGAAGCCAAGATCTTGTCTCCGGACCGCCCACGCGATGTTGACGAGCTGGTCAACTATGTCGCAGCCATGAATCACGGCCTTGAGTGCCTAAGCCAGATTCCTGTTTCCGTGCGGCTCATCCGCGAGATTCATGGGAAACTCCTGACCGGAGTCAGAGGGTCCCAGCGTAATCCAGGTGAGCTTCGGACCAGTCAGAACTGGATCGGGCCGGGTGGTTGCACACTTGCCGAGGCCACGTTCGTTCCACCCCCACCTCAAGAGGTGCTCCAGGCCATGTCCGATCTAGAACGATTTCTCCATAGTCCGACGCCCATGCCGCTGCTGATCAAGATCGGTCTGGCCCATGCCCAGTTCGAGACGATCCATCCCTTCCTCGATGGAAACGGGCGTGTCGGTCGCCTGCTCATCACGTTTCTGCTTTGCGAGCGTGAGGTTCTGCTGAAACCCGTTTTGTATCTGTCCTACTACTTCAAATGCCATCGGCAAGAGTATTACGACAGACTGCAGGCAGTCCGCGATTCCGGAGACTGGGAGGGGTGGCTAGCGTTTTTCCTGGAAGGCATTTTCGAAGTGAGCGAGCAAGCCACGGAGACGGCCCGCCGTGTCCTGGCACTCCGCGAAAAGCATAGGCAGACCATCACCGATAATCTCGGCCGCGCCGCTGGCAATGGTCACCGGACCCTCGAACACCTTTACCGCCATCCCATTGTGTCGGTCAAGCAAGTCCAGAACCTGATCGGTACGACCTATCCCGCTGCCAACGACCTCGTGTCCAGGCTTGTTGAGTGCGGCATCCTTGACGAGATGACAGGGCAAGCCAGAAACCGTCGCTTCGTTTACCGGGATTACATCCGACTGTTTTACGAAGAACCGCCACAGGAGGGTGAGGCATGAGAGCCGGCGTGCTCAAGCCCCGGCAGGAAGGGACAAGGCCTCCTGGGGCAGATAATCCGGGCAAGAACAAGGGGCGTCTGATGGGCGCAAATCCATATTCTACAGAAACTTGCGGCTTTCGCGGCCGGCTGACACTCAGGGGTTTTGCCCGGTTTGTGCTTGACTTGGCCGTGAACTCAAGCGATACTATCAAGGTAGGAACAATGGCACAACTGATCTACTCCCCGTTGGACACGCCGCAAGGCCTCCGGCGGGGTTATCTTTTTAAGGGCTCGGTCCGGGGGGCGGCCTATGCGTCCTGAGCCCTCCACGAAACGCACCCTCGCCTTTTTCGACGGCCAGAACCTCTTCTACGCGGTCAAGGAGGCCTTCGGCTACTCCTGGCCCAACTACGACCCCCTGAAGCTCGCCCAAGCCGTCTGCCAGACCCAGAATTGGCAGCTTGTCGGAACCTGCTTCTACACGGGCGTGCCCAGTCCCCAGGATGAGGCGTTCTGGAACCATTTCTGGGTCGCCAAGCTCGCCCAGATGCGTCGCCGGGGGATTCAGACCTTCAGCCGCCATCTCAAATACCGCAATCAGACCGTCCGCCTGCCCAATGGCCAGACGACTACCGTCCTGGTCGGCAGCGAAAAGGGCGTGGATGTCCGGCTGGCCCTGGATGTGGTGGCGGCCGCTCGAAACAACACCTGCGATGTCGCCCTGATCTTCAGCCAGGACCAGGACCTTTCCGAGGTGGCCGATGAGGTCCGCTCCATCGCCGCCCAGCAGGACCGCTGGTTCAAGATCGCCTGCGCCTACCCCGTCAGCCCGACCTATGCCAACAGCCGCGGCATCAACAAGACCGACTGGATTCGCATCAATCGGGCCACCTACGATGGCTGCCTGGACCCCCGTGATTATCGACCCAAGGGAAAGAAGTCATGACCGGCGACCTCAAGCCCTATCCCGAATACAAGGACTCCGGCGTGCCGTGGTTGGGCAAGGTGCCAAAACATTGGGGGCTCCTGCGCCTCAAGTATCTGTTCGAAGTGATTAGCGGGGCAACACCTACGGGAGATGCAACCAAGTGGGATGGGGATATTGTATGGATTACCCCAGATGACCTTGGTAAGCTACGTACAAAAGACGTGTATACGAGCCGTCGGCGCATCACTGACCTGGGCTACAGAAGTTGTGGAACAACTCTCGCCCCAGCTGGCAGCATCGCGATCTCCACTCGTGCTCCTATAGGACATTTAGCGATCGTCCGCGTAGCCGCTTGTGTGAACCAAGGATGCCGTATGCTGGTCCCCCGGAGCTGCCAGAATGTGGAATACCACTACTACCAGCTGGTTGCGGCGCGCCCTGAATTGGAGTCACTCGGGCAGGGAAGCACATTCACTGAACTCCGCCGTTCAGGGCTGGCTGCTGTGTTGTTGGCAACGCCGCCTCCACAAGAACAAGCGCACATTGCTGGCTATCTGCGCGCTGTGGACGAGAAGATCAACCGTTTCATCCGCAATCGGCGGCGGCTGATTGAGGTGTTGAACGAGTACAAGCAGGCGATTATCAACCGGTACGTGACCGGCCAGATCGACCCCCGCACCGGCCGACCCTACCCCCGCTACAAACCCTCCGGCATCGACTGGCTCGGCGACATCCCAGAGCACTGGACCATTGTCCCCTTAAAGTACATATGTAAAAGGATTCAGAATGGCACAACACCCTCAACCAGCGTTGAACGATACTACCAAGAGGGAATCGTGCCATGGTACGGACCTTCGAGTGTCGGCGAGGACCGAGAAGTGGGCAACCCTGTACGAATGCTTTCCAGGGTGGCGTTTGAAGAAGGTGGAGCACGCCTCATTGCCGGTCCCGCCATTCTTATTGTGGTGATTGGCGCCACCGCTGGTCGAATGGCTTTGCTAGCAGAGCGGGGCGCGACTAATCAGCAGATTACGGCCTATGTACTTCGCGACAATGTTGTCATTCCGGCGTATGTCCTCGACCAACTACGATTTGCGGAAAAGTACCTCAAGGCCACCGCGTCCACGGCCACAATCCCTATCCTGGATTCCGGAATAGTATCGCGGTTGCCGATAGCTTTGCCTCCAACGGGGGAACAGCAGGAAATAATCGACGCGATTGAGGATAGGACGGCACCGTTGCGAGCGGTAGTCGAGAAGACGAAGCGTGAGATCGACCTCATCCGTGAGTACCGCACACGGTTGATCGCCGATGTCGTCACGGGTAACCTGGATGTCCGTGGTCTGGCGCCCGCTGCCGGTGAGGAAATCGCCGAAACCGACGATTGGGCCGAGGATAGTGACGAAGAGGCGGTCCTGCAAGATGACCAGGCCGACCTCGTCGAGGAGGCCGCCGATGGCGACACGTGAAAGGTATCCCAATGATATTGACTAACACAGAGTTCGAGGCGATCCTGAATGACAGCTCCAAACGTATCCAGGGCGATATTGTGTGGCAGGAGGATGAAGACCATTCACCTTCGGTTGAGTTCCGGGCGGAGGTGGAGTCTGAGGTAGGCTGGCCATTGTTCATTCGAGGCAGCTACAACCCGCTCATCCCAGCATTGTCCTACGTGCTGATCCTCAAGACCACGGGAAGGGTATATGGGCTTGACCTTGGGAAGGATCACCATAACCCACATTGCGATCAGGTGGGGGAGACGCACAAACATACGTGGACAGAGAAGTTTCGAGACAAACAGGCATACGCCCCTGCCGATATAGTGGAGTCGGCGTCGAATCCGGTGGGTGTTTGGGAGAAGTTTTGCGTAGAGGCCAATTTAACGCATGAAGGGGTCCTGCATGCCCCCCCACCTATACAAGGAGATCTATTTCTATGAGCGACATCCGAATTTGCCAGGATTTTACCGAGGGGTTGTCAGCTCTCTTCGTCTGTGAGCCCCATGGTGAGTATAGGCGCATTCGAACTCCGTATTTGTATCCAGATGGCGACAACATCGACGTGTTCTGCAAGCCACAAGGCGACAGCATTCTCGTTACCGATCTAGGGGAGACCATGCGGTGGCTACGTACACAAACTATGTCGCCCAAACGCTCACCTAAGCAGAGGGCCTTGATCGATGATGCATGCCTGACACATGGGGTCGAGTTTTACAAGGGAATGCTTTTGGCACGCTGTCGGCCCGAAGATCGTCTGGCAGCAGTTGTGTTACGCGTGAGTCAGGCAGCGTTGCGCGTGTCGGATTTGTGGTTCACGTTTCGGACTCGGTCTATTGAGTCGGTAACGGATGAGGTCGCTGACTTCCTGACCGAGCGGGGATTGAGCTTCGAGCGTGGCGAGAAGCTTCCCGGCCGATCTGGACGTGTATGGACACCTGACTTTCACGTTCGAGCCGCGACGCGAAGCTCCCTCGTTTATGTGCTCAGTACCGGATCCCGTTCGGCAGCACGAAGTATAGTAGATCATGTGCATACTGCGTTCTATGATCTCAGCGCATTGGCTGCAGGTCCCGAAGCCCTGAGATTCGTATCATTGTTCGACGATACGGTGGATATCTGGAGTGACGAAGACTTCCGACTCGCAGAGCAATTGTCAACTGTGACGCGCTGGTCGCGACCAGACGACTTTGCGGACGTGCTTCGAGCGGCGTAGGGGCAGTGATGGAAACGACTGACACATCCGAGAAGGGCCTGGAGGCCCTGATCGTCGCGTCGCTCGTCAGCGAGGCGGGTTACGTTCAGGGGCATCCCGAAGACTACGACCGCGACCATGCCGTGGATCTGGCCCAGCTTGTGGCGTTCGTATCCGCCACACAGCCCGATGTGGCTGAGGCCCTGAGCCTGGCCACGGAATCCCCCACCCGCACCCAGTTTCTCAACCGGCTTCAGGGGGAGATCGCCAAACGGGGCGTCATCGATGTGCTGCGGAACGGGGTCAAGAACGGGCCGGTGAGCCTCGATCTGTTCTATGGGACGCCCACACCCGGCAACATCAGGGCCGAGGAGCTATTCGCCGCCAACATCTTCAGTGTGACGCGGCAACTGCGCTACAGCAAGGACGAGACCCAGCTTGCCCTGGATCTGTGCATTTTCATCAACGGCCTGCCGGTCGTGACCTTCGAGCTGAAGAACCGACTGACCAAGCAGACGGTCGAGGATGCGGTGCAGCAGTACAAGCGGGACCGGGATCAGAGGGAGCTGCTGTTCCAGTTTGCCCGCTGCATGGTGCATTTCGCCGTGGATGACCAGGAGGTGCGGATGTGCACCCGCCTCCAGGGCAAGGACTCTTGGTTCCTGCCGTTCAACAAGGGCTTTAACCAGGGTGCGGGCAACCCGCCGAACCCCAACGGGCTCAAGACGGCGTACCTGTGGGAAGAGGTGCTCACCAAGGCCGGGCTGACCGATATCATCGAAAACTATGCCCAGGTCGTCGAGGAGAAGGATGACCGGGGGCGGAAGAGGCAAAAGCAGATCTTCCCTCGCTACCACCAGCTCGATGTGGTGCGCAAGCTCCTGGCCGATGCTCAGGCCCATGGTGTGGGCAAACGGTACCTGATCCAACACTCCGCCGGCAGCGGCAAGAGCAACTCCATCGCGTGGCTCGCCCATCAGCTCATCGGTTTGAAGACGGATGGAGCCGTCCTTTTCGACTCGGTGATCGTGGTCACGGACCGGCGGGTGCTGGACAAACAGATCAAGGACACGATCCGGCAGTTCGCCCAGGTGTCGGCGACGGTCGGCCATGCGGAACGCAGCGGGGACCTGCGGCGGTTTCTGCGTGACGGCAAGAAGATCATCATTACCACGGTGCAGAAGTTCCCGTTCATCCTGGATGAGATCGGCGATGAGCACCGGAACCGCAGGTTCGCCATCATCATTGATGAGGCCCACTCCAGCCAGGGCGGCCGCACCTCGGCGAAGATGAACATTGCCTTGTCCGAAAACGGGGCGGAGGTGGAGGAGGAGACCTACGAAGATCAGATCAATCGCATCATGGAGGCGCGAAAGATGCTGGCCAACGCCAGCTACTTCGCCTTCACCGCCACGCCCAAGAACAAGACGTTGGAGATGTTCGGCGATCCTGTGCCCGAAGGAGACAAGGTGCGTCATCGCCCCTTCCACACCTACACCATGAAGCAGGCGATCCAAGAGGGGTTCATCCTGGATGTGCTGGCCAGCTACACCCCGGTGGAGAGCTACTACCGCCTGATGAAGACGGTGGAGGATGACCCGGAGTTCGACACGACCAAGGCGAAGAAGAAGCTGCGGCGGTTTGTCGAGTCGCACGATTACGCGATCCGACAGAAGGCCGAGATCATGGTGGACCATTTTCACGATAGTGCGGCTCGAAAGATCGGCAACAAGGCACGGGCGATGATCATCTGTTCCGGGATTGCCCGTGCGATCCAGTATTTCCACGCGGTTTCGGCCTATCTCATTGAGCGCAAGAGCCCTTACCGGGCGATTGTGGCGTTCTCCGGTGAGCATGAATACGATGGACGACGCGTGACCGAGGCGTCTCTGAATGGGTTCCCCAGCGGCCAGATCGAACAGAAGTTTCAGCAGGATCCCTATCGCTTCCTGATCGTGGCGGACAAGTTCCAGACGGGCTACGATGAGCCGCTGCTCCATACGATGTACGTGGATAAGCAGCTTTCAGGCGTCAAGGCGGTGCAAACGCTGTCGCGGCTGAACCGGGCCCACCCGCAGAAGACCGATACGTTTGTCTTGGATTTCCTGAACGATGCCGACACCATCAAGAACGCCTTTGCGGATTACTACCAGACCACCGTCTTGAGCGAAGAAACCGACCCGAATAAGCTGCATGATCTCAAGGGCACTTTGGACGGCTATCAGGTGTACCGCTGGGACCAGGTGGAACGGCTGGTCGGGCTGTTCCTTGGTGCGGCGGACCGCGAGACACTGGATCCTATCCTGGATGAGTGTGTTGGGCTCTACATGGGCGAGTTGGATGAGGATGGGCAAGTCGATTTCAAGGGCAAGGCCAAGGCCTTCGTGCGGACCTATCAGTTTTTGGCTTCGATCCTGCCATACAGCAATGCCGAGTGGGAGAAACTCTCGATTTTCCTGAACTTTCTCATTCCCAAGCTGCCGGCTCCTGTGGAGCAAGACCTGTCCAGGGGGATCCTCGAAGCGATCGATATGGATAGTTACCGCAGCGAGGTCCAGGAGACGCTCCGACTGAGCCTGCCCGATGAGGATGGCCAGGTCGGGCCTGTGCCGACCACCGGGGGTGGGCGTAAGGCCGAACCCGAACTGGATCGCCTGAGCAACATCATCAAGGCGTTCAACGAACAGTTCGGCAACATCCAGTGGCAGGATGCGGACCGCGTCCGTCAGATCATTGCCGAGGAGATCCCGCAGAAGGTGGCGGCGGATCGAGCCTATCAAAATGCCATGAAAAACAGTGACCGAACGGGGGCCCGGCTGGAGCACGACAATGCGTTGAAGAAAGTGATTATCGGAATGATGTCTGATCACACGGAACTTTTCAAACAGTTCGTGGACAACCCCAGCTTCCGGAAGTGGCTGGCGGACACCATCTTCTCCGTCACCTACGAAGGAGACGCGGCCTGATGAGAACCGAGGGTCTTACATTGAACCCCTTCATCTCCTCAGTGTCAGTTGGTGGTTATGGGTTTATGGGGAAAGGACCTGATACCGAGGAGTGGAAAACACGTATAGCCAGCAATGCGAAGGTCTGGAGCAGACCACAGATCAGCCGAAGCTTTTTTGGAGGCTTTTGCTCTTCGTATCCCGCCGTTTATGGGTGCGGTTCTTTCGGAAGAGCTCCGCCGGGCGAACGTAGTGAGACAAGATTCCCTCGTGCTACAGCGACCGTCAAGCGTTGACAGTCAATCCTTGGTCGATGCGTATCCGAGGACATGGACGTCTGCGACATTGACAAAAGGTGTCGGGCGAGGGACTGGCCTTTGAGGATTGTATGCAGGACTGTAAGACGGGTTTGCCATCGAGCGTGTGAGGAGAAATGGGAGTCCTGAGTGGGCCCCCGGATTCTCCAATTGTGCACATTAGAGCTCACGAGTCTTTAAGGGGCGGCATGGTGTAGTAATCTAGCACGGCCAAGAAGTACTTTTCGGGCTTAGAATGGCCGGATCCCGCATCTCCTCGGCGGGAAATTGTGGCCGAGTAATGCAAGAATGCAAGATGAGACCCGAGCCGTCCGAGCGTGAAACCCAGAGTAGACGAATTGACCTGAAGACGGACAGGTCCGATGGCACAAAATGATAGCCACGTTTCGATTGAAAAGCCTTTCTTTGGACCTCCTGACATGGAGTGGCTTCTGAATGAGTGGCGAGAACGCCCCGTCCCTAGAACGCCCGCTGAGATTGCGCAGTGGTTCTTATCGGCGAAATTCAAAAGGGAAAAGGGTTACCTACCCTATGATCGAACACAGAGATATAGAGTTAACGACAAGATCCTCATCAGAGTCAATTCTATCCTGCGGCCTGCTCGAATAACAAAAGTTTCACCGAACTGTTCGACCGACCGCGACGGCTTCAGCTTTGACAAGATAGTGATCGAGTTCCTCGACTTTCAGCTAGGTGACGGTAACTCCACAAAGAAGTATATCGCCAATTACCATGGCGTGCAATATGCCAGTACGGTTGTCAAGGAACGTGCAGCAATCAGCCGGGAGGAGCAGGTCACTGTTGAGTCACAGATATTGATGGCGATGTCCAGTGACCGCAGAGTGGTTTCGGTTGGCAACAGGTACTTTCCAGCCGATTTCATGGTGAACCTGAGGGCTGAGCTTTTAGAAGCAGTCCAGGTAATCGCGAAGAGCAAGCGTCCCATGAAGACCATAGAGTTGTTAGAGGCATTGTCTGTTACTTATCCCGCAGAGCAGCGCGACCGTTGGATTTTTAGTGGTGAATTCTATCTACACAAGGACGAGCGATTACACCCTCACTCTGGCGATGGCGGGTCTTGGGATATTCGCAAGCCCACGATCCCGTTGCTGATTCGCTATGACAGGACGACGCGTTCCAGGGGCATCCCTGTGTCCATTGACGTAGAGAATCTCCTATACTATCACGGACACACTGAGGAGTGCACTTTCTGCCTGCAAGGAGATCAGGTAGTCACAGGATTGTATGACCGACATAACAGAGAATTGCACGGCCCAGAGCTGATGGACGCCCTTGACGCTCTATTCGATAACGAGGTATGTGAGTTGTTCGTTACAGATTCAGAGGTGCGCGGGGGCCCGGTTACTCTGAGCAGCCGAGCATATGCTCCAGTCAAGTGTATTCATTGCACTGTCACTGTCACGAGCGATTGGCTTGACAAGGAGGTTCTTATGGTGCCTCCGCAGATATCCGTACATCTGAGGGGACTGCAACGCGTAACACTCGTCTCGGCACAGTGTATAGAGGCCTTCCGTTATGACGAGGCCGAGGGAGCTATTGTCTCCGTGGGCAGGCTTTACCATGAACATGCAGTCGCTGAAGGCGACAAGGTGCGGATTTCAATCACGACCCGTAAGCCTGATGAGATCGTCATTGCCTTGACCTGGCGCTTCCCGTTCAACGACTTGATGCAACTTCCCCCCGAAGATTTTCAGTGGCAAGATGCTTCGGTACGAGACTGCATCATTATCGTCCTGGGGCAACGCAAGGAACCTCAGCATTATCGTGAGATTTACGCGACCGTGTCGCGACATAAGGACACCTCACTGCAGTCTGTCGTAGAGGTTCTGTCGCGTTATTCTCCGGCGATATTCGCTCACGTAGGCAAGGGAATGTGGAAATTGGCCGCAGAAGCCATTCAATCCGCTGAAGTCAGTTCGTTCAGTGTTAGGATGCCTGAGTTGTTCCTCGACGCACACGATGAGGTCTGGGAAGCCGTCGGAGTTATCACGCGTGACGATTACGTCTATAGGCTTCTTGCCAAGGTTGGCCAGCCACTGACATATGCACAGATCGTAGAGTATCTTTCACAATGGCTGCATGTGGACGGCCGTCGGCTGGCAATCAGTGGGTTCCTTGACATCCACGATGATAGGTTAACACAACTGGACGACGGAAGTTGGGCCCTTTCTGCGTGGGCCCAAATGCAGAGTAATGTGACATCGCCCATATTGACTGCAGATTCGCCGGCCGAGGATAGCAGTGGGGTATCCAACGATTCACTCGACAGCTCGGCAAGATCGAGGGGCACTCACCCGATACTGCTGTATTGCATCTTGGCGGGCATGGCATGTCTCTTTGCCGGGCTCTTGTATTGGCTACTACGAAGATAGGAGGCTCTCTATGTCCTCAGACCTGAGGTTTATCATACCGATGCTGCAGCACCCTGGCGATTTGTTGAGGATCCCGCATGCGATGGTTGCTGAGCTGGATCTTACCGCTCCGGCAACGGTCAGAGCACAACTGCCCAGCGGCCGAAGTCTTCCTGTGCGCATTAATCCAATAGATAGAACGCTGACGGGCTTGGGACCATGGTTCCGCCAAACACGTTGCTCGGATGACCAAGTCGCGGTATGCGTTACAGTTACGTCGAAGGATCCACTTGCAGTGAGTGTAGACTATACTGATGAGCAAACACCCTCCCACGACGCTTACCAGAGAATTGAACGTCCGGCAGAGGAATTGTATGTGGGGGCACGACTGGCCAGTGATTTCTTCGAGCTTGTCCAGACAAATGAAGCAATGTCACTGGCAGAAGAGGATCTGGTCCGACATGTTTTCATCTGCGGTACGAGCGGCAGTGGAAAGACCGTCCTAGCGAAAGTCCTAATTGAGGAGGCGGCACAAAAGGGGATTCCGGTCATCGCCGTAGATCTAAAAGGCGACATATCCAGCATGACCCTCACGGCATCAGGTGACGACCCTGAGGAAATCGCTCCTTGGATCTCCACTCGCCGCGGTGAAGTGCTCGAAGAAAAGGCTGCGGAGGTAGCGGGCAGACACAGAACCAACTTGGACCGATGGGGCATAAGCAGTCACGATGTCAGGGAGTTCCAAAAGCGTGTTGCAGTGAATGTGTTTACTCCTCGGTCCAATTCTGGTTTTCGGCTAGCCCTTTCTGCTTTCGTCGAGCCGCCCAGTGATCTCGAAGATCTGCGAGCGAGTGATCCGGATGCCTATGAGGATGTTATTCAGTTCATGGCCGAGACCTTCGTTGGGCGGCTGAATCTTAGCGAGGGGGTGTCCACAAAGGCAAAGGGATATGTCTACGAAATCATCCGCCTCTTCTGGGACCGCAATATAGATCTGCGGGGATATGATGGCATTGTGCGAGTATTGGAGGAAGTTCGCAGCGGCAGCAATCAGATTGAGCAAATCGGAAGCATGCCCACAGACGAGTACATCGATAACCGCGACCGTAAGAAGATCGCAGATGCGATTAACACCTTGCTCATTGGCGCCCAGAAGCTCTGGTTTCAGGGCTTTCCGTTGAACGTCGAAGAACTGCTGGATCGCGACAATTTCAATAACAAGACCCCTGTATCTATTATCAATATCAAGCATCTCAGTTTTTCTGACCAAGCTTATGTTGTCGGCTATCTGTCATACTTAATCTGGTTCTGGATGCGTCGGCGCGAGGGAAGCGAAGGGCCACGGTTACTCTACTATATCGATGAGATCGGAGGTGGGGGCTCCAAGGAGGCGTTCTTCCACAGTGTCGCCAAGTCTCCTGCAAAGCCGGCCCTGAATCTGCTGATTCGTCAGGGACGGGCGTTCGGGGTATGTTGCATGTTTGCAACCCAGTCACCGGCGGACATCGATTATAAGGCACTAGGGCAATGTGGCACGTGGATGGTTGGACAGCTCAGAACCCAGCGTGAACGACAGAAGATCAAGGATGGAGCAGGGATTGCAGACCTCGATTTTGAAAGGGCCTCCCAGCATCTGCCGCATCTAAGAACTGGACAGTTCGTTGTTAAGCCGCCGTCGGACTCTTGGGGCCTGTTACAGGAACGATGGCTTATGCATCAGCACCGAGTGCTTTCTGAGACTGACCTGAAAAAGTGGAAGGCAGCCTATGAGGATGAAGCCGCCAGTGTGTATAGCGAGGCCAGAGAACATTACGACCTCTCGCGCCTTGGTCAGGCCAAGGCTCTACTGGAGGATTTGATTGGCAGATACCCATTTTCTACGCAGTTTGCAAAGGCACATCTTTTGCTGGCGACTATCTTCTTCGACCTGTCCCAATACGAAGATGCTGCAGGCACCTGTGAGCGTCTACTTAAGAGCTGCATCGACGCGGAGGAGACCGGTGATGCGTACTTCCTACTGGGCAGGTGCTATGAACAGCTCGAGCGCGTGCAAGATGCAGTCGCAAGTTTCTCGCGAACAATTGAGAGCGGAGCAAAAGACGAGATAAAAAACCAGGCGGCGAACCATCTCGACTACTGCAAATCACGCCTAGAGTGGGCAGAACTGTCCGATGTGGGAAAGTTCGCGTGGTGGGTGCTTGGAAAGTCGCCGGATAGCAATAAGATGATTCGTCTCGAAGCAGACGATAAGACACTTATCTCCACGGTGATCGTTGCGGTCCTAGGCCAGACCGATTTTGAGTTTCCCGAAGTATTTGATTTGGGTCAGATCCTTAAACACCATGAATGCATCAAGCTGCAGGGTATGGCTATGTCCGCAGAAAGAACGGTTGCTGAGAGGTGGATCCGGGAACAACTCCCTAGGGCCAAGGAGTTTCTTCGTAGCGAACAGCATCAGGAGGCGGCCTTTCTTGCACAGAAGATTCTCAACCGCATCAAAGACAACAGCTTGGTGGTTCCTGCGTCTGTCATTGACTTATTACGGCAGTGTAATGAGTGGAGCGAACAGAAACGGCAAGAGTCGCGACTCAGAGTGATACAGTTGCAGGCTAAAGAGTTTGAGTTTGAAGTGGCAAACCTATTTCGGGCAAAAGGCTACGAGGCATTGGTAACGCGAATGAGCAGAGATGACGGTGTTGACGTGTTCGCCAAGAAAGACGGTGAGAAGGTACTGATCCAGTGTAAGCGCTGGCAGAGGCCCATAAGCCGAGCTGCGGTTGACGAGTTTGCTGGCGTTCGTAGCCGTAGCGGTATGCCGCGTGCAATCCTTGCAACAACTTCATCTTTTTCAGAGGATGCTCGGCGAGTTGCTCAGGACAACGGAATAGAACTGTGGGATTTCACACGGCTTGCAAGAGAGTGGAAAATGACGAAGAGCGCAGGCCATTGATCTGGCACGCGTTTCCTTCGCCAACACTGACCGAGGCGGTGACCGTGTCGGACCCGGGGATCGGGTTCGTGGCCGGTTTTGAATCCGTCGGCGGCGAATGGATGTACCGAGCCACCGTCTCACGGTCGATCCCCAACTCTTGGGCGATCCGCCGCTGGGACCAGCCCATTCGCTGGAGAGCTATGATTGCCTGTACCACAGCCATTTTGAGTTGGTTTGCCATATCGGGGCCCTCGAAACTGTACCCTGGTTGATTTGGAGACGCCTGTACAGCAAACCGTTCGCTCCTCAAAGTGGCTGGTTTTCAACCCGATCCGCGCGGATACTTTTGCCCGATCCTTGACAGCATTCCTGCAGGGGCAATCTCCGGGAGGTGCTGGTCAGGAGGGTGGGAGAGGGGGGATAGGATACGGTCCATCCTCAGGTCGAAAACACGTAGCCGTATTTCCAGCCTTTTCCGCCGGTATCTCTTTCATACCCCTGACCCATCATTCTCCCTTGCCATTGGTGAGCAGCCTCCTGGGAGGTGAACTGCTGGATGATTCGAAAGTTGCGGTGCTTTCCATGTTGCTGTTTTGTGCTTCCCAGATCATCGGTAAGTCC
>Ga0209163_1000284_pt1 | contig 115225 bp, 122 predicted proteins | sample MTBAKSrepl2MetaG_FD_187457 | JGI IMG/M metagenome (GOLD analysis project Ga0209163, IMG submission 187457) | Enrichment culture microbial communities om Arthur Kill intertidal strait, New Jersey, USA, that are MTBE-degrading - MTBE-AKS2 (Arthur... | ecosystem: Environmental > Aquatic > Marine...
GCGAAGCCTGCTGGCGGAGCCTGCCCCGAGCTGAGAAAACGGGGGCCAGAGCCGCTTCGCGGGGCCGCCCACCGACCTCTGCAGAGGCGCCACCGACCACGATCGCTCCTTCTCCCGGCTCAACGCCTATTGATCCTCTCGACTCCTCCGCTCAGGCGGGCTTGTTCAGCAGCCTGCTAGCCCCTCCCCAGCCGAGCGTCGTCTCGACGACTGGCCTAGTGCCGCGCCGGCATAACCGATAAGCTAGGCTCGACCGCCGAGCAGCCGCTGCCCTTCTGCCGGCGCGTCTCGAGCGGATCTCGCCGCGTCACGTGCACCCGGACCACGCCCTGGGCGGCCGGCATCAGCCCTCGAGAATCGCATCGCAGCGGCGAACTGCGCTCCTCTTGCCGGCGACGGTCGGGCCGATGCCCGCACTCGCATTCGTCCTCCTGACGGCTCCCGCTTGGCCGTCGCCACCGACTCGGCGTCCCCTCCAAAGGATCGGACGGCCGGGCTCTCGAGGAACTGAGGATCGCACATGCATCGCCACGACCCCGTGACCGACCACCCGCAGATACGGACCGCGCTGCTGCTCGCCGCCGGCCTCGGCAGCCGCCTGGCACCGCTGACAGACGCGGCGCCGAAGTGTCTCGTCTCGATGAGCGGCGTGCCGATCCTCGAGCGCCTGGTGCGCTCCCTCGACGGTCACGGGTTCGAGCGCCTGGTCATCGTCACCGGCTACAGGGCCGAGACGATACGCGACTACCTCGGCGAGCGCTTCGGCGGCATCGCTGTCGAGTACATCGTCAGCCCTCTGTTCGAGACCACGAACAACATCTACTCGCTGTGGCTGGCGCGGCAGCTGATCGACGAACCGTTCCTGCTGGTCGAGAGCGACGTGGTCTTCGACGAGCCCCTGCTGGAGCCGCTGCTGCAGCCCGGCCGCATCGCGGTCTCACGGCAGCTGCCCTGGATGGGCGGCACCACGGTCACGCTTGACGCAGGCGGCAACGTCGACGCCTTCTACCCGCCGCCCCCGGGCGTGTACGGCAGGCACTGCACCGACGCCGGCCACTTCATGGCGGTCAACATCTGCAGCCTTTCGCGTGACACCTGGGGCGAGGTCGGCGAGCGGCTCGATGCGCACGTGGCGGCCGGCCAGACCGGCTCGTTCTACGAGACCGTGTTCGAGGAGATGGCCGCCGAGGGCAGCATGCACCCCGCGGCGGTGATCTTCCCCAGCGAGCGCTGGTACGAGATCGACACGCTGGCCGACCTGGCTGCGGCCGAGCTCGTGTTCCCGCGGCGCCTGCACGTCGCGAGGGATTCGGGGCGCGGGGCTCTCGTCGCCGCGGCGGCCCGACCAGGAGCCGTGATGTGAGCGGGGATGGCGAAGCGGATCGGCGCGCCTCGCAGTCGCCTGCGGCTCCCGGGCCGGTGCTCTCCTTCGCGCGCGACCTGCCCAACCTGTGCTCTCTGACGGGGCTGCTGGCCGCGCTGCTCGGCCTCTATTTCGCGATCCGCGGCCCCTACCCGGCGGCGATGATCGGCCTGCTCTGGGCGGTCGTCTTCGACTGGAGCGACGGCCTCATCGCGCGCCGCCTCAAGGGTCGCACGGCCGAGCGGCGGGCGTTCGGGGCGCAGCTCGACTCGCTGATCGACGTGGTCAGCTTCAGCGTCGTCCCCGCGGTCTTGCTGCTCAGCGTCGGGGACTTCAGTCCCTTGTTCATCCCCGGGGCCTTCGTGATCGTCGCTACGGGGGTCATCCGCCTCAGCTACTTCAACGTCTTCGGGCTGCTCGACGCCAGGACCTACAGGGGGCTGCCGCTCGACACCAACGTCATCGTCCTGGCCCTGCTCTTCGTCTTCGAGCCGCTCGTCGGCCAGACTTCCTTCCCCGTCGCGATCTACATTGTCTTGCTGGCGCTGGCCGCCCTGAACGTCGCTCCGATCGCGACCCCCAAGCTCGGCGGGCGCTGGTACTACGCGATCATCGGGTACGCGCTCGCGCTCAGCGCGGTCTACGTGGTGCAGCTGCTGTAGGCGACCTGAGCACCCCTTCCGGCTGAGTTCTCCGCGGCGGGTAGACGCAAGTCGCTTCAGACTCCGTCGCGGGGACTCGGCGTCGCGGCAGTCGTCTAGAATGGGCCGAGACGATGAGCGCACCCGCAGCTCGCGGGTCCACCTAGCTCAACGTCTAGCGATGTGTCTTGCGGTGACACCCGAGAGGCCCTGCGTCATCTGGGAGCTGTGGGAGCTGACTTCATCCACGTCGACCTGTCGCTCGACACGGGTTGGCGTACCTACTATTGGCCTCCCACCGAGGGAGGGGGCGGAGAGCATGTCTCAAGCCACGAGTACGAACGCGCCATGCGGCTGCATCTGATCAACCCATCCAACCCGCTTGTCAGTATGGTTCGGGTCAAGGAGAACCGCTGGAACCGCTACCGGGTGTGGAAGCCGCTCGGCCTCATGACCCTCGCGGGCCTGACGCCACCAGAGTGGGAGATCTCGATCGTCGACGAGAACATCGGCACGCCGGGCCATGCGGACACGCCTCCGCCGGACCTCGTCGGCATCACGGCCTTCGCCTCACAGGCGAACCGCGCCTACGAAGTGGCAGCTCACTTCCGGCAGCTCGGGGTTCCCGTCGTCATGGGTGACATTCATGCGACCACCTGCATGGGCGAAGTCATGGAGCGGGTGGATGCGGTGGTCACCGGGGAGGCCGAGGCCGTCTGGCCGCAGGTGCTCGCCGACGTTCAAAACGGCACCCTGCAGCGCCGCTATGTCGGAGGGCGCTCTGAACTGAGCGACGTCCCGCCGGCGCGTCACGATCTGCTGCCTTCGGGGTACGTCTTCGGGGCGATCCAGACGACTCGCGGCTGTCCTTTGAGCTGCAGCTTCTGCAGCGTGACGGCGGTCAACGGAGCCCGCTACCGGCAGCGACCCATCGCCGATGTCGTGCGGGAGTTCCGCCTGATCCGTGAGCGGGCCGTGCTTGTCGTGGACGACAACCTCATCGGCACGCGACCCGAGCACGTGGCGCGCGCCAAGGACCTGTTCCGCGCCATGGCGGAGGCGAACCTGAGCAAGGAATGGATCGCCCAAGTCACGATCAACTTCGCCGATGATGAGGAGCTCATGGCGCTGGCCGCAAGGGCCGGCTGCAGGGGCGTGTTCATCGGCTTCGAGTCCACCACGCCGGAGGGGCTCTCGGAAGTCGGCAAGAAGTTCAACCTTCAGGGAGGCCGCGATTTCCGTGCATCCGTGCGCCGCATCCAGCGGCACAAGATCCTGGTCGTGGGCTCGTTCGTCATCGGCCTCGATACTGACGGACCGGGCATAGGCAGACGCGTCGCCGAGACGGCCGATCAGTATGGAGTGAACATACTTAACGCGCTGCTTCTGACACCGCTGCCGGGGACGCGCCTGTGGGACCAGATGAACGCGGAGAACCGCGTCATGCTCAATGAGTTCCCGAAGGACTGGGCGTACTACACGCTGGGCTTCCCCGTGGCTCGCTACAAGCATCTCTCGGTGGACGACAGCATCGACGAAGTGGACACTTGCAATCGAGAGTTCTACTCCGTGCCCCGGATCGTGAGACGGGTAGGGCGTGACCTGTGGGATCGCCGCCAGCCCCTGAGAAGTCTGGTCAGCAATCTCGCATCCCGAAGCAACTCCCGGCACAACTGCGCGGCGCATGCTGATTTCAAGCGCGACCAGGGCGAGAGGGGCAACGGGGCAACGTCTGGGACGTGAAGGAGCTTCGTCTCCGCGGGGAGCCGGAAACGTCCCAAAGGTCCTCCCAGGGTCGCGGTGATACGGGCGGTGACGCGGTGCGCGACGCGCGCTCCCACGTGAGCCAGCGTCTGTTGGCGCCTGGCCCTGTCGTGGAGCCGGAGGAGGCTCCCGATCGGTCCGCCGGCCTACGCCGAGTCTGCCGTCTGTCCTGGCACGGCTGCTCCCGCGAGCGCGGCGACAGCCCGTCGGCTGCTGCGTTCCCGACGGGTTTCGGTGCGAGAGGCTTGACGGGCGCGAGGTTCGAGAACGGCGTCCTCGTCGAACGACCCCACGAATCAGCATGGTGACGCTCCCGCGCACGACGCAGTGATCCCGCGGGCTTTGACCATTCCTCACAGGCTCGTGCGGCAGTCCTCCTGATCGTCATCTGTCAGTGCGCGGTGGCACGGCTGGTAGTTCCACTGTGACGCAGAGCCCGCCAGCATCCCGCGGGGTGAGGGTAAGGGTTCCGTCGTGCGCTTGGGTGATGCTTCTGACCATTGCCAGGCCAAGGCCAAGACCCGCGTGGTCGGTGCGTATGCGTTCGGTGCCGCGCTGAAACGGCTCGACAAGCGTGGAAACGAGCTGTGGGGTGAGCTTCTCGCCGGTGTTCTCGACAGTGAGCACCACGCTCTTGGGATGAACGCTGGTCGTGACCCACACGGTGCCCTGTTCAGGCAGGTTGTGGACGATGGCGTTGTGCATGAGATTCGTAGTCAACTGCAGCAGGAGCGGGTGTGAGCCGATGGTGGGGGACATTTCGCCGGAGGTCTCGATGGTGACGCCGCGCTCTTCTGAGAGGGGGAGGAGCGTTTCGGCGGCTTCTTCCGCTATGAGGGACAGGTCGACGGGTTCTCGAGTGAAGGACCGCTGGTCGGCGCGGCTGAGCAGGAGCAGTGCTTCAGTGAGGTCGATCGCTCGTGCGTTGACGGTGTAGAGGCGGTCGACAAGTTCGTCGTTGTCGTGGTCCGGATCCCTGCGGGCTACATCGAGAAGGGTCTGCGTGATCGCCAGCGGGGTGCGCAGTTCGTGGGAGGCATTGGCTGCGAATCTCCGCTGTTCGGCGACGTGTGCCTCGAGGCGCGCGAGCATGGCATCGAAGCTGTCGGCGAGTTCGCGGAACTCGTCCTGACGTCCTTCCAGCTTGATCCGGTGGGAGAGCGATCCGGTCGCGGCCCTGCGAGTGGCGTCGGTGATTCGGGCCAGCGGGTTGAGCATGAGGCCGGCGAGAAGCCACCCTCCCGCTAGACCGAACACCAGCATGAACGCCAACCCTGCGGCGGTCCATGGAGCGAGAGACCGCAGGAGGTCGGCGCCGCCGCCTGGCACCATGACGATGATGTTGTGTCGCAGGATGAACACCCACGCGGCCGCGAGCGTCAAGGAACCTGCAAGCATAAGGAAGCCGGCGTAGCTGAGGGTGAGTTTGAGGCGAACGCTCAAGCCAGGGGCTCTATCCACGCTCTTCTCCCTCACGCTCGGTGTCTGGTTGAGTGTCGATGCGGTACCCGACGCCCGCCACGGTGGCGATGATCCAGGGCTCGCCGAGGCGCTTACGAAGTCCCGAGACGGTGATGCGCACGGCGTTGGTGAACGGGTCGGCGTTCTCATCCCATGCTCGCTCCAGGAGGTTCTCGGCGCTGACGACACCGCCTTCGGCGGCGACGAGGACTTCGAGCACGGCGAACTGCTTGCGGGTGAGCGCGACGTAGCGGCCGTCGCGGTAGACCTCGCGGCGGAACGGATCCAGCCGCAGACCGGCGATCTCTCGCACGGGTGGCCTGCTCTGGGCGCGCCTGCGGTCGAGCGCTCTGAGCCGGAGCACGAGCTCTCGGAGTGCGAACGGCTTCGTGAGGTAGTCGTCGGCGCCGAGCTCGAACCCGGAGGCCTTGTCGTCGAGCCGGTCGGCGGCGGTGAGCATGAGGATCGGCATGCCGCTGCCTGAGGCGACGATGCGTCTCGCGATCTCGTCGCCGGAGGGGCCGGGGATATCGCGGTCGAGGACGGCGATGTCGTAGGCATTGACGCTCAGCAGCTCCAGAGCGGTGTCGCCATCACCGGCGATGTCGGCGGCGATCGCTTCCAGGCGCAGGCCATCGCGGATGGCTTCTGCCATGTAGGGCTCGTCCTCAACGATCAGCACACGCATCCTTTCGATGCTACCAGTCGGCGCATGTCGTCGGCATATCGAAAACCCGATACGTGCTGGCAATGCCGCGCTGCCTTGAATGGCGCCATGACCTACCGCAAGTACCGCACATCGGCAAGGAGAAGGATCCTCCGGATCCGCAGGCTCGTCCTCGGCGCCGGCCTGCTGGTGGCCATTGCGGCAGTCGCCGCCGCCGACCTCGGCTTCCAAGGCTACCAGCCGCTGGCGTCCTCGCCCGCGACGGCCGCGTCGCCCATCCAGACCGCATCATCCACCCGCGTCCTTCACAGCGAGAACCAAAGCGCGCTCGGCGAGGCGCTCCCCAGTGCGGTGTGGCCGGCAGACGGCCAAGCGGCCGTCCAGGTAGGGGACTCGCAGGTCCAGGCCGGCCCGAACCAGCACGCGGCTCCGATTGCCAGCGTCGCGAAGATGATGACGGCCTATCTCGTGCTTCGCGACCACCCGCTCGGACCCGGCCAGGGCGGGCCGACGATCACGCTCACCGAGGCCGACGTCGCGGACACCGAGCGCCGGCGCGCGCAGCAGGAGTCTGTTGTGTCCATCGCCGCCGGAGAGCAACTCACCGAACGGCAGGCGCTGCAGGCCCTGCTGTTGCCTTCGGCGAACAACATCGCCCTGGTTTTGGCTCGATGGGACGCCGGCTCCGTGGATGGGTTCGTCGCAAAGATGAATGCCGCCGCACAGTCCCTCGGCATGACAGACACTCACTACACCGACCCGAGCGGATACGACGACGCGACCGTGTCGAGCGCCGCCGACCAGCTGCTTATCGTCGATCGGGCGATGCGCCTGCCGGCGTTCGCGAGCATCGTCGCCACGCCGAGCGTGACGCTGCCGGTCGCCGGCACCGTGCACAACACCAACGACTTGCTGGGGCACGACGGCTTCGTCGGCGTGAAGACCGGCTCGACCGACGCGGCCGGCGGCTGCTTCGCCTTCCGGGCCATCCGCTGGATCGACGGCAAGCGGACGACGATCACCGGAGTTGTGTTGGGACAACCCGGCCACGACCATCGCGCATCCGGTCTTGCGGCCGCGGCCGCCATGGTCGACCACATCGCCAGTCCTGTCCGAGCGCCGGCCATGCCAGCTCTACAGCATTGAACCCAATCAGCACACGCGGGGAGAGAACATGAGGAGAACGCTATGGCCGCTGGCCGCCCTTGCCATGATTGCCCTGATCGGCGTGATCAGCACGGGCTGCTCCAAGGCGCCTTCCGAGATCAGCACGGGCAGCAACAGCGACGCCAATCGTGAGAAGGCGATGCAGTTCGCCCAGTGCATGCGCGACAACGGCGTCAGCGAGTTCCCGGACCCGGATGCATCGGGCGCGCTCACGATCGATGCGATCGCGAACGGCTCGTCGCTGGACACGGACTCCGCGGCGTTCAAGCAGGCCCTCAGCGCGTGCAAGGACCTGCAGCCAGCGGGGTTCACTGGCCACAAGAGGACCGCTCAGCAGCAGGAGGAGGCTCTCAAGTTCGCTCAATGCATGCGTGATAACGGCGTGAAGGACTTCCCGGACCCAGGCCCGGATGACCCCCTCGTCAACACGTACCGAATCCCGTCCTCGAATACAACGGCTGGCATGAGTGCTCTCAACGCCGCGATGCAGACGTGCGGCGACCTCGCCGAGCAGGCGATGGGCCAATGAAGCGGAAGACTTGGGTGCCGGCCGGAGCGGCCGTCCTGCTTGCCGTAGCCGTCACCGGCGGCGTGGTCGTGATGACCGGTGCCAGGCAAGCGCCCGCGGCCGCACAGGGGCCGCCGCCGAACACCGCGACGGTAGAGCAGGGCAAGCTCTCATCCATGGTCTCCCTGAATGGGACCCTGACCTATCGGGCACGCTCGGACGGCTCGCCGTACTCAGTGATCAACCAGGCCGCCGGGACGTACACCAAGCTGCCCGATGACGGCGCCAAAGTCGGCTGCGGCGACGTGCTCTACCGGGTGGACGACAAGCCGGTGCTGCTGCTGCGCGGCTCGATGCCGGCGTACCGGTCGCTGTCGGAGGGCGACAGCGGACCCGACGTCACCGAGCTCAACGCCAACCTGGTGCGCCTCGGGTACGCGACCCGCGCGCAGGTTGACCCGTCCTCTGACTATTTCAGCTCCCAGACGGCGTCCGCGCTCGAGGAGCTGCAGTCCAGGCTGGGCGAGGATCAGACCGGGTTGCTCGACCTCGGCCAGGCGGTCTTCCTGCCCGGGCCCGTGCGCATCGCCAAGGTGACCGGCGAGCTCGGCGGACCCGCCCGGCCGGGCGCATCTGTCGCCCAGGCCACATCCGACACGCTGCAGGTGCAGGTGGCGCTCGACCCCTCCCAGCAAGGTGAGGTGAGAAAGGGCGACCGCGCGCGGATCACACTGCCGGGCAACAAGTCGGTGACGGGAAAGGTGGATCGGCTCGGGAGAGTCGCTCAGGCGCCTGATGGAGAGAACGCCGGCGTCGGATACGCGACCATTCCCGTCTACGTCAGTCTCGACGATCCGGAAGAGGCAGGCGGGCTCGACCATGCTCCGGTCCAGGTGGAGATCACCACCAAGGGAGTGGAGAACGCCCTGAGCGTCCCCGTCACCGCGCTCGTCGGGAAGTCCGGCGGCGGGTTCGCGGTCGAGGTCGTGCGCGCTGGCGGGCGACGCGAGCAGGTCGCGGTGAAGCCTGGCCTGTTTGACACCGCAGGCGGACGAGTGCAGGTCGAGGGAGAGCTTCGCGTAGGCGATCGCGTGGTGGTGCCGTCGCTATGAGCGGTGTGTCTGCCGAACACCGCGAACCTGTTCTGGAACTGGATGCGGTGACCAAGGTCTATGGCGAGGAGCCGCCGGTGCCCGCCCTCCGCGGCGTGTCCTTCTCCGTCCGGCGGGGCGAGCTGGTGGCGATCGTCGGACCCTCCGGGTCGGGCAAGTCCACGCTTCTGCACGTCATCGGGACGCTGGAGCCGCCGAGCAGCGGCGTGGTCCGCATCGGCGGCGTCGACGCGGCGCGGCTCGGCGACCGCGAGCTCTCGCGGCTGCGGGCCCGCGAGATCGGGTTCGTCTTCCAGCAGTTCTTCCTGGCCGAGCACGCCACCGTGCGGGAGAACGTGGCCGACGGGCTACTCTACGCGGGCGTCCCCGCCGCCGAGCGGTACAGGTGCGCGGATGAGGCTCTTGAACGGGTCGGCCTCTCTGAGCGCGCGAAGTCCAAGCCCACCAGGATCTCCGGAGGTGAGCGGCAGCGGGTCGCGATCGCCCGGGCCCTCGTCGGGCGTCCGGCGATCGTGCTCGCCGACGAACCGACCGGGAACCTCGACAGCGCCACCGGCGCATCAATCATGGAGCTCATCCGCGAGCTGGGCGCCGCCGGCGCCACGATCATCATGATCACGCACGATGCGGGCCTCGCCGATCAGCTGCCCCGTCAGATTCGGATGCTTGATGGGCGGCTGGTCTCCGATGCCGCGAAGCGAGAGGCGCCATGAGTGCCGAGGCCGGACGACTGCAGCTGAAGGACGGGCTGCGGGTGGCGAGCGTCGGGCTGCGCGCCCGGCCGCTGCGCGCCGCGCTCTCCGCGCTTGGGATCGCGATCGGCACGGCAGCGATCGTGGCTGTCCTCGGGCTGTCCTCCTCCTCGCAGGCCGGGCTGATCGCGGAGATCAACCGGCTCGGCACGAACCTGCTGACCGTCGAGGCCGGACAGAGCCTCACCGGGGGGGAGGCGCAGCTGCCCCTGGAAGCGCCGGCGCGGATCACACTCTTGGGCAGCGTTCAACTGGTGGCACACACCGCCCTGATGAAGGAAGAGAAGGTCTACCGGAACCCGATGATCCCGGTGGCCGAAACCGGTGGCCTCGAGGTGCGGGCCACCGGCCTGAACCTGTTGTCCGTGCTAGGCACCGGGGTCGCGCGCGGCGAATGGCTCAACGAAGGCACCGCCCGCGAGCCGGTCGCGGTGCTCGGCGCGGGCGCCGCCGAGCAGCTGGGCATCGGCCGGATCTATCCTGATCAGCGGATCTGGCTGGGCGGCCAGTGGTTCAACGTCGCGGGCATTCTGCAGCCCTCGCCGCTAGCGCGCGACATCGACAACAGCGCCATGATCGGCTACCCGGCCGCCCAGAGGTACCTCGGCTACGTCAGCATGGTCGGCGGCGAGCAGAAGGCCGGCCCGCCGAGCTCGATCTACGTGCGCACCGCCACCGGTCATGAGGCGGAGGTGCAGTCGCTGCTCGCGCAGACCGCCAACCCTGAGGCACCCTACGAGGTGGCCGTGAGTCAGCCGTCCGACGTGCTCACCGTCCGAGCCGCTGCGGCGGGGGCATTCGACAGCCTCTTTCTCGGGCTCGGGGTGGTGGCACTGATCGTGGGCGCCGTCGGTGTCGCCAATATCATGATCATCTCAGTACTGGAACGCCGCTCGGAGATCGGCCTCCGTCGCGCCCTTGGTGCGACGAAGGGCCAGATCCGGACGCAGTTCCTCGCTGAGTCGATCCTGCTTGCCGTCATCGGCGGCGTCGTCGGCAGCCGTCGGCGCCGCTGCCACGACCGTCTACGCGCAGGCCAAGGGCTGGGAGACCGTGATTCCGCCGCTCGCCTGGGGCGGCGGCTTCGGCGCCGCGCTCGCAATCGGCGCCCTGGCCGGGCTGCTCCCGGCGCTCAGGGCCGCGCGGATGTCCCCGACCGAGGCGCTGTGGAGCGTGTGATGTCCGATCGAGCGGCTCCGCGCCGGGTCATCACCTGGTCCGGCGCCCTCGAGCTCCTCTGCCGCTGGGGTCTCGCCGCCGCGCTACTCTGGAGCGGCGTCGCCAAGGCGTTCGACTACCCCGCCACGCTCGTCGCCGTGCACGGTTACGGCCTCGTGCCGTCGTTCGCCGAGCCATCAGTCGCCGCAGCCCTGCCGGCGCTGGAGATCGTCCTCGCCGTGCTCCTGCTTCTCGGCCTGCGCACGCGCCTTGCCGCATGGGTCACCGCGCTGCTCTTCGCCGTCTTTCTGGCGGCCATGACTCAGGCTCTCGCCCGCGGCCTGGCGATCGGCTGCGGCTGCTTCGCCGGCGGGGCCACGCTCGGCTGGCGCGATCTCGTCCGCGACCTGCCGCTGCTCGCGGCGGCGCTCTACCTCGCCCTGCGCCGGGACGGGCTACTGCGGCTGGACGGATCCGCCGCCAAGAGCGCCACCGCGCCCGGCTGGCTCTGGCGGCTGCGCGTCGCCGGGCCGGCGGCGGCCTGCGCCGCAGTGCTCGCGGTGGCGCTCGCCGCCCCCGCCCTGAGCAGCGGCGGCGCCACCACCACGTCAAGCGGCGGCGTGCAGGTCGCGGGTCCGGTACGCAGTGCACCGATCCCGGCCGATTCGAAGCTGCCCGAATTCAGCGCTCCCGCCCTCGGCGGCGGCCGCGTCTCCTGGGCGAGCTATGCCGGCACGCCCACGGTGCTCGTCATCTGGGCGCCCTGGTGCGCCGAGTGCGAGGCCGAGCTGCCGCGCATCTTGCGCGCTGCCGAGCAGTTCCCCGGCGTGAAGCTGACCAGCATCGTCACGGCGGTGGGCGAACAACCGGGCCCGGCCCCGGCGGACTACATGGTGAGCCACCACTACAGCTTCCCGGTGGCGCTCGACTCGGCCTCGCAGCGGCTCGCCGACGCGCTCGGCGTCTCCGGCTACCCGGTCGTCTACTACGTCGAGGCCGACGGCAACGTCTCGCGGGCGACAGTGGGGGCGGCGCCGCAGAGCGTCGTCGACTCGTTGATGACGGCGATCGCGGAGTAGAGGCAGCCGTGGCCGCTCACCTGCCGACGTGATGCTGGCAAGACGCCTCGTCACGGCGCCCCACGACCCGATACGCCGCAACATGGCTCCTCGACAGGGTCTTGGATTGTGCAGCATCTTTGCATACGGCGCGCTACTATCAAGACCAAACCCTGGGTTTTCCTAAACCTGGTGTCGCTGGTTCGATTCCAGCCGGGGGCACCAAAAGACCAACGTTCGAACCGCCGACCTCGCTTTTCGCGAGGTCGCTTTCGTTGTCAGACCACCAAGCGCCGTCTTCCATCCAATCCCGTGGTTTCTTCGTCTTGTTGCGCAGCCCCGATGCGAGCTGCTTGGGAAGTCTCGGGTCGAGCAGGATCTTGAACGGCTTGGCCAACTCGTGGGTGATCTCGCCGTCATCGTGCACGTACAGCTTCTCGAAGAACGCCTGATTGAATAGCCGTCGCGTATTTGCTCCCGCCGCCTCATAGGCCGCATGACAATCCCGGGCCAGCTCGAGGGCACTGTTCAGGTTCTGCTCGATCGCCTCGAACTCGAGCGAGACATCCGCCAAGAGACCACGGGCTCGTTCAAGCTCACGCGTGATGCGTTGCTGCTCTTGTTTGAAGAGATCGACCGGCACCGCCTCCGCATAGTGGAGCTGCAGGAGCTTTTGTCGCTCGTCAGTCAGTCTCTGAATGCGCAAGGTGAGTGACTTCTCGCCGGTCTCGGCCTCGGTTCGCCTCATCGACAGGGCCTGTCTCAGCACGTCGCGAACCTCGGCGATCCGCTCGGGGGGTAGCTGCACCGTCCGGTAGTGGTCCATGACGAGCTGCTCCACCTTGCGCAGGCGCACGACGCTCCAGGTGCAGCTCTTTGGATCGTGCTGCCGTCCAAGACAGTAGAAGTAGTCATAGACGTTGCCGTTCCGACTTCGAGAGTTGGTCACGGCGAGCCGACTACCGCAGGTGCCGCAGAAGATGCTGCCCTTGAGGTAGTGATTGTGTACGTATTGCCGTTCGCCCGCGCAGTTGTGGGCATTCAGGGCGGAGAGTACGCGTTCGAACAGCGGTCTGCTGATCAGTGGCTCATGCTTGCCCGGGTAGCTCACGCCTTGGTAGGTCACAACGCCGGTGTAGTAGGAGTTCGTGAGCATCTTGTGCAGAGCGCTCATCCCGATCGGTTTGGCCGGCGTGCGGGGGCCGGGCCGGCTGGTGAGGCCTCGCTCTGCTAGCTCGGCGCAAAGTCGGCGCAGCGTCCAGTCGCCGTTCGCATAGGCTTCGAAGGCCCACTTCACGAGTGGCGCTCGCTGGGGGTCGATCTCGACGCCCCGCACCTCTCGGCCGTTCTGCGTCGTGCGCACGTGGTGATAACCAATTGGCGCTTTGTAGACCGTGCCGCCGTTTAGCACCTTCTGATTCAGGCCCTTCGAAACCTCGGTTGCGAGATTCTGGCTGTAGAACTCGGCGATCGAACTCATGATCCCGTGGAGCAACAGGCCGCTGGGCGTCTCGTCGATATTCTCGGAGCAGGAGACAAGGGTGGCGCCCGACTTCTTGATCTCCATTGTGATGACCACATCGTCGGCGCGGTTCCTCGCGAGCCGGTCCACCTTGTGAACAATGACGTACTGGACGGGGTTCTCGCTCAGGTGGCGAAGCATCTTCATCAGTTCGGGGCGATTGGCCGTCTTCGCGCTCTCGCCGCGATCGACGAACTCCTCCTCTACCACAGCGCCCAGGGACTCTGCCTTGCGCAAGCAGGCAGCGCGTTGTGCCGGGATGGAGAACCCCTCGGCTTCGCCGCCCATCTCGGCCTGCTCCTTGGTCGAGACGCGCAGGTAGATGATCGCGCGAGGGAATCCCTCCGCGGCCTGAGAGGTGATCCCCCCGGAACCCTCTCTGGAATTGACTTGCTTAGGCATGGCTCACCCCCTTTCCTCTCGTTATGTGTGCAGTGGCTCTTCGCCACTTGGCATGACGTCGCCAAGATTGAAGCCGCGCTTCTTGGCCATGCGGCCCACGTAGCTCTCGATCTTGTCGATGTCGTCGACCTGTAGCCCGCCGTACCTGGCGGACAGGTATGCTCGCAGGCTCGGAAGGTCGCTCGGCACCGTGTAGCCCGCCAGCGCGAAGAGATCCGCGCCGCTGATGCCAAGCACCTCTGCAATGCGGCTGAGCTTGTCTGGCCTTGGCGCCACGATGCTGCCGGCCTCGAAGCGCACGACCGTCGCCTGGTCCATCTCGGCCGCGGCAGCGAGGCGATGCGTGGAGAGTCCACAGGCTTCGCGCCGCGCCTTCAGTAATAGCCCAAGTTGTCTTGCCTGTTCTGGTTTCATGTTCGCCGTCTTCTCGTTTGGTTTCTCGTTCCCACCTCGATTTCATAATCAATTCTACCACAACCGATGCGCGAACGCATCGTGCGTGGACAATTCCACAACGAGAATCCCTACCAATTGCGGAAGACATAGATGCCGCCATCGGGCTTCTCCACGGAGATGATTTCGCCGCCAGAGACGAGGCCCTCGAAGTAGCCCCGGTAGTCGATCTCGACGTACGGAGCGAGGTGCTCTGGCACGCCGCGCATGATCTCTTCGATCTGCCCGAAGTCATCCAGCATCTCTTCGGCAAAGGCTGCGCCGCTCTCCCATTCACCCATGTAGACATCCTCGAACTCATCGAACTGATCGGAGTCGACATCGACGTGCGCTGCCCAGGCGGCAAAGGCGGGCCCGTGCTCGGCGATGCCCTTGGCGATCCTGGCGACGGCCGCGAAGGACTCGGACTCGTCGAGACGCAGCGCTCCGAAGCCCTCGTAGTCGTGAATCGCCCACTCTTCCGCCCCGGGAGAGGGCGAGCGCTCGAGCATCTCTTTGACGGCGCGCTCCAGTTCGTTCTCGTCCTGGGCAGCGTCGATCCAGGCGCCGTGCAGGCGGCCCTCGTTGTAGTCGGCGAGACTGGCGACGTAGATGCGCGGCTGCTCCTTGCGTTCGCGTTCGGGACTCGGCTCGTCGTCTGGGTGCTCACCCTCGTTCGGTTCTCGTTCATGCATATGCACCCCCTTTCTGCTTATCCGTTTGATTGGGGTGGAGAAGTCCGCAGCGCCGGGTCCTACCAGCCACGAAAGACCCAGACGCCGCCCTGCGGGCCGGGCACCACCCTGATTTCGCCTCGTCGCTGAAGCTCGCGCGCCCAGGAATTGGCGTCGGTCGGCAGGTCTTCGCGCGGCTCTTCGCTCTCGCGGCGCTCAGAATCCTCATCGCCTGCGAGGTCATTGAGCACGTGCTGGGCGAAATCCTCAGCGCTCTCCCACCGGCCGAGATAGATCTTCTCGAACTCGTCGAGCGCGTCCGGCTTGCCGCCCATTTCGCGCACCCAGAAGGCAAAGGCCTGGCCGTGCCTGGCGATGCCCGCCGCCATTTCCGCGATGAACCGTAGCGATTCACGATCGCCGACGTATAGGAAGCCTGGCTCGGTATGGTCATGACCGTCACGCCATGACGATCTGTCGAACTTCGGGATGCTGAGCCGCCGTCCAATGCGCTCTTCCATGGCGGCGATGAACTCAGCTGCGTCCATCCGCGAGCCGCGCAAGCCGACATCGTCAGCCTCGCTAATGCTGGCCATGTAGACCGGCACGAAGTTCTCATCGTCTCTGTCCGGTTCTCTTTCATGCATCTTCACCTCCTCTCTGCTTATCCGTCTGATATTTGGGCGGGAGCCCTGGTGCTCGACCCGCAGGGGCCAAGCACCAGGGACTCCCACCCGACGCCTGCACCGCAGCTCAGGCCACTCGTTCCGAGGACAGCGTCAGTTGCTCTCGGGAGTCTCCTCGCTACTGCGCGGGCGTTTGCTGCTCGCCTTGGCGTCCTTGTCCTTCGGCGGCTCGGGGTTTCCGAACAGCGTGGTGATGGCCGCCTGCCGGGCCTGGGCCTCGTGCTCGATCTCCTCGGACACGGCCTTGGCCCGCTCGGACAGCTCAGGGCTTGAGCGCTTGGCCTTGAGATGGGCCTCAAGCGCCTGCCGGATCTCGTCGGTGAGCGACGTGCCGGACAGCTGTGCCAGTACGCTGAGCTGGGCGTGCAGCTCGTCGTCGAGACGGATGGCCAGGGTCTTCATGCTCGGACCTCCTTCTCGCGACGCGTTGTCTTGGGGTGCCTTGTCTGCATCCCATCACCTCCTCGGTGGTGTTGCGGCCGGCGATCACGGGTTGCGATCACAGTGACGGCCGCATGGCACCGACGAAGCCGCCAGTCTCAGGCGGCACGCAGTGGCGGCGGGCGCTGCTCCAGCTGCGACAGTCGCTCGTTGGCCAAGTCGGCGAAGGCTGGATTGAGTTCGATGCCGAGCCAGTGGCGACCGAGCCGCGTCGCCGTTGAAGCGACCGTGCCGGAGCCCATGAAGGGGTCAAGGACAATGCCCGGACGCGATTCGGCGTTGCATTGGCAAGTCGGCAGCAGCTCGCCCGCGACGGCGAGGTGTCCAAGCGTCCTTATTGGTTCTCTCTTCCAAGGCCGGCCGCATTGGCTGCAGACCTTCTCAGGACAGGTGGCCAGTAGCGGACGTTCAACCAGCCTCTCTGGAAAGACGGCGTGGTGCGCGCCGCGATAACCGGCGGTGGCCAGTGGCCAGACGTCGCCGGGATTCTTGCCCAGAGGATGTCCGACGAGGCCTGCTCTCTTCAGGTGGTCGAGACCGGTATTGCTGCCGGTCGACGGCCCGCGCCAGGTGTCTGGCACTGACCAGGCCACGCGACCCTTGGTTGGTTTGCCCGGCTTGCTTGCGTGCGGCACACGGATGGCGTCGAGATCGAAGAAGTAGTGCGGTTCGCGAACGAAGAAGTAGACAACCTCGTGAGTGCAGCTGAGGCGGTCGCGAACACTGGTCGGCATGGGGTTGGTCTTGGCCCAGACGACCTTGTTGCGCAAGACCCAGCCGTCCTCGATCAGCGCCAGGGCAAGCCGCTCCGGTGCCAGGACGAGGCTCTTCTCAGAGGCACCTTGGGCCTGAACGCGACTGAAGGTGTCACCGAGGTTGAGCCAGAATGAGCCGCCGGGCTTGAGGACTCGGGCCAGCTTGCGGGCCACCAGCCGCAGCTCGCGCACGTAGTCGTCGACGTGCGCTTCGAGGCCCAGCTGCCGCTCATCGTGGTAGTTGCGCAAGCGGAAATACGGCGGGCTGGTGATGATGCAGTCGACCGCGTCAGCCGGAAGCGACGCCAGTACGTCGCGAGCATCTCCGATCAGTATCTGGTTGCGTGGCAGGCGCTTCATGACGCCGCTCCCGTCATGGATTCCATGGCGTCGGCAGTCGTCGTGACGGCAAAGAGCTTGGCACTCAGCTGCCGTGCGTCGCCGATAGCCCGCTCCAACAAGCTCGCCCGCCTCGCGTTCGGGGTCACGAAGAGCACTCTGGGAAAGAGACCAGTGCGATCCTGCTCGATGCCGGTAGACCAGTAGCGGTTGTACAACTGGCACTTGCGCACCACGGCTGCAGCGCTGTGAGTGGAGAGGTCGACTTCGATGAACCAGTGATACTCGTAGTCGCTGGCTCTGAGCGCTACCGACAGGTCGGGCTTGAGAATCTGAACGCCGTCCAGCCCGGCGCTGAACCTACGCCAGCAGTCCGGTTCAGGTTCAATCTCGACTAGTTCGATGCTCCCGTCCCGCGCCAGGCGCTGGAGGTCGACGGCCAGCTGGGCCACCGCCAGCGTGTGATCCAGGAACTCAGCGGACGGTTCACTGCGCCGGATGCGCGCTCCACTTCCGCCACGAAGAATCCGATGCCCAAGCGGGCCGACCGCATAGACGAACGAAGCCGAACCGGCGCGCACGCCGCCTACGCGGCGGCCCAGTCTCCAGAGCACGCTGGCAAGCGTCAGCCGTTCCAGGACGCGACGGCAGGTCCGAGCCCCGGTGAGCGGCGTGGCGTGATCGAAGAAGTGAAGCTCCTCGATCTGGCGGGCGCTCATGTATCGATAACGGCTGAGGCTTGCGATGACTGCCAGCTCGCGATCTGACAGCTGCCGTCGGCAGCGCGCCGCAGCCGCCCGTCCCGCGCGAAGTGGCGCTCTCATGGCGTGCTCCAATAGAGCGAGACAGTCGTCGCCACTGTCGCAAGCGGATGTGCGGCTGTGCAGGCAGAACCCGGGATGTTGAGTGACGCGAGCGGGTAGGCGAGCGGGTAGGTCATGGCCGCCTCCTTCGCCCGATAGGATGGTCGTCCGTGGCATCGCCACCGGCAACGAGGGCAGCGAGTTCTGTCTCGATCTCAGCCAGGTCGCGGCCATAGCGGTCGCGGCTTTGGGTCCGGATACTCTGGGCATCGCTGGTCGGTTCGATCGGCTCCACGGTTCGCGCCGAGGCGAACGCTGTCACGTTGGTGCGAGACACCAGCGACGCATAGACCTCGTAGCGGCCGAGGCTTTGTAGATCGAGCGCTTCGATCTCCGCTGAGCTGGCGGCGATTAGGCGAGCGTCTTCATTGCCAAGCTGGAAGCAGACGCGCGAGCGCGCGTTGGCCATGACGGCTGAGCGCAGACCGGCCGGCAGCTGAGCCAGGTGCTGATGAGCCAGCGTCAGACCCATGCCCAGACCTCGCGCCTGGGCCAGTACGTCGGCGATGTCCGTCGGCAGATGCAGGTAGTCTTGAAACTCGTCGATGTAGACCATCGCCGGCGCCCGCTTGTCGGCTGGGACGCGCACGCGTCCCAAGGCCGCCTGCCAGAGTTGCGAGACGGCCAGTGATCCCAGCAGCGCTGCAGCTTCGGGACCGATGAGCCCTTTGGCGAGCGAGATGAGCAACACCTTGCGCTCCGAGAACACAGAATGAAGATCAAAGGCCGGGTCTGCCTGGCCGATGACGGCGCGCATCCGGGGGCGCAGCAGGAAGGCACGCAGCTTGTTCATCACTGGAGCGATGGCTTGTTGCCGCTCGCCTTCGCTGAGTGAGTCAAACCACGCCCAAAACGGCTTGAGGGCAACCTCGTCGGTCAGCGCAGCCACGGCCTTGCGACGGAAGAGCGGATTGGACAGCAGCACCGGCAGTGCGCAGAGCGTCATGCCTGGCCGGTCGGCCAGAGTGAGCAGGGCGGCGTGCAGGATGTCCTGGGTGCGCGGTCCCCAGTTCTCTCGATAGAGGTCGTGAAAGACCGACAGCACCTGATCGGCGATTAGCTCGGCTGGCCGATTGCCGCCGCGCAGGACGTTGAGGCCAACCGGCCGCTTCTCGTCAGCCGGGTCAAGCACCACGACATCATCGGCACGCTCTTCCGGCACCCGGCGCAGAACCTCTTCAACGAGGTCACCCTTGGGGTCAATGACGACCACGCTGCGTCCGGCGGCGATGTCCTGCACGATCAGGTTCAGCAGCAGGGTCGACTTGCCGGTGCCGGTCGGTCCCAGGACGTGCAGGTGCTGCAAGGAGTCCTGCAGCCTCACGGCAAGTGGCCGCTCCGCCCCAGGAAACGTGGAGACGGCGACAACTCGGCCTCTTCGCGCGACTGACTCGGCTACCGGCAGCAGACGCGCTCCCGATCGGTCGACTCCCGGATACACCTGACCTCCGAGAGGCCAGCCGCACAGGCCGGTCAGCTCGCTGACGTTGACGGCGACGGGCCAGCTCCTGGGAATGCTCGCCTTGGCGAGCTTGTCTGGATTCTCCTGCCTGAGGCTGATGCGCACTCCGGGTGTCTCTGCTGTGCGCAGCGCCGCCAGCAGACGAGAGGCGACCGCTTCGGCCGTTCGAGGGCTCGACGCATCAACGCCGATGCGGCAGACGGTCCGAAAGCCGGGCTGCTCCACCTTCTCTTTCATAGAGCGCTGCGACTCGGCATCGAGCGGTGGCGCGCCCGCCAGTGCCTGCTTCATCAAGCCTTGCCAAGATGATGCCGGTGCTCGAGTGCCTTTGGCTGGCGCGCTCATAGGCATGAGACGCGGCCCCAGAAGCCATTGGAAGATGACTGCGTGATAAGTGCTGGCGCTTGCCAGGGAGGTCGTCAGTGCGCGGGCAACCTCGTCGAGGTGAGTGGTGCGGAGGGCGCGCTGAGACGCGCTGACCGTGACACGCCAGGCGGCGGCGGGAGCGCGGACGACATCGTGCTCGATAAGTTTGGCAGCGACGCCGGGGAGATAGGAGGAAACGGCTGCCAGGACCGCCTGGCTGTGGGGCTTGGCAATGCCGATCCGATGGGACAGGTGGCCCTTGGAAGCGACCACTTCCAGTGCCAGGACGTGAGAGCGACGGTCGCCGGCTAGGTGGCGGAAGAACGCTGCGACGTTGTCGCTATCCACGTCGCGCGGCCAGGTCAGGCGGTACCAGTCGGTCGGAGGTTCGAATCTCTGGCGGGTCAGAACTAGGCCACCGGCAGCGGCACCGGCGCCGAGCAGGGCGATAAGCGCCAGCTGCTCGTCACTCATGACGCGTCCTCCGAGTCAGGCTGGGGAGTGTTCTCAGGCTTTTCGGCCTCAGTAGTCTGGGCCTGCGCCTCGGCCTCGGCCTGAGCCATGGCCAGAGCGATTAGGGCGCGACCGAGCTTGCCCATGTCGGGCGGGTTCTTCCTGACGGATCGAATCGAGATCCGGCGATTGGGTTCCTTCTTAGTCATGACAACCTCCCCTCTGACTTGCTGCTGTGCGATGCATACGTGCATCACACTGAGTCAAGTACCAGTAAACGATGCGTAAATGCATCAGTCAATAGAGTTTGTAGATTCCACAACAGCGAGCGGGGATCTTTGACCTCTGGAGGCCTACCACCCCTGCGGCCGACGCAGCACGAGCCGCAAGACGACGAAAGCGACCAGTAGAGCGATCAGGGCGGGCACGGCTGGCCTGAGGAGTTCCCAGGCCAGCCGCACCAGGCCGGATGCCAAGACGATGATGAGAAGCGTCGTGGTGATCTTCTTGAGCCACGCGTTCATCGCTCAGCCTCCGCTTCTGCTGCCCGCCTCTGATGTCACAGGCGCTGGGCCGGTCCCGAGTCGCCCTCGCGGCTGCCGAGGTCGTACATCTCGTGACGGGCCCTCCAAGCGAGCAGGGAGAGCTGCTGAGCCGCGCGCATGGCCTGCATCTCCTGATCTATGGCGCTGCGGTGAACTACCTCGCGACGCCGGAGCCACTCATTGATGCGCGGCGCCACGTCATTGATGACGAGCCAATGGAGCAGCCACCCTTCGATCACTGCAATGGCGACGAGTACGATGAGCCAGAGAGTCGTTGTCATGACTGGTACCCCATGCGAGCTACGGTGCCGGCGGCAACTGCGGTGAAGTTGTCGACAATCGCCTTAGCTCGACCTTGGGCGTGCGGAGTAGTCTGGACAAGTAGTGCCTCCTCCATCGAGAGAAGGCCGATCTCCTGGAGCGCGACATGCGTGACAAACGCTGCGGCCTCCACCTTGGCCGCTGAGACCAGACCGTGGCCCTGCACCTGGGCCAAGGCATGCTTGGCTGAGCGCGGCAAGCGAGCTAGCTCACCATTGCCGTCGCCGGCGCCGAATACTGTCATATTGCTCATTTGGGCCTCCATGCTTGATTGACCGTGTGGCCGGTTTCAGAGAAGCGGGGGGCCAGATGGGTTTGCCTCCCCGTTGCCTACTGAGGCTAATGAGCGAGAATAGGCAGCGGAGTGAAGGGGAGCAGAAACCGAGTCGTGGTCAAAAGCCGAATGGGAGTACGACCAGCAACATGAGCGGCCAGCCCAGCAAGAAGTCCGACCTCGTGAAGGACCTGGTCTACTTGCGCAAGGGGCGCGGGCTGACGGCAGACAGGATGTTCGCCGCCGCCACTCTGGCCGAGGTGTGCGGCGGCGACGAGCAGCCGCCGGGGATTATCCACGGGCGCCTCGTGTCTGCCATTCAGTCGCTGCCAGAGCAGCAAAGCAAAGAGGCGCTTCTAGCCGCGTACGGACTTCTGCCGATCACACAGGGGTTTCCGTCACTGGAGGCACGCCGCAACGCCTACGGCAGGCAGATTGACCGCAAGAGCGACACCGTGGCGGCACGTGAAGACATCGCTATCAAGGAGCTGGCTCTGCGGCTGCTCGCCTCCTACTACGCCGGCGCGCCACTACCGGCGCACCTGCCCCCGCTCCCACACGGCGGCTATCTCATCGACTACTTGAACGTCACCACCGCCTACCGCGACAGATGCTTTCTGGAGCATCAGCAGGAACGCCGCATCGTCTCTCTGGTCGATGGGGCTCCGGGCTTCCGCTATCACAGCAGCGACAAGGACAGCAGTGGACGCACTCGGTTGCTGGCCGTCGACGGCTGCACCGTGGAGACCGAGTACGTGCCCGGCGGGTCGTTGCATCTGCTGCGCTTCCCAGTGCCTCTCGAGTACGGTCAAGTCCACGACTTCACGTTCAGAGAAACGCTGGAGGAGCCCGAGACTCAAGCAGACGCGCCTCTCAGCGATTTCGCCGGGCAGTCTTTTGAGACGCCGGCACTCGTCTACCGGCAAGAGGTCATGTTCCTGGGGGACAAGCCACCGGTCATTTGGGCCTACGACAAGCTATCCCGGGTCGAACGCCCCGGCACCCCTGAGAAGAGTGAGCTGCTCCGATTCGAAAACAGCGGCACCCTTAGAGGGGAGTTCACCCAGCTATATGGCGGGCTGTTCTCCGGCATTGCCTGGCGGTGGACGTGATTGAATTGGCGCAGCGGTGGTCGGCTGCGGGACAGCGCGTAGCGGAGGACGTTCTGGGCGACAAGCCTGCTCGTGGCGGGGCGACATGGTCGCTGGCTACTATGCCAAACGGGCCGGGGGCCTTGGGAAGACCAGTGAGCCGCGCGCGGAAGGGGTGCAGCTTCGAGATCACGTGGGCGGTACCTGCCAGATCTGCTTCTTCCTCGGCGGGTCGCGCTGCCATGGCATCGCAAAGGGTCGACTCGCCATGACTGGCCGGCACTTGATGAGCAGTGACGAGCGGACGCAGCTGCTCTTCCTCTTTGACACTAACGTCCTCATCCCAGCGGAGCCTACTGGTCAGGACTTCATTGAGAGCCGCACGAAGATCGTGACTGACCTTTCGAGACTCATCGCCCAAGCCGCTGGGCAGATCGCCGTTCACCCCCAGGTATTCCGGGACATCGGACGTGACAACGATCCCAAGAGACGAAAGATCCGCTCCACGCTGTTGAGAAGATACGCGCAAGTGCCGTCCGTCCCTTTGCCAGCAGAGCTGCTGCAGGAGCTGGGGACGGTGCATGAAGACAGCCACGATTGGGTTGACTTTCATCTGCTCGGATCCCTGCTCGGCAACGATGCGGACTTCTTGGTCACGGAAGACGTGCGCCTAAGAAGACGCGGCGAGCGCCTGGGCGTCGGTGAGCGGGTGCTCTCAGTATCGGACGCGCTTGGCATGATGTGGGCGTTGTGCGACCGACGCCCGTCTACGCCGCCCTCCGTGATTCACGGATGCGTCTCCGACTTCGACCAAGCTGACGCATTGGTGCTCAGAGCAACGGACGGTCAGTGCAACGCCAGCCCTGCCGACCTTCACGCCCGAGCCATGGCGGCAGTTGCGCCGGATGGGGCACTCTGCGCTCTCTGCACGTTCACTGACGAGACGCCCGGTACCTGTCAGCTGTACGGAAAGCTGCTGAGTCTGGACAACTGGCTGATCGGGGAGGGCCGCTGGGAACACGCGTACGACGAGCTGCTCCTGGGCGCGCTGCTCGCGTTCGCGACCGCTAACGCCTATGAATGGGTGGTCACTCCCGAGAATCAGTGTGAACCGAGGATCGTGGAGTTCCTCGCCGATTTCGGCTTCCAGTCGGCGGCCGGCTTCCTGACAAAGCCGCTTGCGCCGAGCGGTGACCAGCGCTCACTGGCGCCGCTGGCCTTTCACAAGAGATATGGGCCGCAGAATGTCAAGGTCGAGGGCGCCGCCATTCATCTCGTTCCGATTTGGCCTGCCTACCACGCCCGACTGTTCCCCGAGGCGGAGCCTCAGCTTGCTCTCATGAGCGGGCATGAGGTAATCGGCAATGGCATCAGGAAGACCTATCTCTGCAACTCGAGGACCAGCCGGGTGAAAGCCGGAGACCTTGTGCTGTTCTATCGCACAGTGAGCCAGACCGTGGCGGCTGTCGGCGTCGTCGAAACGGCCGAGAGGCACGATAGCCTGCCCGCCGCGCTACGCGCACTTGGAGCGCGTACCGTTTACTCATCGGAGGAGGTGCGGCAGCGCCTCGCGCGAGGGTCTGTGCTCGTGGTCGGCTTCCGCTATGCGGGGTTGTTGCGGAAGCCCATTGCGCTGCGAGAGCTCGTCTCCTCAGGCGCTCTCAGTGGCCCGCCACGGTCGATTGTCACGGTTCCGACCGCTGCGCGTGAGTGGACCGAGAGCATGTTGTCTGAGGGCACGTTCCGCTCGTGGACGGGAGGCCTCCCTCAGTGCTAGGCTTCGATTGGCCGCTAAGGTGCGATTGTACCGATGAGGACGTGCCGAGGGGGGATGACAGGTTGCGGTCGCCATATGGACCCCTTCACTAGCCACTGTGGAGCCTGACTCATGCATCCAGCTCGTGCTTGCGGCAGCCCGTACAGGGAGGATTGAACGGGGGGCCATTCAGGCAGTGCGGGCCCTTGAGCGTGGGAAGGCGCGCCTGGTGGTTGTGGCCGAAGACATCGACGCCGATTTGGAACGGGCGATTGCCGAGGCTGCGAGTCTCGCCGACACGCCGCTAATCTACGTCCCCTGCAAGACGGAGCTGGGGCGCGCTGCAGGCCTTGACACCTCCGCGGCGGCGGTTGCTATAACGCAGTTCGGCAGCCAGCCAATTGGTTCTCTTGAAGCGGACGTCGTGGTCTCTACTGCCCGCGTCAATCAGGTCCTTCCCTATGTCGAGCGCGTAGATCACGCCCTCAAGTTCCGACGCCATTTCGTCCAGCCCCTGATCGATGGTACGAAGAAGGCCACGCTGCGCCTTGGCTTCCGACTCCCTCATGGTCGGGTTGTTCCGCTCGTCGCAGCAGATACTGATGAGGTCTTCGCTCGGGTGCGCATCCAGGAGCTGGACTGGCTTCGGTTCGGAGATGTTGCCAGCAGAGCGGACATCCTTGCGGCAGAGTGGCCGACTTCCTTTGATGCCATCTGGCGCGAGATGGTTGCTGTCTACGGGCAGGGCTTTGACCAAGCAAGCGAAGTGACCTATTACCGTTTCGCCCTGGAGGAGTAGCAACGTGGATGCCAGACTAAGGGGTGTGCTTGACGTGCTCGGAGAGCATTTCGAGTATGACGATATTCAGACATACCCACGCTTCGATCATCCAGATCCGACGCGCAGGCGCGACTACTGGCACGTGCTCGTGCAGATCGTGATCTCGCAGCGAACCACCCTGGAGCAAGAGGTCGCCATCGCCGGGGTGCTCTTCGAGCGCTTTCCGACCCTGGCCGCTCTCGACGCAGCCCAGCTGGACGATGTTGAGGACTGCCTTCGGGCCGCCGGCCTGCATAGGCAGAAGAGCCTCGCGATCAAGCGACTGGCGCGCACCCTGCTCGATGACTACGACGGTGATCTGGGGTGCCTCTTAGGCAAGCCTGCTGAGGAGATTCGGGCCGAGCTGCTGAAGCTCCCAATGGTTGGCTACAAGACTGCCGACTGCATGCTGGAGCTGGGCTTCGGGGTTCCTTGGCTGGCTGTGGACACCAACGTGAGGCGAGTCAGTCTGCGGCTCGGGTTGGTGCGCGACGGAAGCTCTGACTATGAGCATATTCGCGAGCAGCTCCAGGCCCTGATCCCTGAGAATGTTGAGCGCGTCAGGGAGGTGCATACGTACCTTCTCGCCCTGGGGAAGCACGTCTGCAAGGCACGCCCCAAGTGCAGTCAATGCCCGGTGGCGGGCCAATGCCCGTCAGCGGAGGTGTCAGCTGCGCAGCAAGAGCCCCTCTCGCCTTGGGACGTGCAGGCTACGGCCGCTCTCTGACGCGGTGGATGTCGTCTTCAGGCCGGCTACATCGAGGCCTGGTGGAGTCGTTGAAGATCGACGGCCCGTCGGCTACGAGACTGTGTCGCGACGGAAGGGCTGCCACCTCAGGTACATCCTTCATGTCGTAGACGGTTGCCGTGCCAGTTGTGCCTACTGCTACTCTCCGTGCCCTGACCGCGTCACCGTCTACACCGACTGCCGTCGCGCCCTAGAAGCCGAGATAGAGCACGTGGATGCGCGGTTTCCGCTCTACTGCGGCTCCTCAGGGGACGTCTTTCACCCAGAGATTGCGCCCCTCGTTGACCACGACGCGCTGTTCTGGATTACCACGCGCGCTCGCCTCTTCATTGTCACCAGGCACCCCGAAGAGGTCATTGCGTATGTGCATGCGGTCGACGAGCTCAACCCAGATAGTCTCAAGATCTACGTCACGCACAATGCGCTTGAGGGCGATGAACTCCGCGGCGGCGCACTGCGCGCCATGCAGAGCCTCCATGCCCTTGGAATCGAGACGTCGCTCCTATACAAGCCCTTAGTGCCCGGGGTGAATGATGGCCCATCGACCCTCGCTGCCGCACTTGAACGCACTGCGCAGTGTGGCGTTCATGAGGTGTGTACCGGCTTTCTCCTCGCAAAGTCGCCCGAGGGGCATCGAGCTCTGGGTGCCCGCTATGCACTGGAGCTGCGAGACGATACGTACGTCCCGGACGTCGAGTGCCGGTTGGCGGCCATGGACAGTCTCCGCACCCAAGCGCGCGCCGCCGGCATGGCGCTGTCGATGTGTCATGGATTCGTTGATCCTGGTATGGCGGATACCCCGTGCCTCTGCCAGGCTGAGCGGTGGCGGTAGGCGATGCTCTACGATCCGGACTTCTATGAACACCAAGCGCTCCTTCACGCCGCAGAGCTCTTGCAAGCCCCCGTCGAGACGAACGTGCTCCTCAGCCGACAGGTGAGCGGCCGTTCGTGGCGATCCGGCGAAGTCGACGGGGTCGCCCGCTGCGAGGGCGCGATCGGCATTGAGGTGAAGAGCTTTCCCCTCGACGAAGACCAGTATCGGCGCATCGTCGAGAAGTACCGGCATTGGCCGCTAACCCAGGTAGTGGTGATTGCCCCCGGGAAGATCGGGAGCTACTCGACCTCAACAAAGACCCCGCTCGAAGTGTTTCTGCCAGAGACGGACCATCTGAATGAACTGCAGGCCGCCGCGATTCTGTCGACCGATTACCCGGAGAGCGTCGCCAGGGAGATCGAATGCGGTCGTCACCATTTCCGGTACAGGGCGGCCGTGCGCACGAAGGGCACGGCGCTGCGCGCCTTCGTGAATCAGGTCTCCAAGGTGCTCTCATCCCCAGAGAGCATCGCTCGAGATGTTCTCCGGCTGACGGTCCCGGTGCAGCGGGTCTACTGGTCCAAGAGTCGCCTCCTCAGTCCCAAGGATCTCTTCTATCGAGAGCGCCGTGTATACATCATGGGCGGATTCCGGGTGCTGGATGTTGATGGCGATCTCATTCACAGGCCGTTTCACCCATGCAGGCTCGAGCGAGGCTCACCCACGTGTTCCGCGTGCCGCTGTTTCTCTCGTGCCACCGTCCGGCGCCTGATCTCCCTGTTGGAAGAGGCTGGTTCATCGCCCACGGTGATTGACAGCGGAAAGAAGGGCTACCACCTCTACGTGTGGAACGACATGGATGCGTCATCTCTGCTGCGCAAGCTGTCCCTGGAGAAGATCAAGATTGACCGTGCCGTCTTGACGGACGTACAGGGAGTCGTGGGCTTCCCCGGCTCGGTGTACGGCGATACTGGGCGGAGAGTCTTGCCGTGTACTTTGAGCGCCTGAGGCAGCGCCTGCTGGCCAGCGGACCGGGCGACCCGGTCAGCCTCGGCCTGCGGCGCGAGGTCTACGAGTATCTCACGTGCCTCGGGTGGCGGCAGCCCGATCCTGCGGCGCTCATTTCCTGTGTACCGGAGAGGATTTGGCAGGCCGTCGCTGCGAAGAAGCTCGCGCGAGACTCCGTCGTCGAGATGGACCAGAGCCCGCTGGACGACGCGTCGACTCGCTGGAAGGCCGGAGTCATTGCGCGATGCGTATGCGAAGGTGACAGCCTGCTCTGCCTGGGCGATAACGACATGCTGTCGGTCCCCCTCTCCTACCTGCCAACCCTGGCCGCCGTGACAGTCGTTGATGTTGACTGTCGGGTGCTCAGCGACATCGGGGAGACGGCTTCACCCGGCAAGGTGAATCTGGTGAGTGGCGACTTTCGCGATTCGGCCGCGGACGCAACTTCTCGCTACGGTACGCACCAGCTGGTTGCCTGTGATCCCCCCTACACTGAGTCCGGCTTCCGGCTCTACCTACGCCTGGCAGTCAGCTCGCTCGAGTTGAGCGGCGAGCTTCTTCTCACGTACCCGGACATGGAGCTGGAGGCCTGGAACTACGATCTCAAGCTCGCCGTGCAGGACATGCTCTCCTCGGGGGGGCTAGTAATTGAGGAAGTCAGCAAGCACACGCAGACCTTTGGCGATCCCTACGGGATTGTCAGCTCACTCTTGGTCGCCCGCAAGGTGGCCGCTGGGCAGGTGGGAGGAGAGATCAATCTTGAACGGCTCTACACGATCCGCTAGCACCATCGTCCTCTGCCTGTCCGGCCAAATCGGCGCCGGCAAGTCGACCTTGGCCCATCACCTTGTGTCGCATCATGCGTTCTGTGTCCTGAGCTTCGCCGATGACCTAATCGCTCCCGCGATTGAAGCGGCAGGCGAGGAGGTAAATCGGCGGAACCTGCAGAAGTACGGGGCTTTGATCTTTGAGCAGCGCGGCGAGGAGTGGATGGTGAAACAGCTCTCGGACCGCATCGGGCCGGGAGGACGGTTCGTGATTGACGACGTTAGGTACGTCGCCACGGCAGAGCATTTCAAGTGCGAGTACGGTGCATGCGTGGTCTTCGTCGAAACCGAGATGGGCACTCGCGCGAACAGAGTCCGTGAGCGCGGCCGTGACGACGTTGAGGATGAGAGGGACTTGGCAGCGATGGATCAACAGGCAACGGAGATCCAGATCAGTTCTTTGCGCGCGTTGGCAGACGATGTCATCAGCAATGAAGATGGTATCGGGGAGCTCGAAGCCCAAATGGACGGCCTGCTATGGAAACGATACGGACTACGCTCGACCTAGCGCGAGAGGCAGCAGTACAAGCGGTGATCGCCGGGGGCTCGGAGGTCGAGGCCCGGGACGGCAGCACACTTGAGCTCCTTGGGATCGCGCTCGAGATTGACGACTCCCGTGCAGTCATGCGGTTGGATCGCTCGCAGGACGCCGTGGCAGCGGCCTTTGTGAAACAGCTGCAATTCTTGACGGGAATTACCTACGGGGATCTGTTAGCGCGATTCGAACCGGGACTCGCCCGGCTCCTCACGGAAGCGGGAACGTATGACGGTGACTACGGACCGCAGATCGCGCCGAACCTACCGCGACTGCTCCAGGCGTCACGCGGCAGGCGGGCCAGCCTGGTTCTCACTAACTACTCGGGGATCACGCCCAGCACGTGCGCACTGCACTTCCTGACCCGCGGCGACGAGGTCCTCCTCTGCACCTACAATCGCTCTCTCGACGTCTTCAAGTGCCTTGAGACCGATCTCTCGCTCTATCTCCACCTCCTTGAGGTTGCCCGGGCCGAGCTTGGAGCAGTCCGATCGCGATACTGCCACATCGTGGGGTCAGCGCACGTGTACACGTCAGACCTGGCTGGGCGCACGCGCAGACACTGCTCCACAGATTCTCATCCACCCATCACCGGCAGTCTCGGCTGGAACCAGCGCCGTGCTGCTGACGCTGCAGACGCCCTGAGGCTGAACCGCCTCCTGGAAGGAGACGACTACTATTCCTTCCTAATTGCTCGCGTTCCCCCGGTGCCCAGCGACGGGGAAGAGAGAACGAGCTGACAGCCTGTGAAGTGTGCTATAGTGGTAGTATGACTAACCATGGATGGCCCAGGCACACGAGGCGATAGGATGCTTGACCTGTCACAAGTCACCGACGGCGACGTGGCCGCGTATCTTGTGAGAGCTGTTGCAGGAGCGGCCCCGGGCACGGACGCTTGGCGGCTGCTTGGGTTCTGTGCGAGCGTCCAGAGTAAGTACTCCTTTGGTGCAACGCGGACTTATCCACGACCCGATCACCCAGATCCGACAAAGCGACTTCCGCTGTCCTTCCTCATGGTCGGCATCCTCGTGAGTCTTCGCACCACGCTGGAGAATGAACAGAAGGCGATGGGCAAGCTCATCAGCCGGTTCCCAACAGAGACCGAACTCTTCAGAGCAGAGGTCTCAGAGATTGCCACGTGCATCAACTGCGCAGGCATGCCTCAAGTCAAGAGCCGACGCATACGCCAGGCTCTGGACCACGCGGCTGCGCTGCCGGGCGGTCTTGAGGGGCTCGCTAGTCTGTCCCGGGGCGAAGCGAGGGCGACGGTACTGGCGCTGCCAGGCTTTGGCCCAAAGGCAGCAGATTGCATGCTGACAATCGGCCTTGGCATTCCGTCCATGGTCGTAGACGTTAACGTGTTCCGAGTCAGCTCAGCTCTTCTGGGTATGCCTTGGGCGGACTCGCCCGACTATGCAAACGCGGTCCAAGTCGGGGAGATCAAGAACCGCTTGGATGCGGTAGTTGGCGATGATGCCTTTCTATGCCAAATCGTCCACACGTTTCTCCTGATGCACGGCAAGCAAACCCGGCTACGGGCACACAGCAGCGCTGGCTGCCAGCTGGGGCGGTTCTGCCGCGCCTGCGAGATGGCTTTGGAGGCGCGGGCGGCTTGACCATGGCTGTGACCGGACAGCAATGATGGCCAAGCGACCGACCATCGACAGTCGAAGCTGTCCCGAGTGTCAATGACGGTCGACTCCTAGCTGGGGAGGCGGTTTGCAGCGAAGACAACCTCTTCCAGTACGACGCGCTCATCGGACCGTTGCGCGCGACGCGTGAGCACATCAAGCCGAGGCCGGGATGCTACTGCCGGAAGCGAGGAGCCATTCTTGAGCGCGTGCGAGAGCATCGAAGGCGAGGCACATTGCTCTAGGAGGATCAGGCCGTGCAGTCCAACTCAGCTCAATTCAACGAACAACAACCGAGGCGCAAAGGGCTCTCGAGGTTGCCATCGAGACGTCGTGTATGCAGCAGCGACAACAAGGCCCGCGTCGAAAACGACTGCTGCGCCGTGCTTATGAACGGTCGGGCTTCGCACGATCGCCCGGCTCGCTGGCCTGCCGCAGAGGCTCGAGGCGCAGGATCCGCTCGTCTAGTCAGCATGGACGCAAGGAGGCTGGCCCTCGCGTGTTGCATGTTCGCGGGTTAGCTTCTGCGGTGTTGAGGGCCACGTCGGCCAGAGCCGCAGGCAACCGGAGGACCAGCCATGCCAGATGTTAGCTCGAACGCCCCCTATGACGTACGTCTGTGGATCGCTCTCGACGTGCATAAGCTCTCCATCGTCGCTGCCGCGCTGCCGCCGACCGGCGGGGTACCGGAGGTGCAGCAGATCGAGACCACCGCGGTCGCCGTGCGCCGCTTCATCGAACGGCTCGGCGGCCCAGAGGGGCTCGCGGTCTGCTACGAGGCCGGACCGGGCGGCTTCGACCTGCTGCGCCTGCTCACCGAGCTCGGCGTCGCCTGCGACGTCATCGCCCCCTCGCTGATCCCCGTGCGCGCCGGGGACCGCATCAAGACCGACCGGCGCGACGCGAAGAAGCTGGTGCGGCTCTTCCGCGCCGGGCAGCTCTCCTACGTTCAGCCGCCGACGCCGGAGACCGAGGGGCTCAGGGACCTGATGCGCTGCCGTGAGGACCTGCGCCGGGCGCGTACCAATGCCCGTCATCGGGTCAGCAAGCAGCTTCTGCGTCACGGGCGCATCTACCGCGAGGGTCGCTCCCAGTGGACCAAGCGGCACCGGGCGTGGATCGCCCGCCAGCGGCTCGGTGACGAGCTTGCCCAGGCGGCGCTCCGCCAGATGCTCGTGCACCTCGACGGCCTCGACCGTCAGCTCGATGCGCTCGACCGTGACCTCGAGGAGATCGCGCGCAGCGCCCGCTGGCAGGCCGCGGTCGAGGTCCTCGTGCGCTTCCGCGGGGTCTCGACCCGCACCGCGCTCGGGCTGATCGCCGAGATCGGCGACTTCTCCCGCTTCTCCCACCCGCGCGAGCTCTGCGCCTGGCTGGGGATCGTCCCCTGCGAGTACTCCTCCGGCGAGCAGCGCCATCGCGGGCACATCACCAAGACCGGCAACGGGCATGCCCGGCGCCTCTTGATCGAAGCCGCCTGGGCCTACCGGCACCATCCCCGCCGGCCCGACCGCGGACCGCAGCCCGACGATCGGGCCTGGCAGGCACAGATCCGGCTGCACCGTCGCTACCACCACCTGACGGACCACGGTAAACGCTCCACCGTGGCGACCGTGGCCGTCGCCCGTGAGCTCGCCGGCTTCCTCTGGGCCGCGAGCACCGGTCAGACCTTCGCGGCGGAGGCCGGCAGCTGAGACGCGACCACCACCACCCTGCTGGGACCGGGCGACCGCCGCGATCCTGCGGAGGACCCTCGACTCTTCTATGCGATCTCGACTCGCGACCCTAGTGCGAGGCAGCTCACGACCGGACACTGTCCTGCGGTTCCGACCCGCGCATCTCAGAGTGACAGTCGTCGTTGCCAGCGCGGCGGTCGCCCGACCCCAGCAGTTGCCGCCATGAGAAAGGCCCACCACACCAGCCTGCTTGACTTGTGCGTCCATCTCAGAAGACCTCTGCCTACTCCGCGAGCATCGCCTACTGTGCTTGACTTGACCAGCCGAGGACGAGCAGCGCCTGGTGGCTGGGGAGGAAGGCGTCGACGAGGGCTGCCTCGAACTGGCTGCTGCCGGGTCCGAAGCGGCCGAGACTCGCTCGTCCAGGCAGGCCTTCGCTTACCTCACAGGGCTTCTGCGCCAGTAGGTGGGCGCGCGATCGATTGCCAGAGCGACGCCAGGCGCACGTGAGACGAGCGCAGAACGAGGCTTCAGCTCGTTGACATCGCTCGCGGCGTCCTTCATAGTACCTGCCGCATGAGTTCTCTCTCCCGCAAAGCGCACCGCCACCACCATCACGCCACCCACGTGACAGCGGAGTCCTGCGGCTAGAGTCCAGACCTCACACCTCTCAATGCCGAGCCCGTTGATGCAAATCGCAGCAGCGGGCTTTTTGTCGTCCCCAGCCAACCGAAAGGAACCCCCAGCAATGAGCGACCTCGACTTCGCCAACTTCCACGGCGTCATCCCCGCCGTCCTCCAGGACGCCGACTCGGGCGCCGTGCTCATGCTCGGGTTCATGAACCGGGCCGCCTACCTGGCCACGCTGGAGACCGGCCGCGCCACCTTCTTGTCCCGCAAGAGCCGGCGCCTCTGGGTGAAGGGCGAGACCTCCGGCAACTACGCCCTCGTCAGCGAGCTCTCCACCAACTGTGATGGGGATGCGCGCCTGCTCAAGGTGCGCGTGCAGGGCGACGGGCTCATCTGCCACAACGGCACCGCCACCTGCTTCACGGAGCCCATCGCCCTCTCTGAGTGGTCGCAGGCCTGGACCCCCAGATGACGCTGCGCCTCGGCATCCCCTGCGGCAGCCTCCAGGCTCAGACCCTCGAGCTGCTCGGAAGGGCGGGCCTCGAGGTCTACGCGAGCCCACGCTCCTACCACGCCCGCACCAGCGACCCCGAGATCGAGGTCCTCCTGATCCGCGCCCAGGAGATGGCCCGCTACGTCGAGCACGGCGCTCTTGATGCTGGGCTCACCGGCCTTGACTGGGTGCTCGAGAGCGGCCTCGACGTGACCTGCGTCTGCGAGCTCGCCTACGCAAAGCAGAGTCGCGGCGCGGTGCGCTGGGTCCTCGTGCCCGAGGATTCCGCCCTCCGCCGCCCCGAGGACCTCGAAGGACTCATCGTCGCCACCGAGCTCGTCGGCGTCACCCAGACCTACTTCGAGGCGCGCGGCATCGACGCACGCGTCGAGTTCTCCTGGGGCGCCACGGAGATCAAACCGTCGGAGCTCGCCGACGCCGTCGTCGAGATCGCCGAAACGGGGAGCTCACTACGGGCCAACCGCCTCCGCATCGTCGACACGGTGCTCGAGTCGAGCACGCAGCTCGTCGCCAATCGCGTCGCCTGGAGCGACGCGCGCACGCAGCGCAAGCTCGAGGACCTCGCCCTCATGCTCCAGGGAGCGCTGGCGGCGAAAGGGCGGGTGGGGCTGATGCTGAACGTGCGCCGCGCCGACTTGCCCGCTGTCCTCGAGCTCCTGCCGGCGCTGAACCAGCCGACCCTGGCCTCGCTCTCCGACTCCGCTTGGGTCGCCATCAACAGCGTGATCGACGAGGCACAGGCCTGGGAGCTCATGCCACGTCTCAAGGCCGCGAAGGCTGAGGACATCGTCGAGTACCCGCTCAGTAAGGTGGTCAGCTGATGGGCCGCACGCTCGGGCATCCCGGACGGAGGCGCCGGATGGCAGGTCCGCGCCCTCCCGGCGGGCGTGCATCGACAGGCAGACCTCGGAGACCAGCATCTCCCTCGACCTCACCGTCGACGGACGGGGCCACTACATGGTGGCGACGGGGATCCGCTTCCTCGACCACGTGCTCGAGCTGTTTGCCCGTCATGGCGGGTTCGACCTCGGACTTGACGCGCAGGCGACCTTGACGTCGACCAGCACCACATCGTCGAGGACGTCGGCATCGCCCTGGGTGAGGCTTTCGAGCGGGCTCTCGGCAGCAAGCGGGGCATCGCTCGCGCCGGCAGCTCTCTGATACCGATGGACGGGGCCCTGGCCATGGTAGCGGTCGACCTGGGGGGCGCAGCGCGAGCGTCGTGGAAACGGGTGTCCTCGCAGAACGAGTCGGTGACCTGCAGAGCGGTCTCGTGACCGACTTCTTCGAGGGCTTTGCCCGCGGCGCACGCGCGAACGTCCACGTGCGCGTCCTGTCCGGCCGCTCCGACCACCACCGGGTCGAGGCCGCGTTCAAGGCCTTCGCGCGGGCACTCGCAGCGGCCTGCCGCCGAGAGCCCGCGCTCGAGGGCACGCTGCCGACGACCAAGGGCCTCTTGTGATCGCCATCGTCGACTACGGCGCCGGCAACGTGACCTCGGTCGCACCCGCCGTCGAACACCTCGGCCGCGAGTGCCGGGTCACGGCGAGCGTGGCAGCACTCGGGGCCGCGAGCCACATCATCGTCCCGGGCGTCGGCAACTTCCGCGCCACGGAGGCGCTCGCGTGGGCGGGTCTGGGAGAGGTCATAACCCGCCGGATCGCGCGGGGCGTGCCCGTGCTCGGCATCTGCCTCGGCATGCAGTGGCTCTTCGAGTCCTCCGCCGAGGCTCCCGGCCTGACGGGGCTAGGCGTCTTCCCTGGCAGCTGCCTGCCCTTTCCGCCTACGGTGAGCGTTCGGCCGAACTCAGGATGATGGCATCGTGATACGCGTGCGTCTTGAATAGCCCGGACGAGTCCCAGGACGGCCTCTATTCAGATGACGATGATGCCTCTCGCAGCCCGAGGCGATGACGCGCCATCGCCTGACCTACTGCCCCACGGTGAGACCCGCCGGATGCGGACGCAGACGTCGTGGCAGAAGCCGCAAACAGCACTGAGGACAGGTTCGCCGGCAAGTGGACCCGGCAGGAACGGAGGGAGACATGGGAACAGCAGAGACGATCGCCATTGAGGACCGCCGCATGCCCCCGTTCTTCGTCAAGACGCCGATCTCGAGTGCGCGCGGCGAGGGAGTCTATGTGTGGGACGAGGAGGGTGAGAGGTGCCTTGATCTGACCGCTGGCTGGGGGTCACGTCGATCGGGCATGCCCATCCCGTGATCCGGGCGGCGCTTACCGTGCAGGCGGCCGCCATCATCCAGAATCCCGACTCTGGGCTGACTTACTCTCCTGCGCGGGCGCGCCTCCTGACCCTGCTCGCAGGGGTCCTACCGGACGGGCTCGCCCGAGTCTCTTCACCAACAGTGGGCGGAGGCCAACGAGAAGGCATGGTCGAGAACTCGCTGAGCAAGATCGTCCGCTAGGAGCCAATTGAGAGGAACCGCATCATGGAGCTACGCCGCATCGACCGCCTGCCGCCCTACGTGTTCAGCATCGTCAATGAGATGAAGGTTGAGGCGCGGCGCGCCGGCGACGACATCATCGACCTCGGCATGGGCAACCCTGATCTCTCGACCCCGCAGCCCATCGTCGATAAGCTCGCTGAGGCTGCCGCGAACGCCCGCAACCACCGCTACTCGGCCTCGCGCGGCATCACCAGGCTACGTCACGCGCTCGCTGGATGGTACGAGCGCCGCTATGAGGTGACGGTCGACCCTGAGCGTGAGGCCTTGGTCACGATCGGCGCCAAGGAAGGCATAGCCCACCTCATGTGGGTGCTGCTGCGCTCTGGCGACTCGGCGCTCGTGCCAGAGCCCTCGTATCCAATTCATCAGTTCGGCTGCATCTTCGCTGGCGCCGAGGTGACCAGCGTGCCCCTGGCTCACGGCACGTCGGACTTCCTCGCCGACCTGAAGAAGGCATACCTGCGCACCTGGCCGCGTCCGCGGGTCATCCTCGTGAGTTTTCCGCACAACCCTACCGGTCATTGCGTCGACCTCGACTTCTTCGAGCGACTCGTCGGCTTCGCCAGAGAGAACGACGTGGTGGTCGTCCACGACTTTGCCTACGCGGAGATCGTCTTTGATGGCTACGTGCCTCCGAGCATCCTCCAGGTGCCCGGCGCAAAGGATGTCGCCATCGAGTTCGTCTCGCTGAGCAAGAGCCACAGCATGGCCGGCTGGAGGGTCGGCTTCGCTGCCGGCAACGCGGAGGCCATCGGTGGTCTGCGGAGACTCAAGAGCTATCTAGACTACGGCGTCTTCCAGCCGATTCAGATCGCCGCCATCAAGGCGCTGAACGAGTGCTCGGAGGCACCTCCGGAAATCGCAGAAGCGTACCGCAGTCGGCGCGATGTGCTCTGCAGCGGGTTGGCGCGACTCGGCTGGCCCGTTCATCGCCCGCGAGGCACGATGTTCGTCTGGGCACAGATTCCTGAGCCATTTCGCGAGCTGGGCTCTGTTGAGTTCAGCAAGCTGCTGCTCACGGAGGCGAAGGTTGCCGTCAGCCCCGGAGTCGGCTTTGGGCTCTCAGGCGACGACCACGTGCGCTTTGCCCTTGTCGAGAACGAGGAGCGCATCCGTCAGGCCGTCAGGGGAATCCGTAGGGTGATGGCGAAGCCGATCTGACGGCTAGGGCGTCTCCCGAGCAAACGTCTGAAGCGGAGGCGCCCATGGCGAACGGCGAAAGCTTCCAGTCGTCTTGCCTCGCGAGCATGTCGTAGAGCCCGTTGCTTTCAAGGCCCCGCATTCAGCTCGTGTGGCGCGTCGCCAAGGCGTCGACATGTGCGGATCGACCATTCGCATCCACAGCCCCGGCCTGTTGCGCAGAGGGCTCTGTGGCCTCCACTATTTCCACTGCCTCTGAAGGCAAGGCGCCACAGACAACTGGAGCTCCTCTTGCTGCGACGAACTCAGCGTGAGGGCGGCGGTGCAGTGAGAGTAGTGGGCAAGTAGAAAGGATGCCTCAGACGATGAGATTGACGCGAGTGTTTGTCGACGGAAGACGAGCATGGTACGAGCTGTGAGAAGAGGCCCTCTGCTGCGGACCTCAGCACGGGATGTACGCATCTGATGATTCGCCGGACGGTCGTCCGCTGCCGACATGTCGACTTGGCCGGGCGAGCGCCAGGGGAGGGTCGACAACACGATTGCCCGCATCTTTCGTCCGGCGTCAGGAAGAGCCGAAGGTGAGGCGGCATCGCGTCTGAGGGATAGCGCGCCTCGCGAGCGCTTGTGCCCCTTGATGCGTGCGCCAACATGCCGCGCAGGTCCGTTCGGTCATCCCCGCGGTCTCGCACGCCTCCCCGGCCTCCGACCTCCATTACCGCTTCGCGTGCGGACGGCCACGGTTGCCGCAACGGGTGATGGCCGGTGATTCCGCGAAGAAGCACAATTCTTGTCGCTTGCCGAATCGGAATATGATTCCTATACTTTGCATTCCGCACACCGCCGTGTGGAAAGACAGCTGAGCGATGGCGCTCCTGGTCACCATGACCACGGGCGCCTTTGTCGTGTCGGCGCCACTTCATCGTCAGCAAGGAGGTCTTGCCACCGAGATTCGAGTCTTTCCCAGACATCCCGGCTGCGTCGCGGACGGTGTTCCTTGGGGGCATACCTCTGCGAACAGCAACTCCGATCCGAAGGGAGGGAAAGCGGAATGATCAGCACAGGCGACACCGCTTTCATCCTGATCTGTACGGCACTGGTGGCCATCATGACCCCCGGGGTAGCCTTCTTCTACGGGGGCCTTGTGCGGCGCAAGAACTTCCTTGCGATCATCATGCAGTCCTTCATCTCCATGGGCGTCGTCACGGTGATTTGGGTGCTCGTGGGCTACTCGCTCGTGTTCTCGGGCGGCAGGGGCAGCTTCATCGGCAACCTCGACTGGTTCGCGCTGAGTGGCGTCGGCCAGGCGCCCGGGCCCTGGGCGCCCAGCATCCCCGCACTTGCCCATTTCGGCTACCTCGAGATGTTCGCCGTCATCACTCCGGCGCTGATCACCGGCGCCTTCGCCGACCGGGTGAAGTTCACGAGCTACCTGGTCTTTCTCGTCTTCTGGAGCTTCCTCGTCTACCTGCCGTTGGCGCACATGACCTGGGGCGGCGGCTACTTCGCCGCCCACGGCGTGCTCGACTTCGCCGGCGGGATGGTCGTTCACATGAGCAGCGGATTCGCGGCGTTGGCTTCGGTGTTCGTGGTTGGCAGCCGCCACTTCGAGCCGGGTGAACACAAACAACCGCACAATCTGGCGTTCGTCGCCCTCGGCGCCGCGCTCCTCTGGTTCGGCTGGTTCGGCTTCAACGCTGGGTCGGCGCTGGCCGCCAACGGCGTCGCGGCGCAGGCCTTCGTGAACACGGACATCGCCGCTTCGGTCGCCATGTGCGCTTGGCTGGCCGTCGCCTGGTGGCGTCACAAGCGTCCAAGTCTGCTTAGCGCCATGACCGGGGCTGTGGCCGGCCTCGTCGTCATCACTCCCGGCGCGGGGTACGTCACTGTCTGGGCGGCCATGGTCATTGGTCTGGCCGCGGGCATCGTCTGTTTCGCCGCGGTCCTCTTCGTCCAGAAGATGGCGTGGGACGACGCAGTGGACGTCTGGACGGTGCACGGCGTAGGCGGCCTGCTCGGCTCGATCGTGGTCGGCGTGTTCGCGTCCAAGGCCGTCAACCCCGCGGGAGCCAATGGCCTCATCTTCGGCAACCTGCATTTCTTCGGTTGGCAACTGCTTGCCTCGCTGCTCGCGGCCGGCTACGCGTTCGGCGTCACTTACGGGCTGCTGCGCCTCATCGATGTCGTGGGCAGCGTGCGCGTCGCACGCCGCGTCGAGCTCCGCGGCCTCGACGAGGCCGAGCTCGGAGAGCGCGCCTACAACCTCACCTGACCCCACCTCGTGGAGCTCGGGGCTGGAGAGGCCGAGCCCTGGGTGCGGTTCGCGATCTTGCACTGGACGCCGAGCCGGCAGGGGCGGAAGGATGACGATGAACGCTGAGCGGCGGGACATCGTGAGACTCGTCGAAGACGAGTGCGTGAAGCATATTCAGCTGTGGTTCACAGACATCTTGGGGGACCTCAAGATGCTCGAGGTCCCGCACCGACAGCTGCCGTCCGTTTTGGAGAGCGGCGCAGCCTTCGACGGCTCTTCGATCAGCGGCTACGCGGAGACCGAGGAATCGGACATCATCGCGATGCCCGACTGGGGAACGCTTGCCGTCCTGCCGTGGGAGCAAGATGGCGAGCGGACCGCCTTCGTCTTCTGCGACGTCCTCGACCGCGACTGTCGGCCGTTCGAGGGCGATCCGCGCTGGGTGCTGAAGCGCCAGCTCGCTCGTGCGGCCGAGGCTGGCCTCGACTACTTTGTGGGGCCCGAGCTTGAGTACTTCTGCTTTGGGGAGGGTGAGCGACCGGCGGGTGCGGGCGAGGGCGGCTATTTCGACGCCCTCCCCGGGGACCCGGGCGGCGCTCTGCGCAAGCGGACGGTGGGCGCTCTGGACACGCTCGGCGTCCCTGTGGAAGCCTCACATCACGAGGCGGCCCCCTCGCAGCACGAGCTCGGCGTCCGCTACGACGAGGCCCTCATCATGGCTGACCGGGTGATGCTCATCCGCCAGGTCGTGAGGCGGGTGGCCGCCGCGAACGGGGGACATGCCACCTTCATGCCCAAGCCTCTCGTCGGCCAGAACGGCAGTGGCATGCACGTGCACCAGAGCCTGTTCCGCGGCGAGGTCAACGCCTTCTACTCGGAGATCGATGCCGAGTGTCTCTCGGAGTTGGGGCGCGGCTTCATCGCCGGCCAGCTCGCTCATATGCGCGAGATCACGTCCGTCCTGAACCAGCACGTCAACAGCTACAAACGGTTAGTCCCTGGCTTCGAAGCACCGACCTACATTAGCTGGGCGCATCGCAACAGCACCGCGCTCATACGGGTGCCGCAGCACGTGCCGGGCAGGGAGAGCAGCGTCCGTGCCGAGCTGCGCAGTCCGGATCCCGCCGCCAACCCGTACCTGGCGTTCGCTGTCATGCTCGCCGCCGGGCTCGACGGCATCGAGAAAGGGTATGCCTTGCCGCCCGCGGTGGAACCGAACATCTATCGGATGACCCCAAGGCAGCGACAGGAGAGCGCCCTCGGCGCGCTCCCAGACAACCTCTATGAGGCGACGCGCTGTACACAGGAGAGCGATCTCGTTAGGCGCGCGCTCGGTGAGCACGTCTTCCAGCGGTTCGTCACCAACAAGCTCGCTGAGTGGCACGAGTATCGTGAGCAGGTTACGGAATGGGAGATCACACGGCACTTCTCAGCTATGCGTCGGCCCTCACGGCGGGCGAACGTGGCGGTCTACAAAGACCCAGCAGGCAAAGGGGGGGCATCTGCAGCTTTGCCATCAGGCGAAGGGCGGCCGCATCCGTGAGCTCAGAGCGGAAGAGCGGGCCCCCAGGCCGACACCCCGTCGACGGCCGAGCGCGCAGCAGCGGCTGGAGAACCTCGACTAGAGCTGTTCAGTTCGGTTCGCACCTGATGGGGCGTACTCAACCAGCAAGGGCTCGCCGTCGTCGCGCGTGAACGCGTAGCCGGTCTCGGTCCAGGCGACTTCGGCTTCGTCACGGTCCGTGATCTGCTGCTGTGCCTGCGCCTTGAACGTCTCGATGGTGGCGGCGTCGAGGGCGAACTGCCGGCGCCCGCGCGCCGTCTTCGGTTCGGAGATGATGACGCCGTCACCGTGGGGGATAAGCGCGGCGCACGGAGGGCCGGCCGTTCTCGAGGTCGACGTCTACCCACCTGAGGCCGCAGGCCTCGCTGCGGCGCATGCCGGTCATGACGAGGACCCGCCAGAGGGGAGCGAGGCGGCACTAGGCCTTGGTCGGCGGCACGTAGACCTGGACGAGCAGCTTGTTCAGCTCCGCCTCGCGCTCCTTCTGCGTGGCGAATACAGGACTTGGTCTCGCGCCGGCGCTCTTCGGTCTCGGTTAGCTCGCCGCCGCACTTGGGCGGGCCTTCAGCGGTCGGCGCTCGACCCAGACCCTGCGCTTGAGCTCCCGGGCACCGCTGCGCAGGGCCGACATCGACGATGTACTCTCAGAAGCCGGCGCGCTCGTCGGTGCGGTGGCGGACATGCTCTCATTCCTCGCCCTCTCTCTAAGAGTTCGGTTGGGGCCAGCCGTTGGTGATCGACGAAGAGTGCGTGATCATCGTGGCCATACCCCGCTTTTGGCGGCCCGGCGCCTCGGCCTCGAACATTGCCGATATACGTCGCCGCCGGTCTGACCCCTGAGCAGTCAAGGCGAGCCGCCTCATGGACAGCCGCTCGTCCCAGGAGACTCCTGGGACCTCGGACTGTTGCCGCCCGAACTCAGCGAGCTCGCCGGCCTCGAGTTCGACCTCAGCTGGACCGGCTTCGAGCCCGACGAGCTGGCCGCGTTCCTGGCCTCTCCGACCGGGAGGCTCACCGATCGCAACGAGGCTCCCGAGCTTTCCGAGGATCCGATCACGGAGCCCGGCGACCCCTACAAAGCTTGGCGAGCATCGTCTGCTCTGCGGTGACCTGACGAACCACGACGATGTGCAACACCTGATGGCGGGGAAGAGGGCGAGCCTGATGGCGACCGACCCGCCCTCCCTCGTCGACTACCAGGCCTGGCAACATCCGGCGAGTGAGGCCAATCAGGGCGCCGCGACTAGGGACAAGCACTAGGACACCTACATGAGCACAGCGTCGCGTTCTACGTCGACTTCCTGCGAACAGCCCTCGAGCACGCCCTCGACGACCGCGCCGCCGTCTACCAGTGGTTCGGGATCATGCGCACCGAGGTCATCTGGCAGTCCTGTCGTGAGGTCGGCCTGCTCCCGCAACAGGTGCTGATTTGGAGGAAGAGCCGCAGCGTGCTCACCTACTCGCGCTTCCTGTGGGATTACGAGCCGATGATGTACGGCTTGCGCGAAGGGCACGCGCCGAAGGCCAAGCCGCCCGCCGATGCCAAAGCGGTGTGAGATCGGCTCGGCGATCGAGGACGGGGCCTCTGGCATCCACCCGACGCGAAGCCAGTGGAGACCGTGAAGCGCCCGATTGACTACCACACGAAGCCAGGCGGCCTCATCTACGAGCGCTTCGCCTGATGGGGCCCGGCGCTATCGCCGCCGAGGAAGCGACGGATGTCGCACAGGCGAAAGCCGGCGAGCACAAGCGGGTGGACGTCGCTCACGCGGCGCTCGATCTCGCCATTGGAGGCCTTCCTAGCCACACTGGGCCTCGGTCTGCCTGCCGGAACGTCTGATAGGCAGTCGCCTGAGCCGCAAGTGGTCGTCCGCGCTGACGGTCGGCAACATCCTGCCTTTGTACCTTTAGTCGGGCGCCGTTGACTGACTGGCTTGGTGGTCATACTCTTGACACGAAGGCAACCTCGGAGCTGGGGAAGGCCCTCGCTTCAAAGGTTCAGGCGCTGAATGCTTTTGTTGCTCGAAACGAGTGACCGGCTCAGAGGGAGTCCATGACACCATGTGCCTGCACGCACAGCATATCCTTCCCTCCTGCCCTGGAGACACGAAGGAGCCGCTTCGAGGTCCAGTGCCCGTGGGTGTTGACAAGGTTCTCATCTTGTACATATGATCCCTTAAGATGGGCTCAGTTAACCGCGAATCGAAACCTCCAGGGACGTTGCCACGCCTGACCCTGGAGGTCTCGATGAGGAGCCAAGAAGGTCGTTGGCTAAGGCTCACTCGCTGTACGTCTGATCGTCGCCCGCAAGAACCAACGTCATGGAGAGAAAGAGACAACCATGTCAATCACAACGAAGGTGGGACGAAGTGACTGGGAAGGAGATCAGGGACATGAAGATGGGTGAGGTCTGCAGGAACTACGAGCTCGATTGGATGGCCTGTGATGACGGCGCCCCCTTGGGGCGTATCGACGCCGACTACCTCATTCTCCAGGCCAAGGGTGAGATGAGCTACCTCGAGAAGCTTGTGCCCGCCCCTCTTGAGGCCACTGAGGACGTCATTATCTACATGGGCTGGTTCAAGGAGACCGTAAAGGACGGCGTCACTACATGGGCCTACCCGTTTCATGAATGGGGAATCGGGATCTCAGCGAAAATGAAGGAACCGCCGTACGCAGAAGGCAACTTCCTCGTGCAGCTCTACGTTGACGATGATTTGGTGCTAGTGCATGGTCGTGAAGTATGGGGATATCCGAAGAAGATGGCACAGCTGAGTATCTCCCCTCCGACGAGCGAAGACTCTGCAAGCTACGAGTTCTCGGTCGAGCGTCGCGGCGCTCATCTGATTAGTGGTCGAGTTGACAACCTGCGACCCATCGATGTGCAGGACTTCCCATTCTTTGGAACCAAGAACGTTCTCTGCTTCCGTCAGACGCCAGCGAATGTCAGGGTGGGTTTGGAGAAGCAGGAGATCGTGTTTGTCAGGGTTGACTTCGAGGCCGCGGACACGATGAAGGGCGAAGGTGCCATCGCCATTGATGACGGACCATTTGACCAGATTCCGATTGGCCCTCTGACGGATATGACCTCGTACTTCGGGCGGTGCACGTTCAATCATCACGATGTATCGCCTAGAGTCGTGATGGCTGAGGAGCTATCTCGGCCGCTTGATTTGTCGAAGGCGGGGAAGACACCGGCGACACGGTGAGCCATACGCGTTCAAGTAGCGCATTCGCTTTGGCATGTCGTAGAGGGTATGCGGCAGGAGATGCCCGCCGCATTGACAGTGGGTCGCCCGCATTCGAGTCGAGACGATGGTGACGGGCATTCTCGGGCTCAGATTCACCCCAAAGGCGAATGGGTCTTGTGGCTCGCGCAGTCTGGATCATGGAGGCGGGGAGTTGCTATTCACCCCCGTGGAACCCCGTAGAAGACTGAGGTCACTGTGAGACTTGCAGAGAAGGTTTGCATCGTAACGGGCGGTGCCTCCGGGATTGGCAGGGCCACTGCAATAGCTTTGGCCGCCGCGGGGGCCCGGGTCAGTATCGGCGACGTGTGCGGCGCTGGAGGTGAGAAGACGGTCAAGTTGATCGCCGAGAGTGGAGGCCAGGCAATCTTCGTCGAATGCGATGTGGCGAAGGAGCAGGACTGTGTGACGCTAGTGAGAGCCACCGTGGAGGCATTCGGTCGCGTCGATGTTCTCTTCAACAACGCTGGTATCAATCCAATGGAGGGAAGCGTTGTTGACATGTCACTAGCAGCATGGCGACGAGTGTTCGCGGTCAATGTCGACGGCATGTTCTACTGCTCTCGGCACGCGATTCCGGAAATGCGAAAGGTGGGCGGTGGACGCATAATCAACACAGCCTCGCCGAGTTCGTTCATTGGATGGGAAGGCAACGCCGCATATATCGCCTCAAAAGGCGCCGTCATGTCGCTCACTCGCGCACTAGCGATGGATCACGCGAAGGACAACATCCGCGTCAACGCGGTGGTGCCCGGCCTGATCATGACCGGAATCGGACACGATTTCCTCGCTGGCCACGCCGATCCTGCAGCTGCTCGCGAAGGCAACCCGCTGCGCAGGCCCGGTGAGTCGGAAGAGGTCGCGCCGCTGGTCGTGTACCTCGCTCAAGACGAATGCAGTTTTTCTACTGGATCTCCCTTCTTTGTTGATGGCGGTCAGGTGGCAAGTTGAGCACAACTCGAAGGAAATCTGGGGCCAAGATCGTCTCGCAGGGTTTGCACTGCCTCATTGGTACAGACGCTCGAGTGACACGAATCGCCAGCGGCTTCGAGTTCACCGAAGGCCCGATTTGGACTGCCGGCGGCTTCCTGCTCTTCAGCGACATTCCTGCGAACAAACGGTATCGGTGGCATCCAGACTACGGTGTTAGCGTTGTGCGGAATCCTAGTAACAAGTGTAACGGCATGACACTTGAGCATGACGGATCACTGATTGTCTGTGAACATACGACTAGCACGGTCGTACGCGAAACACGCGATGGCCTACGGCAGATTGTCGCCGAGTCCTGGGCTGGCAAGCAATTGAACAGCCCGAACGATGTGATTGTCGCTCGTGACGGTTCGATTCTCTTTACCGATCCGACCTTCGGAAGAACGGCGCTATTCGGGCTAGAGCGGGAGCTGGACCTGGATATACGTGGCGTCTATAGAGTCCGGCCGGATGATGGATCTCTTGAGTTACTTGTGGACGATTTCGGTGAGCCCAACGGTCTGTGTTTCTCTCCAGACGAAGCACTGCTATACATCAATGATACTCAACGAGCTCACATTCGCGTCTTTCAGGTAGCGTCAGATATGTCGCTCGGTGGTGGTCAGGTTTTTGCGGAGCGTATCACCGCTGATGAGTATGCCTCAGACTGTTTCGTTGATGGCATGAAGGCTGATGATCTGGGCAATATCTATGTTACCGGTCCGGGTGGTGTTTGGGTTTTCGAACCTGGTGGGCGGTGGCTTGGAACCATACCAGTACCTGAGAAGGCCGCGAACATGAATTGGGGTGGATTGGACCGAAAGACACTATTCATTACGGCTTCCACTTCCGTGTACCAAATGAGAATGAGTGTCTCTGGCTGTGGTGTAGATTAGAGGTGTGCACCTCAGGTGGTGTATGCGGATGTCTTGTGAAGGGACTGCAATTCTACGTGGTAGCGGGGTGGTGTAGGTGGCACGGGGGCAGGAGGGTATCGGGCGAGACAGCGCCATTGCAGGTGGTGACGGAGCAGTGCGTCTAGGTAGTAGCTCGGATAGAGAGGGGAGCTACATGGATAGTTCGGATGGAGGGGGAGGCGTAAAATGAGTGACGAGACCGCAGGGTCTGTGTTTGGAACTGAGAAGGCAACGACATACACGCGGAGGGACGTCGTCAAGAACGCTGCTATTGCGGGAGCCGCTTTTGGACTCCTGGGTCCGCTGATTGCGGCTTGTGGCGGCTCGGGCACGGGAGGGGCAGGCGCGACTACATCCTCCGGTGAGAAGCCGCTGATCGGCTTCACGCTGAGATTCATTTCTGGGAACGTTTGGCTTCAAGAAGTAGCAAACTATGCAAAGATTGCTGGCGAGAAGCTGGGCTATCGGGTTGAGGCTCTGGACGGTCGTGCGGACGCCCAGCTTCAGGTGCAGCAGATGCAGTCTTTCATCACGAGGGGCGCCAAGGCGATTCTCGTGGAGCCCATCGATGCGCAGGCTCTGTCAGCCGGCATCTACGCGGCGCGGGACGCCAAAATCCCTGTGATCTGCGTCAATGATCAGTTGTCTGAAGATCTAGCGAACCAAATAGCAGGGAGTGTGCATGACGATGGTCACGCGACCTGTGTGATGGTCGGTGAAGAGGTAGCCAAGGCCGTTGCGGCCAAATACAAGCCGAGCGACACTGTGAAGCTGTACATCATGGCCATCCTGCCGAACGAGCCGCTGACGCAAAATCGCGAAAGCGGCTTCATGGAGGGATACGAGGGCTACTTCAAGAGCAACCCCGGCCCGAAGACGATTCGCATTCCCGATGGATATGGGATGGCTGCTCCCGACAAGACGCTCCCAGTCATGCGCGACAAGTTGTCGGCGAACCCAGACCTGAACGTCCTCTTCAGCATGACGGACACCGTGCATGGCGCGGTTCTCCAGACTCTGATTGAGGCAGGATTCGTCAACAAGGACCTCACGGGTAACGGCATTATCGTCGGCGGTTTCGACGCGCGCATGGAAGTTGTTAAGGCTATGGCGACCGTCAAGGGTTTCCCGTGGGTCGTGGATGGCCTTGACCAGCCCGCGGCTCAGGCTGCCGTCGCCATCAAGGCTGCCAATGCTGCGATCAAGGGAGAGCCGCTCACTATGTTCACAGGTACACCTCCGACGTGCCTTATCCCGCCTGGAGTTGTGACGACAGAGAACGCTGCGACTTTCGTCAACGACGACCTTGAGTTCGCCGCAAATCCGGAGTCGCTGCAGTAGAGACTGCATCGCGCCAGGACGAGCACTGGCGCGTTGTGACGAGGACGGCCGGATTCAGAGGGGTGGCTTCAGGTGGGAGTGCTCTTGAGGTTGAGTGGTCCTCCTGAGGCCACCCCTGGACGAACGGCTGGAAGGGACGCAGAAGTCTTCCTAGGGGCAGGCCAGTGTAACAGCGGTCAGATCCGCGTGTGGCTTGCTGACGCATGAACGGCAAAGGAGCTGCAACGTCTGTCACGGTAGCCATAGAGAACGTGTCGAAGGCTTTCTCGGGGGTCACTGTTCTGAACGACGTGAGTCTCGAGCTAAGGCCGGGTGAAGGGCACGCTCTGGCTGGGCTCAACGGCGCGGGTAAGTCGACGCTAGTGAAGATTCTCGCTGGTGCGCTGTCAGCGGACAGTGGGACAATCTGCCTAGAAGGCGGAAGCCCCGTCGTGTTTCATTCCACGAGTGAGGCGCAAAAGGCAGGTATCTTCACAATCTATCAAGAGTTGAGTCTCGTCCCGACCCTATCGGCTGCTGAGAATGTCTTCCTGGCTGACCTGCCTCGATATCGGGGTGGGATCGTCAACTGGGCCGCAGCACGTAGGGAGACCAAGAATCAACTGCACAGACTCGGTTTCGATATTGACGTTACGAAGCCTGTTGGATCACTGCCTCTTGCATATCAGCAGGCGATTGAGATTGCGAAGGTGCTCCACCGGAGTGCGAAAGTCGTTCTACTCGATGAACCTACTGCCATCCTGTCTAGGCCGGATGCGGAGCGGCTCTTCAGGATTCTTGAACAGCTGAAAGCAGAGGGTGTGAGCTTCTTGTATATCTCGCATCACCTAGAGGAGTTCTATGGGTTGTGCGAGCGTGTCACCGTGCTAAGAGACGGCAGGAAGACTGGGACCTTTGAGCTACCTGCGACGCCCTTAGGAACTGTGGTCGGCGAAATGGTTGGGTCGGAAGACGTGGGGTTGGTTGGGCGGAGGCCTGTTGGCCAGAAGAAGCGGGTGAATCCCGTGGCGGGATCGGTGGGCTCAGGCCAGCAGGACAATGATGATGATACTCGACGCGAGGGTGTGGACACGGGGCTCCACCTTGTTACGCAGGGCGAACCGCGGGTCGTGGTCGAAGGACTTAGCGACGGATCCAAGATCCGAGACGTGTCGTTGGAACTCCACCGAGGCGAGATACTGGGCGTCTTCGGTCTGGCTGGCAGTGGTCAGTCAGAACTGGCGCATTGTCTTTTCGGCTCGCGAAGAATCGAGCGTGGCGTCGTTCGCGTGGACGGGAGGGCTAGGAAGCCTTGTCGACCTACGAAGGCGGTAGCGCTGGGGATAGGTCTTGTGCCAGAGGAGAGAAAGACACAAGGTCTCGTACTCAACATGTCTGTGTGCGAGAACGTGTCGCTGGCATCGCTTCGACGGTTGACCCGATGGGGTCTCCTTCGGCGTCGCGCGGAGCGGGCCAGTAGTCTTGAGCTTCACGGTCGCTTGGGAATAGTCGGCTCGTTGGATCAGTCGGCTGCAAGCCTGAGTGGCGGCAATCAGCAGAAAGTCGTACTCGCCAAGTGGCTGATGAGCGGCGTCGATATCCTACTTCTTGCAGAGCCTACGCGAGGCATCGACGTGCATGCCAAGGCCGAACTCTGGAAGTACCTCCATGAACTCGCAGAGCAGGGATCAAGCGTCCTCGTGATGAGCTCAGAAATCGACGAGGCCTCGCTCTGCCACAGGGTGCTGGTACTTAGGGGCGGCCGGCTTATTGGTGAAGTGCGACCTGGGCTCAGTGAGGCTCCGCATGACGAGATTCTCGCCATGTGCACTGGGGTGTCGGACCAGTGAAGGGGTGCCAACAACTATGGCGATGACAGAAATGACAAATGGACACGGCGGTGAAAGCGTGACGGGCGAACCTCGATCGGTTCAGGGTGCGCGTCATCGATGGGCATCTGCGGTGGGCAGAATGGCTCGGCCGCTTGCCAAGCATGGGTTTCTACTGGCAGTGCTCCTTGGTGTCGGTTTTGTAGGTACACAGCTGTCCCCGTTCTTCTTGACCGTTGGCAATCTGCGGATTGTTCTGGTCGGAGCGTCGGTTGTCGCGGTTCTGGCCGTGGGCCAGTTCTTTGTCATTGTCACAAGCGGAATCGACCTTTCCCCGGGGTCAACTGCAGCCCTCGCTTCAGTGATACTGGGAATCTCTCTGCGTTCGGGCATTCCATGGCCTTGGGCGGTCGTGCTCGCTCTACTCGCGGGCGCCTTAATAGGGCTGACCAATGGTTTTCTAGTGGTGTACGGGCGCATAACGGCCTTCATTGCCACATTGGCCATGCTGAGTGTTGTAAGTGGCCTTGCATTTTGGTTTGAGGGCGAGGGTCTTGTGTCAGTTCTGAACAAGGGATTTATTTCTGTCTTTGCTGGCCACGTCGGGTCAGTGCCCACACCGATTATTATCTTCGTCAGTGTATTGTTGGTGGCATCATTCACGATGTCTTTCTCCACGTTTGGACGGACTCTTTACGCTATAGGCGGTAACGACGAGGCAGCAAGGTTGTCTGGGCTACCTGTAGACCGCGCTCGGATTACGGTCTATATCATTGGAGGCGTACTCGCTGGATTGGCGGGCCTCATGATGGCGGCTCAATTGACGGAAGGAAGCGCGCGGATAGGCACAGGCTATGAGTTGCAGGCAATTGCAGCGGTTGTCGTAGGGGGTGCATCGCTCTTCGGTGGCAAAGGGAATCCGTTCGATTCCGTGCTCGGCGGAATGGTAATCGCGACGATTATCAACATCATGAACCTGCGGGGGCTTGGCACTGAGCAGCAGTTGATCATCACTGGGCTCGTTATTCTCGTAGCAGTGTTCGTTACAAGTGGACGTGGAGCCGACATGGTGGCGAGTGCTCTTGGGCGCAGACGTCAGTACGCGAAGGCTTTCTACCAGGCGGTGAGGCTGTCTCGCCTGCCTAGGGAGGGGGGATCGTGATGACGGGGGAGCTGGATGAATGACCGCGGGCGGGCAAGAGCTGTTCGCTGCCGAGGAGGCCGCTAGGAGTGGCGTCTGTGATGTGTGACGGCGACCTGAGTGGCGTGGCTGGGAAGCGGTGCACTGAGCGGATTGTTGGACGTTTTGCTTAGAAGTTGCACTCGCTATGTAGTGAAGGAGACAGCGGAAGTGCAGGCCGGATTGGTCTTGAGACAAGTGTGTGGGCGTGTGTGTCAAGTGGGCAGGGGGCTGCGAAGCTTTGGCCGTCCCGCAATAGCAGTCGGAAGACAGTGAAGTGTCTGTTGACGTCATGGTGAGACATGGTCTTGGCCGGACCGCGATGGCACTGAGCACCCTGGGAATGGGGACGTGGGCCTTTGGGGGGCCGAGGTGGGCGTCCGGCTTGGGACCGCAGGACGACCGTGAGTCGATTGCCAGCATTCGGCGCGGTGTCGAAGCTGGTATGAACTGGATAGACACCGCTGCTGCGTATGGGGCAGGACACGCGGAGCGAATGGTGGCAAAGGCCCTGCGAGGGATTCCCGAGGTCGACAGGCCGCTGGTCTTCAGCAAGGGCGGTTTGGTGTGGGATAAGGCTGACGTCATGGCTCAGCCGCGGAAGGCCAGCTGTGCTGCGTCCATACGGAGGGAGTGCGAAGACTCGCTCAGACGGCTCGGCGTAGACCGACTTGACTTGTACCAGATTCATTGGCCGGATGAGTACGGAGTCCCGATCGAGGAGTCTTGGGCGGCGATGTTGGAGTTGAAGCGCGAGGGCAAGATTCGGGCGGCAGGCGTATCGAACTTCGACGTGGAGTTGTTGCGGCGCTGTGAAGTGCTCGGACATGTCGACTCCATGCAGCCGCCGTTTTCTTTGATCAATCGGGGCGCTGCGGCAGACGTAATTCCGTACTGTGCCGCGAATGGCATAGGAGTGATTGTCTACAGTCCGATGCATTCCGGTCTTCTAGGCGGACGATACACGCGGGAGCGGGTCAGGCACCTGACCACGAACGACTTCCGGGCCGGACAGCCGGCGTTCGCGGGTGTCGAGCTAGACCGCAGTCTCGCGTTCGTCGAGGCTCTGAGGCCCGTCGCTGCACGCCGTGGCGTGAGTGTCGCAGCCGTGGCCGTAGCGTGGGCCGCAACGTGGCCCGGCGTGACCGGTGCAATCGTCGGTGCTCGGAGGCCTGCGGATATCGACGACTGGTTGCCTGCAGGGTCACTTAGGCTGTGCCGCCGTGACCTGTCCGAGATCTCGTTGGCACTCACCCATACTCATGCCGGGACCGGCCCGCGGATCGACGCAACGGGACGACTTGCATGCGGAGGCGGTTGAGGGACGGAGACCTATACGAGCGTCGTCCAGACTAGGAGGTTACCGCGCGGTGGTGTTCGCTCGCACGACTTGCGGTTTCGTCTGCCGCCAGGGTGTTGGCCTGCCCGAGTCAAGTCGCTGCTGTCTCGACAGCGACTCGTGGAGTCTATCCCTGCTACCCAGGCGCGAGCTCCTCTGGACGACGAGACAAGGACCGGCGAGCAGGCCATGATCGTTCCGCCGGTGGACGGAATCGCACATACGGAGAATGTCATGAAGCACATCGAAACTGTCAATCAGCTTCAACAAGTCCGCGGGTGGCTCGCGCCATGAACCTTGGTCGATTCCATGGACCGGTGGTGATCACGGATTGTGACCATGGGACCATCGAGCCCGAATTGGCGGTTCTTCAAGCGGCCGGCGTGAGTGTGCGGCAAGAGGAGTGTAGGACGTCGGCTGATGTGTCAAGTGCCGCTAATGATGCAGAGGTTCTCATCGTGCAGTACGCAACTGTGGATGGTCCAGCGCTGGACCAGCTGCCGAACTGTCGCGCGATCATCCGCTATGGCGTCGGGGTGGAGACGATCGATGTTCACGCCGCGACCGAGCGCGGCATCTGGGTCGTTAACGTCCCTGACTACTGCACTGACGAGGTCGCAAGCCATGCTCTAGCCATGCTGCTCGACCTTGTCCGCGGAGTCACCATGTTGGACCGGTCAGTCCGAGCGGGTTCATGGGACTTCCGTGTTGCGAGTCAAGTCCAACGGCTGTCGAGTCTGACGCTCGGCATCGTCGGCCACGGGCGCATAGGAAGCGCGCTGGCTGCAAAGGCAGCTGCACTGGGATTCGGAGTGTTGGCCTATGACGTGGTCCGGGAGGTGGTCAAGCCTCCAGCCGGTCTTGTCAGCCTGGACGATCTCCTTGCGGGTGCCGACGTTGTCTCTGTGCACACGCCATTGACGCAAGAGACGCACCACATGGTAGATGCCCAGTTCTTGTCGAAGATGCGCTCAGGTGGCTTCTTGGTCAACACGGCTCGGGGTGCAATCGTAGACGGGTCGGCTCTCTTGGAAGCCCTGGAGGTGGGAACCCTTGCGGGAGCCGGTCTGGACGTTCTTGAGAGGGAGCCACCTGACGGGGAGTTCGTTGAACTTGTTCATCATCCAAGCGTAATAGCTACGCCGCACAGCGCTTGGTGGTCGTGGGAGTCTTTCCACGTATTGAAGACAGAAGTGGCCCGTGAAGCACTAAGAGTGCTCAAGGGTGAAACTCCACGATCGCCGCTCAACCGGCCCCGGCCCAAACCTATCTTGACGGAGGCGACATGACTGGCCGTATGCGCGCACTTGTATGGCATGGTGACAACAGTTTCGATATTGCTGAAGTGCCGCGTCCGACCGTACCGCAAGGATGGGTTCTACTCGATGTCGTGTATACGGGAGTCTGCGGCACCGACCTACACATATGCGCAGGGGAGCATCCTCGCGCGAGGCCTGGGCTCGTGATTGGACATGAGCTGATTGGGCGGGTGCACGCTGGTGGGAGCCGATTCGCGGCAGGCGAGGCTGTCGCCGTCAATCCCATCCTCTCGTGCGGACACTGCACACAATGTCGGACTGGTATGTCACACCGCTGCCAGCACCTTCGGTTGATTGGCATTGACTGCGATGGCGGGATTGCGGAACAGGTAGCCGTTCCTGCAGATGCACTGGTGCGGGTGGATCAGAATGCGGATCTTGTCAAGCTTGGGTTCGTTGAGCCGCTGGCCGTTGCCGTTCATGCGATGAACCAAGCCAGGATGAAGCTCGGCGACACCGTTGGAGTCGTTGGGGCCGGACCCGTCGGTCTCGCAATTGCGCTGTGCGCGAGACAGGCCGGTGCCGCACAAGTTGTAATCCGCGAACCCGTGCCATCCCGCCGCAACGCGGCGCGTTCTCTCGGCTTCGAGATGGCTGACGAGAACGTCGAGGTTGACGTGGATGTGTTGTTCGACGCTGCTGCGCGTCCCGAGGTGGCGGCCTCAATGACAAGGTGGATCTCCAATGGGGGACGGATCGTAGTGGTGGGCACATACTCTTCACCGGCGTTGATCGACCTCCAATCTGTCACGTTCGGTGAGCTGGAGATAGTTGGCACTAGACTCTACGCTCAAGAGGATCTCGAAGAGGCGGCGCGTCTTGTCGCCAGCGGCGAAGTGGACCCATCTCCGGTCATTACCAATGTCGTCTCTTTGGATGACGCGGTTGCTGCGATGAAAGGGTTGTATGCCGGCGAAGGCATAAAGGTGCTCGTTGAAGGTGGTGCGGTATGAGAGCGCTGCGAAAGACAGCGAAGGCTCCCGGTCACGTGGAGTTGCTCGACGTCACGGAGCCGGAGGCGCCAGCTGGGTGGGTAACGCTCGACGTAGATCTAGCCGGGGTTTGCGGAACCGATATTCACATTCTCCACGACCAGCATCCCTACTGGCCGCCGGTCACACTCGGCCACGAGTTCGTTGGACGCATAGCGGAACTTGGCGAGAGCGTCAGCGGGTGGTCCGTAGGTGATCGCGTGGTGTGCGAGCCACACCAGGGCGCCTGCGGTGTGTGCTACTTGTGTCGAGGCGGATTCCACCATCTCTGTGCATCGAAGAGGTCGCCTGGTTGGGGCATCGATGGCGGAATGGCTGCTCAAGTTGCCATGCCCGCTCATCTGCTGCACTCTGTTCCGGAGGGCGTTGAGGACCGAGCAGCAGCGGTGTGTGAACCGGCGGCCGTGTGTCTGACCGCCATCAATAGGGTTCGCGTCATGCCTGGCGACACCGTTGTTGTCATAGGGCCAGGCACGATCGGAATCGTGACAGCCCTGGCGTGTAAGGCAGTAGGGGCTGAGAGAGTAGTGGTTGTCGGACGGGCAGCCAGCAGGCCACGTCATGAGCTTGTCAACAGCCTTGGACTTGAAGTCTGGGATTCGAGTATTGAAGATGTCGGCGAGAAAGCCAAATCAATAACAGCGGGACGAGGCGTTGACGTAGCCTTCGAGGCGTCCGGATCAAGCCAAGGCATCGCAATGGCGGTTACTGCGCTTCGCCGGACCGGCCGTCTGTGCGCCATTGGTGTCTCTGGTGCCGCAAGCGTGGATGTGCCCTGGGACGCAGCGCTGATGCGTGCCCTCGACGTGAAGTTCTCATTCTCCTCCGCGTACGCGAGCTGGGACGCAGCACTGTCTCTAATGGGAAACGGGCTGCTCAATCCAGCGCCTTTGACGACGGTCTACCCGCTCCTGGATTGGGAGACTGCCTTCCGGGCCATGGAGGACGAGCTTGTGGTCAAGGCGCTACTGCACCCTGACCAGGAAGATGGGGGTGCGGCGCACAAGGCAGACGGTCACGCCTTGCCAGCAGCCGGCGAACGGGTCGGGAAGGGGGGGTGAGACATGGAGTTCGAGCGGTTGCTCAGAGAGATTGGAGTGATTCCGGTTGTCGAGATACCCCATGCAGAGTATGCGGTCACCTTGGCTGAAGCCTTGGTGAGGGCGGGCCTTCCGTGCGCGGAGATCACGTTTCGCACGTCGTCGGCAGCCGCGGCAATCGAGGCGATTGCCTCGGCGCTTCCGGGCTTTTGCGTGGGCGCTGGCACAGTCCTGAGTATCCGGCAGGCTGAGGCGGCCCTTGCGGCGGGCGCGAGTTTCCTGGTGTCACCGGGCTTCGATTCGGCCGTGGTGGATTTCGCGCAGGAGCGCGGCGTTCCGATGCTTCCCGGCGTGTGCACTCCGACCGAAATCGGGTCCGCTGAGTCACGAGGCGTGTCGCTGGTGAAACTGTTCCCCGCGGAGCCCATCGGGGGCGTGGCCTACCTCAAGGCGGTCGCGGCTCCATATCGAAGCGTTCGTTTCGTGCCTACTGGGGGAGTCGATCCGGGGAATCTGGCTGCGTATCTGGCTGTGCCGCAGGTCGCAGCCTGCGGCGGTAGCTGGATGGTCAAGAAGGATCTGCTCACGGCGGGCGACTTCGACAAGATCTGCGAGTTGACCGCCGCCGCGGTTGCTCTCGCGAACGAGGCCCGCCTCCCGGGCGCGGGGGGTGAAGAACGTGTCGATGCTGGGTCTTGAGACGAAGCCTGCGGACAGCTGCCGCTGGGATCTGGTGGCGCTGGGCGAAGTCATGATTCGCCTCGATCCCGGTGAGGGCAGGATATCGACGTCTCGGTCCTTCCGCGTGTGGGAGGGCGGTGGAGAGTACAATGTCGCGCGCGGCCTGCGGCGCTGTTTTGGCAAACGCACAACGATCGTGACCGCCGTCGTTGATAATCCTGTCGGTCGCCTTCTCGAGGAGCTCATCCTCCAAGGAGGCGTGGACCAGCGTCACGTACAGTGGGTACCGTATGATGGCGTCGGGCGCACAGTGCGCAATGGTCTCAACTTCACTGAGCGCGGCTTTGGCGTGCGTGGCGCGCTGGGGTGTTCTGACCGCGGCAACACGGCAGCCTCCCAACTTCGACCGGGAGAAATCGACTGGGATGCCATGTTTGCGACGGAGGGCGCCCGATGGTTCCATTGCGGAGGCATCTTCGCTTCCTTGAGTGAGACGACGGCGCTCGTTGCCTCGGAGGCCATGCAAGCCGCCCGGCGTCACGGGACGATAGTGTCCTACGACCTCAACTACAGACCCTCGCTTTGGAGATCAATCGGAGGGCAGAGTCGTGCCCGCGAGGTCAATCGGGCGCTTGCTCCTCTCGTAGACGTGATCCTTGGCAACGAGGAGGACTTCAGCGCTGCACTGGGCTTCGAGATCGAGGGCGTCGATGCGGATCTGATGGCCCTCGATCCTGAGCGGTTCGGCCGGATGATGGAGCAGGTCATCGCCGTCTACCCGAATGTCCGTGTGGTGGCGACTACCCTGCGCGCGGTAGCAAGCGCGACCCGCAACGATTGGAGCGCCGTGTGCTGGTCCGGTGATCGCCTCTATCAGTCGATGGTGAGACCCGGTCTCGAGATCCTGGATCGGGTGGGCGGTGGAGATTCGTTCGCATCCGGGTTTATTTTCGGGTTGCTTGAGGGCTTCGAGATGCAGTTGGCACTCGAGTACGGTGCTGCGCACGGTGCCCTCGCGATGACCACTCCCGGGGATGTTTCGATGGCGACCCGGGCGGAAGTAGAGGCTCTAGTCAAGGGCGCTTCCGCGCGCGTGCTGCGGTAGTCGAGGCGCCTCATGGCTCAGAGCATCCCCGCAAACACTCAATTGAAGAGGGAGAAACTACCCATTATGGACGAACACACCCAGGCAACCCAACTTGTCATCGCACAAGAAGACCCCCGGCCGACGAGGGCCAAACCGGATATTGACGCACTCGTCGAGGATGTCGTCATCTACGAGGTGACCGTCGACGGGATGTGCGGCGTCTATTGAGCACGAGCACCGCAACGGCACTGCGACTCGCTCCAGGTACGGTGATGCGAAGCGAGCCGTTCGGCGGGCTCGTCTACTGCTACCGGACCAGGTCACTGCACGTAGTGAAGTCCGCTGCCCTAGTGAAGACGATCCAGCGCCTTGAAGACGGCCTCTCGCTCAACGAGGCGCTGGCCTCGGTGCTCGATGACGGTGATCCGCGCTCCCGACTCCGTCGTGAGGCGCTGCTTCGGCAGGGACTTGACAAGCTCGCCCAGGCCGGAGTGCTAGCGTGAACACATACTCCACGAGCTACGAGCTCCTCCGACACGGCCTGGACGCGCCGATCTGCCTCACGTGGGAGATCACAGCGGCCTGCAACCTCACGTGCAGGCACTGCGCATCCTCCTCCGGGAGGCGCCGGCCCAACGAGCTGACGACGGGAGGGGCGAAGCGCTTTGTCGACGAGCTCGCAGAGCTGCAAGTCTTTTACGTCAACGTGGGTGGTGGCGAGCCGCTCATGCGTCGCGACTTCCGTAAGCTGGTGGACTACTGTGTGGCTCGCGGGGTCGGCGTGAAGTTCAGTACGAATGGGACACTGCTCAGTGACTCGACGGCGGATTGGATCGCCTCGCACGACTATGTGGATGTCCAGATTTCCCTTGACGGCGCAAGACGCGCCACGAACGATCGGATCCGCGGCACCGGCACCTACGTCGAGGCATTGACTGCGCTCGATCGGCTGGCCGCACGCGAGATCCAATTCTCGATCAACCTCGTCGTCACGCGTGCCAATTGCGGCGAGCTCGATCAGATGCACAAGATCGCTGCGGACCATGGCGCGCTGCTGCGTGTCACACGGTTTCGCCCCTCTGGCCGCGGTGTGGGCCTCTGGCAGGAACAACGCCCCACACTGGCCCAGAATCGGCAGCTCTACGAGTGGCTTCGTAATCACTCTGACGTGGTGACTGGCGATTCGTTCTTTCATCTCTCTGCGTTTGGCGAACCGCTTCCAGGCATCAATCTGTGCGGCGCCGGGCGCATCGTGTGCCTCGTGGATCCCGTGGGCGACATCTACGCCTGTCCGTTCGCCACCAGCTCTGAGTTCATGGCCGGGAACATGGTGGAGGCCAGCTCGTTCGGTCAGGTTTGGGCACACAGCGATCTCTTCCAGCGCCTTCGCCACCGGGAGACCGAAGGGAAGTGCCCCGGATGTGCCGCCTTCGACACATGTCATGGAGGTTGTATGGCGGTCAAGCTCCTGACAGGCGGCGAGATGGATGACCCCGACCCAGACTGCGTGCTTGGTCCCATCGCCTTGCAGGACGACCTGAGCCGCACTGACTCTCCCCCTCCCCTGTTGGTGCGCACGCCATGACGTGCGCGGCAGAGAATCTAGCGGGATCACCGGCCAAGTGGCTGCTGAATCCCTTGGAGGTGGGACCGCGCACAGCCCCAAGCAGGATTCTCTTTGGCCCGCATGCGACGAACCTCAGCTGGGCGAACGGCTTCTCGGCCCGCCACGCCGCCTACTACCGCGAGCGAGCGGTGGGCGGAGCCGGTGTGATTGTGCTTGAGGAGGTGTCGGTCCATCCGTCCGACTGGCCCTACGAGCGGGCCGTCCACGGTTTTGCCCCCGGCATCGTCGACGGGTTCCGTCGGGCCGCGACGGGGGGGCAGGAGGCAGGTGCCCTCGTCTTCGCCTCGATCGGTCATTCCGGGGGGCAGGGCACCTCGATGCACACGCAGCGTCCTTTGCTTGCGCCATCTCCGGTGCCTGAGGTCGCGAGTCGCGAAGTGCCGCAGCCGCTCGAGGCGCGGCGTGTGCGCGAGTTGGTGGTTGCGTATGCGTCGGTCGCAACCGCGGCTCGCCATGCTGGACTCGACGGTGTCGAGGTGAATGCCGGTCAGCACTCGCTCGTCCGACAGTTCGTCTCCGGCCTTACCAACCTGCGCGATGACGGCTACGGCGGCGACCGCGAACGGCGACTGCGTTTCCCGACCGAGGTGATCGAGGCAGTGCGGGAGGCGATTGGCCCTGATCTCGTGCTCGGCCTGAGGCTCTCGCTCGATGAGTACGCACCGTGGGCGGGTATCACTCCTGAGGAGGGCATTGCCATTGCGTTGGCGCTTGCTGAGCGCGCACGGATCGACTACCTTGTTGCGACTAGCGGCGGTATCTTCACCGTTCACGCGACTCGGCCGGGCATGCATGCCCCATCGCCGTCCGGCGCCGACCTTGCCCGTCAGCTAAGGGGAGCTGGATTCCCGGCGCCCATCGTCGCGCAGGGAAGCATCATCGACCCGGTCCGTGCATCGGATCTCATCGTCGACGGCGCTTGCGAGGCTGTCGAGATGACGCGCGCCCTCATCTCCGATCCGGATCTGCCGAGAAAAGTGCGTGCCCACACCCTCGACCGAATAGTCCCCTGTATCCTGTGCAATCAGGACTGCCGAGTCCGAGACACCGGAAATCGCACGATTGGCTGTGTCCAGAATCCGCGCGCGGGGCGCGAGCTCGATTTGGAATGGAACGCCCGAGCGGCGAGCTCTCGACGCCGTTTGCTCGTGGTCGGTGCGGGCCCCGCTGGCCTGACGGCGGCGGCCACGGCCGCCGCCGACGGCCATGAGGTCGAACTCTGGGAGTGCTCCGACCATGTTGGCGGTGCTGTTGTGGTGGCGGCGTCGGCGCCGGGTCGCTCGGCGCTTCTTGGCGCGGTGGCGCCGCGGCTCGCTACTCTCGAGCGGCTCGGCGTGACTCCGAGAACTGGCTACGAAGCGACGGTCGAGGCGGTTCTTTCCGCGGAGGCCGATCTCGTCATCCTGGCGACCGGCGCCCGCCCGAGGGCGCTCCGGCTCTCGCTTGGCGCCGAGCTTGCCGACGCACTTCTCTCCAAGCCTGGACTCTTAGTCCTCGACCAACGGGCCGCACTCGTCGGGAGCGACGTCCTGGACACAGTCCTCAAGTCCCACGATCCGATTGTGGTCGTCTATGACCTCGAAGGCGGCTTCGCGGGCGGCTCGGTAGCTGAGGCGCTCGCGAAGCGAGGTGCGAGCGTGCACTTCGCCACTCCAGATCTCTTCCTCGCGCAGGGTTGGGCCAAGACCCTCGACCACGGTGCCCTACTGACGCGGCTGTATGGCTATGGCGTCCGCATGCATCCACAGCGCACGCTTATGCGCGTCGAGGGCGGCGCTCTTGTCCTGCGCGAGCGTTTTGGTCCCGAAGAGGAGCGGATCGAACGAACAGCGGCGCTGGTCGTGTGCGACTACGAGGTCCCCGACGACGCTCTCTACCTTCCCCTCCGGGATGCATGCGTACCGGTAGCTCGAGCCGGGGATGCCGTGACACCTCGCAACATCGGCGCCGCGGTGCTCGAGGGGGCACGCGCGGTAGCCCTGCTCGACGGTGTCGTGCTCGCTAGTAAGGCGGTGATCGGCTGATGCGCAGTGTGCAGTACCCGTTGCTCTCCAGCCCCATCCGCATCGGCGCCGTCCAGGTCCCTAACCGTGTCGTCTTCCCTGCGCACCTCACGAATCTGGCGACCGAGGACAACCTGCCAAGCGTACGCCACGTCGCGTATCACGAGGCTCGCGCGCGCGGCGGCACGGGTCTGATCATCATCGAAGAGCAGTCGGTCCATGCGTCGGATCATGCCTACGAGAAGTTGGTCCATGCCTTCAACCCCCGGGTGGAGCGGTACTATGAGCAACTCACCACCGCGATCCACCGGCACGACACCCGCATCTTCGCGCAGATCAGCCACAACGGCGGTCAGGGCAGCAGCGTGTACACGCGTCGTCCCGTGCTTGCGCCCTCGCCCGTCGCCGATCACCTCTTCCGAGAGGTGCCGAAGGCGATCGAGCAGGCCGAGATCGACGAGCTCGTGAAGGCGTACGCCGACGTGGCGGAGCGCTGTCTGCGGGGCGGCTTCGATGGGGTTGAGCTCCAGTGTTCGCACTCGTCGATCATGCGCCAGTTCCTCTCGCCGCGCACCAACCTCCGCCAGGACCGTTATGGCGGCGACCTGACGAGTCGCATGCGGTTCCTTGTCGAGTGTCTCGAGGCGATCCGCGCAAGCGTCGATGATCGTCTTGCGGTCGGCGTCAGGGTGTGCGGCGATGAGTTGCTGGAGGCGGGCATCACCATGGACGAGACCGTCGAGACGGCGGTGCGACTCGAGCAGCTTGGGCTGATCGACTTCGTGAACACGAGCATCGGAACGGCGGGCGACTCCCTGTTCCTGATCGAAGCATCGATGGCGATACCGCCGAGCTATGCGCTCTTCATCCCCGCGGGCATCCGGCGTGAGGTCTCCCTGCCAGTCATCGGCGTCGGACGCATCAAGGATCCATCGCAGGCAGAGGCGATCCTCGCCGCAGGCTACGCCGACCTCGTCGGCATCGTCCGCGGGCAGATCGCCGACCCTGACTTCACGGCTAAGTCGCTCGACGGCCGTACCGAGGACATCCGTCTTTGTCTGTCGTGCAATCAGGAATGCGTGGGCCGGGTTGGACTCAACCGCTGGATCGGCTGTATCCAGACGGTCTCGACCGGCCGCGAGACGACACGCGACGAGCATCTACTCGAGCCCGCCGCCACGGCACGGCGTGTCGCCATCGTCGGCGGCGGCCCCGGCGGCATGGAGGCTGCGCGCGTCGCTGCGGTGAGGGGTCACGCCGTGACGCTCTTCGAGCGGGACGATGAGCTCGGCGGCAGGATCCGCATGGCGGCTCGCGCGCCGGCTCGAGCCGAGCTGGACGACTTGGTGCGGAACCTACGTTCCGCAGTCCTGCGACTCGAGGTCGACGTGCGGCTCGGGCATGAGGCGACCGCGGTTGAGCTCCTGGCTGGCGGCTGGGATTCGATCATCGTCGCCACCGGCGCACGTTACGACCTGGGCCGGTCCCTTCCAGGTGGCGACGAGCCCTGGGTTTTCTCGCCGCTCGACCTACTCGAGGGACGTGCTGATGAGCTAATCGGCGAGGGCAGTAGCGTCCTCGTCGTCGACGGTACCGGGTTTCACGACGCCAGCAGTGCGACGGAAATCCTGGCGCTGCGCGGGGCCGACATCGACGTGGTCACTTCAGGCCTCTATGCGGCCGGTGATCTGGGCATCACCCTCGATCTTGAACTCTGGCATATGCGGATGCGAAAGCACGGTGTGCGGATTCACCCGAACCTCGCTGTGCTCTCGATCGGCGATCATGCGGTCGAAGCTGTCGAGGTCTACGGGCACGTTCCCGTTCGCTTCGACGGGCTGGACGCCGTCGTGTTGGGCGTGCCGCCGTTCGCCGACGATGCGCTCTATGAGGCCATCGTCGATCGGCATCCGTCCGTGATTCGCATTGGTGATGCAGCCGCGCCACGCAAGGCGCACGCCGCGATCATCGAGGGACATGAGGCTGCGAGGTCAATCACATGAAAGTGCGGTTCCTGCTCGATGGCGCCGCGGCGCTCGACACTGAGGTTTGGCGCGAGCTGGCGATCGCCGCTACCGCCCTCGACGACGCCGAGGTTCTCGTGCCGGTCATCGACGAGGACGAGCGAGACGACTGGGCTGCAGTAACAAGGGGCGTGCCCCTGCGGCTGCTCGTCGACGAGCGTTTCGCCAACCCGGACAGTGGCCTCCTCACCCGCGTCGTTGAATTCTTCGACGAGGCGCCGACGCTGCTCGTGGCACCCGAAGGCGGGGTCGCGGCAGAGGCGGCAGCGCGGCTCGCCGTGGCGTGGTCGGCGCGACTCATTGGCGGTGTGTCGAGCTGGGGCTCAATGGACGGCGGCTTGAGACTCGAACGACCCGGCGCGGCGGAACGCAACACCGAGACCCTCGCCGTAGAGCTCTCGACGGCGACCGTAGTCACCGTGAAGACGTGGTTCGGACCGAGCTGCGTCGGCACCCAGAAGGCCAAGTCACCGGCGACGATGAGCGTTTGGCCGGTCCCCTCCACGCTCACCCGCGACGCCGAAGCCGGCGCGGTGCGGCAGGTGGAGCGAGATGACCTCGACATCTCGGATGCAACGGTAGTCGTCGCTGGCGGGCTCGGTTTCACGGACCGTGACCAGCTGGAACTGCTCGAGCGCCTTGCTGAGGTGCTGGGTGGCGTCGTCGGAGCCACTCGCCCGCTCGTCGACAAGGGCTGGCTGCCATTCGAGCGCCAGATCGGCACCACCGGCCGGATGGTCACGCCCGACCTCTACATCGGCGTCGGCATCTCCGGGGCGTTCCACCACGTTGGCGGGATCAAGGCGAGCCGCATCATTGCCGTCAACCGCGTCCGAACGGCGACGCTGATGAACTTTGCCGACCTCGGTCTTGTCGCCGACCTCGAGGAGTTCCTGCCCGCACTCCTGAAGGCGTTGGCGGAAACTGCGACCCCGGAGGTCGTGCCGTGAGCCACACGTACGACGCCATCGTCGTCGGGGCCGGGCCTGCCGGGAGCGCCGCTGCGCTCGCGCTTGCGCAACGTGGCGTGCTCGTTGCGCTACTCGAGCGCGGCGAGTATGCGGGATCGAAGAACATGTTCGGCGGTGTCATCTACGGAAGCGTCCTCGATGACGTGATTCCCGGTTGGTGGGAAGTCGCGCCCCTCGAGCGCTACATCACCAGACGCGTGACCGCCTTCATGAGCGAGGATAGCGCGCTCTGCATCGACTTCAAGACGAGCCGGTTCGGCAAGCCACCCTACAACGGCTGGACGGTCCAGCGGCCTCACTTCGATCGCTGGCTTGCAGGGCAGGCAGAGCAGGCGGGAGCAGAGCTGATCACTTCGACACTCGTCACGGGCCCGCTTCTGCGGAACGGCCGTGTCGCCGGCGTCGAGATATCCCGCCCCGGCGGTCTGCTGGAGGCCCCCGTGGTGATCGCCGCCGACGGCGTCAACAGCTTGTTTGCCAAGGCGGTCGGCCTTCAGCGGGAGTTCGCCCGGCACGAGGTCGAGATCGGCGTCAAGGAGACGATCGAGCTTGACCGCTCGGTCATCGAAGAACGCTTCGGTCTCCAGGGTCGCGAAGGTGCCGACTGGGAGATGGTCGGCGCCGCGAGTGGTGCGGCGATCGGCGGTGCGTTCCTGTATACGAACCTCTCATCGATCTCTCTCGGCATTGTGTGCAGCATTGAGTCGCTCGCAGAAGCGCGTGTACGCCCCGAGGTGCTCCTTGCTAACCTTCGCCACCATCCCGCGATTGCGCCACTCGTCAGGGGCGGTCGGATCCGCGAGTACTCCGCACACCTTGTCCCCGCCGCTGGCCGCCCGATGTTCCCGAAGCGGGTCGGCGATGGCGTCGTCCTCGTCGGCGACGCGGCCGGGCTGACGCTGGGTGTCGGTATCTATCTCGAGGGCGCCAACTTCGCCATCGGGTCTGGTCTCATAGCGGCCGAAGCAGTTGTCGATGCGCTCAACCGTGGCGACACGTCGGCCAGCGGTCTTGCCGACTACGAGATGAGGCTACGCGAGAGCTTCGTGTTGAAGGACTTCGACACCTACAAACACGCCCAGCCGTTTATCGCCAACCGCCGTGTCCAGAATGTCTATCCGCGCGTGCTCGCCGATATCGCTGAGCAGGTCTTCCGGGTGGACAACCGCAAGCCGAAGCGCAGGCTAGGTCACGTACTCTGGGGACCGCTGCGGGCACATGGTGTGTCTCCTCTTCAGGTGGTGCGCGATCTCTGGCGGGCGGGAAGGGCATACTTCTGATATGGATATCGAGCCGACGATCGACGACAAGTTGGCAACCACGCGGTTCCGTCAGCATCACGAGCCGCACATCTTGGTGGACGGGACCAAGTGCGAGGGTTGTTCGACGCGCGACTGCCTTATCGTCTGCCCGGCGAAACTCTTCTCCTTGCTCACCGACGGCACGATACTCTTCAACTACGAGCAGTGCTTCGAGTGCGGCGCCTGCTACGTCGCATGCAACCGCGACGGCGCTATCACCTGGTCGTACCCCCAGGGCGGCTACGGCGTCTGCTACCGAGAGACATGAGCGAGCCCGTCCGCATCCTCGTGCTCTTGAAGCACGCGCTCGACCCGGCAACGGTCGACGTCGACCCTTTCAGCGGCAAGATCCACCTCGATCGCACCATGGGGATGCCAGACCCCGCCGGAGAACGCGCGCTTCGCTGGGCACTCGCGACGCAAGCGTCGGTCACCGTCCTGGTCGCCGGTGGTGGAGAGGCGGACGCGAGCGCACGGCACGCCCTCGCACTGGGCGCGGCCGCTGCTTTCCGCGTCGAGTGCGCCTCGCCCGATGACCCGCTCGAAGTCGCGTCGTCCCTCGCAGCCGCGGCCAGAGGCCTCGGCTCCTTCGATCTCGTTCTCACGGGCGATCGCTCGGCCGACCGCGGCACGGGTCTGGTTCCGCCCGCGTTCGCAGCCTGCCTCGGGCTTTCATTCGGTGGCGAGGCGGCACTTGGAACGCCTAGCGTGGGCGGTGACCGGCTCGCGATCGAACGTATCGAGCTGCGCGGCTTGAGATACGGGGCGACGCTGCGTTTGCCTGCTGTCGTCGCAGTGAGAGCCGCGCCGGCGCCGCTTCTCTATGCCTCGTTCGACGCGCATGCGCGCGCACTGCGAGCCGACATCCCACATCCGCCACAGGTCCACTCTCGGGGCGAGCGAGCGAGCTCGCTTGCTGGCACCGTCCCTGCTTCGATGCCGTACCGGCGTCCGCCGCACTGGGTCCCGGGGCCCGACCCCAGAGCCGACGTGTCCACGCGTCTCGAGGCGATCCTGGCGGGAGGGGCCGACCGGCCACCAGGGCGGATCATTGAAGGCGACATCGACTTGCTCGTGGACACCACCATCGCGTATCTCCACGAAGAGGGGTTTCTGTCCAGCGGTAGCGATGATTGAGTGGTGGGCCGATTGGGTCGAGCTACTCGGCTTCGACGTTCCCGCCGACCTGCAGCTGCACGAGCGGGAGGATGGCTCCGTCGTCCTGTGGCGCTCTCGGCTGCCCGCCGGTGTCGCCCTACGGCCCGAGCTTCGGGCGCGCGCGCAGGCGCTTCACCGGCTGCGCGGCAGCGAACTCACACGGGGGATGCTCGATGACACGACGTTTCAGCTCGCAGATCTGCTGGCGCGACGTGGACTCCTCTTGCCGCGCCTCGCACTCGACCTGCACAAAGCGCCCGAAGTGACAGTCGTCGTGCCGGTGCGCGACCGCGCGCTCGAGCTCGGCCGACTCGTGAGGAGTCTTGAGGAGCAGACCTACCCGTCGGAGCGGGTCGAGTTGGTCATCGTGGATGACGGCTCACGCGACGAGTCAGTGCGGCGACTGGCGGAGGGCCGCGGCGCGCGCTACGTCCGAGTAGATGGGTCGCGTGGCCCGGCCGCAGCGAGGAACAGGGGTGCGGCCGTCGCGGCCGGATCGATCGTTGCCTTCGTCGACTCGGATTGCGTCGCCCGACCCGATTGGCTGGAGCGCCACGTCGCCATGCTCGGCGAGCCCGGCGTCCTCGGCGCGGCTGGGCGGGTGCTGCCGCTGAGTATCGACGGCTGGCTGGGCCGCTACGAGGTCACCCAGAGCTCGCTCGACCGGGGCGAGTGTGCTTTCGACGTCGACCCACAGAGCCCGGTGCCATGGGTGCCATCCTGCAACCTCGTTGTCGCGCGAGATGCATTCGTCGCGTCGGGCGGCTTCGACGAGGACAGACGTTTGGGCGAGGACGTGGACCTCTGCGCGCGGCTCGTCGAGCACGGGCGGCTGCGCTACAGCGCTGCGGCTGCGGTTGAGCACGATCATCGCACCACGCTCGGACCGTTCCTGCGGCGCCGCTTCGAGTACGGGTCGAGTGAGGTGTCGCTCGCTCTCGCACATCCGACACACCGTCGGTGCTTGCGTCTCCTGCCGCTGCCCACGGTCACGCTCATCGGGCTCGCGCTGGGGCTGGCGAATCGCGACGCGCGTGCGGCGGCGGTCGCCGCACTCGCTGTCGCCGCCGAGCTCGCGTCGCGGCCGCCGCGGGTCGTGGCGAGCCGCCACGCGAACGCCGCGCTTACGCTAGTTGCTCTTGGAGCGGGGCATGCTGTTCCGCTTGTGGTCGCCGCCGCGGCCTTGCGCAGCTCGCGACTCGCGGCGCTGGCCGGTGCTTTGTTGCTCGCCTCCGGCCTGCGCGCAAGTAGCGGCCGCCGCGGGCCGCTCGCCGCGTTCCTCGTCGCCCACGCCCTCGCTGAGGTTGCCTACGGGGCGGGCCGCTGGACGGGCGCCTTCCGTTCAGGTCACCCTCTACACGTTCTCGAGCGCATCACCGTGTCGCCGGCATTCCCGCGTCGCTCGCTCTTTTGCCCAGCCGAAGCTGCGGGGCGTGGTGCCAGTCGTGGCGGCTGACGTGCCTCGCCCAGCGCGGCACCCAGGGGTGTGCGGCTGGAGGAGCTCTCGTGGCCTGAGCTGAGGCGCGCCCACCGGATGGCTTTTGTCGTTCCGTTCGGCGCCACGGAACAGCACGGGCCACACCTGCCGCTAGGGGAGGACACCGTCATCGCTGCGGCACTGGCAGACGGACTTGCGGCTCGTCGTGCAAGCGTCGTGGTCGCCTCGCCGCTCGCGTTCGGGTCGGAGCGGCGAGCACCGGCACTTTGTCACTGCCGGTGTGAAGCTGACCCACTACTGACGGTTTGAAATGAACGCCTCCTGAGCTTGCGAGAGTAGGCTCAGAAGCAGTCTGGAGAAGCGGCTGTGGGAGGGTGTTCGTGATCTCACGGGAGGAGTGCGTGGATATCCTGCTCCCCTGATTCTTGAAGCCACCCTTAGTACGTGTCCATGATGGACACAGAGGAGGTGGCGACATGGCAGACGTACCTGACGAGGCGCAGCGCTGGACGGCGAAGCGCAAGGCGGCTGTGGTGATGAGCATCCTCAGGGTGAGACCTCGGCCGCGGAAGCGGCCCGCAAGCATGGCCTCACGATCGCCGAGATCGAACGTTGGAAGGAGCAGTTCTTCGCCGCGGCGAGAACGCACTCCCGTCGCGCCCCAGGGACGAGGAGGCGGCCAAGGACGAGCAGATAGTCAAGCTACAGCGCAAGGTCGGCGAGCTCGTCCTCGACATCGACATCTTGAACGAGGCGAACAAGGGCCGCCCTTTCGGGGAGAAGACGTGCGACGAGTGAGGCAGGCGATCCCCCGCGCCTCGGAGCGGCGCGTCTGCCGGCTGCTGGATGTGCCCCGCTCCGCCCTGCGCATCGCGCTGGCGGAGAAGGGCCTGCGGCGCCCGCTGGACGCGCTGCTGGTCGAGCGCATCCGCGAGCTGATCCGGCGCTACCTGACCTTCGGCTACCGCAAGCTCTGGGCGCTCCTCAGGTACGCCGAGGGCCTTATCGTGAACTTGAAGGCCGTCTACAGCATCCTCAAGGCGAAGCGCTGGTTCGTGCACCTACGGCAGGTCACACCCAGGCCGCGCGTCCAGGGTCGTCGATCGGTGACCACCGTCAGCAACCAGCGCTGGGCCATGGATCTGACTCACATCTACTGCGGCGCCGACGGCCGGGGCCACCTGGCGGCGATCATCGACTGCTGCGACCGCGAGATTGTCGGCTGGGAGTTCTCGCTTCGCGGGAGAGCACTCGAGGCCGAGCATGCCCTCGAGGAGGCTTGCCTGTATCGCTTCGGCACCCTGAGGCTCGAGGGACCGACGCCGGTCGTGAGGAGTGACAACGGGCTCATCTTCACCGCCCGTCGCTTCCGCGCCGCCTGCCGTGACTACCGCCTCCGTCAGGAGTTCATCACGCCCTACACGCCGGAGCAGAACGGCATGATCGAGCGCTTCTTCCGCTCCCTCAAGGAGGTGTGCGTCTGGCAGCACAACTTCGCCTGCTTCGTCGAGGCACGAGTGGCGCTCAAGCGAGTGGATCCGCTGGTACAACGAACGTCGTCCTCATCAGGCGCTCGGCTACCTGAGCCCGCATCAGTCGTGGCCTGCACCGCCTGCGCGCCCTCGAGCCGCGCGAGCCGGTGGTGCGCTACTGCTGGCCGGCCGCCGGTGACCTCGTGCACCTCGACACCAAGCGCCCCGCCCGCATCGGGACCGGCGGCGGCAAGCGTCTCGCCGACTACAAGACCCAGACCACGCACCGCGGCATCGGCTGGGACTACGCTCACGTGGCCGTCGACGACGCCACGAGGCTGGCCTACGCAGAGGAGCTGCCCGACGAGCGCGGTGAGACGGCGGTCGGCTTCCTGGAGCGCGCCCTGGCGTTCTTCGAGAGCCACGGCGTCGAGGCCCGGCGCCTGCTCACCGACAACGGCAGCCCCTACCGCTCCGACGCCTTCCGCGCCGTGGTCGTGGCCCACGGTCTGCGTCACTGGCGCACGCGGCCCTACCGGCCGCAGACCAACGGCAAGGCGGAGGCGTTCGTGAAGATCATCCAGAACGGCTGGGCCTACAAACGGCCCTACCACTCGACCACCGAACGGATCGCGGCCCTGCCGGGCTTCCTTCGCTACTACAATGGCTACCGACCGCACGGAGGCCTGGACGGCGACACACCGTTGGGCAGACTCAGGTCAACAACCTCGTGATGCGGAACACCTAGGCGGCCACCACCACCCCCGGTTGGCTGGCGACCCACGCCGCCAGCTTCTCGCTGCTCGTCGGCACGGCCCGTGCTCGGACCTCGCCGGTCTCGGCGTCCTGGATGCCCGCCCAGACCGAACGCGCGTGCACGCACATCAAGACGCATGTAAGTACGCTCCTGCTCGGCGCCTCCCCGTAGATGCGGCTCGGCCACCGCGCTCATCGCGACGGCAACCCGCGCCAGACTACGAGGTGGGGCGCCGGGCTGCTGCCTACGGTCTGACCCACCTCTGCCGTGCGGGTTCGCGTGCTCGATGCAGTACACTCTCGAAATCGGGAGGTGTGCATGGGTCGCAGAGGTCGCAAGAGACAATTGGCTCTTGAGGATGAGTACTGGCAGCTCATTAGGTCCGAGGCGTCCGCACGGTGGAGGCATGCCGGCGTGTCGGCATCTGGCCACAGATCCCGCTGATGACACACATGAGGTCAGTCAACTCCCGAGTCAAACCTGTCGACGAAGGCCGGCAGCATCCTCACAGAGACAGGTGCCAGAGACATCTTCACTGGCAACTCCAATCCTCGCCGAATTCCTTATACAATCCGGGCTGCCAAGAGTGAGTGACAGTGCTGGGAGGATTGTATGCGCTTCGTTCATGTGGCCATGAGGACGAAGGACCTTGACAATGCCATTGCCTTCTACGTTCAGCTCGGCATGCGATTGGCAGGCCGAAAGCATCTTCGGAAGAATCGAGCGACTCTGGCCTACCTTGAGCCGCCTGAGGCGAATTTCCAAATCGAGCTCGTCTACAACTGGGGCAAGGACGACGACTATGATGGCGGGGAGCGCTTCGGGCATTTCGCACTTGAAGTCGATGACCTCGACCGTCTGTATGAACGCCTACTCGAGGCGGGAGCCGGTGATGTCGGCCGACCTCCTGCGCTCTTAGAGGCAGTGGGCCCGAAGATTGCCTTCGTGGCGGACCCCGACGGCAATTGGATTGAGCTGATTCAGAGGTAGTTGCACCCTCTGCGGCTCGCCGGCTCCCAGTGTTTCCGACCTCCAAGCTCTGATCACGAGTGCTCCCCCTGCATCCTGAGAAGTGGGTTCTGACGCGGGGTCTAGCGTAAGCCACCGTGGGACTGCGAGTTGCGGTCACGCAGACTCAATCGGGCACGTGGTCATTGAGTAGGTCTATCAGTTGTACGTATGTCCCCAAAAGACCGAAAGGGCGCATGTCGGCCAGACGGTCCTCGTAACCGAAGATAGCGCCCCAATGGCCGCCGCGAAGATTCCCTTTGACAAGGTCCACTCTGTGTACGTATCATCTTAGGCTGATGAGGACGCCCCGTGCGCTCCTACTCGCGGGGGGGAGGATGGACTCACGCCTTGTGGGGAAGTGGCGCTGGAAACGTGCTCGTTACCCTCCAGCCGGAGTCCACACTGCAGCGTGCATTGCCGCGGAAGACGGTCGCAAAGCGCAATTGAAGGGAGTGAAACGAGTCATGGGCAGAGTAGAAGGCAGGGTTGCATTCGTGACGGGAGCGGCTCGGAACCAGGGTCGCAGCCACGCTTTGAGGCTGGCAGAGGAGGGCGCCGACATTATCGCGGTCGACATCTGTGAGGACTTGGAAACGGTGAAGCCGTACTATCCGGGTGCAACAGACGCTGACCTCGCAGAGACAGTGCGACAGATTGAAGCCCTTGATCGACGTATTGTCGCCAGAAAGGTCGATGTGCGCGATCGGAATGCACTTAAGGAAGCCCTTGATGATGGGGTGAGCCAGCTCGGTCGGTTGGACATCGTGGTGGGGAATGCAGGAATCTATACGCATGCGGCTCCGCTAGACATCAACGAGAACATGTGGCAGGAGACAATCGACGTCGACCTGACGGGTGCCTGGTACACCTGTCAGGTTGCCATTCCGCACCTAGTCGAGGGCGGTGATGGCGGGTCCATAGTTCTGACGAGTTCGTGGGGTGCTCTTAAGGGTTTTGGGAACGGGGTCCATTATGCTGCCGCCAAGACTGGTTTGGTGGGCATGATGAAGGCACTTTCTGTTGATCTGGCGGCACACAGAATCCGGGTTAACACGATTCACCCAACGGCCGTGGACACGACGATGATTCAAAACGAGGCTCTGTACCGGCTATTCAATCCGCACCTCGAGAAGCCAACAAAGGAGGATACTGCTGAGGGCTTCATGAAGCTGAACCTCCTGCCCGTTTCATGGATGGAACCTCGTGATGTCAGCAATGCCGTACTGTTCCTAGCTTCCGATGAGAGCCGTTACATCACAGGAGTGGCACTGCCTGTTGATGCAGGTGCATGCATAAAGTGAAGGTGGGACAGTAGGCCTCTGGAGAGTCAGACTAGAAGCTCGGATAGCGTTGCCTTGGACGTTACGAGGATGTGAGATACGGAGTCCTAGCGAACAGGCTGCTATCGGTAGTCACGGGCATCTACGTAGTAATCTGGGTTCGACCGACGAGGAGATGTGGTCGGCCCGCATGGGCATGATAGGAAGGAAGTGGTGAATGTCAATCGTCGTAATCGCGACTCTGGTACCCAAGCACGAGTGTAGAGACGATCTCATCGCTACTCTTGAACGCACGATTGCTCGGGTACATGCCGAGGACACTGGTTGCGAGCTGTACGCGTTGCATGAAGCTGACGATCGGCTGGTGTTCGTCGAGAAGTGGGTCGACTCGGTCGCGCTTGATGCGCACACGGAGAGCGCAGCCTTTGTAGAGCTGAATGAGAGTCTAACGCATCAACTGGCGGCTCCGCTGGACGTTGTCGTGCTGCGCCCACATCCTGCCGGCTCAATCGGTCAAGGCACGATCTGACTCGACAGTGACGCGAGGTAGAGAGAAGCGAGAAATGGCTGACGAAAGCAGTTTCAGGCCTGCACCGGTCTCTCGGAGCAGTGCGGCTCACCAGGTGGCCGAGCAGATTCGCAATGCGATTCTGAACGGTGACTTGAGTCAAGGCAGCCGTCTGCCATCTGAGCTGCAGATGGCCGCGGACTTCGGAGTGAGCCGCGGGACTATTCGAAAGGCTTTGAGCACGCTCGCGGCAGAGCGTTTGGTGCGGGTAGAGCGGGGAGCGGCCGGAGGGCATTTCGTGCTCCTCCCGCAACCGAAGCAGGCTGCAACAATGCTGGGCGAGGCAATGACCCTGTGGCTGACAGAAGGTGACGTCACCCTTGCCGACGTAACACAGGCTCGCCTATCCCTTGAACGTGTTTGTGTGCGTCTCGCTGCACACAATCGTACTCCAGAAGATTTGGCACAAGTGCGAGGCATCTTGGACGAGGCGAGACCAGTCGCCGATGACTTCAAACGTCTGGCAACACTCGATCTCGAGTTTCACTTGGCCCTCGGTAGGGCGTCCGGCAATGGTCTGATTGAGTTTTTCATGATGACCGTTCACTCGCTGGGTCCGATAGCCAGCCGGCTGATTATGAATGAGCTTGATTGGGCAGTCGTCTGGAATCAACACGAGAGTATCTACAAGGCGGTCTATGAGCAGGATGAGATGAAGGCTGAGACGTCATTGGAGGAGCATATCGGCTACATCTCCGAGAACCTTCAATGGCATCTTCCCGATCTCGTGATCGCTGATGTCGATCTAGATGCGCCACGCGTTGACAAGAGGGGTACGTAGCTCTGTCACTTTGTAGAAGGCCGCCTTCGAGCCCATGCTACGAGCGGCTAATTGTAGCGGCATCATTGCGGCACCACGACTGAAGATCTCGGGCCCGGAGGGCGCGGATCTCATCGAGCAGGGCGGCCGCCGAGGGCTTTACCATCGAACTCACGCGCATATCCTCGGGAGGTCTTAGCAGGTGAGCAGATGTCTGTCCAGTCAAGCCGGAGGAACCATGATGGGACTACTTGTCGGCACGCATCAACGAGGGGCGGCGGCTCACTCGAGACGAGATCCTGTCGCGGTACACGCTTCATGCTCAGAGTGCCACGCCCAAAGGACTTCCGCCCGTCGCATGTCTACAACCCAGCGCGGGGTAGGCATGCCCCGGACCATCTGCGGGACGCCTTCCGCGACTGGGTCGACGTCGCTGACGACGCGTCAGTCGCCGACCCACTTCGCGTCGTCACAGGCGATGGTCGCGAGTGCTCGCTGATCTGGGTCTGTCGGTGAGCAAACCTCTGACGATGCGGCCCGTTCGAGATGCGGAGAGATGCCGGGGCGAGAGCCGCGCGAGTCAAGCCCTTTTCCAGGATCGCGGTGAGTGCCCCCCCTCACTCCCGCGCCGTGCGAACCGTTTCCTCCGGGTTCGTGCGCTACCGGGATGGCCGTCCCCTTGCGAGCCATCCTTGCGGACTGGGCGTCATTCGGGCGCCCAGTCCGCCAACTACCTAGTACGTGAGGTCTACGACGATGATACAGCGCCCTTTGGGTGGGCCTTCCGACAGCGATGGTCCGCAGGGAGTGAAGCATGAGTGAAAAGCACGTCTACCGCTTCAACGAGGGCAACAAGACCATGCGGGAGCTCCTCGGGGGCAAGGGGGCGAACCTCGCGGAGATGACCTCCATCGGGCTGCCCGTGCCGCCCGGCTTCACCATCACGACCGAGGTCTGCAACTACTACTCCGCGCACGGCGACTACCCCGAGGGCGTCGATGCGCAGCTCGAGGACGCGCTCAAGGCGCTCGAGTCCGACACCGGCAAGGTGTTCGGCCACAACTCCGATCCGCTGCTTCTCTCCGTCCGCTCCGGCGCCCGCGCCTCGATGCCGGGCATGATGGACACGATCCTCAACCTGGGCCTCAACGACACCACCGTCCAGGGCGTCATCAAGACCACCGGCAACCCGCGCTTCGCCTACGACTGCTACCGCCGCTTCGTCAGCATGTACGGCGATGTCGTGCTCGGCTGCAAGCCTGAGAGCGACGACGAGGGCGACGTCTTCGAGGAGCGACTCGAGGCGATGAAGAAGGCCAAGGGCGTCACCTTCGACACCGAGCTCACCGCCGACGATCTCAAGGAGCTCGTCGCCGAGTTCAAGGCGGCGGTCAAGGAGCGCACGGGCAAGGACTTCCCCGACGACCCGCGCGCCCAGCTCTGGGGCGCCATCAGCGCCGTCTTCGGCAGCTGGGGCAACGACCGCGCCGTGGCTTACCGGCGCATGTACGACATCCCCGACGACTGGGGCACCGCGGTCAACGTGCAGACGATGGTGTACGGCAACACGGGCGACGAGAGCGGCACAGGCGTGGCCTTCACCCGTAACCCCGCCAGCGGCGAGAACGAGTTCTACGGCGAGTTCCTGGTGAACGCGCAGGGCGAGGACGTCGTCGCCGGCGTGCGCACCCCGCGCCAGGTGATCGAGCTCCGGGACGTCTGGCCGGACGTCTACGACGAGCTCATGGCGGTCCGCCAGACGCTCGAGAGCGAGCTGCGCGACATGCAGGACTTCGAGTTCACCATCGAGAAGGGCCGCCTCTTCATGCTGCAGACGCGCAACGGCAAGCGCACCGGCCTGGCGGCCATCCGCATCGCCGTCGACATGGCCGACCAGGGGCTCATCACGCCGGACGAGGCGCTCATGCGCATCGAGCCCGAGCAGCTCAACCAGCTGCTGCGGCCGATCTTCGGGCCGGACGACAAGGACAAGGCCGTGCACGAGGGCCGGGTCAAGGCCAAGGGCCTGCCCGCCGGCCCCGGCGCGGCCACCGGCCGTGTCGTCTTCAACGCTCAGGACGCCGTCGCCTGGGCCGGCAGGGGCGAGCAGGTCCTGCTCGTCCGCGACTTCACGAGTCCTGACGACATCCGTGGCATGGACGCCGCCCAGGGCATCCTCACGGCGCAGGGCGGCATGACCAGCCACGCCGCGCTCGTCGCGAGGCAGATGGGCAAGGTCTGCATCGTCGGCTGCGGCGCGCTCGACATCGACATGAAGTCGCGCAGCTTCAAGGTCGACGACGTGGCCGTGAGCGAAGGCGACTGGATCAGCATCGACGGCTTCACCGGCGAGGTGATCCTCGGCGAGCTCGACACGCGGCCGCCCGAGGTCCTCCAGGTGCTGCTCGAGAAGACCATGAAGCCGGAGGAGTCCGGCTCGTACCGCTACTACCGCGAGATCATGGAGTGGGCCGACAAGGCGCGCACCATGGGCGTGCGCACCAACGCCGACCAGCCGGACCAGAGCGCCAACGCCATCGCCTTCGGCGCCGAGGGCATCGGCCTCTGCCGCACCGAGCACATGTTCTTCGAAGGCGAGCGCATCATGAGCGTGCGCGAGATGATCCTCGCCGAGAGTCGCGAGGCCCGCGAGGCCGCACTCGCCAAGCTCCTGCCGATGCAGCGCGACGACTTCGCCGGCATCTTCCGCGTCATGGGCGAGCGCCACGTCACCATCCGTACGCTCGACCCGCCGCTGCACGAGTTCCTGCCGCACGACGCCGAGGACACGGCGAAGACCGCCGCGGCGCTCGGCGTGAGCGAGGACGTCGTCCGCACCAAGGTCGAGGACCTGCACGAGAGCAACCCGATGCTGGGTCACCGCGGCTGCCGCCTCGGCATCGCCTTCCCCGAGATCACGGCGATGCAGGCCCGCGCCATCCTCGAGGCCGCCTGTCTGGTCAAGAAGGAAGGCCAGGACGTGCACCCCGAGATCATGATCCCCCTGGTGGGCACCAAGAAGGAGCTCGAGCATCAGGCGGCGATCGTGCGTGAGGTCGCCGCCGACGTGTTCGCCGAGCAGGGCGTGGAAGTCGCCTACCTGGTCGGCACCATGATCGAGATCCCGCGCGCGGCGCTCACGGCCAACGAGATCGCCGAAGTGGCCGAGTTCTTCAGCTTCGGCACCAACGACCTCACGCAGATGACGCTCGGCGTCAGCCGCGACGACGCCGGCAAGTTCCTCCCGCTCTACACGAGCGAGGCACTCGAGATCTGGCCGGCCGACCCGTTCGCGACGCTCGACCAGAGCGGCGTGGGTCAGCTGGTCGAGATCGGCATCGAGCGCGGCCGCCGCACGCGGCCCGACCTGCACGTCGGCATCTGCGGCGAGCAGGGCGGCGACCCGGAGACGGTCAAGTTCTGCCACCGCGCGAAGATGGACTACGTGAGCTGCTCGCCGTTCCGCCTGCCGGTGGCGCGCCTCGCAGCGGCGCAGGCCGCCATCGAGGAGAGCGGCGAGCTGCGGCTCGAGAAGTAGCGCGAGCATGAACGCACTGGCGGAACAAGGTCCTGACCTCGTTGGCGTTTCTCTCGACGCCAGTGGCGGCGCTTGCGCCGACGCTCTGGTGCTGCACGAGGCGGCCACTGTATCCGGCAGTGCTCGGCTTCGACGCAGGGTGCGCGAGTACTTGGCAAAGAATGAGGTTGGGGACTCCGAGGTGACTGATGTCCTCCTTTGTGTAGAAGAGGCCTACACGAACGCGATGAAACACTCCGGTAGCTGCGAACCTGTGCAGATTGTGATTGAGGCGCGGCCGGATGAAGTAGTGGCCGTAGTGAAGGATTGTGGGACGGGGTTCGATGTCACTGCGTTCGATCGAGACGTCGTGCCGATGCGTATGGGTACATCTGGCCGTGGTCTTTTTCTAATGGCGCGACTGATGGATGAGCTGCAGCTTGTGGCTTGCGATGGGCTGACAGTGTTCATGAGGAAGAAGCGTCCCTGGCGAACCGGCGGTAGCTCCAGTGCAGCGTAGCGAGACTTCGACAAGAACAAGAAGGCAGGCTCTCGCTGCGGAGACGGTTGCCGGAATACGGGAGCGGCGATGGCGGGACTTCGATTCTGGGCGCTTCCGTCATCACTTGCTCGGAGGGAGTTCCGAAACGCTGGCATGGACGCAGCAGGCGGCGGCTTGTTCGGGCTCACCACGTCCGACCAGGGCGCGTGGTGTGGTTCACCTTCCCACCTATGCGCCCTATCCCCATCCGCGACTATTGGTGCCCCCCCGTAGACCAATAGTCGTTGGGTCAAGGGTGGTGGCGGCCCGGCCCGGCCGCCACCACCCGGGTAGTCGTATGCCGGATCAACCTGTGGAGGATGGTACATGACCGTGCGCGTAGGCATCAACGGCTTCGGCCGCATCGGCCGCCTCGTCATCCGCGCCGCGCAGCGGCACGGCGCCGACGTCGAGTTCGTCGGCATCAACGACCTGACCGACTCCAAGACACTGGGTCACCTGTTCAAGTACGACTCCGTCCACGGCGTGCATCCGGGGACCGTGGAGGTAGAAGAAGACGCGCTCGTCATCGACGGCAAGCGCGTGCGCGTCACCGCCGAAACCGACCCCGCCAAGCTGCCGTGGCGCGACCTCGGCGCCGACGTCGTCATCGAGTCCACCGGTCGCTTCACCGAGCGCGCCGCCGCCGCCAAGCATCTCGAGGCCGGCGCCAGCAAGGTGATCATCTCCGCTCCGGCCAAGGGTCCGGACGCCACCATCGTGCTCGGCGTCAACGAGGAGACCTACGACAAAGCCGCCCACGACGTCATCTCGAACGCGAGCTGCACGACCAATTGCCTGGCGCCCATGGCCAAGGTCCTCGTCGACAACTTCGGCGTCGAGAAGGGCTTCATGACCACGATCCACGCCTACACCAACGACCAGAAGGTCCTGGACTTCCCGCACAAGGACCTGCGCCGCGCCCGCGCCGCCGCACTCAGCATCATCCCGACGACCACGGGCGCCGCCCGCGCCGTCGCGCTGGTGATCCCTGAGCTCGAGGGCAAGCTGGACGGATTCGCCCTGCGCGTGCCGACGCCGGACGGCTCGGCCACCGACCTCGTCGCCGAGCTCAAGACCGAGGTGACCGCGGAAGAGGTCAACGCCGCCATGAAGTCCGCCGCCGAGGGCCCGATGAAGGGCATTCTGCAGTATCAGGAAGACCCCATCGTCAGCATCGACATCGTCGGCAACAGCCACTCCTCGATCTTCGACCCGGCGCTCACCATGGCCAAGGGCAAGCTGGTCAAGGTCGTGTCCTGGTACGACAACGAGTGGGGCTACTCGTGCCGGCTCGTCGACCTCGTGCAGCGGGTGCTATGAGCAGAGGGAGGACAACAAATGCTGACGGCCTCACTCTCTTAGACGCGCGAACGATGCCATATCCCGCCTACTGCCACCTACCCGAGGGCGCGATACTCAGATACGACCCCTACGAGGACAGCATCCGCACCCTCGCCTATCCTGCGACACCCAGCGCGTGGGACGAGGCCCCATTGTTCTATGGAGAGGCCCCAAGGGACGGCTGGAGGCATCTATTCGGGTGCGAGTGCGAACGATGTCGGCCTGAAGAAGGCACGCAAAGCGCAGGCCGCGGATCATGAGGTTCGCGCGGGTGGTCAGTGAAGGGAAGCGAGCCTGCGTGCGCGGCAGGCAGGTGTTGTGCAACGAACCGCAGCACGGGGTCCACATGCTGCCCGATTCGACAGCGCGTCGTTAGCCACGGATGCATCGACTCTGGTTGGGCGAGTTGCCAGTCGGAGGGTGGGGACATCGTCCCCCAACTGCGATCGCTCGACCGCAAGGAGCGCCGAAAGCGAAGCAGGTTTCGAGGGGGTTTCTTGCCCAGCTGGAAGAGGAATGATGTCACACTGGTTCTCGCCTCCCGGCTTGACGCCGGCCCCCTGCGCCCTTCCCCGAGTGCACGCTGCAACATCCGTGGTCTGCGAGGGTCAAGATGAGGCTTGAGGTGGGCGTCGCAGCTGGCTCTGATGCTTTGGTCGGTAGCGAGCGGTTCTCGGGCGGTCACGGAGGCTCGCAAAGGAGTGTGCCACGAGCAGCGTGGGCGGCTGACGGAATATCACGCTACCTGAAGCAGCTGAGGAGTGTCCCGCTGCTTAGGGCCGAGGAAGAACGCGCACTCGGATTCGCAGCCGCCCGGGGTGATGCTGAGGCTCGGCGCCGGCTCATAGAGGCCAATCTGCGCCTGGTTGTCACCATTGCCCGTCGCCATGAGGGACACGGCCTACCGCTGGCCGATCTCATCCAGGAAGGCAACCTCGGCCTGATTCGCGCGGTAGACAAGTACGACCCGTCGCGTGGACACAGGTTCTCCACCTACGCTGTCGCGTGGATTCGTCAGTCAATCGATCGGGCGCACGACCGCACCGGACATGTTATGTCCTTGCCCTCTGCGGTGGCCGATTCACTGCACGCCATCAGGCGCACCGAGATGTGGCTCATGAGTGAGCTCGGTCGACCGGCGACGACCACAGAACTGGCCGGAGAGATGGGGCTTCATCCGGATCGTCTGAGTAGTCTCCGTCAGCTTATGCGTCCTCCACTCAGTCTGGAATCGCCGTCGTCCGATGACGCCGAGCCTCTCGCCGAGACCATCCGCAATCCTCTGGCAGCGGATCCGTTCGAAGTCACCAGCGCGCGTCTTGCGAGGAAGGAGCTAGCTAATTCCTTAGCGGCGCTTGCCCCGCGCGAGCGACTTGTGCTCTGCCTACGTCACGGCCTCGGCCATGAAGAGCCCCACTCGTATCACCAAATCGGCGAGATGCTTGGCGTCTCGAGAGAGACGATTCGGAAGACCTGTCTCGCCGCCGAGGAGCGCCTTGACCGGGATTGCGGAGGAAGGCGGGCCGCTGAGCGCGGGCTCGCTGTCTGCGGTGACGCTGGCGCGGAAGCACTCGTGGCCGGGGCATCGGCATGACGCCGGTTGAGGAGATGGTCATGACGGCGTTTGGGCGACGAGTGGCGACGACTCGCGGGAACCGGGGCCCGTCTCTCGGCGATGAGGATGCCTCGGCTGCCATGGCTCCCAGCCTGCGTCAGCACCAGGGGGTTGGTGAGCCCGGCGTAGGACCCCGTGACCTGGGGCTGGGCTGCCGAGAAGATGAGGCTTGGTACGAAGGGAACTTCCCGCCGCGCCTCGACTCGGAAGGGCGGCCGTTCGTAGCGAAGGACAATGACGCCGCCGCAGCGTCCTGGGGCGATCCGCTCCATAGGCTACTGCCTGACATCCGGAGAACGCCGCCGCTCACCGCCGAGCAAGAAGTCAGCTTGGCGAAGCGAGTCGAGAGTGGCGACGTCGCGGCGCGTGATCAGTTGATCTGCTCTAATCTTCGGCTCGTCGTCGTGATCGCCCGCCGCTATGCGAACCGCGGCTTGGCGCTTGTCGATCTTGTCCAGGAAGGGAGTCTCGGGCTGATGCGGGCGGTGGAGAAGTTTGACCACCGGCAGGGGTGCAGATTCGGCACCTATGCCGCATGGTGGATCCGGCAGGCAGTGACGCGAGCCTTGGCCAATGAGGCGCGCACGATTCGCGTGCCTGTGGGGGTAGACGAAGTCTTCGGCAGGATGCTCCGGGTGCATCTCCGCCTCCTTCAAGAGCTCCAGCGCGAGCCCACGCAGGACGAGATCGCTGATGCTCTGTGCATCACCCTCGGGAGGCTGCGCGAGCTGCGGATGATCGCAGCCCGTGAGCCGGTGAGTCTCGATGTGCCGACGGAGGACGACTCCGGCGGTGAGATCGCACTCGGAGATCTCGTCGCTGACGAGACCATGATCGATCCGGCGGAAGACCTTGACCGGTCGCTCAAAGACGAGCGCCTCTCCGAGTGCCTAGAGCAGCTGTCGGCGCGCGAGCTAGGCGTGCTGAAGCTGCGCTACGGCCTCGCCGACGGGCGCGAACACACCTTGCGCGAGATCGGCGCTGACTGGGGTATGTCGGCGGAGTACGTTCGTCAGCTCGAAATGAAGACGCTGGCCAAACTGGCAGCGTCCCGGAGCCTTCAATGGGCGTATGCGGATGAGCACCCAGGACAGACGGGTAGTCCTCAGCTCTCTCCCTTGGCGGGCCCATGTCCGATGGCGAGTGGCATCATGCGCGATGGCGATGCCAAACGAAGGCCGAGATGACTCGGCGAGCTTGCCCAAACGGAATCTCCATGCAGAGTCCCTCAGACAACGGGACGCGCGCTTATCCACGACTCGTCGCAGACCGCGCTTCATGCCCGAAACGAGTTGAACGCCTGACGGGCCGCGCCAAGGTAGAAAGAGCCTCAGTGTCGCCTCCGCACGCTCGCGGAACATGTTCCGGTCGGCGGGTTGTTGATAGCCGAGGCGAGATCGTCGAGTGCAACGAATCGGGCTGCAGCTGTGGTGGGAATGCGCAGCGAGGCCTTGCTGGCCTCGAATCGCAGCGACCTATGTATGCACGTGTGCGAGCTCGCCACTGATGAGTTCGTCTCTGACCAGACGGCGTCGAGGCGTGCGGGCGGGCATGTCCGCGTGAACGCTGCGCGAGCAGTTCGCATGCCGACCGGCCCCCGCCAGCCACGCCGAAACGATTTACATCCTCCGGCAGGAGGATGACACCGCCCTTCCGGGTGCGGAGAACGTGAGCATGAGGTGCGTACGCTACCAGAAGCCGAACGTGGACCAGCTGGAGCTGCCCGCGAGCGACGAAGTGTGGCGGACGAAGGGAGACGATGGTGACGATTGACGACGTTCGGACCTATGGCCGGCCGGCTTTCCTGTCGCTGCCGACTGGCGCCTTTCTCAGGTATCACCCTGAGGACGAGATGGTGCGGATCATTAGCAACCCACACAAGCAAGACGAGCTGGATCGCCTGCCAGTTCTCCACGGGGACATCCCTCACGAGGGCTGGAGGCACGCGCCGTCGTGCGGGTGCAGCCGTTGCCGGCCCGATGGCTGCGATGTGGGCTAGCTGGCGCTCCTTGCGATTCACTCGACTGTTGTGGCACGCCCGCGGGGCGGCAGGGCATCACGGTGCGCCCCAGCCACGCTTCTCGCCGCGGGGCTGGCAAGGACGGGGGGAGGGTCCGGTTCGGGTCCTGCCAACGGTCTCCCATGGCGGGCGCGCGCCCGTGTTGCCAGGGCCTGCCAGCGGGCATACGGTGCACACCCCGTCGCCAACAGCACCAGACACCGCGATCCGCAGTCTAGAAGACGGAGGCCAATGAGGATCTCCGCGAAGAAACGTCAGTCCGTCCATGCGGCATGGGTACGCGCAGCGCATGGGGCAGCGCGAGCTCGCCTGATCATCGCAGACGATCACGGGCTGTTCCGGCAAGGTCTGCGGCAACTGCTCGAGGCTGAGGGGTACGCGGTCGAGGCGGAGGCGACGTCGGGCGACGAGGCGCTGACCGCCGTGGCCGAGCACCAGGGCTGCGTGCTCCTGCTCGACATCGCGATGCCGGGCATGAACGGGCTCGACGTCGCCCGGCGGCTTGCCGAGCGCGGCGACGACGTCAAGGTGGTCATGCTGAGCGCGCGCGAGGACAGGGACGCGCTCTTCAGCGCCATCTCGGCCGGCGCCCGCGGCTACGTGGCCAAGGACGCCGAGCCGGACCAGCTCTTCGCGGCCATCGACCTCGTGCTGCGCGGCGGCACGGTGCTCAGCACCGGCGTGGCGCAGAACCTGGGAGAGGGCATCCGCCAGCTGGACTACTCCCCGGGAGCCTACGAGCAGCGGCGCCTTGCCCTCACCGACCGCGAGCTCGAGATCCTGCGTCTCCTTGCTACGCCGAAGTCGCCGGCGCAGATAGCCAGCCAGCTGTTCCTGTCGAACAAGACGGTGCAGAACCACATCTCGGCGATCTACCGCAAGCTCGACGTGCGCAGCCGCTCCGAGGCCATCGTCAAGGGCATGGAGCTGCACCTCATCGAGAGGAGCGGTGAGTAGCCGTGGCAGCCAGAGTCCTGCAGACGCGTCGTCCCCCAGCCGCCTTCGGGACGACGCCAAGGGAGATCACGCGCCGGTCGGCCCCCCCGGCGATCTCCCTTCCCCAGAGGGGGGTGGTCAGGCCCCGCCAGCCAGCGGAGGCCACGAAGACCACCCCCCTCACCTGATGGAGTTTCTGAAGACCGTCATTCATGAACTGGGCCTGGATGCAGACGATAACTCAGCGTGAAGGCGACGTAGCAGAGCCATTGGCATGAACGAAGAGAGGAAGTCACAGACCATGAGATTCACGCGCGTGATCATCGAAGGGAGACGAGCATACTGTCAGCTGTGGAATGAGGTTCTCTGCTACGAACCTCAGCACGGGGTTCACGTTCTGGGTGACCCGACGGGACGCCATCGACCAGAGACACCTCGACTGTGGCTAGGCGAGCTGCCCGATGAGGGCTGGCAGCATGATTTGCCCGTGCCCTGCCGTTCGACGTCCAGGGACGCCGAGGGTGATGAACGTGCGCGATTCGGGTCTCCCAACTTGCGGGGCGAGGGACGCGCGGAGGGTGATCGGCCTGGGGCCGAGAAGGGCGGCCGGGCATGACGTTCGATGAAGTGAGGACGCTGTCGCTTCCGGCCTTCCTGCGCATTGAAGGAGGCGCCGTGCTGCACTACGACCCGCGCGACGGTTGCGTTCGTCGCCTTGCATTTCCAACGCGTCCGAACGCATGGCAGCGCGCGCCTTTCCATGAGGGCGAAGTTCCTGACACCGGCTGGTGTCACCTGCCTGCCTGCGGCTGCTCTGCGTGCGCGACTCTTCGCGGTGATTGCCCGTCGTCCGCGACGCCGCAGAGAGCGCAACGAGGGCGCGGGACGAGTCGATGACTTCGCTTCCTCCGTGGATCGGAGGTCCAGTCGCGTCATCCTCAATATGAATCGCAATCTGTGTTCGCGTGCAACATCCCCGTCTGATGACAAGACGGCGTCTCTCAGTGCCCTACATTGTCGCTGCGCATCTTGCGATTCCTCTGCAAGGCCCACTGATCAGGGCGCCCGTGGTGGAGGCGCAGAAGCTACAACTGACCAAGACCCCGCAGCCGGTTCCGAGACGGAGGCTCCCGCCCTCGACTTCCCAGTCATGAGTACAACGACGACTGATTCAGTGCCCGCCTACTTGAATGCGATTCGCAGGGTGCCGCTGCTCGAGGTGACCGAGGAGGTCGCGCTCGCAAGGCAGCATCGAGCGCGATGACGAGCGGGCCAGAAGCCGGATGATCGAAGCCAACCTGCACCTCCTGGTGAGCATCGCCAAGAACCACAACGGCAGGGCCTGCCGCTGCTCGACCTCATCCAGGAGAGCAGCGCCTCGGTCTCATGCGCGCCGTCGAGAAGTTCGACTACCGGCGCGGCTTCAAGTTCAGCACCTACGCGACCTGGTGGATCCGCCAGGCGGTGATGCGCGCCCTTGCCGACCAGTCGCGCACGATTCGCGTACCCGTGCACATGACCAAGCAGACTAATGGGCTGTTGCACGTGCAGCGCCATCTGCTGCAGAAGATCGGCCACGAGCCGACGTTCGAGGAGATCGCCACCGAGATGGAGATCTCGGCGGCAAAGGTGCGCGAGATGCTCAGGGCCAACCACGAGCCCGCGAGCCTTTCTCAGCCGATCGGCGAGGAGGGCGACGGCATACTCCAGCGACATGCTCGAGGACAAATACGCGACCTCGCCTGAGGAGGCGTCGCGGCAAGTCTGGGGCGCGAGCAGCTGCGGCGCTTGCTCGATCTGCTGACCCCGCCCGCGCGGCGCATCATCGAGCTGCGCTTCGGCCTCGACGACGCCCCCCCCCCCCCCCCCCCCCCCCCCCCCCCCCCCCCCCCCCCCCCCCCCCCGCGTGCGCGGGCGGAGGTCGGCCTGGCGTTCGGCGTCAGTAGCGAGCGCATCCGCCAGATTGAAGGCAAGGTGCTGCGCAAGCTAGAGGCGCACCGCGACGCTCAAGCCTTGCGCGAACTCCTCGATTGAGCATGGGATTGTCGGTCACGATGGTCGGACACGCCCGCCCAGATGGCGTCGCAGCTCTTGCTCTCCAAGAAGACGGTGCAGAACCACATCTCGGCCTTTTACCGCAAGCTGGGCGTGCGCAGCCGCTCCGAGGCCATCGTCAAGGGCATGGAGCCGCACCTCATCGAGAGGAACGCCTACTGGGGACACCCCGACGGACCATGTCTCCCCTCACCTCAATCTGGCGCCGACCAAGAGGCTGACGCTGGAGGCGTGGTTTCGCACCACCAGCCTCGCGGATACGTACCCTCGCTTGATCAGACAAACGGCGCTCGCATCGCCATGGGGCGAGGTCTCCATGCTCATGGCCACTAGCGCGTCGACGTACCGTCTCTATGGATTCGTGAAGACCGACACCGGAGGTACCGCCAACAGACAAGCGACGACTGTCCCTATCAATGACGGGATGTGCATCACGGGGTCTTCGTGATGTGCGGAGTGAACTGCCAGGCGTGGCTGGATGGTGCTGCCGGAACCTCGGCGGCGATTCCCGCCGGCGCGATCACTACAGCTGCGACGCAGGTGGGGGTCAGCCCTGGCTGGCTGGGCGACATTCTCGTCGCCCGCGTCTACTCCTTTGCTCTCAGCAATCCAGCAGATTGCCCAGAACTACGCCGCCGGCCTAACTTGGTAGAGTCACCAGGCAATACCGTCGCCAGCGACGGTGACGTCAGACCGACTGATGGAGGATGTACATGCCGAAGAGCCAGCAATCTAAGCCACGCCTGGTCGCCGTTTCCGAGATTCCCAAATCCACCCGCAGGAGTATCTACGTCGACCTTGTCAACGAGTTCGCCAAGGCCGATTTTCAGAACGCCAAGATCGAAGGCGTCAAGCTGAGTGCCGCAATCAGCGTCAGGAAGGCTATCGCCAGCCTTGAACTCAAGAACGTCGCCGTCGTCACGGTCAACGGCGAGTTGTACCTGACGAAGACCTGACGAAGAAATGAACCAGTCGCCCTCACGAACGGGCATAGCGCGAGCTACGACTACGGGCGCAACGTCAGCGTCGTGGCGGGTGTCTGTTCCGATGACTGCCTCAACGAGTGCCGCCTCGATCTTTGAAATAGACTAGGCACGATTCAAACGGCCGACAGTGGGGGGGTTGCTTGGGATTGGTCGATGCCAGCGGCCAGCTGTTTCCATCAGTGGATGTGATGCACCCCGTTAATGAGGGCGGGCCAATAGCTCGCGCCGGCTTCGACTACCAGGACGAGATCGCCGTCGCTTCGTTCTCGACATGCTCGCTGATTCATCGCTGCTCACGGTTCGCTGCGAGACGCACGACGACGTCGTACTCGACTTCGAGATGCCGGACGACATCCGTGTGGCCGAGTATGTTCAAGTGAAGGCCGGCGCGCCGGACAAGCTCTGGTCTATCGCAGATTTGTGCAAGCGCGAGAATCGTGCCGCGAACACCTCCATCTTCGAGAAGTCATTCTCTCGTGACACCTGCGCTGAGGCCTTGAGATTCCGCGTGGTGACCCTCAGACCGGTCACCTCAGAGCGGCAGGTCCTTACATACCCGATTGGATCACCAGGTCGCGCACCGCATGACGAGGCGATGGCGGCACTCCAGAATGAGTTGGACCGCAGGTTTCCAGACGTGCATTCGGCGTAGGGCAATGAGACCGGGTATTGGGTCCAGAACTGCCAGTGGTGTGTGGGCCTCCCGCCACGTGTCAAGCCTTAGACTCCAAGAGACGCCGCAGTTCGTGGCGAGGGTTCGAGAGTTGTCCGCTTAGGTGCACCCAAACATTAGCATTATAGTAGGCCCATCAGGGCCTCTTTTTGAGCCTGTCACCCCTGTGGGCGTGGCGGGCTTTTTGCAGGGTTCGAAGCCTTCCGGTTGCTACCCCAACAGGACTCTAACCAGATACCAAACTGATGATCTGTTGTGCCCGGCGCAACGAATCAGGCTCGTATGGGACACTGGAAGCACTACTAAGTTTGTGGTGGGAGGAAGCAGAGTGTTCCACCATGAAGAAGTCAAACGAGCCAACAAGAGCCAAACGCCCCAAGGGCAGCTATCTGCTGCCGAACGGCAACTACGTCACCAAGGGGCGAGTCGATTGCTCCGGCAAGAGGATGATTTGGATTGAAGCCATCCACAAGGATCCGCCAGACATGGAGAAGCTGGCAAAGGCGCTCTTGGAGCTCGCTGCTCAGTTGTCGGACCATGGAGGCCACGAGCTCCCGGGTGTATAATTAGTGTATGAGTATGATAGTAATAGGCGTCGTCGCGTGGGAGGTATGTCACTGTGGCTGTGGATAGCCCGCGCAGAGCAGCCAAGGGCGATTTCCTGTCAATTGAGGACTTCCTGGATCGATTCCTCCCCGCTGTTGCCGATGGCGATGCGGCTGTGTTTGCTGGTGCTGGGCTGAGTCGTTCCTGCGGGTTCGTCGACTGGAAGACGCTTCTCATAGACTTCGCCGCCGAGCTTGGCTTGGACCTCGACATTGAGACTGACCTCGCTGCGGTCGCTCAGTACCATTTGAACAGCGAAGGTCGTACGAGAAGCCGCCTGAACCAGAAGATCGAGGATGAGCTTGGACGAGAGGCTTCTCCAAGCGAGGCACACACGGCTCTCGCCAATTTGCCCATCGGCACAGTTTGGACGACCAACTACGACACCCTGATCGAGGAAACCCTGAAGGGCGCAGGTAGGCGTGTCGTTGTAAGACGCCCCGGTGCGAGCTTGACATCGAACCGGCGCGGCAGAGACCGCGAGGTTCTCAAGCTGCATGGCGACGTTTCTGACGCCAACTCCGTCGTAATCACAAAAGAGGACTACGAGCGCTATTCGAACGATCCAAAGAATGGCGCATTGCTGGCGCGATTGAAGAGCGACTTGATATCGAAATCGTTCCTCTTCGTCGGATTCAACTTCACGGACCCCAATCTCGAGCTGATACTCGCTCAGGTTCGACAGCTTGTTGGGGACAGCCCCAGGCCGCATTTCGCTATCTTCCGAGAGCCGCAGAAGAGTGACTTCACTCGACCGGGCGCGCACAAATATGAGTTGAATCGCTGGAGGCTACGCCTCCGTGACTTGAGTCGCTTTGGAGTGACTCCCGTACCTATCAAGGACTACAACGAGATTCCGGAGATCTTGCGGCAGATCAGAACCCGTGCGGAACGCCGTCGAATCTTGGTGAGCGGGTCCTACAATGATCCGAGTCCTTGGGGCAAGCAGCGACTTGAGGCGTTCTGTGTCGCACTGGGCCAACGCATAGTCAAAGAGAACTACGATCTAGTCAACGGCTTCGGTCTTGGCGTCGGCAGCCCCCTCATTACCGGAGCCTTGGAAGAACTCTACAGAGACACTCCGCCCGTCGTGGAGCGGCGCCTTGTTCTGAGGCCCTTCCCACAGAATCGACCACGAGGCATGTCCAGAGATGAACTCTGGCAGAAGTACCGCCGCGACCTGGTCAGTCCTGCCGGCTTCGCCGTCTTCCTCGCCGGAAACAAGCTCGACGAAGACGAGAATGTCGTACCGGCGGATGGAGTACGGACCGAGTATCAGCTTTCACGCAACCTCGGGAAGTACCCACTACCTGTTGGTGCAAGCGGCTGGGTTGCGAAAGAGCTGTGGCAGGAAGTCCTAGACGATTTTGACACTATCTTCCCCGCCAAGACGTCTCGTCGTGACTACCGTCAGCTAGCTTCGGCGACTGCCACTAATGACCAGCTTATTGACGCCCTATTCAGACTCATCAAGGCGCTTACTCCGCGTCGAGAATACGACTGCATGTTATAATCATAGTGAAGGGAGCATAGCTATGGCAAGAAAAGTGTTCTATAGCTTTCATTACAAACCGGACTGTTGGCGTGCCTCACAAGTCCGCAATATGGGTGTCGTTGAAGGCAACAAACCAGTCTCCGACAACGACTGGGAAACCATCACTGATGGTGGCGACGATGCCATCCAGGACTGGATTGACAGTCAGTTCAGCGGCAAGTCCTGTGCCGTCGTTCTAATTGGAGCAAAGACGGCCGGACGCAAGTGGATCGACTATGAGATCAAGAAGGCCTGGAATAGTGGCAAAGCCCTCCTGGGGATCTACGTGCACAACCTGAAGGACGGAGACCAGGAGCAGTCATCCAAAGGGAGCAATCCGTTCAGTGGTTTCACGGTTGGCGAAGACAAGAAGGCGCTGTCTTCTGTTGTCAAGGCTTACGATCCACCGTATTCAACCAGCACGAGTGTATATAAGTACATCAACGATAATCTAGAAGACTGGGTCGAGGAAGCTATCTCGATTCGGGACAACTTCTGAGGTACATGTCATGGCAACTGATAAGAAGAAGGTGTTTGTTAGTTTTGATTTCGACAACGACAAGGCGCTAAAGGGACTTCGTCATCGGCCAATCAAGGCTACCGGGCTCTCCCTTTGAGGTCATTGATCATTCGATGAAGGAGGCCGCACCTCAGTCTAACTGGGAGGCGGTGGCTGGAACAAGAATCAAACGGTCTGAGGTCGTCATCGTCATGGTCGGGCCCGTGACACATAGGGCGCCTGGGGTTCTCAAAGAAGTGGCAATTGCGCGTGATGAGGGCAAACCCATTGCCCAGATTATCGGCTATCGGGATGCGAATCCTACTCCTGTGCCGAACGCTGGCCGTCTCTATCGGTGGAGCTGGGATAACCTGGCCACGATTCTAAGCACCTAGGTGTCGCACGCGAGGTAGCCTTGGGCTGATCTCAGGCTCGCCGGGCCTGCGCGGCCCCAGGCTCGAGATCATGAATCACTGACGCGAGCACTCATCGAAGAGTCGGCGGACTTCCGTTCGAGGGTTCGAGAGTTGTCCACTTAGGTGCACCAGTAACCACCCTGAACATGGACGTTCGAACCTCTTCTGCGGGGCGGGGGCGGCATCCGTCGCCCTTCGTGAGCAATGTCCGAGGTCCATGACTCCGAAGGCCTTCCTCAGGCCGCTCTGCTTCGCGGGGTGGCATCACGTCGTTGAAAAGTGGTAACCTATCGCGTAAACTCTTTTCAATGGACGACTTTTGGACGTCTCATTCAAGACGAGCAAGCTCGCTAAGGTCTTCAACTCGGATCAGAAGCTCCGGGCGCAGTACGGAGCGCGGAACGCCGGGCTCATCAGGGAGTGTCTCGACGACCTGGCTGCTGTCGAGTGCCTGGCAGACGTTCGCAAGCTGCCGCATCACCGGCTGCACCAGCTCACGGCCAACCTCAGAGGCAAGTTCTCACTGGACGTCGAGCAGCCCTACCGCATGCTCATCGTGCCGGATCACGACCTTGTGCCCAGGCTGCCTGACGGGGGGATTGATGAAGCGGAAGTGACCGCGGTCGAAGTTCAAGGGATCGAGAACACCCATGGCAAGTAGCAGATACACCTACGCACCAGAGTCCGTTTCGCCTCCTGGCAATTCGCTCAAGCGTGCCTTGGACGCGGTCGGCATGACCCAAGCTCAACTGGCGTCCCGTCTTGGCAAAACGGAGAAGTTCGTAAGCGAGGTCGTCAATGGCAAGGCGCCTATCACCGCAGAGACGGCGCTCCATCTTGAGCACGTCCTCGGCACTCCCGCGAGCTTCTGGAACGAGCGTGAGCAGGCATATCGAGAGTCTCTTGCGCGACTGAAGGAAGCGCAGGAACTCGTTGACCATGTGGCTTGGGCTGGTTGCTTTCCGCTGAAGACAATGGTCAAGAGGGGTTGGCTGTCAGAGTCCTCTGATCAAGTTGTTCTGGCAGGGCAACTGCTCGACTTCTTCGGCATCGCGACGCCCAAAGAGTGGAATGCGGTTTGGGAGGAGCGCTTGAGCACTGTTGCGTTCCGTCAATCAAGAGCCTACGAGATCGACCGATGCGCCCTATCAGCTTGGCTTAGGTATGGAGAGCTTGAAGCCGCAAAGATGCCGTGTAGGGACTACAACCGCGAGAGGTTCAAGGAGACCTTGATGCGGGTGCGCCAGCTCACGAACCATAATCCAGACGTCTTCGAACCAGAACTCCTCAAAGCGTGCTGCGAGGCAGGAGTTGCAGTCGTCTTCACTCCGGATCTGCCAAAGACGAGAGTCTGGGCCTCAGCTAGATGGCTCAATCCAAAGAAGGCCTTGATTCAACTGGGGCTAAGGTACAAGACGGATGACCATCTTTGGTTCAGCTTCTTTCATGAGGCCGTTCACGTGCTAAGACACGGAAAGAAGATGCTATACATTGAGACAGACGACCTCGCTGATGAGTCGGAGATCGAGGCTAGCCGAATAGCCGCGGATATCCTGATTCCGCGCAGTCAATACCAAGCATTCATCGCATCGAGTCCTATCAGCTCTGAGCGGATTGCTGCTTTCGCAGACAGCATTGGAATCGCGCCAGGAATCGTGGTGGGACGGCTACAGCACGATGGGGTGATATCGTTCGGGCACTGCAACAGCCTCAAGCGACGCTTCTCTTGGGCGGGCTCTGACTCCTAGTCACTCCTGCGTTCAGGAACGGCGGTGAACGTGCGCTACTCGATCGCCTGCACCATCGCTGTGGGTGTTCGCATCCGCGAGGCGATAGGTTCCAAGGGGTCTTCGACATCCTTTACGAGGAGGCGCCAGACAAGGACTGGGCGAGACGGACCATCAAGAAGATGGTGGCCTGCTTGAAGCAGAACCACGGAGAGAGAAGACCGCCTCAAGGCTGACCTGTTGCCACGACGAAGGGGGCAAGCGTGAGTGGTGGTGGCCTGTCGAAGTCACGTTTTCAGCGCGGTTTGCAGTGTAGTAAGGCTCTGTGGCTAGCCGCGCATCGTCCGGAGCTTGCCGATCCGATCACCGAACGCCAACAGGCGCTCTTCGACGATGGCCAGCGCGTTGGCGTTCTTGCACGCGATCGCTTCCCTGGCGGAGTGCTGGTGTCGGAGGATCACACTCAGGGAGCAGCTGCACTTGCGCGAACCCGCGAGCTGCTCGGCGATGGCGTCCAGGTGATCTACGAAGCTGCCTTCCTGCACGACGACGTGCTAGTCCGTGCTGACGTCCTGATCCGAAGCGAGGGTGGCTGGGATCTGGTTGAGGTGAAGTCCTCAACTCAGTGCAAGTCGGAGCACATCACGGACACTGCCGTGCAGACCTATGTCGTTGAGGGAGCAGGGCTTGCCGTGAACAGGTCCTGCGTCATGCACCTTGACAAGACCTATGTGTACGACGGTGGTGACTATGACCTCGAGCGTCTCTTCGCCGTCGTTGATTTCACTAGTCAGGTGCGGGCCTACTTGCCGGGGGTGCCGACGAGCGTCGCTGCGATGCGAGACGTCTTGTCAGGAGAGTGCCCCGAGGAGCGGATCGGCAAGCAATGCAACAGGCCGTATGACTGTGCCTACTATGGGCATTGTCATGAGTTCCTCCCGAGTCACCCTGTGACGGAGATTCCTCGAATCTCCGAGAAGGGACTCTGCGCACTGCTCGACGATGGCATCTACTGCATCGCGGACGTCCCTCTCGGTCATGGGTCTCTCACTGCCCTTCAGAGAGAAGCATGCGAAGTCGTCCAATGTGGAGAGATGCGCCTGATGGGGGACTTGGCAGGCACCCTAGCCGGGCTCGTGTACCCCGTACATTGCCTTGATTTCGAGACGTTCAAGCCCGCCTTGCCTCTCTATCCTGGAACCCGGGTGCACCAGCAGATTCCGTTCCAGTGGTCGGATCACGTTCTCTCTGCGAACGGCGATCTGGAGCACCGCGAGTTCTTGTTCGAGAGGATTGGAGATCCGCGTCCCGATTTCGTCCGCAGTCTGGTTGAGGCGGTCGATGGCCAAGGGTCCGTCGTCGTCTACTCGTCTTTCGAGAACACGATACTGAACTCGCTTGCGACTGACTTCCCGGAAGACGCAGAAGCGATTGGTGTCATACAGGCCCGCCTCTTCGATCTTGAGAAGGAGGCGGTGAAACAACATGTGCGTCACCCTGACTTCCATGGCAGGACATCGATCAAGTACGTGTTGCCGGCGCTCGTTGATGATCTGTCGTATGAAGGCTTGGCGATCCAGAATGGCGATCAGGCTATGCTTCGCTATGCCGCGGCTGCGGAAGATCGTCTTTCGGATGAAGCGCGCACGAGCCTCTTCGCTGAACTACGCGACTACTGCGGCACGGACACGTTGGGGATGGTTCGACTTCTTCAGCGGTTTCAGGACTTCTGCCGACCGAGGTGACCTTGCATGCCCTCGCGACCCTGGCGAACGTTGGAAGAAGAAGCTGGGGGCTCAGCTCACGCGACTGTCCATGATCAGCGAAAGATAGTCAGACTCAGACAACCGCTGCCGATCCGGGACTGCTAGTCGTTGTACACAGTAGAGCTGCCATTCGTCACTGTCCTGGCATTCGACGACCGAGGTCCGACCCTGGGGTCTTGGGCATCTTGACAAGAAGACGTCTGGCCATGCGACTGCCTCACGGCGCTCGATTGACCGAGATGAAGCTGCGGGGTCCAGCTGAGTACGCTGAGGCCCGCCCTAAGCGATGATGGGAACCGAGGCGGGCTCGAGATAGACGACTGATGCCGATCCAATATTCCGATAGCGCTCCGGCACGCACGTGAGCACGATCACCTGGCTCTGCCCACTAGCTGCATTGAAGGCGGCACCTACGCGCTCAAGTCGGTCAGGGTCTGAATAGCCGAGAGCATCGTCGAAGATAACCGGGACCCCTGCGTCAGGCTGCTCGTCAGACGCTGGGCTCACCAGCGTGGCGCACGCCAGCCGCTTCACACGCACAGCTGTTCCTTTGTTCCTCCGGACAGTGAGTCATAGGGAACCGTGGTGCCATCTAGCGTTCGACTCACGATTTCGAGAGTGTCGGGGTCGACATTGATTGAGACGGTTGGGCCAAACACTCCAAAGGCCTGCTTCCTCTTGCCCTCCCAGTGCGCTGCTAGTCGCGGCGGCATCAAGCGCCGCGGCAAGCGCGCGGCTCTCACCGATCGCCGCCTGGCTGATGGCCTCACCCTGTTGATACCAGAGCGCGTGCCAGAGCGCCCTATCGAGCGTCTCATCCAGGATCGCTGCCATGCGGTCGTGTGCCTCTCGGCCGGTGAGGTCTTCCGGAGCGGGGGCGAGAATCTGAAGACTGGTCCTGGGGCTGACAAGCCATCGTTTTGAGTAGATGACGTGATATGGCCCGGTGTCGAGTTCGACTTCCACCGAGGACCCTGCATCCACATTGACCGGCTTCACCGACTTGAGTTGCCGTTTCTTGGAGCTGTCTGGCTCCTCAAGCAGGTATTGGACCGCCTCAGCCAGGCTGGACTTACCAACCTCATTGGGTCCTTGGACGATGGTCACGCCATTGCGCTCCAGCGTGAGGTCGGCTTTCGTCACCCCGCGGTAGTTCTCCAGTGAGATCCGGTGGATTCTCAACTTCCACCGCCGGCGAGTCTGAAGAGGAGGCTCAGGGCGTCCTGCGCCGTCTCAGCAGCCTCTCCTTCGCTGCTGGCCTGAGCGCCGAGCTCGTCCAGTGTCGTTGCGGCGAATCCTGTCAGTCCGAGTCCCTGCAGGTCGCGGTCATCGGGTAGCACCGCCAGATCCGTCTGCCGTTCCCAGGTCTCCAGGGCGGCGAAGAGGTCGGAGTAGTGCTCCAGGACAGCATCGAGGTGCGCCTTGTCGGTGAGGTCGAGCGTGCCGACGAAGCTCAGTTTCACCGCTGTGCTGCGTTTCTTCTCGATGCTGCCAAGCCGCTCCTCAACGAGATGGATGTCGTCCAGGTTGTTGACGTCGAACGCCCTTCGAACGAATGTCCAACCGCCCACTGGACGGGGCTGCACATTGACCGACTGCCAGTCGAGCTCCACTAGCAGGACATGGTTGGGCTTCTCCTCACTGAAGTCTGGCGCCGCAGATCGAGGCCTTCCTCGATGCCGGTCATCCCCCCGTCTATGTCGGGTTCGGAAGCACTCCCCACCGAGCAGTCGAGGCGGCGAGGCGCACGATCGTTCAGGCGCTGATGGCCTCCGGGGCAAGGCCATCGTGTGCGCCGACTGGGCCGAGCTCGAGCACCAGGCACGGCCGGCGCGGCTGCTAGCAGTGCGCGCCGTACCACATCCGCTGCTCTTTCCCCGCGTCGCCGCGATCGTCCACCATGGAGGCGCCGGCACGACCGCTACGGCGGCGCGCGCAGGCGTACCGCAGATCATCGTTCCACACGTCGGCGACCAGTTCTTCCACGGGAGGCGCGTTCATGACCTCGGCCTGGGCCCGCGGCCGATTCCCCGGTGGAGGCTGACCGAGCGGCATCTGGGGGCGGCCGTTGCCGAGGTACTGGGCTCGCGGCGCATGCTCGGACGAGCCCGTTCGCTCGGCGAGCAGCTTCGCCATAGCGACGGGGTCGGCAAGACTATCGCGGCCCTAATGCGACGCTGAGCATTCGAGCTGCGCGCTGGGACCCAATTCACGAGCGCGCAAGCAGAGCCACCCAAGCACACCAACCCCGCGGCGGCGGATCCTGAGCGAGGATGCGGCCGTGCGGAAGGCAGCCGCAGAAGGTCAGCGGTCTAGCATCCCGGGCTAGCCGCCTCGCTCGTGCGGCAGGGGCGACACCGTGCACGCTCCTCTTCTTCTCGAAGGAACGGCGTGGGGGCAAAGCGCGAGCGGGCCGAGCCTCCGGCCCGCTCGCGATGCCGGCGCAATGGCCAGCCGTTTCGAAAAGCGGTGGCTACAGTAGCATCCTGATTCTCGGCGTCACCTCCCTCAGAACCCTCGTTATCGCGCGAAGACGCGAGTTCAGCTCCGTAACCTCATCGTCACGCATCGTCTGGAGGTCCGCCGCGGCTTGCGCGTACTGACCGTCGATCACCATCTGCCACTGCGGCATCACGTCCAGGTACCTCGCCAGCTGGCCTTGCGCTCCCCAGTACAGGTAGGGGAAGCCCGGGTCGTGCCAGGACAGCGACTCCTTGTAGACGTCGTAGCTGAAGTTCAGGCCGAACCAGGTAGTGCCGACATAGGCCAGGGCGTTGAACGCCGCAAGGGGATCCGGCACCGGCTGCAGCGCGCCGATCGCTTGCTCGAGTGACTGGACGTTCCAGAGTACCTGCTGGTGAGGATAGATAGTCTTGTCCCACACGCTCAGTGCGGTGAAGTTGCTGTTGATGGTCTTCTCGAGTGAGAGAAGGGTTGCGTTTGCCTGCCTAATCTCGCTGGAGGGGAACGTCGCGCGGGCAGTCTCATAGTCATCGGCTGCCGCGCGGAAGGCCTGCACCTGCGCGACCAGTCGCGCGACTACGTCGTCGTCGGCCCCCGCGGCAATGAGCTCGGACTCATCGACGGTTGTCGCCAGGTCGTCGGCACGAGCCTTCAGACTGTAGGGCAGTAGGCCGCGGTCGAGGTCGCGGGCCAGCCGATAGTAGAGCTTGGCGTTGCTGCCAAGGAACGACCAGTCGATGAGGTCCTTCGTATCGTATTGGGTGTGGTAGACCGTGGCCGTGTAGTCAGTGGTCTTGGTCGAGAACTCGATGCTGGGGACGCCGGCGGCCGTGAAAGGCCACTGGTCGTTCCATGTGTCGACCGGCGTGATGACGCTGCTGCCGTTGGGGAAGAACGCCGGCCAATCGGCGATGCGCTTCTCGACCCAGGGCTGCAGTTCGGGGTTCATGCGGGCAATCACCGTGCCGCCTCTGCTGCCCTGCATCTCGAGGTTGAGCATCGCGGTGATCTTGCCAGCCCAGTCTGGATGGCGCTGGGTGATCGCGTGCCAGGATCCGTGCGCCCACTGGTAGTAGGCCCTCATCGACCCAAACTCTTCGCCCGTTGTGAAGAGGAAGACGATGCTCCGCTGCGGCCGGTAGCCGCTCATGCGCATGGCCTTCGCGATGGTTAGCATCGCAGCGTCCGCCGACGAGTCGTCGAGACCGCCGCTGAAGAAGGCGTCGTGGTGGCTCGTGAAGAGGATCTTCTGGCCGTCGTGACGCGTGCCTGGCAGGACGCCGAGGACGTTGTAGCCGACGCCGCCGTCTTCGGCGAGCCGCATGCGCACTGCATTGCGTACCGTTCCGGTCACCGCTCCCGCTGTGATCTGGGCCTTCAGCCACTCACTATCCTGTTGGGAGACGAAGACCAGGGGCGGCTCGGAAAGCGAGTAGTAGGTGACATCGAAGATGCCCAGGGCATCAGGCTGAACGCCGAAATAGAGCGGATCCGCGGGGGTTCGCGTCGCGATCACGGCCCGCGCTCCGTGGAGCTCTGCTTCGGCCACCGGCATGTCCATCCACCATGAGCTGGGCAGGAAGTCCACAAGGACGATCTTGCCGGTCACGTCGACGTCGCCGTAGTCCGATGCCGAGCCCGCGCCCACGTATACGATCTCGCCGCTGATACCACCGCGCGGTGTAGGAGGCGAGCCGCTGAAGATCGAGGCGGCCATCTCGCGGTCGCCCGCCTGGACGCTCGCGCCGCGAAAGTCCCAGACATCCGTCGGCACGGCTTCGAGGCGGACGCCTACCAGCCCCATATCGCGCAGTCGCTTGGCGATGTGCCTGGCGGCCGCGTTGTCTGAGGGGCTTCCCGAGAAGCGGAAACCGAGAGGCGAGGTCCCCAGGCCGGTGAGGTAGTCCTCGGTTGCCTGGGGATAGCCTTTCGCGATCAGCTGATTGACGGCCTGGTCAAAGCTGGGAGTTGCTCCTGCAACTGGCGCTGCCAGCAGCAGGACTGTGACGCAGAGCGCGAGCATCAGTAGGAGTCTTGGTCTCATTCGTACTCTCCTTTGGCTGCTAGGAGCCCCAGTCGAGGCTCGTGAGAGTTCCCTCTTCGCCCCGGTGAACCCCTGCAATCGCACCACTCAGACGACCGTCTCGTCCTGGTATGGAATCGGTTGTCCCTCCCCTGGCCAGGTCTCCGGCTTTCTCGTGAAGAACTTGGGCTTGAAGGCCCAGGCGACGAACACGAGTACTCCGCCGAGCACAGTCCCGCCGACACCGATCCAGAAGGCCGTGCCCACGCCGAGCCATCCTCCTGAGTAGGAGTAGGCCGGGTCCCAGTAGTTGATGGCCGACCTGATGTAGACGAACAGGAGAATCGCTCCGCCGAGCGCGGGCAGTACTCCCATCAACAGGAAGTTCCCGAAGCTCTTGGTCAGCCACTTGCGGAAGTACACGATGCAGGCGAAGCCCGCGAACGCGTACTCGATCGTCGAGAGCAGGGCGATCGACGGGACGAGGTCGTAGACGACGTTCTGGCTGAGGAAGGTTATCGCGATGCGGATCACGATCGCCACGCCTATCAGAATGACGACCCCCCAGAACGGTGTGCGGTACCTCGGGTTGACCCGCCCGAAGATCGACGGAAAGGCCCTGTGCGACGCCATCGAAAGCGCCCACCGGCTGATGTACACGGTCATTCCAAGCGTGGCGGCGGCCGTGCCGGTGAAGACGGCGAGCTGGACGATCTTGTACCAGGGGTTGCCCAGCGCGTCGCCGGCGACGGCGCTGAGGACGTCGCCGGTGTTGTCGACTAGAAACTGGGAGCCATGGTACGACTGGGCGCCGGCCGCGCTCAGGGTGAAGATCAGCACGAGGACCACCGTGCTGAGCACGGCAGCAGCGCCCGGCAGCCGACGCGAGCCTTTGCTCTCTTCTCCCAGACTGGTCGCGACGTCCCAGCCCGTGTAGAAGAAGACGCCGATCAGCATGCCGTCGGCGATCGCCGACCAGCTCATGTTCGTGGGCAGAAACATGCCGAGCGAGAGCCCGACGTGCCCCGCCGGAGCGGATACGTACGGCTTGATCAGGGTCACGGCCGCGAAGACGATCAGGCTGCCCACCTCCAGGCCCATGAGGACGTACTGCATGCGCACCGACAGCTCCACGCCGGCGGCGACGAGCGCTCCGACGATGAGGAGCAGCACGACGCTCCCGAGCGTCAGCCAGAACGACGAGGCGGCGGCGCTCTCGAACCCGATGAGCAGGTAGAAGTAGGTGGCCACGACGTTGGCGATGTTCGGCCCGATTACGAGGACCATCGCGAGGCCCCAGAAGCCCAGGATCCAGCCCATGTGCGGCCCCAGGGCGCGTGTGGTCCACGAGAAAGCCTGCCCGCAGTCCGGATCGACCCGCGCGAACGAGTAGAAGGCCGTCGAGACCATGAGCATCGGAATGAACGAGATGATGAGCATCGCCGGCGCCTTCAAACCGACGACGAGGGCCATGATGCCGAGTGACGCGGCGAGGCTGTAGGCGGGCCCCGCCGAACCGACGCCCATGGTGACGGCCGCCAGCAGGCCGACACGGCCAGTGGCCAGCCCCTTGGCGCTTACCTCACCCTCTCCAGCGGCTCGAGGACCGTCGGCCTCAACAGCCGGGCCCACTGGTGTTGCACGGATGTCCGAACTCATCGTGCCTCCCCCTAGCGTGGATATCACGGGAGCCTCTTGATTCGCTCCAAAGGGACCCCTGCCTCATTGACGGCCAGCATGGCCGTGGTGCCTTCAGTGCTCCAACACAGGCGCCTCCTCTCGCCCGCGAAGCGCAGGTTCGGAGCGGAGACGGGCGAGCTCGTCGGCCGCGTACAACGAGCTGAGCTTGGCCTTCGTCGGGACGCCCGCCTCGTCCCAGCCTCGCAGCCGGTAGTACTCCTGCAGCGACCGGCGGAAGGGCTCGCCGCCGATGGCCCTGGCCGACGAGCCCGCGGGCCGGGTCTCGAGCAGCAGCGCGGGCAGCGAGTCATCGCGTGCTTCGAAACCCTCGCGAACGTTGAACAGCCTGCCAAGGTTCCAGATGCGCTCACCGACGACCATCAGCTCGTCGACCGTCACCTCGCGCCGCCACACGTGACCCATGAGCTTTGCCACGGCAGTGCAGTCACCGAAGATGAAGTCGCAAAAGACCCCGGTAGATCGCACCGACCACGAGTGCTGGGCCTCGATGACGTACGCGGCCTTGTCTCTGAGCGAGTCAGGCGCCAAAGCTCCCGTGAGGATCTCGTCCATCACGGTATAGGAGCGTCGGTGACAGGCGCCGCGGTCGGAGGTGGCGTAGGCGAGGCTCATGCCGAAGGCGCCGCGAGGGTCGTAGCCCGGCAGCTCGAGGTTCTTGACCTCCATGGCCAGGTCGGAGCGCCCGTACTTCGCGGCCAGCGCCCGTACTCCCAGTGCGAGCTCGCTGCCGACACCGTCGCGCCTGGCGATTGCCGCCGGAGCCTGAAGATAGCCTTCGGCCTGTCCGAAGCGGAGGCCGAAGTCGTGGATGCCCTTCTCCGCGAGATCCATGGCGAGTGCGACCACCGCGCCCGTCGAGATCGTGTCGAGGCCCTGTTCGTCGCATTCGTAGTTGAACTTGACCAGGGCCTCGGCATCTCCGATACCGCAGTTGGCGCCGCACAGCGCGATGGTCTCGAACTCCGGTCCCTCGCCCACAGTCCCACCCACACTGTGCACGTTGCGGCAGGCGACTCCGCACTGATAGCAGGAACGTTTGGCGATCCTGAGTCTCCGGAAAGCCTCCGAATTGATGGCCGCGGCTTCGGCGAACTGCGCGGCTGACCAGTTGCGCGTGGGCAGAAGGCGTGCGTCGTTGATGGCGTCGACGAGGACCGGTGTGCCTTCCTCGTAAGCCCAAGAGTTCTCCTCAGTGAAGACGTGCTGCTCGTGCAGGCTGCGCACGTCGTCTTGAAACGCCCGCGCGTCGCCGACGCTCACCGTACCCGTTCCCCTGACGGCGATCGCCTTGAGGTTCTTCGCACCCATGAGCGCCCCCGCCCCGCCCCGTCCCGCCTTGTGGGAGCGATCGACCGAGACGCACGCCCAGGGGATGCGTGTTTCGCCGGCTGGGCCGGTCGAGAGGACTGTGATGCCTGGGTTGAGGTCTTCGCGCAGCGCGGCTTCGATTCGCGACGTCGTCATGCCCCAGTACTTCCGCGCGGAGAGCAGCTGCACCACGGCGTCCTGGATCCACACCACGGATGGTTGGGGAGCCCTTCCCTTGATGATGATCATGTCGTACCCGGCGAACTTGAGTGCTGCCCCGAACGATCCGCCGGCATAGCTGTCCAGAATCGCGCCCGTAGCGGGGCTCTTGCAGCCGACGACGATGCGCGAGGCAGTGGCGACGCTTGTACCCGCAAACGGTCCCGTGGCGATGATCAGGACGTTCTCCGATGACCACGGGTCGAGTCGCGGCTCCATCTCTTCCAAGAGGTAGCGAAAGAGCAATCCCTTGCCGCCGATGTAGAGGGCTGCCCAGTCGGGGTCGAGGTCATCGACCCGGATCTCCCCGGAATTCAGGTCGATGCGCAGAACCTTGCCTTGGTAGAAGTCCATGTCAGTGCGCCCGGGCGCCGGTGAGGGGTGCCGTGGTGGCGTCGAGCTGCGCCCGTGCGGCCGGCATGTCCCTACCGGCCGTCGCAGCGGCGGGAGCAGGCACGATGGCAGCGCTGTCCATTCGACCGTGCATCGTGCCGCCGGTCGCCGAAGGTCCGCGGTAGACCGACCGCCCAAGAAGGCGCACCGGGGCTCGCCTGCCGCGAGCGCAGACACCCCCACACTCGGCTGCGCTCAGCGCACGGATAGCTCGCCTCCCTCCGACTCATAGGACACGATGAGCGGATGGGCCAGCGCGTCGTCGGGAGTGGGGAAGTCAGCGCGAAAGTGGGTCCCCCTGCTCTCCGTGCGCGCACCTGCTGATGAAGCGATGGCGTCGCTGGCAAGCAGGGCGTTCGAGAACGATAGCGAGAGGGAGCCGGGAGCAGTGCGCCTGAGCTCCGCGATGCTCTCCACGACGTTACTGAGGCCGGCCTGATCGCGCACGATTGAGAGGTGCCGGGAGCAAAGCCGCTGCAGCGTGGCCGCCCGCCCCCGCTCGCCGCTGGTTGGCAAGTACGTCTGGACCTTCTCGTCGCGCCGTTTGGGACGACGCTTGCCCAAGGCATTCTGGGCTGCGGCGATCCCGGCGCGATAGCCGAATACCTGCGTGTCGGCCAGGTTGTTGCCTCCGGGGCGATCGGCGCCATGCACCCCCCCTGATACCTCTCCTGCAGCCCACAGCCCCTCGCGGCCCGTGAATCCCTGGGCATCGATGCGGACGCCACCTGTGAAGTTCTGCACGAGGGGAGCTATCTCGATGGCCTGTCGCGAGAGGTCCAGGCCGACGGCCTTCAACGCAGTGCAGGTGTGGGGCGAGGTCTTCAGCGCCAGACGACGCGGCACGTGGGTGAGGTCGAAGTGGACCCCTCCATGGGACGTGCCGCGCCCGTGCGCAAGCTCTTCGAAGATAGCGATGTCCAGGTACATGGCCGGCGTGCGCACAGAGAAGGGGTACGAGTCCGCCTTCGCTTCCAGGACTTCAGCCGCCTGCACCCCGCTCGGACAGTACTGCTGCAGAAACGTGTCACCCTGGCCGTTCCTGAGCTTTGGTCCCAATCGCCACAAGCCGCTGTGGATGATGAACGGGATCGGCGGCCAGACGAGGCCCGGCCCGATCTGGATGAACTCGAGGTTGGTCAACTGCGCCCCCGCACGCAGCGCCATCGCCAAGCCGTCGCCTTGATTCCCGGGCGTGTTCACGTTCATGGCGAACAGCCTCCCCGCACCGCCGGTGGCGAGCACGGTGGATGTGGCTAGGAGTTGCAGCGGCTGCCGCCCTCGTCGCGCGAAGATGCCGCACACTCGACCTTCGCGCACGATCAAGGCGGTCGCTCTGACCCCTTCAAGCAGCTCGACGCCCAGATCGCGGCACGCGCGAGCCAGGGCTCTTAGGATCGCCTTGCCCGTCACACCCCCGACAGCCAGTGAACGCGCGTGACTGCAGCCAGACAGTCTTCTTTGCCGTGGCTGACCGCCATTGTCGAAAGGCACGCCGAGCGCCATGAGCTCTTGCACTCGTGCGGCCGACTCCTCCGCTACGAGGCGGCACAGCGCCGGGTCGGCAAGCCCAGCGCCCGTGTCAACCATGTCCTCGAGGAAGGCCTGGGGGCAGTCACCGTCCGCGGCCAGATCCAGCGGGGCGTTGATGCCGAGAGTCTCAGAAGCCGCCATGCTCGTGCTCCCCGCCCTTCCCACGCGACCGTACGTCGCGATCGTGACGCGCAAGCTTGGGAAGTGCCTCTTGGCCTCGTAGGCGGCGCGAAAGCCGGCGGCTCCCCCTCCGATGACGAGAACGTCTGTGGCGAGAGCGTCCATGCCACGTTCACACCCCGGCGACTCTCGCGGCGTCGACGTGGCAGACCTCTTGGCACATGCCACAACCGGAGCAGCGGTCGCGGTCGACGATGGCTGCCGATCGCGTGACTGTGAGGGCATCGTAGAAGCAGCTGCGCACACAGACGCCGCAGTGGTCGCACTTCGACTGGTCGATCGTGGCGAACACGTCAACGGGCTCGCGAATCACCTGCGCGGTCGTCAGGATGTTCGGGAGGGCCTTCCCGCGGATGTCGTCGAGCGACTCGTAGCCCTTCGCCTCCATCCAGTCCGTGAGCGCGCTGAGCCACTTGTCGATCACTCCGAACCCTTGCAGCATGACGCCAGCGGCCGACTGGACCAGCGTTGCGCCCACCATCAGATAGCGGACGATGTCCTGCCACTCCCAGACACCCAACCCGGCGACGATGGGCACGTCGACGGTGCGGGCCGCCTGACTGACGAACTTCAAGCCGTAGCCCAGAAGATAGGGTCCGCCCCAGCCGCCAATCGAGCCCCACCCCATCGGCGCGGCGGTCTCGATGTCGAGGCCGAAGCCCGAGAGACGTGCGGAAAGATTGACGGCAAGCGCGCCAGCGTCTGCGACCTGTTGGGCAATCGCCACCGGATCGGCCGCTTGCGGCGAGACCTTGACGCTGAAGGGCTTCTTTAGGCGCTCGGCGCAGTGCTTTGTGATCGCCGGAGCCATGTCGACGGCGCCGGCGCCCATCTTGATCCCCATGTCGGCGGAAAACGGGCAGGAGACATTGATCTCGACCCAGTCGGCTCTGCTGTGATTGATGAGCTCGACCATCTCGGCCCATTCGTCGAGCCCGGCTCCCGACAGGCTCGCCATGACGACGCCCGCCTCCCCGACCAGGTCCTTGGCGCGGTCGATGTCGGCGACGTACTCCTCATAGCCGAAGGCTGAGCACTCTTCCAGGGAGTTGAGCGTGAAGTTGGGCGGCACTCTGCCTGGGTAGCCCGGGTAGTCCCGATAGCCGTACAGCTTGAATCGAGGCCGAGGATAACGTCGTCCTAGACGCCCGGAGTCTCCGAAGAGGGACTTGACGATGACTCCTGCGGCGCCGGCTTCGATTCCTCTTGCCACCAAGTCGGCGTTCATCGACGGCGTGGCCGACGCGACCAGAACGGGGTTCTTGAACTTGACTCCCGCGACTGTTTGGCTGAGATCGATCACTTCTTGCCTGCCTCTGTCGAAGGTCGCGGACCGGCATGCAGCACCCCGGTGACCGCGATTTCACTAGCCCATCCGCATGGGCCTCTTGCGCGCAGGAAGCTAGTCGCGAAGGAGGGTGCGACAGATGTCCATCGTGGCCTCCTTGACGTGGTGCAGGTGGATGCGTAGCCGTGCCTCGATCAGCGGGAGGTCGCGCAGCCTGAGCGCCTCCACGATGTCCTCGTGCTCCTGGACGGACTTGTCCAAGCGGTTCTGCTGCATGGCGGCAATGCGACGGGCGCGTTCGATCTGCGAGTTCAGTAGTTGCAGCATCGCCAGCAAACGTCTGTTGCCGGCGTTGCGGGCGATGACGTCATGGACGGAAACGTCCGCCGTGAAGTAGTCCTGTCTGGGACTGCGATCGGGCGTGAGAGAGTCCAGCAGTCGCGAGAGCTCGTCGAGCTCTTCATCGGGGATGCGCTCATAGGCCAGGCGCGCTGCCGTGATCTCAAGGACCTCTCTCAAGAAGAAGACCTCCTCCACGTCTTGCGTCGAAAGCGGCGCTACGAAGCGGCCCTTGCCCGGCACGTGGATGACGAGCCCGTCCTGTTCAAGAGCTCTCAGTGCCTCGCGGATCGGGATGCGGCTTACGCCGAACTTCGTGGCCAGGGCAGTCTCGATGAGAGACATTCCCGGGAGGTACTCGCCGTCTCCGATCGCGCCGGCGATTCTTTCCTGGATCTCCCGGCTTGTCGTCCTCTGCGAAGCCGGTGTGACAACGGCTCCTGGTCGTCCGCTGGTCTCCATTTGCGCCTCTGCCCTCACGTGGTGCGTCGCCACGGCGATGCACTCTCAGATGTGGTCTGTATACTACCAGTATTCAGAATCCGCTTGTCAAGCCTGACTTCAGCGCAATCGGCAGCCAGTGTTGACAAGTTCCGCCAAAATCTGAATACATACGGTATACTGCGCGTTGGCGGTTCGCGCTTCTCGGATACGGTGCGGCCACGACAACGGTCAACAGGCGAGGACCCATGAGACTGACCGCTGATGAGCTGGACATGGTCGAAGGTAGGAGGGGTCCCGTACTCGCCAAAGCCATGGAGATCCAGGTCAAGCTGGGCGAGATATTCGGAGCCGAGTCGATGGTCCCGATCGACGGCGTGCACATGCCGGGCTCGTCGATCGTCGTAAGCGGCCGCGCCGGCCTCGGTTTCGTAGAGTACATGGGGACCAGCGGCGGATTCTTCTCGGTGCCGACCACATTGAATCCCGCCGCCTGCGATCTTCGCGAACATCAGCAGGTGGGGTTTGACGCGCGCCTTGTGGCGCTTCAGAGGCAACTGACGCAGGCATATGAGGTGATGGGGGGCTTCGCCTGCCACACCTGCACGCCGTACTCGGTTGGTCGCGCGCCGCGTTTCGGAGAGCACCTCGCATGGGGAGAGTCGTCGGCCATCGCCTTTGCCAATTCGGTGCTTGGAGCCCGCACCAACCGCGAGGGGGGCCCATCCGCATTGGCCGCCGCCCTAGCCGGAAGGGTGCCTGCCTATGGTTACCACCTGGATGAGAACCGTCACGCCACGAGGGTAGTGGACGTACGCGTTCCCCTCCGCTCCACCGACGAGTTCGGCTCGCTCGGTTACTTCGTCGGGGCAGACTCGGGGAACGCGGTACCGTTGTTCGTGGGCATTGAGCGCGCCAGTCTCGACCAGCTCAAGATGCTGGGGGCCGCGCTTGCCGCGTCTGGTTCTGTGGCACTCTTCCATATAGCCGGGATCACTGCGGAGGCGGCAAGCGGGGCGCCCTGCGCGGTCGACCAGCAGTCGCGACTTCCTCGAGTCGAAGTCGACGGGCGAGCGTTGGCTGCAACTGCCGCCAGACTCGACGGATCTCGTGACGACCAGGTCGGCATCGTCGTCTTGGGGTGCCCGCATCTGTCCTTGGAGGAGATCAAGGCCGTCGCGGAGGAGATCTCCGGGAGCCAGATCGACGATAGCGTCGTGCTGTGGCTGCTCACCGCTCTGCCCAACGTGTCAGTGGCCGAGCGAGCAGGTTGGGCCAAGATCATAACTGATGCCGGTGGCCGCCTGGTCGTCGACACGTGCCCTGTCCTCGGGGCGATTGAGCCCCTTGTGAAGAGCCTCCATGCCCCTGTCATCGCCACCAACTCCGCGAAGCTCGCTCACTATGCCCCCGGGAAGCTTGGTCTGCAGGTGCACTACGGCAGCGCGAAGCGCTGCCTTGACGCAGCCCTCGAGGGGCGCTGGAGGTGAGCCCGATGGGGGACCAGTCGACGGTGCTGCGCGGGCGCACCATCGTGGGTGGGAGAGCCGAGGGCCCGGCCATCGTCACGAATGAGCCAATCTGCTTCCTGGGCGGAGTCGATGTCGAGACGGGTGAGGTCACGGAGCGCGGCCACCAGCTGCTTGGGCAAAGCATCGCAGGGAAGATCCTCGTGTTTCCCACAGGCAAGGGCTCCACCGGCGGCTCCTACCTCATCTTGGAAGCGGTCAAGAACGGCGTTGGGCCGCTCGCCATCATCAATGTGCGCGCCGAGCAGGTGACCGTGATCGGGTGCGTGATCGCCGAGATCCCGATGCTCGCCGAATGTGATAGCGATCCGACCGAGGTGATCGAGACCGGCGACTACGTCGTGGTCGATGCCGACGCCGGGACCGTAGTCGCGACGAGAGCGGGGAGGAGACCATGACCGAGGATGACACAGTGCAGAGGAGACTCCTGGGGCTCAGCACCTGCAACGTGTCCGATGCCTTGGACAAGCTCGGCCTCAAAGGCATCGCCATCGGCATCCGTCCGGTGTGGAACTGCGGCCGGGCAGCGGGTCGCGCCCTTACGGTCAAGATCGTCGCTGCCGGCGCCGCCAAGTCCCGGCACCACCTTGGCACTGAGGCCATCGACGCCGGCGGCGACTGTGACCTGATCGTCGTCGACAACGGCGGCAGGTGCGACGTTTCCTGCTGGGGAGGCATTCTCGCCACCGGCGCCCGCCGCAAGGGGATCACAGGCGTTGTAATAGATGGGGCGTGCCGCGACGCCGACGAATACGAGGGGATCGGTCTTCCCGTCTACAGCCGTGCGGTAGTTCCGCGCAGCGCGCGCGGCCGCGTCGTGCAGGAGTCGTTCAACGCCCTCATCCAGCTCGGAGGGGTCCAGGTGCGAGCCGGCGACTGGGTGCTCGCCGACGAAAACGGGATCGCGGTCGTCCCGGTTGGGGAGATCGGCCGCGTCTTGCTCGAGGCAGAGGGCCTGCTCGAACGCGAGGAGGCCATGACGGCCGCCGTCCTCGGCGGGGCGACCATGGCCGAGGTCGACCGCGAGTTCCGCTACGAAGCGATGCTGGACTCGGACGGAAAGGGGTGACTGGCATGGAAGTGACGGAAATCAGCCTCACCGACCTCGGGGGCGCGACGACCGGCAACGTCTGCGACGCGCTGGGCGTGGCAGGTGCGATGGACCCCGTCGTCAAGCCCGTCTTCAGTAGCGCCAGGATCCTCGGTCCCGCATATACGGTCCGCTCAACAGGCGCCGACAATCTGGCCTGGCACCGCGCGATCGAGCTTGCCCCGGCCGGCAGCGTGCTGGTGGCGGCCACGGGCGCATGCGTGCGCGCCGGCTTCTTCGGCGCCGTGATGGCCACTGCTTGCCGAGCCAGGGGAATCACCGGCCTGGTCACGGACGGAGCCTGCCGCGACTGCGGCGATCTGGAGACGATGGGCTTCCCGGTCTTCGCTGCGGGCGCAAGCCCTCGCGGCACGTCCAAGCTTGACTTCGGCGAGGTGGGTGTCAACGTGGAGTGCGGCGGAGTCACGGTTCGCCAAGGAGACCTTGTCTTCGGGGACCGCGATGGCGTGGTAGTGGTCGCTGCGGAGCAAGCCGAGGCGATCTGTGCGCGGGCGCGCGCAAAAGCGGAGCGCGAGGTGACGATCCTCAGGCAGCTTTCCCAAGGGCGTTCGACAATGGACATCTTCGCGTTTCCGCGCCCGGCGGGAGACCGGTGAGCGCGGTGTCGGACATGACGGACGATATCGCGCGTTTGCTGGACGGCTTCACCGCTCTCGACACGCCCAGCGTCTCGGACGCTTTGGATCGCTTGGGGCTGGTGGGCGCCTGTGAGGGCGTCCGACCGCTGATCCTGGGCGTGAGAGTCGTCGGGCGCGCGTTCACGGTCGCCTACCGGACAGCGGGGGACCCGCCGGGAACGGTCGGAGACTTCATCGACGACGTTGCGCCGCACCAGGTCGTCGTTCTCGCGAACGAGGGCAGAACGGACTGCACCGTGTGGGGCGATCTGCTCACACTGGCGGCGCAGTCACGCGGTGTCGCGGGCACGGTGATCGACGGCGTTTGCCGTGACGTGCCCGCCATCGTCTCAAGCCGCTACCCGGTCTTCTGCAGGGGGAGCTTCATGAGGACGGGCAAGGACCGGGTGGAGGTTGCGGGCGTCAACGTGTCGGTCTCGATATGCGGCGTCGACGTCGCGCCGGGCGACATCATCGTCGGCGACGACTCGGGCATCGTCGTTGTGGCGCAGGCAAGAGCCGCCGATGTATTGGCGGTCGCTCGGCAGATCGCTGCTGTCGAGCAGCGCATCGAGTCGAGAGTGCGTTCGGGACTGACCCTCAGGGAGGCCCGCGAAGCAGAGGGCTACCATGCTCTTCAGCGACGGAGGCAAGGTTGATGACCGGACAGGGGCAGTCTGAGGCGCCGGCTCGAGGAGCACATGGAGTGATGTCGTTCCGCGAGCTGCTCACTCGGCTCGAAGAGCTGGACTTGCTCGTGCGCGTGGCCCAGCCCACGAGCCATGAGTACGGCATCACCGAGCTTGCGCATGCCCACGACGGAGAGAAGGCCGTACTTGTCGAACACGTTGAAGGCTTTCAGATCCCAGTCGCTTTCGGCATCTTCAACCGTCGCTCGTTTATCGCTGCGGCGCTGAGAACGACCGAGTCCTCGCTCCTCGAGGAGATCATCTCGCGCTCGCGGTCACCGCTCGCTCCTGAGGTGATTGAAGGGCGCGCGTCTTGCCAGGAGATCGTCGTAGAACAGCCGAAGCTGCTCGACGAGCTCCCCTTCCCGCGCCACTACGAGCGCGACGCGGGCCGCTACTGTACCTCGGGCGTGATCGTCGCGAAGGATCCTGGCGGTCCAGCGGTCAACGTGTCGTTCGCCCGCATGCAGGTGTGCGCCGACCGCATTCTCGTCATGGTGAACCAATGGCGTCATCTTCTGACCATGTTCACGCGGGCGGAAGCGATGGACCAGGACTTGCCGGTCGCCATCGTTATCGGACCGGAGCCCGCACTGTGGCTCGAGGGAGCGATGCCGGACGGCTTGGCTCCCCTCGAGGCCGATGAGTTCGCCATCGCCGGAGCACTCGGCGGGGCTCCGATTCCGGTGGTTCGAGCCCTCACTTCGGACCTTCTGGTGCCCGCCTCGGCCGAGGTGGTGATCGAAGGCCGGATGGTGTCAGGCCGGCGCGAGGTGGAAGGGCCCTTCGGCGACTATCCCAAGATCTACGACGAGCCGCCACGAATGAACCCGATCATCGTACCCACGGTACTCACCCGCCGGCCCGATGCCATCTACCAAGACATCGTGCCCGCCATGTACGAGCACTTCTTGCTGGGCGGCGTGCCGCGCGAGGCAGATCTCCTGTCCAGTCTGCGCAAGCGCATCCATGGCGTGCGCCAAGTCCATCTCACGGCGGGGGGCGTGTGTCGCTTCCACCTGGTCGTGCAGATTGACAAGTTGAATGATGCGCACCCGCGCGAGGTCATCCTGGCGGCGCTGTCCCCGGGCGAATCCAGTCGCGACGTCAAACTGGTGACTGTGGTGGACGCTGACATCGATCCGTTCAACGCGGAGGATGTGGAGTGGGCTGTTGCGACAAGGGTGCAGTGGGACAGTGACCTCATGACGTTCTCCCGACTGCCGGTGGCACTTGACCCCTCAGCCATTTCGACCACGCCACGGGAAGCCTTGGCCCGGGGAGAGAGCTACGGAGCCAAAGCCGGCCTGGATGCCACGAGACCCCTCTCCGCCGGCGACCTTCTGCCCATGTTCGACAAGGTCGCCATCCCCGGGGGCTGGAAGGCCGAGAGCGGCTAGGCGTGCCGTGAGCTCGATCGAGCCGCGCCAGTCCGGGCGCCGGGTGGCGTCCTTCGTGACGCCGGCGCGCATCGTGTTCGGCGCCGATTCCCTCGACGAGCTGGGACGCTTCAGCGCGGGGCTGGGCTGTCGCCGCGCCACCCTCGTTTGCGACCCAGCCCTGGTGAAGCCTGGGATACTCCAGCGGGCCCGCGGGCTTCTCGAGGACGGCGGGCTCGCGGTCGACGTCTTCATGGACCTCAGCCCTGATCCCACGGTGTCCATCGTCGAGCGCAGCATCGCTTCGGCGCGTGCTTTCGGCAGCGATCTCGTGGTGGGCATGGGCGGGGGCAGCGCACTCGATATAGGCAAGGGGACTGCCCTGGGCGCATGCTCGCCCCTCGACTTTCGTATGCTCTTGCGCGGCGCAACCGAGCTCCCCGCCACGCTCCCGAAGATCCTGATCCCCACGACCGCCGGCAGCGGCAGCGAAGTAAGCCAAGCGATCGTCCTGATGGACGAGACCACCGGCTGCAAGATCGGGCTGCACGTACCGGCACTGCTCGCGGACGTAGCGATCATCGATCCCGGCCTGACCCGCTCGCTGCCTCCGGCGGCCACTGTAGACACCGGCATCGACGCCTTCACTCACGCCGTCGAAGCCTACCTCGCTGCGAACGCATCCTTGCTTAGCGACAGCGTCGCCTTGCAGGCCTGCTCGCTGGCCTGGCGTCACCTGCCACAAGCCTACCGGGTGGGTGACGATCTTGAAGCTCGGGAGGCGATGGCCGCGGCGAGCATGATGGCTGGCCTGGCGTTCACCTGGGCCGGCCTGGGGGCGGTGCACGCTCTGGCCTACCCCCTGTCATTGAGCCGCGGCCTGAGTCACGGACGAGCCAACGCGGTGATGCTGCCCCACATTCTGGCGTTCAATCTCGTCGCGGTTCCCAAGAGGGCGGAAGGCCTGGCAGGGGCGCTCGGCCTCTCCGCCTTCCCGGCCGCGGATCTCGCCGCTGCGCTCGTGGATGCTGTCGGCCGCTTTGTGGCCCGGCTGGGCATCTCGGTGCGTTTGAGGGATCACGGCGTAGACCGGTCTGCTCTTGCTCAGATGGCCTCGGACGCGATCGCCGGCGGGGCGCGTCTTCTCGCCACCAATCCCCGCGAAGTGACCACTGCACACGCCGTCGCCATCCTGCAGTCGGCCTGGTAGGAGACTCGCTGATGGGCGCGGCCTCATGCAAGTACGTGCCTCGTCTGTTGCGCGTCGATGTCTCGACGCCATCGGTTCAGCTCGATGTGCTGCCGTCGTCCTACCGGCGCCTCGGCGGCCGCGCCCTGAGCTCAAGGATCGTCATCGACGAGGTTCCGCCGGCCTGTGACCCTCTCGGGCCAGAGAACAAGCTTGTGCTGGCTTGCGGTTGTCTGGCGGGCACCGTCGCGCCCTCCGCGGGGCGGCTTTCCGTCGGTGGCAAGAGCCCCCTAACGGGAGGGATCAAAGAGAGCAACGTAGGGGGGACAGCAGGCTCGGCCCTCTCTCGCCTCGCCATACGTGCCATCGTCCTCGAGGGACAGGCGGCCGCGAGCCAACTTCTCCTCTTACACGTCACCTCTGGGCAAGCGCGCCTCCTGCCCGCCGACGACCTGCGGTCGCTGACGACCTATGAGACGGTGCAACGGCTGCGTGGCCGTTTCGGCAAGTCAGCGGCGATCATCTGCGTAGGTCCAGCCGGGGAACGATTGGCGCAGCTCGCGACGCTCGCTGTGACCGAGCGTGACGGCTGGCCGTCGCGTCATGCGGCCCGCGGCGGGCTCGGAGCCTTGGCAGGATCGAAGGGGATCAAGGCGATCGTACTGGAGCGTGGCGAGGGCAGACCCGAAGCGACTCATGCAGATGAGTTCAGGCAAGCTGCGCTTGCCTTCGCACGTGACATCGCCGTCAGCAGGTCGGCGCTGATGCGCTTCGGCACTTCACACCTCATGGACATCGCCCAGGCTCTCGGTGGTCTGCCCACAAGGAACTTCCGCGAGGGCCGCTTCGATGGCGCGGAAGCGATCGGACCCGAAGCGCTGCGGCGCACGATCGAGTCACGTGGGGGGCGCACGGGGGTAGCCTGCCACCCGGGTTGTCCGATTCGATGCTCCAACGTTTACAACGATGTTTCGGGCGGCTTTCTGACCGCCTCCCTCGAGTACGAGACCATCGCCCTGATGGGGGCGAACCTCGGCGTCGGCGATCTCGACGACATCGCGAGGATGGACCGGACCTGCGACGAGCTGGGCGTGGATACCATCGACACGGCGATCTCCCTGGCGATCCTCATGGAGAGCGGTGTCCTGCAGTTCGGTGACGGCGCCGGAGCGCGCGAGATGATCGAGCGGGCGGTCTCGGGTGAGCGCAGCGGGCTCGGCCCGCCGGAGCTTCATGCGTTCCTGTCCGAGGGTCCGGAACCGATGGGCAAGCGGCTGGGGTGCCGGCGCATAGCCACCGTCAAGGGGCAGGGGATCGGAGCGTACGATCCGCGCGTCTTCAAGGCTACGGGAATGACGTACGCGTCCTCGCCGATGGGTGCCGACCATACGGCGGGAAACGTCCTGCCCGGCCGGTCGGGTTACCATCGTGTCTCCGTCGATCCCGGTCACGCCGAGCCCTGGATCCTGTCGCATGATCTGCAAGTGATGACGGCGGTCTGCGACATCCTCGGTCTCTGCTTCTTCGTGGGCGCGACCTCTCAGAACGTCGAGGTGATGGCGCAGCTCGTCTCTGCCCTCGAGGGCGAATACGTGACCGCGCTTGACCTGCTCAATCTTGCCAAGCGCACCATCACAATGGAACGCCGGTTCAACCTGGCCGCGGGCCTTCGCCCTGAGACCGATTCGCTCCCGCGCTTCTTCCTTGAAGAACCGCTGCCTCCCAACGGCCAGGTGTTCGATCAAGGGGCAGATGTGGCGAAGCTGGTCCAATTCATGTCTGAGCCGGAGGTAGCGGGGCAGCAGGGGACAGCCGCAGATCCAGAGTCGAACGTATGACACCGAGACGGAGGTCTTCATGGAGCGCATCGACTGGGACCAGGTAGGAGAGTGGGAGAGGAACTACTATCTCCACGTTCTGAGCTCAAACAAGGAGTACGAGTTCACGCCCGTCGCGCGAGTGGACGGCGACCACATCGAGTTCGCCGATGGGTCCCGGGTGCTGGACATGCTCAATCAGCTCATCTGCGTGCCCGCCGGCCAGTGCCAGCCGGACATCCAGAAGGCAGTCTCGGCGGCTCTCGATAGGTACGGCCATGTGGCCGAGTACTACACGACGGACCTGCGCGCCAAGGCCGCGAAGCTCTTGCTTGAGGACGTCCTGGGAGGCAGGGAATGGCCCGGCAAGGTGCGTTTCGTCTCCACGGGGACCGAGGCAGTGGAGCTCGCGCTCATCGTGGCGAAGCTCTGGAAGAACAGGCCCTACGTGTTGACGCGGGAATTCGCCTACCACGGGTGGACCATGGGGGCGGCAGGCGCCACCAAGCTACCCGGCTATGCGGCCCAACTCTCCGATCCCGCCGACGAACGCTCGGCGCGCTTCGTGCAGAGCCACCCCGCCGGCGGCTTCTTCCTGGCTCCCAATCCCGACTGCTTTGACTGTTCACTGGCACACACGTATCCGGAGTGCAAGGCGACCGGTACTGAACTGCCTTGCATCCGTCGTACGCGGCGGGTCATGGAGGGGGTGAACCCGCAGATGATCGCGGCGATGATCACGGAGCCCATCTGCGGCTCGGCCTCGATCGCCCCCCCTCCGCCCGAGTACTTCCCTCAGCTCCGACGGTTGACTCGCGAGATGGACGTCGCCTGGATCTGCGACGAGGTGATGATGGGCTTCGCCAAGACCGGCCACTGGTTCTGTCACCAAGCGTGGGGCGAGGAGGTGGAGCCGGACATCCTCGTCATGGGGAAGGGGCTCAGCAACTCCGCGGTGCCGGCAGCGGGCATCATCGTCAGCAAGGAGATCGCGAGATTCCTCGATGAACGTCGCTGGATCCACGTCTCCACGTTCGGCGGCCATCCTGTGGCGATGGCCGCCATCTGTGCGACCTTGCAGTACCTGCTCGAGAACGATGCTCCGAAGCGCTTCCGGCAACTGGGCGACTACTTCGCCGCGGGCATGAGGCGACTCGAGCAGCGGCATCCCACGATCGGCGCCGTGAACCACCTGGGCATGGTGTTCACGATCGAGCTCGTGAAGAATCGAGAGACCAAGGAGCGATTCATCCATATGAACCGCTCAGCCCTGCACGCGGGCGATGTGTCGCAGTACCCGACCGAGATCATCATGGCCAAGACCATTGAGAAGGGCGTGGTGATCACTGGGTTCAGCCCCAATACGCTGAGGCTGAGCGCCTCGATGGGCATCAGTCATCAGGACCTGGACAAGGCGCTCGATGCCCTCGACTACGCCCTCGATCACCTGGACAGCCTGGCGAACGCGTAGTGTCCTGAATCACAGGTTCGCTCACAGTGTGCGGCGAGGCTCTCAAGAAGCCACTCGACGCCCTGGAAGGAGGACCCGTGGAGTCGTGCTGGCGGGGCCTCGCCGGCCAGCGCTGGCCCTCGCTAAGCTCTACCCTAGCACCGTGACCTTAGACGCCAAGTCGATGGCGAGCCTGAAAGCACCATGGAGCAGCAAGCATCTTCCTTCCCCTGCGTCCGCGATACTTGCGTTCCGCAGCTAATCGCCCCTCTGGCCCACCCCTGAACCGAAAAGCCCTGCTCAGAGCGTTTTGGACTGGTCAGAATCGCGAGAACGCCTAGATACACGTTTCTCAGAGAAGTTATTGATA